>MTKZ01101920.1_pt2 | contig 11913 bp, 11 predicted proteins | sample 1042781 | NCBI WGS metagenome assembly MTKZ01 (sample SAMN06212207, study PRJNA360539) | anaerobic digester metagenome | biome: Wastewater treatment plant; material: sludge; isolation source: anaerobic digester fed with sludge from wastewater treatment plant | place: Denmark: WWTP Viborg ...
CGTAATCAATCCGCCTGTTCCGCTGCTTCAGCCCGCCCGCCGGCAGCCCCCAAGCCACCTCGCATACCCTTTGTAATTCATCTAATAATCCCATCGCTCCCTCGCTCCTTACTACACCACCAACCCGTTCAGCTCTATCTCGCTCGCCTCGCTCTCCAGCAACTCCGCAAGCTCGCCCAGCCCATCCTCGGGCATCAGCACCACCTCCACCAACCCGCCGCGCCTCTTCACCACCGCACTCCCCGCAAGCCCATCCATCACCAAATACCCCGTCGGTGCATAATACACTCCCGCACCCTGCCACTCCGGCACACCAGCCACCGCCGCATCCTCCGCACTCCCCAAATATTGATACGCATCCACCGAACCCCCACACTCCACCGACGCCACCAGCTCCGACGCTATAAACTTATTCATAAAATACACCTCTTCCAGCTTCCACCGCCCATCGCTTCTTGCGAACGTCATTACTCTTGCATATTCATTCATCTTGTATCCTCCTTTATTCTTTGTTTCACATATTTTACCAATTCATCATAATTTATCGCATAATCCGCTCCATCCACCGCCACCACAAGCCCCGCTATATCCTCCTTCGTCTTCGCCAACCCCAATCTCACACCATCCACCTCAGCAAAATATTCAACCACAGAATACCCTTCAACATATTTCGTCTTCGCAATCCGCTCCCGCCGTGCCCCATCCGGCACCTCAAGCCTCACCACCAGCCTCGGCTTCGCCTGCAACGCCCGCCTCTGCACCTCCGCCATCCGCTCCGCCGGCGTCGCCCTCTCGTGCTTCGGCTCCTTCTTCGGCTCCTTCTTCCCAAATCTCTTCGCCTTTATCTTTTCAAGCTCAGCCCGTATCTGCTTAACCGCATCCTTCACCTGCTTTACCGCCTCGTTCAGCGTTGCCTCCTCCGCCTCATACTTCCTAACCATCCCCTCGTGCCAGTTCATAAATTCCTGCACCGAACTCTCCGCCAGCCCGTCCCGCCGGAATTCATCTACAACATCTTGCAACCAATCCACGTTGTATAAAATATTGAGGTATTCTTGCTCGTATTTTGTGTACCCGGTAATCTCTTTCAAAATATCAACGCTATTTAAGCCCTCTTCGTTAATTGTTTTTATATCTTTACCTAGCTTTTCCAGAATTCTGGAAAAAGTCTCATTTTCAAAAATCGTGCCTGCGTAAATGCCTAGCTTCTTACGCACTTGCGAAACTTGGCATAAAATTTGCTTGTAGTGCAAAAACTCCCTTATTCTTTGCCCTTTTGTCTTCTCGCGATGCATATTCGATACTAAAAAATCTAACTCCATCAACTCCTCATTTTCGTATCTCTTCACCAGGCACGGCACCGCCTCTAATCCCGCTTGCTCCGCTGCCAACCGCCTCCTATGCCCGCTCACTATCGTATAACTCCCGTCCCCGTTCTCGCTCACTATCAACGGCGTTATCACCCCCCGATCCTTCACTGATGCCACAAATTCTTTCTCCACAAACACCTCGCCGTATATCTCCGCCTGCTTCGGATGATTTTGCAACTTCTTTATTTCTATATTTTGTATATTCTCCATTTGCACCTCCTTTTTCGTTTTTCATCCGATGACTCGAAAGTCATCGGATGAATTAATCTTGAAATTACCTTATCTTTACCACTGCCTTTTCGAACTGCACCGAATACGTCGTCGTTATCTCCACAGCCTCCCTTATTACATCAGCATACTTATAATCTGCATCTGCCAGCAACCTCCTCAACGCAGTCGTCGGCGACCACTTCACCTTCTCCTCCACAAACACCCCAAAATCATCCTTGTAGATTTTCTTGAGCTCCGGCACCCACTCCGGCAACACCGAATACGAATTTGCCACCTTTAATATAGCTGCACCCGCCGGAGTTACCAGCCTGCTCTCGCTCTTGTGCTCCCCAAAATATCCCTTCACCTCTTCCTTAATTTCGTCTAATTCCGCTTTCAGCTCCTTAATCTCTTCGTCCAACGCTATCGCCTTGCGAATTCGATCAGTCCAGTAATCTCTCGGCTGATACTTCTCTGCTGCACTTTGCTTTTTCGCTTTCATTTTTCCTCCTTTTTTTTTTGATTTATAAATTGCAGAACTCTATGCTCTGCTCTTAATTCAATTTCACGCTTGCCATCGGTGGCAATCTCTTCGAGCAAACCTCTTGATAAATCGCAGCCCAACGATTGATTAACGCCTGCATCTCCGCACTTGTCAATCTCTCGTAATACATCCGCCTCTCATTCCGCACCACGTGCTTAAATCCCGCCTCTATTAAATACTTGTGCGAACGCGGATTTATATACTCACTAAATAACCGCCTAACAACAACTTTCGGTATATGCTCGCCTGCCTCCACCACCTCACGCAACCACCCGCGCAAATCCTCCCCGCTCATTATCACAAACGCACCATTCCGCTCTATCTCATATTCCCATTCATCCATCTCGCATAGCTCCACAGCTACCGCCACAGCATAATGCTTGAATAAATTCACTTGTTGCTTAGATGCATACCGCTTAATCCGTGTATTCAGCTTATTAATCGTATCTATCAACTCCCAGTCGGTCATCTCTCTGTAATACTTCCCGTGAAGCTCATAACACACGTCATCCCTAAAATCCCTTATCGCATCCACATCAGTCTTTGCATACACGCTCGGCAATGCTGCCCGCGCCGCATTCCACAACGCACGCCACAACTTATTTCTCTCTTCCATCGCTCAGCCTCCTTATCTTCTCGCTCAATGTCTTGCCCGGCACCTCTGCCAACGCCATTTCCAACGCACCGTTGTACGCCGAAGTTGCCTCCACTTGCAGTTTTTGCAACAACTTGCGTTCGCTCTTCAACTTCTTAAGCAGACGCGCTTCATCGCTTTCGTTAATTTTCGACTTCGCCTGCGAAATCTCTTTCTCTAACCGCTGCAATCTCGCAGCAGTAGCCGATATTCTCTGTTCTGCGAATCTCAACGCCTGCATCTGAGCCTCGCTCAACCGAATTTTCTCAATTGGCAAATCAACCGATACACTTGCTAATGCTTTCTCATCTCTCATCTTCCACCTCCTTAATTTATTCAAAATAGGTTAATTAGGGTATCCAAGTCAGTTTCCGAACCCAAACCTTCGGAAGGTTCCAAAACCTTCCGAAGACTCTCATTAGGCTCCACCTCCCAGGTGGAGCCTACTTCCTTCCAATCATCCGACGTCAAACCCATCCGATAACTTCCCGCCTCCAACTTATTCCTCACTTCCAACTTCCCGCCAATCAGCTGCTCCGTGCTCTCCTTTATCTGCTTCTGCAATTTCTTCCTGATGCTTGTCGTCGCCTTCCTTCTATCCAAATCCTCCACCTTTCTTATAAACGCATCATATGCTACTCCAACAAAATATAAACTATCTTGCTCGGGCGTCCGCGGGTCGGGGTCGTTCGGCTGCCATTCTTTCATTATTATACCCTTGCCATCACTCACCACTACCTTCACTCTCTTACCCACAAGAGACATATCCAACCACTCGCTGTGGAAGTTATACGTCTGCCCGTTCTCCCGCACTACCACCGAGCCCAAATTCGCCTTCACCTCGTGCTTCGTCCCCATCGCATACATCGCGTAATAAATTGCGTTGCTTGGTAATTCGTCATGCTTTTTGTAAGGCTCAACCGCCTTTCGAGTATCTTCCGGCAATTCCAACCGCCCCTTCGCTATCCGCCCACCGTAATACTGCCACAAACTCGCTAAATTGTTCTCCAACCCCTTCGCCCGCAAACGCGCCAACTTCGGCTGTGGATGCCACACTTCCTGATTATATACCCAATTCAAAAATCCCGCAAATGCTACCTCTTTCGCATATCTCATCGATACAGCCTTCGTCGGTGTGCTCCCAAGCTCGTGCTCCACCGCACGGCTGTCCCGTGTCCCGATATACGACCCCGCCAACACTTCATAGCAATACCTGTTGAACATCTCAAACCACCGTTCATGCTGCGCCTTTATCGGATATCTCGGCACCTTTGCTATTGGATACAAACACACATCCGTCTGCCCCCAAAACATCTTCTTCCTGAACTCACACCGCTCCAGCTCCGCAAGCTCCGCCGGCGCATACCACGAACGCACCATCGCCCTTATCTCCTTGCTCCTAAATGCTGCCCCATTGTCAAACACTATCCCCAGCGGCGGCTTCCCGTGCAACTGCACGCACCGCCATAGCAGCCTCGCTGTGTCCTCTATCGTCTCGCCCCGCTCCAACCAATCCATATATAGCGGCATCGCCGTAACCCCATCCAACACCATTATAAAGCTCATCGCCCTCGGCTTGCCCCCGTCGTCTATCCACGCATCAAATTGCGTCGCATCCACCGACCAAATCAATCCTGCCCCATATCCCTTACCTATCAGCGACGCATCTTCAAATAGCGACACATAATCCCACCTGTTCATCGGCAGCGACGCATTGAACCTGTTCTTCCTATGCGCCTCGTCCCACCTCAAATACCAATTCTCAGAATGTGCCCACCCCACAAAATGATTAGTCTTCCGCATCACCCGATGCATATAAAAGTATAGCGCAAACGACTCCGGCGTGTGCTGCGGTGCCTCCCGCTCTATCCACCGCCACATCTCGGCTACCGCAGCCTCCACGCACCTGTAAATATTATCTCGCCGCGCCTGCTCCAAATATATCCGCAACGCAAGCCCCTTCAGCCGTCCCTCCAATTCCTCGCTTATCACGCGTGGCTTACCTATCGAAGAATTGCGGGCACGCTTCCGCTTCGGCTCCACCTCCGGGCTCTCTTCCGCCTTCGGCAACATAATTATGTTATTCACATTCACCCCAAATTCCCTCAGCACCTCCACCGAGTAATACTTCCGCGGGCGCCCCCCGAACGATGCCTGCCTCACCTCATACCGCGCAAGCACATCCGCCCGCCGTGCCACAGCCTGCCGGCTCACTCCTAGCCGATCTGCTATTTCTTCCACCGTCAAGAACATACCTCCATCTCCCGCTTTATCTTGCGAATAATTTGCTTCCGCTCGCTTATCTTTTGCGCAAGTATCGTAAGTATTCGCGGATTGCGGTCGCGGTAAATCGCATTCCATACCGCTTGCGGGCTCACCCCCTGCTCCGTTGCTATTTCTGTCAGAATTCCGCGGTAAGGATTTTTGTTTAGTTTTATTTTTATTTTTTTCATAATTTGAAGTGTAAAAATTGTTTAATTTCTCTAAGGCAAATATAATATAGTTATGTTATATATGCAAGAAAAAATATAATAATTTTATGTTATATCGTGAAAAAAAATGAATAAGGATAAATCAATAGGGCAAAGACTTTCTGAAGAAATCTTAAAACATTATAAGAGCAAGAGACAATTCGCCTTGACAATTGGATTACCACCGCAATCACTAAACAATTATTTAAAAGGGGACATTCTTCCCGGACGCCAAATGCTTGAAAAATTTAAAAAAGCCGGGCTCGATATAAATTATATACTTTACGGTGAAGCATCAGGGGAAGTTGCCCTTCGCCATAGCGAGCCTGCCGAAGCCAGCCAGCTCCGCGCAGAGTTGCAGCAGCTCCACTCAGAGATAGCCCGCCTGCACCACGAGCTCGCCAAACGCGAAGGACAAATCGAGTTGCTCAAATCATTGCTGCAAGAAGCCGAACGTGCTAAAGGGGGTGGCGTCATTCCTTTTAAAGGCGCTGACGACCCCCGACTAAAACCCAAACAAAAACCAAAAGTCAAACCGTCAGATTAACACAATAAGGTTGCAAAAGTTGCAAAAGTCAAACCGTCAGATTAACACAATAAAGTTGCAAAAGTTGCAAAAGTGGTGTTGCAAAAGTTGCAAAAGTTGCAAAAGTCCCCCGCAACATATAATACATCGTAACACATCAAAAACGTTGAAATAAAAGCGTTTAGGAAGGGATTAAGGATGTTTATCCAATCACCAAGATCAACTCTTTTCACCCTTATTGTGTTAATTAACTTGTTTCCATACCAGTATTTTAATACATTTGTATTATCTATTTTGTGTTAATAAACAATATTTTAAATCAAACAAATATAATAAAGTGCATTTAAAATAATTAAACATTTTTTAACAGAAAAAGCAAGCAACCTTATGTTTTCCCGCATATTTCTTCGATTTTCGGATATTTCACAATTTTATTTCTAATTCATTTCAAATTTCTACTAACTTCATATTCGCAGTATATTTTTGCGACATCTATTTGTTCAATTATTGAGGAAGAGACTGTGAAAACATTTTTTCAACGCAATTTAATGCTTGTTTTAGCATTCTTCGCATTTATCTTAAATTCCTGCACCGAAGCAAATTCTACGACCGAACCAACAGAGGAAAATTTAATCACAATCTCAATCTTTTCGGACCCACACTTCTACGACAATTCTCTTGGCACAAGCGGCGAAGCATTCGAGCAATATCTTGCATCAGACAGAAAAATGATTGCCGAAAGCGAAGCGATTACTAAGTCTGTTGTCAATATGATTGCCCACGACAATTCTAAAATTGTCATCGTAACGGGCGACCTCACAAAAGATGGCGAACTGAAAAGCCACCAGATGTTTGCATCTTACCTGAAACAGCTCAAAGACAAAGGCAAAAAAGTGTTTGTCCTGCCCGGCAACCACGATGTCGATAACCCTGCATCATATTCTTATCCAGGAGCTGCGCCGGTGAAAGTGCCAAATGTTAGTGCCGAGCAATTTAAAAGCATATATGCTGATTTTGGCTACAAAAATGCTATTGCAATCGACCCCAACGGCTCGCTCACTTACATTGCTGAACCTGTCGATGGGGTGTGGCTGTTTTGCCTTGATGCTTGCCGTTGGAGAGAAAATGCAGGCAAAGCGCACTCAGTTACTGGTGGCATTTTCGGCGAAGCAACCTTCAACTGGATAAAAGAAAAACTTGCAGAAGGCAAGCAAAAGAATAAATTGATGATTGGAGCAATCCACCACAACGTTGTCGAGCATTTCGTTGGGCAGAAGATGCTTTTCAGCGAATATGTTCTCGACAACTGGGAACTGGTCGCCAAAACATTTGCCGAAAGTGGGCTAAGCGTGATATTTTCGGGGCATCATCACGCACACGATGCAAGAATTTACCGTTCGGGCAGCAATTTTCGGGTTGATTTGCAAACAAGTTCTACTGTTACTTTTCCTTGTGCAATTCGTCGAGTTACCATAGACAAAAATCGCGTTATGCAGGTTACTTCCGAGAAAATCACAAGCATAAATTACGACACAAAAGGACGTTCTTTTCAGGAATACGCTCAATATCAATTTGCAAACGGGCTTTCTACGATTATTCAATCGTATTTGAAGCAGATGGGACTGCCCGATGAGGCAATTGCGGTGCTTTCGCCAATTGTATTAGAAGCATACAAAGCGTATTCGCACGGCAACGAAGACCAATTCTACACTCAGGAAATTCAGCTGAAAATATCGCAGGCAAAATCTGCGATAGCTTCCAATCCGCAGCTTATGGGGTTGATTATGCTGATGGAAGGAATGTTTCAAGACTTAGAACCCGACGATTATAATTTCACACTTGATTTAAAAACAGGCGAAATCGGCAAGAAACTTGTTGAAGTGGTAAAATAAGATTGGGAAATAGTTTTTCAACGATACAACAAAGGCTGCTTCAATGGCAGCCTTTGTTAATTTGGTAGAACAGACATTCTTGTCTGTTCAAGCCACCTATGGCTGAATGTTTCTGACACACAGACAGGAATGTCTGTGCTACCTTTTTTATAAAAACCTTCGGAAGGTTCCCCGCCCTTCCGAAGGTTCTCAGCCTGGAAATTACAAGTAAAGCCCCGAAGGTTATAAACGCGATTAATAAAGCGCAAATTATTCTACGCAATCGAGCAAAATTTCTGCAATATCGCGAACGGCAACGTTCTCTGTTTCTTTGGCTTTCGTTCCGTCGGTAATCATAGTTGTGCAGAACGGGCAATTAACGGCAATTTGCGAGCAACCCGTTGCTAATAGTTCTTCTGTGCGTTCGATATTTACGCGTTTGCCTTCGGTTTCTTCCATAAACATTTGAGCGCCGCCGGCACCGCAGCAGAACCCACGGTCGCCACTGCGAGCGACTTCACTGATTTCGAAGCCGGCTTTGTTCAGCAATGTTCGTGGTTTGTCGTAGATTTCGTTGTATCTGCCCAAATAGCAAGAGTCGTGGTAAGCAATTTGCTTCGAAGCACCATTTTGCTTCAATTTTAGTTTGCCTTCTTCAATCAAATTAAGCAAAAATTCGGTGTGATGGACAACTTCGTAATTGCCACCAAAATCAGGATATTCATTTTTCAGAGTATTGAAGCAGTGAGGGCAAATAGTAACGATTTTCTTAACGTTGTAGCGGTTCAAAGTTTCAATATTTGCTTTGACAAGCATATCGGCTAAATACTCGTTGCCTGCGCGGCGAGCGACATCGCCGGTGCACTGTTCTTCTGTTCCCAAAATGGCGAAATTTACACCTGCCTTTTGCATAAGAGTGGCAAATGCACGAGAAATTTTAATAGCACGGTCGTCGTAGCTACCCGCACAACCAACCCAGAAAAGAACGTCGAATTCGGGGTGTTCGGCTGCCTGACGAATACCAAGGTCTTCTGCCCAGCGGGCTCTATCGGATTGCGAGAACGCCCAGGGTGTTGCGTTCGTCTCTAAATTGCCGAAAGCATTTTGCAGCAGCGACGGGAAATTGGCTTCCATCATCACAAGCGAGCGGCGCATATCGATAATAGCGGGAACATGTTCAATCATCACGGGGCATTCCTGCATACAGGCGGCGCAGGTAGTGCATTGCCAGAGTGCCTCCACATCTTCGTATTCGCCGACAAACTTTTTATCCAGAATTGCCTGTTCTTCGGGCGAAATTTCAGCATTTTCTTTTTGCTTTTTCAGCAAAATTGGGGCAGCATCGAAAGTTCTATGGCGAATTTGCATTATAATTTCGCGTGGGTCTAATTTTTTGCCCGTTGTATTGGCAGGGCAAACGCTTGTGCATCGCCCGCAATGGGTGCAGGTGTATCCATCTAACAATTGCTTCCAGGTAAGGTCTTCAATATCGACAACACCGAATTTTTCTACGCCTTCTGCTTCGAAATTTATAGGTTTAAGCTTATTGACAGGGGTGAGTGAACCCAAAAATACGTTCGGAACAGAGGTCAGAACGTGAAGATGCTTCGAGTAGGGCAGATAATTCATAAAAGCAAAGATGAAAAGAATATGCACCCAGAACGCAATTTCGTGAATTGTCGACGCCGATTGCGGCGAAAATAGCGGTGCGATTGCTGCCGAAATCGGGCGGAACGCATTGCTTGCGTCTGTGCTTGTTATGATTGCTGTTGCATTTTCAATTAGTAGCGAACTAACGATAACAAATATCATCATCAAAATAAAGCCTGCTTCGAGCTGCTCACCTTCTACTTGCAGGCGTTTCACTTTCAGCACATATCGGCGTAGCAAAGCCCACACCACAGCAATAATTATCAGAACGCAGAATAAATCGATGAAGAAAGTAATTGCTGAATAAATCGGACCAAGAAAATTGTAAATGTGGTGAATTCCAAAGCCGGTGAAAACAGAATTCGACGCAGCGAAAAGTAAAATAAGAAATCCCCAGAATATCCAGGCGTGAATTGTTCCGCCGCTTGCTTCACGCAATATTTTCGTCTGGAAAATTGCCACTTTCAGCGCAAGCCACAGGCGTTTGGCAATGTTGTCTGTTCTGTTTTCCGCTTGCCCAAGCTTCAAGTAGCTGATGAGGCGAACTACATTTTTAGTGAAAAATCCGAATGCGGCTAAAAAGACAAAAACAAAGATTAAATTTTTTAAACCAAATTCCATAATTCTCACAATTATTTTTTACAAAAACTCAAAAAACAAAAATAAAGCAAATTTAAGTTATTGCAAAATAAAGAATTATTAGGATGGACTAATAAAGTGATTTTTTAATTAAACCTTTTTCAAAATTTGAAGTCAAATGAATGTAATTTGTTTCACAAACACAGAACGGAGAAAAAATGAAATCGAAAACATTGATTATCGCAGCGACAATTCTTTTAGCAGTGATTTTCCCAATGCAAGAGCTGCTTGCTCAACGCGGTGGCTTCGGCGGTCGCGGCAAAGCTGCAAACTGCCCCAATCCCGACGCGCGAAAACAATTCCGCGAGTATTGCCAGAACGAAATGCTTCCAAAATTAGAAGAACTGAAAAAAGAACTCGACAACCGACTGAGCAAAACTGACCTCGATAATCTCAACCAACTTCGCAAACGCGCCGCTGAACTTCGCGAAGAAGCAATGAAAAAGCGCACCGAAAAGCCTCGTCCAAACCGCGAAAAAAAACCAAACTACGAAGAACGCCAGAAGTTTCGCGCCGAAATGGAACAGCACCGCCAGAAAATGCAAGAAATTTTCGATGAAGTCGACAAAATCATCAAAAAAAATAACTGGATTTTGCAGGATATTGAACCAAAATTAGAGAAAATCCAGCCCGAACGCCCGAACTTCAAGGACAAAAAGCAACCGCGACCGGACGCACCAAATCCAGACTTCGGTCCTATGCAAGATAGAATGAGACTACACAGAGGATTTGATATTGAGAGATTTATGCTCTGGGACGGCAGCAATTTCATTGAAAAAGCTGAACGCCTTCGTCCCGATGCTAATTTGAACACTGTTACCAACTACCCAAATCCATTTTCCAGCCAGACGACAATTGCAGTGAATTCCGATAAAGAGCAGAACGCCCGCATTAATTTGTATGATATCAATGGCGAATTTGTTGCTGAAATTTTTAAAGGTAAACTTAACAAAGGCAATAACGAAATCACTTTTTCGGCAAGCACTGTGAAAAATTTTAAGCCGGGGACATATCTTTATATCGTGTCGCTCGATGATGGCAAAAAATTAGAAGGCAAGATGATATACTCGAAATAATTGAAAATTAAATTAGCACAAAGCTTAGAACCTTCGGAAGGTTTGGAACCTTCCGAAGGTTTTTTTATTCGGTAGCATAGACATTCCTGTCTGTGGTTCCCAATCGAGAGAAATACGTTTATTTCATTTAAGGTTGGTCGAATATTGCAACGCTTATAACCTTCGGAAGGACGGGAACCTTCCGAAGGTTTCCCATTTATCAGCGGTAGCACAGACATTTCTGTCCGTGGTTCCCAATCGAGAGAAATACGTTTATTTCATTTAAGGTTGGTCGAATATTTCGAGGCATAGAACCTTCCGAAGGTTTCTTCAATCACCACACCGAATAAAAATTAATCTTTTTCGGCTCATTTTATTATTTTTGTGTTTTTTGTAATTGTATTATTAATATTTTGTTTGGCTTATGAAATTTAGATTAATTACCGTTTGTTTTCTGTTAATCGCAGTTTTTGCAGGAAGAATAAGTGCGCAGGAAACGCGTCGTTCGTCCGCAAGTTTCGATTTTGATGATAAAGGAATGCAGTTTATCACCCCCGACACTTCAACAAAAGTAATTATGCGTTTTCGCATTCAAAATTCAATTACGCTCAATACCAAATCGGAAGATGATTTCGATATTGCAAGTTCTGATTTGGGCGTTCGCCGTCTGCGTTTGCGTTTTGGTGGTTTTCTCTACGACCCGCGACTTACTTTCAATTTGCAGCTTTCGTTTGCTCGTGGCGACCTTGACTACGAGGACACGCAATACCCCAATATAATTCGCGATGCGATGGCTTTTTGGGCTTTTTCGAAGAATTTCCAGATAGGAGTTGGGCAAACCAAGCTTCCAGGCAACCGCCAGCGAGTGATTTCTTCGGGCGACTTGCAATTTGCCGAACGCTCAATTGTCAACTCCAAATTCACTCTTGATAGAGACTTCGGC
>MTKZ01010488.1_pt1 | contig 11910 bp, 10 predicted proteins | sample 1042781 | NCBI WGS metagenome assembly MTKZ01 (sample SAMN06212207, study PRJNA360539) | anaerobic digester metagenome | biome: Wastewater treatment plant; material: sludge; isolation source: anaerobic digester fed with sludge from wastewater treatment plant | place: Denmark: WWTP Viborg ...
GTATAATAATGATACAGATTGAATCATTGATCTTCTTAGCTATTTGCTGAATCCTATTTGCCACAATATTTTGCCTTGCGAAAATAGAAGTCATGGAATACACTATATTTGTAAAGTACTTTTAGGAGGTTTCCATGAAACGTCTTATGATCGCAGGGCTTGTGCTAATTCTCAGTCTGACTGTGGCATTTGGACAGCAGAGATTCGGCGTATATACAACACTGGATGAGCCTCTCGCTAAAGCGCTATTTGATGAGTATCAGAAAGAAACGGGAATAATGCTCAATTGGCAGAGACTTTCCGGCGGTGAAGTAGAGGCCAGACTTGAGGCAGAGAAGGCAAATCCCCAGGCTTCCATATGGGTGGGCGGAGTAGGACTCAATCACATAAGCGCCAAGCTCAAAGGCTTGACAGCTCCTTACAAATCCAAGATGCTCGAGAATACTCCTTTGCAGTTTCGAGATCCAGAGAACTATTGGGTAGGGCTTTATATAGGGCCCATCTGCTTTGTAACCAACAATAAGGTAGCTAAAGAACAAGGAATTAAACCCCCCACGTCCTGGGCTGATCTGCTAAAACCTGAATACAAGGGTAAAATACGCGTGGCAAATCCGACAACATCTGGTACGGCCTACAATGTCATAACCACATTGCGTTATGTATTTGGGGGGGATGAAGAGAAGGTCTTTGACTATCTGAATAAGCTTGACAAGAATATCGACCAGTATACCAAATCGGGCGCTGCGCCTGGAAAGAGCGTGGCTATCGGAGAAATTCCTGTAGCTATTGGCTATGCGCACGACAATGTCAAGCTCAAGGTTGAAGGTGCAGATGTCACTATCACCTTCCCCTCGGAAGGAACCGGTTATGAGATAGCCTCTATGTCGATAGTAAAAGGCGGACCCGACCCGGTAAATGCCAAAAAACTATACGACTGGGTGCTTTCTGCTAAGGCGCAGGAGATTATTGCATCATGGTATGTAATTCCTGTATCAAAGATTGCTAAGAAGAATCCTCAAGCCTTCAGTCTAAGCGAGATCAAAACCGTTGATCAGGATGTGATTTGGGATGCAGCGAATAAGGATCGGCTTCTCGAGCGATGGGTCAAGGAGATCGGTTCCAAGCGCTGATTTTTGATCTTATTTAGGATCACATTCCGAAATGTGAAAAAAATTAATGAGCCGGACCCTGAGGAATGTTATGTTCCTCAAGGGTTCGGTTCTTCGTATTCTTGGTTTTGATGATGATAAAGAGAAGAGGATCTCCAAGTGTTTACCAAGAAAAAGATTATAATGCTCTCTGTGGTATGCCTTATCTTCGCTTTAGGAGAATATTGGATTTTCTCTACAATTAAGAATACCTTCGAAAAGAACACCCTAAAAGAGATGAAGGCGCTCGTAAAGGCCATGACTTCTTTTGCGCCTTCGAACAATGAAGCTCTTTCTGATTGGATAGAAGAGCTTGGTGCCATCTATTCGGACAACCGCTTCTTTGTGATAAAGGGAGTTCCTGGCGAGGAGGGAAGTGAAGAACTCGGCGGAGATGACGCGCTCTTGGAGTTATGGCAGCTTCCGGAATATGCAGATACGGCGAGCAGCGCTGCGGAATCGGTCTCTTACCTTGAAATCTACAAATGGCCGAAAATCGTCCATTTTAAGGGGATCCCTTACACGCTTATGGTCGCTCCCATACCCGATGCAGAGAATAGCGAAGCGCGGGCTACTCTTCTTGCTGCCATTGACTCTACTGGTTATGTTTCTTTTACCAGGCTTGTAGATGCTCTTGCCTTGATTTTCTTTGCTTTGTTTGCCATTGGCTTTGGCATTGCGACATTCTCGCGTGATCCGATCAGCGGTTATGCAATAGTGGTATTAGCCGCAATAGTGCTTGCGTTCGTCGCTTATCCGCTTTTGGAGGCCGTGCGTCTTACCTTGATAAAGGATGGCAGATTCTCTTTCAATGTATGGAAGAATATTCTTTCCAATCGCCAGTATTTGCAGGCGCTTTGGGGTTCGATCCAGCTTGGAATTGTGACCGCGACGATTTCAACTTTCATAGGCTTTGTCTATGCTTTTGCGGTAGCGCGCACAAGCATAAAAGGCAAAAAATTGATAACCACTCTTGCGACAATGCCTGTCATATCGCCACCATTCTCTCTAACTTTGTCTATCATCCTGTTATTTGGCAAGAATGGTATCGTTACCAGGCAATGGCTTGGCCTTCAAAATGTCAATATATATGGTTTGTGGGGATTGGCTTTAGCGCAGACAATCAGCATGTTTCCTATCGCATTTATGACTATGCAAGGAGTCCTGGAGGCTATTGACTCCACATTGGAGGACGCTTCGCTCGATCTCAATGCATCCAGATGGTACACCTTCAGCCATGTGACATTGCCGCTTGCCGCTCCCGGCCTTCTTTCCAGCTGGCTGCTTGTGTTCACAAATTCCCTTGCGGATTTTGCAAATCCCCTTCTGCTATCTGGCTCCTATAGGGTGCTGTCTGTAGAGTCATATATTGAAGCTATAGGTATGAATAGGTTGAATAATGGCGCGGCTCTGTCTCTTCTTCTGCTCTTACCCACTCTGACGGCATTTCTGGCGCAGCGCCGCTGGGTGAATCGCAAGTCTTTTGTGGTTGTTACAGGTAAGCCTTCTACGAGGCTCTCTGATCTAGCCTCTCCTGGAATAAAAAAGGCGCTGACAGGCTTTGTAATTTTGGTAAGCGCATTTATTGTGGGTCTGTACGGCACAATAGTCGCCGGTTGCTTTGTCAAGAATTGGGGTATCGATTATTCCTTTACTCTAGCTAATATCGGTGAGGCTTTGACGAGAGGAAAGCAATCTCTTGTTTCCACGATTACACTGGCTGGAATTGCCACTCCCATTGCTGGAATTCTTGCGATGGTAGCTGCCTTTATACTCGTGAGGAAGAATTTTCCGGGGAAGCGCATCCTGGAGTCTCTCATCATGGCGCCTTTTGCCATTCCTGGTACTCTCATAGGAATAAGCTTTATTCTGGCATTTAACAAACCCCCCTTGCTTCTTGTCGGAACAGGGGCAATTTTAGTCATAAACTATGTGGTGAGGGAGCTGCCGGTCGGTGTGGAGGGCGGTATCGCGGCGCTAAGGCAGATCGATCCTTCGATAGAAGAAGCAGCGGCAGACCTCGGAGCAGACCAGGCAACGATATTTCGCACCATTATTTTGCCACTGATAAGACCGGCTTTTATATCGAGCATGTCTTATACTTTTGTTCGCTCGATGACAGCCGTTTCCGCTATAATATTCCTCATAAGCGCGAGATGGTACCATATCACTATACAAATATATAACTTTTCGGAGAATTTGCGTTTTGGACTGGCTAGTGTGCTCGCTACGACGCTAATCATAATAGTGCTAGCCGTTTTTGGGCTAATGAGACTTTTGGTGCGGCAAAGCGAGTACCTGGAAAAAACGATAACAACACAGTGATGAATCGCGATCGAAGCGGGTCGACCGAAAAGCAGATTTAATTTTATAGGAAAGGGTAGAGTATGACAGCAAAATCAGTGCCTGTGGCGCTCTCTCATGTGACTAAGATATTCAAAGACCCGAAAGGTAAAGGCGAAGTACATGCTGTCGAGGATGCTGACTTCGAGGTAAAGCCAGGTGAGCTGGTGACCCTATTGGGTCCTTCTGGATGCGGAAAGACTACTACTTTGCGGATGATCGGAGGCTTTGAATTGCCAACCAAGGGCAAGATCATTATCGGAGATACAGACGTGACTTTTTTGCCGCCAAATGGGAGGCAGACAGCCACCGTTTTTCAATCCTATGGTCTTTTCCCTCATATGGATGTGTTCGACAATGTCGCTTATGGGCTCAAAATACGAAAGCTACCCAAGAATGAAATAGAAAAGCAGGTCACGGATATTCTTGACCTTGTTGGGCTTTCTGAACTAATGCACAGAGCACCCGGTAGGCTTTCGGGTGGTCAACAGCAGCGAGTTGCGCTGGCTAGATCGCTTGTAGTGGAGCCACAAGTACTATTGCTCGATGAGCCTCTGTCGAATCTAGATGCTCTTTTACGCGAGCAGATGAGAGTCGAAATCCGACGTATCCAGAAAACCCTTGGCATTACGGCTATATATGTGACACACGACCGCATCGAGGCTATGAGTCTTTCTGATCGAATAATTGTAATGCGTGAAGGTAAGATTTTGCAGATAGGAACTCCAAGCGAAATATATGTGGAACCCGATTCAGTATTCGTCGCAGGCTTTGTGGGTAAGGTGGCTTTTTTCCATGCGCAGCTAGAGGGTTTTGAACCAGATGGAAGGGCTATATGCAGATTAGGGCAAAAAATGGTGCATGCCAGTTCTGCTGTAAAAGGGCTTAAGCCAGGCGATGATGTTGAACTAATGGCCAGACCGGAATCGCTGCGCATTGTCAGCCAAGAAGAGGCTGTTGCTTCTGGGCAAGTCTTTGCCAAGGTCTATTTAGGCTCAAATGTGGAAATCTATGTAAAGACAGAGACCGGCGAACTGCTCATAGAAATAGAAGATCCATTGGGTAAGGTCATTCCTTCCGAGGGAGAAACCGTTTGGATAGGTTTCAACGAAAGAAAGGTCAGAGCGCTGCCCACCGAGGAACAAGCAGAGGAGCAATCGAAATAATATAGGACTTGAAAGGCAGACATTAAGGGTTCTGGGCTTTTGCCTTTCTAAGATTGGCGCAAAGAAATTATGGTTTGCCTGGATCCTCTCCTGTCATAGCTTTGTCAACTATATCAAGATGATCAAGTATTCGGTATACAACAGTATCGACAAGCGACTGGATGTCGGGTGGCTTGCCACAGAAGCTGGGAGAAGCTGGAAGAATCACAGCCCCAGCCTCCTTGAGCTGGGTCATGGCTCGCAGCGATATAAGGGAAAGCGGTGTTTCTCTAGGCACAACGATAAAAGGCCAACCTTCTTTTAGAGCGACAGCTCCAGCCCTATGGATAAGATTCGAACAGTTTCCACTTGCTATGGTGCTTAGCGTCCCCATGGAACAAGGTACGATAACCGTTCCATGGAGCCGAAAGGAACCTGATGAAATAGCTGCCGAGAAATCATTGTTCTCATGCATGGTAATAAAAGCATGCCTTCCTTCCGGACCTCCTTGAGATTGCAGCCTTCCGAGCCAATAGCCAAGTGGACGACCTGTCTCTTCAAGAAGGACTCGCGCGCCGTGCTCGCTCGTCACAACATGGATCCTGACACCATTTGCCGCAAGTGCGCAGAGTAATCGTATGGAGTAGATAGCGCCAGAAGCGCCAGTGATGCAGACTAGGCAGCGCTTTACCATGCTTGTCATTTTAGCCCAGGTAAATATGGAGCGCAATGCCAAATAAGCAGAGGATAGAAATAACCTGATTCAAGGTATACCCAGTCAGATTGTAATCATTGTTATAATTATTCATTTCTTTTTCAACTCATTCTTATGGAAACAATTTTGGCTAAACATTAGGATTTACTCGAAAATTTGAAGAAGGAAGTCCCATGTCAGACATAATTATTGAGCTCGATGCCGTTCAAAAGGTCTATTTCTTAGATACTGTCGAGGTCGAAGCCATCAGAGACATTTCGCTTGAAATACACTCTGGCGATTTTGTAAGCATTGCGGGACCTTCAGGTTCCGGTAAGACCACCATTCTCAATTTGATAGGCTGTGTAGACAAGCCAACTTCCGGCACTGTGATAGTAAATGGACAGCGTACGAGCGATCTCGACGACGATAGACTCACGGAGTTGCGTCACCGCTCCATTGGATTCATCTTTCAGACCTTCAATCTTATTCCTGTCCTCAATATCCGCGAGAATGTGGAACTTCCTCTTCTTCTCGATGGCCTTTCAGAAAATGAGACCAAAGCAGAAAGGGAAAAGTGGGTGGATTTTCTTATCGATAGCGTTGGTCTCAAGGATCGTATGCTGCATAAGCCAGCAGAGCTCTCGGGAGGCCAGCGTCAACGTGTCGCGATTGCTCGCGCTCTCGTTATGAAGCCTGCAATTGTGCTTGCTGATGAGCCTACTGCTAATCTGGATTCTGCTACAGGCGAAAGCATCCTACGCCTAATGCGCAAGATGAATGAAACATTTGGCACGACCTTCATCTTCAGTACTCATGATCCGGATATAGTCGAAGAAGCCGATCATATAATACGTCTCAAAGATGGCATAATCGTGGAGGACTTCAGGATAAATGAAGACCGGTCTGGCGATACATTGAATTTCCGCAATTCTATAAGAGCTACTGGCACAAAAGCCACTGGCACAGAAGGCAGTCAAGCATGATTTCTGCACGTCTTGCATGGAGGAATATTTGCCTTCACCGAAAAAAATCCCTCATTATAGGTCTAATAATGGGATTTGGAATTCTAATACTATTTGTTGGGAATTCTCTGATCGATACGACGATATCCGGCCTGCGCCGCATGTTTGTGGAAGGTTACACCGGCGACCTGATGGTAACTGGTCCAACAGAATTTAGCACAACCGTGCTTGGCGAAACCGCAGGCAGCGAAGAAGTGCTGCCTCATATTGCTCAAATAAAGAAATACGAAGATTTTTTGGAAGCACGCCAGGATGTTGCCTCGATTCTCCCGATCCTAAGTGGGCAAGTATCCTTTGGAATTGGTGAGGAAGAACTCGGATCGGGTTACTGTTTTGGAGTGAATATCTTTGATTATCGGGCTTTTTTTCCTGATAACCTGACTCTTGTGTCGGGAGAGTGGCCTAAAGAAAGCGATGAACCATGGGTTCTTCTATCCGAGCCCACATATGCATTACTTCAACAGAGCAGCGATACCGAAGTCAAGCCCGGGACAAAGATCATCATGACTGCATTGGCGAATTCAGCGGGCACAGTAATACGCGAAGTCAGTGTGAAGGGAATTATTAAATTCAATCAGAGCAATGCGCAGCTTTCCGGCATCACCCTTGTCGATGCAGACACAATGCGTGATCTCTTGGGTTTTGCAAGTCTGCGCGATGGAGCTCCTCAGTTGAGTGAGCATGAAGCAGCCTTCTTGACTGACTTCGATCCTGATAGCCTATTCGATAATCTGTTTGCGAGCCAGACAATTACGACAGAAGGCGAAGGGCAATCCGAGCTAGGTTTGGAGCCTTCGCAATTGGATATTCCTGAAGATCCTGGCCAAGAGATATCTCAGGCTTCAAGCACGACCACCGTCATCGCAGAGATTGTACCTGCCTGGCAGTTTCTTCTTATCCGCGCAAAAAATGGTTCTAATACTTCCAAGCTTTTAGACGACCTTGAAGCTTTTTCCGAAGAGCTTGGAGATGGAGATCGTGTGCAGGATTGGATTGCAGGAGCCGGAAAGGTCGCCAGGACGGCGGTAACGATTCGGCTTGTATTCGATCTATTGGTTGCGGTCATTGCAGTCGTCGTCGTCATGATAATGATGAATGTGCTTGTCATATCCGTAAATGAGCGCCTCCACGAGATTGGCACACTCAGAGCCATAGGAGCCAAACGGCATGTTGTTCGCAGCATGATTCTATATGAGACCACATTCATGGTGCTTATCGCTGGGGCAGTTGGCCTAATTCTAGGGTATATCTTGCTCCTTATTATGGGAAAAGTCGGCATTAGAGCGCCAAATCTCTTTTTCGAAGCTCTTTTTGGGGGAGAAATCCTAAGACCGCTTATATCTATCGGAGCGGCTGGTCGTGCGTTCTTTTGGGTTCTAGCCATGGCATTGGTTGCTTCCTGGTATCCAACAAGGGTGGCAGTGCGAATCGAACCGGTTGTCGCAATGAGGGGAGACTGAATATGCATTTTTCAAATTTTAAACTCCATTTGAAACTTGCGGCTCGGAACCTTCGTAGGCAGCCCAATAGAACGATTGCCCTCGGAGGAGCGGTGGCTTTTAGTGCACTCGTTATGACTCTGATTTCAGGGTTTGTGGGCGGAATGGATAAGGCAATTCAAGACAATGTTACCCTTTATTCCGGCGGGCACATATTGATTTCGGGCTATACACCTAGCTGGAGCGGTAGGCTTCAAAATCGATTTATCGATGATGAGATAGCCAAAACTGTAGAATCCGCTATCCCTGATGTCAGGACGGTTTCTCCTCTTGCTCAGGCAAGNNGATGAGCTATATCACGATTCCCTCATTCTATCGAGCGGAGATTGGGAAGCGCTGAATGAGCAGGATAGAAGCATGCTCATGAGCTCTCAGACAGCAGATCGATTCGGCCTTGCAATCGGGGATCAGGTGGTCGTGAGGCTCACAACGGCATCCGGTCAGCAAAATGTTACAGATTATGCCGTTTCGGCGATCTATGACGATGCCGCATCGGGGGGAATGACAACTGCTTTTGTTTCTTTTGGGGATCTAATAGCAGATCTGAATATGAAAGCAAATGAGCAGCAGCAGATAGCGATTTTTCTAAAGGACAGCACCGATGCAGAACGCGCGGCCAAAGCCATTGCTGAAGCGCTTACCGAAAAAGGATATAGCATTGCCTCTGGAACCTCCGGAAGTGAGCAGGCAAGTCAACGCCGGATGAATTCCGAAAAGGCTGTCTATTCGATTTCCACAGTACAGGAGCTCGCTGGGGAAATAGGCTCCGCTCTCGGCTCCATTCGTTGGATTGGATACGCAGTGTTCATTCTTATGCTGCTTGTAAGCGCTACTGGCATTGCCAATTCATATCAGATGGTGCTCCTCGAGCGGACTAAGGAAATAGGTATGCTACGATGCATTGGTTTTAAGAAGAAAGATGTATTTGCATCATTTATTTTCGAAGGAATCTTGCTTGCTGGAGCAGCAGCGTTTGCAGGAATTATATGCGCCCTGCCAATAGGCCTGGGTATTAGTTTTATTCCCTTTGATCCACATGGAGACTTTGGAGCAGCCCTGGTAAAAGGACATTTGCGATTTGCTCCAACCTTGGATCAGCTTCTAATAATCTTGGTGTTTATCATGATTGTGGCTATTGTCGCAGTCTTTTTGCCTGCCCGAAAAGCGGCTGAAGTAGTGCCCGTCGAGGCACTTAGGATCACTGCGTAATGCTTATGATATTGCGATTGCGCAGAAACTAGGAGCGTTTGATGTTACGATTCTACGAGAAAAGGACTTGGTTTTTCTCATCAAAGAGCATCAGAGATATAAGCCTTGTACTCCTTGGGTTTGTTATTGTCATGTGTGCGCAAGCTCAAGGTGGCCCGCCTCCGGGCGGACCAAAAGGTGGCGGAGGACCTATGGCTGGCATTGGGCTCCCGCTGGGCTTTCTGGAAGCAGATAAGGACTACAAATTTCCTGATGATATAACAAAATATACTGCAAATGACTTTCTAATGCTCGTTCGCCGGACAGATATCCGTTCTAGCTTTTATAACAGCGATATGAACGCTACTATCACTACGGTAAATGTGAGCCCGACGCGCGGTACCTTTGTAACCAAGGAACAAATCTTCAGGCGGGACAAAGATGATGCATTCTTGATGCTCACCCTGGAGCCGGAATCCCGCAAGGGACAAGGAATGCTGCGCGTTGATAATAATATGTGGCGCTACGATCCAACAAGCCGAAAATTCACTCACACAACCCTCAAAGACACTTATGAGAATACGACAGTTACTAATAATGATTTTCGTCGCTGGCAGCGCTCGATAGATTATTCTGTGGAAAAGCTCTCTGTGGGCACTCTTGGAAACTACAAGGTAATAATCGGAGAACTCAAGGCCAACAATGATGAAGTTCCATTTCCTTATATCAAGATGTATATAGAAGCGGACCGAAAGATAGTGTTGAAAGTAGAAGAATATAGCCTATCCATGAAGCTCTTGCGCACAGCTTATTATACCCAATATGTACAGATAGGAGATTCCTTTGTGCCTACGGTGCAGATTTTCCAGGATGGCCTTGTTCCCGAAAAGCGCTCTCAGGTTACCTATACCAATATCTCCACAAAATCGCTCCCTGATTATTACTTTACCAAAGAATATCTCGAACGGGTGAGTCAGTGAGGAGCAGAGGCATGAAAACAAGAATACTAAAGGGCTTGATATTTCTGATAGTTATGACTTTATTTCTTATTAGCACATCCGGTATCTGGGCTCAAGCCTCTGGCACAGGAACTAGCTTGATTCCTCCTGAAGTCATAGATGAAAATGAGCTATTTGGCGGCCCTAAGGATATTGTGACGGTAATAGATCCGAGCGTAGCTTCGGCGGGAACCGTGCAACTTGTCCAAGATACCAAGGCTTACCCGGTTTTCTTGATCGGCGGATCGGCTGGAGCTGGTTTATATGGTAGTTATACTCCGCTTGGGAGCAGCTCCTCAGATACACAGACGCTCTATGGGGCGGTAGATATTTCTGATCTTGAATTCGACTATCTTCCGGCTGAGAACCTGCATTTTTCCATATCCAGCAATCTTCTTGCAGTACCAAACCAAATTCTTGCTGCCTCTGCCAGTGCATACGCGGATTTGCGTCAGAGCGATCTCGTGCGACTCTATGTCTCAGGCTCATTCAACTACGACCCATCGTCCTATTTATCTACCAACGAAGAATATACCTCTCCTACCTTTAGTCTAGATGAACTTTTTGTAGATACACATATAGAAGAGACGGTTTTCTTTCGTCTAGGTAAGCAGCGCATTAGTTGGGGAGTAGGAAACTGGTTCAAACCCTCTGATATTCTGAGCCTTTCGGCTATTGATCCAGACGACCCAACAGCAGCGCGCGAGGGACCTTTTGCTTTCAAAGTCGACGTACCGATGAAATTAAACCACCTGATGTTATATATGGTACCACCAGTTTCAGATGATGCAGCTTCGTCTTCAATTGCGAGCAAGTACGACCTCGTCCTAAATGGATGGGAGCTCAGTTTTGGCGCCTATGGTCGGGCTGATATGTTGGCAAGACCTAGAGCAATCTTCAGTTTTACTGGGGCTATTGGTTCATTCGATGTATATGGAGAGAATGTGCTCTTGTATGGTTCCGATAGGATCTATGCACGAGAGTCTTCTACAGAGGGGAGCTACGAAGCTTATCGCGTGGAAAACGAGCTTCTCTTACAATCAACATTAGGCGTCAAATATTCCAAAAGCTATTCAGGTGGCCTATCCTATTCGATACACATGCAAGGTTATTATAATGGGATGGGTTACAAAGATTCTAGCATAATGCAGAATGCAGCGGCCAGAAAAGCAATAACAGAAGCAATCGAAGAAGATTATTCTACCGCTTATAGGTATAGCGATATTGCAACAGAAGCGGGTATGTGGTATCTCGCTGGATCCGCGTCGATATCGGGACGCTTCGGGGAGGGTGACAATATCACCCGTATAACTGGCTCTGTCTATGCTCTTACCAATTTTTCCGATCGCTCACTGCGCTTTAATCCCCAGCTCAAGGTACAAGTGGGAGATGAAGGAGGAAAGGTGAGCTTTACGATTTCTGATTTGACTTCTATCGGCGATGTTGGTTCTGAGTATGCGGGAAAAGGCAATATGACAACACCAGCTCTTACCGTGAGCCTGCTCAACAGCGAGGTATCGCTCCAGGCCTCTGTGCCCATAAGCCTAAATGCCGATTATTCGGTCAAGAAGGTTCAGACGAAGTTCAGTGTTATCTGGAATGCAATTGAATTTTGACGAAAAGAGATGGAGAATCGATGCAAGCGGTCTGACGTTATTTGGCGAGCACGTTTGCAGAGGAGGGGGCATGCATGGAAGAATTCTAATCGTCGAAGACACAAAAGAGCTCGCTGAGCTCTATAAGCTCTATCTTCAGAATGAAGGCTTTGAGTGCAAGCTTGCATTCGATGCAGAGAGCGCTCTCCCCATCGCACAGAGAGAAGATTGGGATTTCATAGTGCTCGACCTTAATCTTCCGGGAATGGATGGCT
>MTKZ01112927.1_pt1 | contig 11908 bp, 10 predicted proteins | sample 1042781 | NCBI WGS metagenome assembly MTKZ01 (sample SAMN06212207, study PRJNA360539) | anaerobic digester metagenome | biome: Wastewater treatment plant; material: sludge; isolation source: anaerobic digester fed with sludge from wastewater treatment plant | place: Denmark: WWTP Viborg ...
GGCCTGGTATTGCAGCTTCTCGGTGCCGATCCGGGCGGCTTCCTGAGCCAACACGCGCCAAGTTTCTCCCACAACATTGATTCCCTTGATCACGCCCGGCTCAGTCAGCTCCATCTTCAAGAAGTCCGCCTGCTGATCGCGAAGGTTCTGCAACCGGGCCTTGATGGCCTCCTCCTCTTTGACGTAGGTGTCGAGCTCCTCTCTGTAGCTCCTCTGGGAGCCGCTGGTGGTCTCGAAAATGTACTTGTCAATGAGCTGGTTGAGGATGACGGGGGCGTCTTCCGGGTTCCTCGTGGACAAGCTGACAACAATATAGTTTGTTTCCGGTATCTGCTTTACGCCGAGATCGCCCTGAAGCGCCTGCAGGCGTTCGTTGGCGTCGCGACCCGATTTGAACCATTGCGTATCACGGATTCGGGCGTCGTTGGTGATCAGGTCCCTGAGTAATCCTTCGCTCTTCAGTCGAACCATCTGGTCAGCCACTGCCCGGTCGAGCAGATCCACCTGCACGATCGGATTCGTAAACTCCATTGGCGCTTTCGGCAACGGGGACTCCACGATCACCTGTCCCATGGCGGCGTAGCCGGGCCAGTACCTCGCCCAAAGATAGGTAGCGGCGATCGTGAGACTGAAAACGAAAATCCAGATGAACAGGATGAGAAAGATCCGCTGCTTCAGAATGCGGACCACGTCCTGCACCGTGATGCTCGTTCCTGCGCCTTCGGGACGAACGATGGGTCCCATTGGCATGGGGATCCGTTCCTGAACCGTCATGGGTAACGAAGTCATCCCGCAATACCTCCCGCGGCCGTTCCGTTTTCAGGCTCGGGTTGATTGTCCACAAACAAGTGATTCAAAACGTACGAGGTTGCGCCGTAAAGCGAAAAGGCCACGGCGAGCATCATCAGCCCCAGCAGCGTATGCGCCGTACCTTGGGCCAGGTCCTGGCGGCCGAAAACGACGAAAAAGCCCGTCGTGGTAACCCGGATGACGTTGCAGAACACGGCAATCGGCACACAAACCAGAATCATGATCAGACGTTGCCATAGTGACCGCTCGTTGACGAAGGTCATGGCCACTCCAAGGGCCGTCATGGTCATAAGCAGCCGCATTCCGCTGCAGGCCCGCTCCACATCGAGCGTGCCCGTCCGGCCCCGGTAGCTGTATTCGACGATCGTTCCCGACGCCTCGGTCAGCATGTCCGGGACCATGGACAGAACGCCGGCTGAAACGCGGGCGGCGATTCGCTGCAGCGGGCTGGTGATCTGTCCGTAGATGTTGTCCGGAAGCGGCATCGCGAACATGAGGAAGGCAACGGCGAACCAGCTCCATCGGGTCAGCGGCCAGCCGCAGACCATCAGCAGGGTCCCGAAGATGCTCATGACCAGGGCCACGTTCTTGGGATAGTCGATCCGCGCGATGGTCGCCTTCAGATAGAGAAGGAAGGCAAGGGTCAGAAGTGCCGCCCCGGCCAGGCGGGAGATCAAGCTGCGATCCAAGAGCCCGGCCGGCATCATGTCCCTGCGAATGTAGAGATAGTACAGGCTGAACAGAGGAATGATGAAGCCGTGCGACCAGTCCTCGCTGGACAGCCACTTGAGCACCAGTCGATGGAGGACATGCCAGAAGAGGAGGGCCAGCAGAGTGGTCAACACCACTGCCTGCAGCGTGTTGGCTGGCGTCCACAGGGATCGAGGCTTGGTGTTCATGTGCGTCAAACGCCTCCTGCCTTAGAAGTCGAAGGCGCTCAGCAGACCTCTCTGTGATGCCTCGGTCCGGGCACGATAGTACTGGCCCGAAAGCGTGTCGTACTCAGCCCAATTCCGGTCGTATGAAAACGAAAAACCATAGCTGAATCGGAAGGCGTTGCGAATGGTGTACAGAAACGGGGCAATTGCGTGCGTGCCCACATTCACGACATCGTTGGGTCGGAGAAAGACGTCCGGGTCCTGGCCACCCATGATGCGAGCCAAATCCCATTGCGTGATTTGCTCTCGATCGCGGTCGATTCTCCGACGGATCTCACACCGTGTAGGCCAGGCGAGTGGATCGAGGCCTCGCGCGGCAATCACCGCCTGCGTCAGGGTCACCTGCTCGCCGCCCAGCGGGTATTGGCCCGGCATGACCACGTGGCCGCCCATGTAGTAGCTTCCGATCGGTCCCGGATCGACACGAATCAGGTCCTGATGCCGGATCACGATATTGCAGCTGCTGTCCCCGGTTCTCAGGGTTTCGGCGGAGATGCGGATGATTCTCTGCTGCCCCTCGCCGGCCAGCTCGCTCCAATCGACCGGCTGGCTTGTCTGCTGGATCTGCGGGGTCGTCTCTGTGGCAGTCGCGGTTGGGGGCGTCGGTCGCTCGGCTTCCTGGCCGGCCGGAGCCTCGATCAGCTTGTCATTGACGAAGATGAAAGGTCTCAGCGGAGCCGGGTTCTCGTTGGTGGACTGCGGCGTGGAAGAGGGAGAATCATCGCGTCGAGGAGGCGCACCCTCCGGAGCGATGGCGTCAATCAGATCCTGTTCCACGGATTCTGTGGGCAAGGCCGGTCCCGGCGCTCGTGGTCGCGTGGGCGGCTGGGCCGACTGGCTTTCAGAAGGAGCCGGCTCGGGTGCCATGGTCGTTGGCGGCTCTGTCGGGGTGGTCGCCTCGGGTTGAAGCGCGGTCTCATGATGACTCGGGCCAGCCTTTGCCGGCGACTCCTTGACCGTCTTGGGACGCTGCTCGTTTCGGATGACGTAGATCGTGCTGACCCGGCCGCCTGCGTACAGCCGCTGAAGCATCTCATCCGACCCACCGGCCATGATCAGAGCATCGCTCAGTCTGAAATCAGCGCGAGGAATCCGATAGGTGCCCGGCGCTTGAACCGCGCCCGCGATACTGAAGGTGCGGTTCTGCTGATCACCCATGATGACCGTGATGGTGGGTTCGCTTTCTTCGGCATAGATGCCTCTTGCCTTCGCCTGTCGGGCCACCTCGTCTCTGACTTCAGGAAGAGAGAGCCCCTCCACGTGGATCCGTCCAAGTTGTGCGATGTCAACATAACCCAGGTCGTCGACGGTCAGGACGAACTCGCTCTGCGCCCCGCGGGCCATGAAATCCAAAAGGGTAATCTGGAAGACGTCGCCGGGGCCCAAACGGTAGTCCTCGACCGTGGCAACCAAGTCGTCGGGTGTCGGGTCGACTGCGTTGGGAATACCGGAAGGCTTGTCCTCGAAACTGACCGTGTCCTGGATTTCCGTGATGACATTGCCGCGGAAGTTCCCCACCTGCGTCGGGTCCAGGAACCCATTCCACCATGGTGAGGCACAGCCTGAGGAGAATGCCGCCAACAGCAAGGGCACCACTGCTCCGAAGCTCCAAACGGTCAGGCTGCATTTAAGATTTAATCGCATATGAGTCCGTCCTGACTCTGGGCCGGATAACCTGCCCGCCAAAACAGGGTGAGGCCTTCGAGCCCCCCGCTCCTCGGGATTGTCTGAGGTTTGGACACACACACCAGCCGGCGATGCCCCCGGCCGGGTCATGCCCAAACGTTTCCGTAATTCTGTCTGCTGTTGGTTTGTCGTGCAATTACCAGGCAGACTGACTCGTAAGTTATCGGCACACAGGCAGTTGTCGGTTGAGGATGAGCTGGCAAGGATGGCTCGGAACCGTCCCCTCCCGACAATCCACTNNCACTCACACTACTGTACCGATCTCCAAGGCTTGCGGTTCGCGGCCTCATGTTACCGGCGCGGTTTCGGTGACGACAATTAACCTTAAGACACCGAGTTCCCAGTGCAGCAGAGAGACGGTTATTCGTCCAGAGACACACCCCGCTATCTCGCGGTGTTCTCGGAAAACCTCTGTTACTTACTTGCACAAAAGAAGATGACTCAGGGTCTCGATCTGAAACTCTGGACGGCCTCCCTCCGATGCCTCCGCGGCAGCGTAGAGGCCGTCACCGCGGCAAACGCAGACGGATCGCCAGCCAAGCTGATTCGGCGCAACGAAGTCTTTGAGACGGTTGTCTCCAATGTAAACACACTGTGAAGCTCGATGACCTGTCTGGCTTTCCACGTACTCGAAGGCTCTTGGGTGGGGCTTACGAAAAGAATCTCCCCATTGATCAGTGATCACAATGGGCTCAAGAACAGACTCAAGCCCCAACGCCCTCAACTTGTTCTGCTGCGTTTTCAGCATCCCATCACTAATCAATGATAGTTGAAATGTCTTTCGCCAAGTTGTAAGTTCCTTTTTTGCATCAGGATACAGACGGATGATGGGTTTGTGGCTGCGGTAGCAGTCGATCATCAGCGGAACCCAGTCTGCGATGTGGGGGCATGCCCACTCGGCGAGCAGTGCGTTGAATACCCGTCCCCGCGATCCGCTGTCGAACAGCTCGCGCATTCGGCGAGCCGGGTCAACAGGGCAGTCCATGCGTTCTCGCAGCCAAACGGCCACCGCCTCAAACCCACTCCAGACGAACTCTCGTTCCGGGTACAAGGTGTCGTCCAGGTCGAGAACTACGACCGAAATACCGGTCAGCTTGAGGAGTCTCGTGTTCATCCGGCTGGGCCCTCGGTTCGGGCGATCGGAGCTGTTTCACTTGTTTTTACGGGCATACGCGGAGATCCGGGGTCCGTTCGGATCTTGTCTGTCTTTGGCTGCCATCCCGGCCATGGCTGGGGCCGACTCATGGTCGGCCGCTGTTTAGGAAGAAAGCCTGGTGGTATCTGAGCATGATCTCTCCGTCGCGGAACTGATCTAGACGGATTCTCGGCTTTCGGCCCAGCCATTCGGTGAGCAACCATTTCGGGAAATCCGCGCCAGCGTGTATCGCTAGCGGCACTCCGCCGCCGAAACGAGGGTTGATCTCGATGACCCGAATCCTTCCCTCTGGGGAAAGGATCAGTTGGATCGTGATCAAGCCTACGCACTGGGCTAGTGCTTCCACGACGCATGCGCCCGTTGCCATGATTTGGGGGTGTTTGACCGTCCGGGCCTTGGTGACCTCGCCTCCTCGGACCTCTATCCGCTCTCGGGGAACAACGCACCGGGGACGCCCGTCGAAGCCGGCGTAGACGTCGAGCGTATGCTCCACGCCGGGGACGAACTCCTGAACAATCGCCTCAGGCACCCACGGCACCATGGCTTCGAGTTCCCATCGATGGCGGATCACGAATCCTCCCTTGCTCGCGCTTCCTCGCCGGGGCTTCAGGAAACAGGGGAACCGATGGCGCCGCCGCGCCAAGGCCTCTTGTGGAGTCCATGTGGCTGGCGTGTCGATCTTGTGGCTTGTGAGGAATCTGTACGTCAGCAGCTTGTCCCGGCAGGTCTGCACCACCGCCGGCGGTGAAATCAGAGCCACACAAGACAGCCGGGCGAACTCTTCCCGAGCTCCGGCCAGCTTGACCAGATCCATGTCAGTGAGGGGAACAAGGATATCGATCTTGCGGCGTTTCACGATGCTCAACAGCGAACGGATGTAGTCGGGCGAGCGGGTCGGCGGCACGCGATGAGCCTGATTGGCAATGCGGGCGGCCGCGAAGTGGTTTTCGGTGTCCGCCACGTGAATGTTTGGACGGAGTCCCAGCGACTTGGCCGCTCGCACAAATGCGCTGATCAACTCGATTCGCCTGCCGGCGCAAGTGAACAGTATCCGCACATCTCGGCGGTGTGCGCCGGCTCCGAACATTTCGATTATTCCAGTCATCCTGTGCCCGTCACATCGATCACGTCGGTCCTGCCTGTGCCTATAGGTTGACGCCCCATGGACCACTCGTCAACCTGTCCGGTCGTGAGCCGCCAAGCAGACGTCCAATAACGCCTGACATTGACTTGAGGCCAGCCCTTCGATCGATGGGCTATTCATCGACAAGACAAGCAGGGCAGACCAGTCCTGTCCGAGACTGCCTGGGGCTGGCTGTTTCGAGCGGTCACATCGCGGCAGGAAAGCCGGTGCCTTTGCTTGTCGCAACTCTGCCGATCACAGCAACAAGGTGTCGCAGACACGTGCAGTTACCGGACTCGATGCAGATCCTGGACCGGGGCAAACCGCCCCCCTGCGTGTACTCCAATCTGGCCGCCCGCAGCACCGGCCAGAAGCCCCGCCGCGCGGCCAACGTGTAGCAGACGTTCCTCTCCCAGATTTCGGCACGGTTTGTCAAGATCATGGCTGACGTCGGCGGCGGATCTCATCGGCCTGCCTGAGGCCTTCAGTGTAGNNGCCACCGATCTTGAGCCGATCGGCGATGGTAACGAGCAGACCCCGCTCGGCGTCGCTGATCTCGCCGTCAATACGGGCCTCGGCCACAAGCAGCTTGAGCGCCAACCTTGCGGTATCGGGCGAGGCGATGCACACGCCCGCGGCAACAGGCTCGCCGCGCAAGGCGGCGGCCGTCATGGCATCAAAGGACGCTTTTCCGATGCCGACCTTGACGGCCAGCCCTTGGATCAGGCCCAGCTCAGACCGCTTGAGCGTCCGGTCCGCCGCCGCGACCGCCAATGCCGCTTTGAACATCTCCAACTTCTCTCGATCCTGCACTGCCGACTCCTCGCCGCCACGCGATGAACCGACTGCCTGCCCTCTTATTCAACCGCCATCGCCCGAACATCATAGTCTTCCATCCGAACGACGAAAGAGTCCCGGCTGCTCGTTCCCGCGTCAATCAGCAGGTGCCCCGTGGCCAGATCTCGCAACCGCTTGCCCGGAGACAGAGCCTCATCCAGCTTCACCGTGACTACCACGGGCTTGTCGCGATCATTGATCACCGCGATGCGGTCTGCGTACCGAGCTGCCGACACCTTCGGGTCAACAGGCGTCGTCTTCAACGATTTCGATTCGCCGATCGGCAAGGCCCTGACCGCCTGGCAGAACCGCCGCAGGTCATGCTCATGCCCCATGACCGGCCGTTGCCAGCCATTGATGGTAATCATGTCGGTGTCACCCGCACGCAGCGTAAAGGTCGCCGGCCGATAGAAGGCCCGCCCCTTGGCCGTGGCCGTTGACGTGCGCATGCCTGTGCCGCGATCGTCGGGACCGAACTCCCAGCCCACCGGATGGAACGGTTCTTCCCAATAGTTGTGATACAACTCGGTTGCCGACCCGGCCGGCGTCCGGAACCAGTCCGGCAGGAACTCCTGTTCGTGAAAGTCGCGATAACGCTCGGGATTGCTGCCCCACGGCGGGCCCCACTTGCCGAAAAATCGCTCCATGTCGACCATCATCACCCGCTGGATCGCAATCCCCTCGTCCTGCTTGAACATCCGCGGGTCATAGCCGTGGGCCCGCAACAAGTCCAGCGTGATCTTCTCCGCATCCGGCGAGTCCGCGCCCGGCCACTCGACATTGGTCCCCGTGACTTCCGACGGCAGATCGGTGAGCACATACAGCGTCCAGTCCGGCCGAACGCTGCGAATCGCATCACGGGCCTTCATCCAGAACTCTCGCGTGTGCCGACAGCGAAAGTTGAGCCACTGGTCCCACCGCTTCGGGTCCGCCTTGAGCCACTGGTAGGCTTCCATGGACTCATTGGGCACCGCCAGCTTCGACTCGCCGCGAAACTGGCTCAGGTTCCACGACGAGTAGCCCATCATCTCGGCGCTGTACACCTTCGTCTCACCGCCGGACTTGTCCTCGCCGGAGATGTAGCAGGTGCCAATCTTGCCGTTGACTCGGAAGCCGATGCCGGTCACGTTCTTGTGCTGCTTGCAGTGCCGGCCGATCTCCAGCAGGTGCCTGATGAGCCATCGCTGCGTCTCGGCGCGCAGCGGGTCCGGCGGCCGATGCTCAAACGCCCTCGGATCGGCCTTTGGGTTCGCGTGTTTCTGGAAAGACAGCTCCGAAAAGCCGTACTTGTTCGGTTTGTTACCCTCGATCTTGCCGGGAGCGGTGATCGAGGTCACGACCGGGACGATATCGATGCCCCGCGTCGCGGCCACCGGCGGCAACTCGGCGAGCAGGTTGGCCCCGAGCTGCCGGTAGTAGCTGCCCGGGTACCACGCGCGGCCAGCGCGGTCCGACCCGTTGATGGCATTGAACTGAATCAGGTTCATTCCACAGAAGGCCAGCAGGTCGCACATGTTCTCGAACGACTGCCGTCGCTGCTGGGGGGTGTGCGGCGGCACGCCGTAGTGAGCCAGGAAATACCACGGATGCGTGGCGTACAGACCCACGCGGCGCTGCCGCCCGTTCGGCGGGTCGATCTTCGGCAACCGGTCGGCCAGTCGGTCGAGAATCTCGAAGACCCACATCCGCGAGACCGCCCCACCGCTCTCGGAAGTGTTGGGCTTGGTCCAGCCGCTTGAGCTGACCGCCACGCGTATCTTCGCCGCCTTCGGGAAAAAGACGTACTGAAACGTGAACGGCTTGTCGTCGATCGGCAGCTCGCGTCCCGTATAAACGGCTAATCCCACGTCCGGCTCATACCAGAACGGTTCCTGCGAAATCTCCATCGAATTGACTTTGACGGCCTCCTGGCCGGTAAACGGCGGCGACCAGGGTTCACCCTTCGGAGTGGTCAGCGACACGGTGGTATAACGCTCGCGGTCGTTGGGTGTCTCGACCACCAACAGGTGGGGCGTGCCCGCCTTGTCGGCCGTCTGCATCGTGTAGGCGAACCAGGTCAGGTCAAAGCCCTTGGCCGCACTGGTCACCCGGAACTTGCCGCCCGGCAGGTCCAACACCCGCGACTTGCCATCGTCTTCAAAACCATGATCCGTCTGGGTGCAGTCCACGAAGTCCACCAGCCGACAGGCCACCGGCGTCGCCCAGCCACGCTGCTCCAGGATCTCGCCGGCCGGCCGATTCGGCGGCGGCAGCACCTGACGCCCTGCCCCGCCCTCGGGCTCGAACACGAACACACCCTCGTCATCGATCAACTGCCAGTTCTTGCCCTGCCACGACACCGTGTTCTCATTTACGGCCTTGGGCGGCTCAGCCAGAGCCTGATGACAGGATGTCAGCAATCCGACAAGTGTCCAAAGGAGAACCGCTCTGCTCATGGCTGATACCCCCGGAAAACGCGATTTCGTAACGCGGCCGTTCGCCGGCCTTTCTCAGCGGAGGCACACACTATAAACGATGCTGCCCCCGCGACATAGATGCTGCGTGGTCCGTCAAGCCCTTTGGGCTGCAGCGGCCCATGCCACTGGGCCTGTGACGGCGTAGTGTGTACAATGATAGACAACTGTTGAAAGGAGGCCGGCAGTGCCAGAGTTGTTCAGAGCAGAAGGCTTTGTGTTCTTCAATGAAGGACATGAGCCTATGCACGTGCATACTCGGCGAGGCGGCGGCTTCGCGAAGTTCTGGATCGAGCCTCTTGAGCTTGAATTTGCCTGCGGGATGAAAACTCAGGAACTCTCCCGGGCCGAGCAACTGATCGCCGACAACGCGGACCTGATCCGGNNGACCTGATCCGGAGACGATGGCATGAAGTATTCGGTACTTGAGTTGAAGACCAGAGCGACGAAGGCCTGGGCCCAGGGCCGGTCGATTTGCCTGCTACTCGACGACCAGCGCGAGATCCGCTTCCCCGCCTCCGAAAACCGTCGGCTTGCGGCCGGCACCGACGAACAGATTAACAACATCGAAATCATCTGCGGGGGCACCGGCTTGCACTGGCCCGACCTCGACGAAGATCTCTCGGTACTCGGCATCCTTGAAGGAAGGCTGGGGCAGGAAGCCCGATAGGGCCTGTTCCGCAAACTACCACCGCTATTGATGGTCTTTCCCGTGTCCGGCCCAAATCTGATATGCTGAGGCAGTGACGGCCGATGGCAAAGCGGCGGCGTCCCAAGGGAGGAGCGTTGCATGAAGCGACATGAATCGGTAACCAGGCGGCAAGTACTCAAGAGGGGTGTCGGCCTGGCGGCAGGGGCAGTCGTCGCCCCTTACATGCTGACCAGCCCTGCCCGTGGCGGTCCTGAAACCCGCCCGGCCAACGACCGCATCGGCATGGGCTTCATCGGCGTCGGCGGCATGGGCCGGGGGCACCTTGGCGACTTCCTCCAGTTTCCCGATGTCCAGGTCGTATCCATCGCGGACGTCTTCGATCAGAGCCGCAACGCAGCCATAAAGATGGTTCGCGAGGTCTACGGCCAGGACATCCCCGCGTACAGCGACTACCGCGACCTGCTGGCCCGCCAGGATGTTGACGCCGTGCTCATCGCCACGCCCGACCACTGGCACGCCCTCACCGCCATCCACGCATGCGAGGCGGGCAAGGACGTCTACTGCGAAAAACCGCTGTCGTATACCATCCGCGAGGCCCGCCGCATGGTCGATGCCGCCCGCCGCAACGCCACCGTGTTCCAGGTCGGCAGCCAGCAGCGATCGTGCAGCAACTTCCGGCTGGCCTGCGAGCTGGTCCGCAGCGGCCGTATCGGCAAGGTGCAATCGGTGCGGGCGACGATCGGCGGCGGGCCGGTCTGTGATTGGGAACCTGACACGTCCCCGCCACCCGGCCTGGACTGGAACTTCTGGCTCGGCCCAGCCCCCTGGGCGGAATACACGCCAAAACGCTGCATCTCCGATTTCCGGTGGTTCTACGACTACTCCGGCGGCAAGATGACCGACTGGGGAGCCCATCACAACGACATCGCCCAGTGGGGCCTCGGCATGGACAACAGCGGCCCGGTCAAGACCGAGCCGGTCTCCGCGGCCTTCCCGACCCGCGGGCTGTTTGAAACCGCCGTCAGCTTCCATGTTCGGCACACGTACGCCAACGGTGTCGTGCTCGACACCGTAAGCCACGGGCGCAACGGCGTCCGCTTCCAGGGCACCGACGGCTGGATCGAGGTCGGCAGAGGTTGGATCGAAGCCGGCAATCCGGCGATTCTCAACGACCCGCTTGGCCCCGGAGACGTGCACCTATACCGCTCGCCGGGCGAAGATGCCCTCGGACACGAGCGCGACTTCCTGAACTGCGTCCGGACACGCAAGCGCCCGATCTGCGACGTGGAAATCGGCTGCCGATCGGCGGCCATCTGTCACCTGGGCACCATTGCCATTCGCACCGGACGAACGATTCAATGGGACCCCGAGAAAGAGGAAATCGTCAATGACCCGGCCCTGGGCCGCTGGCTGGACAGGCCCTATCGTGCCCCGTGGTCGGTGTGAAACAACAGGGCGTGCTCAGCACGCTGATTCCATCGCAGGAGCTACGTGTACATGAGGATCACAACTGGTTCCGGGCTCATCGGACTCCTTCTTGCCGCATTCCCGGTCATGGCCCAAAGCCTTCCGGCCGACGACGGGCGCATCACCGCTCTTGGAATCGACAACCCTGACGCCCAGACGAAGTCAATGCATGAGCTGGTCGCGGTCGGGTCTCCGGCCGTGCCGACGCTGGTCCGACTGCTCGGCCAGACCGCCGACAACCCGACCGCCCGTAAAATGGCCCGCGAGACCCTGTTTCGCATGGTGCAGGTCTACGCGGGCACCGATCGTGCTCCCGATGTTGAGCGAGCCCTGGTGCGTGAACTGAAGGCCAACCACCCGGTCGAGACAAAGCGGCACATCTGTGCGTTGCTCGGTTTCATCGCCGAAGAGAACATCTCCGTCGACGCGCTGTATATGGCGATCAACACCCCGGCATTAGCCGAGCCAGCCCGGCAGGCGCTGGCTCGAATCCCGAATCGCCGAGCCGGTCAGTGTCTCATCGGAGCCGTCCAGATCACGAACGATGAGACCAGGTTGGGCGTCATCGCCGCGATTGCTTTGCGGGGCGACCCTGCGGCCGCTTCCTACCTCGCGCTTGGTGCCATCGAGGGTGATCCGGTGACCGCCCGCGCCGTGATCGAGGCTCTTGCGATGCTGCCTTCTCCTGAATCGTTCGACGTCCTCATCAAGGTGCTGAGGGCCGGCAAACCCGGTGCCGCCTCAGCCCTGATCCGCCTTATGGAAACGTTGATGGATGTCGAGATG
>MTKZ01005715.1_pt1 | contig 11905 bp, 7 predicted proteins | sample 1042781 | NCBI WGS metagenome assembly MTKZ01 (sample SAMN06212207, study PRJNA360539) | anaerobic digester metagenome | biome: Wastewater treatment plant; material: sludge; isolation source: anaerobic digester fed with sludge from wastewater treatment plant | place: Denmark: WWTP Viborg ...
CCTGATGTCACCCTCGTTCTTCATGGGATACATTCTCTATCAAAACCCAGGGGGGTGACATTTCCCACTTCCTAAAGGAAGTGGACCTCGTCCCTGTCCCCTTAAGGGGTGACATTATCCCTGTCCGGCAACAGGCCTCGCCTCGCGGGGTTGACTCGGTATCGGGCGATGCCTATAATGAGTTGCGCTGGCCGGGCTGGCGGAATGGGTAGACGCACGGGACTTAAAATCCTGTGGACGAGAGTCCGTGCGGGTTCGATTCCCGCGCCCGGCACCAAGAAAGGAAGGGTTATCGCGGGGTGGAGCAGCCAGGTAGCTCGTCGGGCTCATAACCCGAAGGTCGCAGGTTCAAATCCTGCCCCCGCAACCAACTTCAGGCGGTGTAGCTCAGTTGGCTAGAGCATGCGGTTCATACCCGCAGTGTCGGTGGTTCGATTCCACTCACCGCCACCACTCGGAGATCTTAAGGCCCCTGGCTTGAGCCGGGGGCAATTTTGTACCTGGCCGCGAATTCTTCGAGACCTCCCGACCCGGGATCCCGGTGATTCCCAATTAACGGACCGTCTCCGTAATAATAGGCTATTATAAGTTACTAGGCTTATCCCGGGACCCGGAGGCTGTATGTCCTTCTCAGGCCGGGTTCGCCCAAAGAGGTGATCGACGTCATGACGGAAGATCAGGATGAAAGAGGCGGCAGCTTCATCGAGCAGATCATTCGGGAAGACCTCGAATCGGGAAGGGTGAGCAAGGTGATAACCCGCTTCCCCCCGGAACCCAATGGTTACCTTCATATCGGACACGCCAAATCCATATGCCTTAATTTCGGCATCGCCGAACAGTTCGATGGCGAGTGCAACCTGAGATTTGACGACACGAACCCGAGCAAGGAAGAGACGGAATACGTGGAGTCCATAATGAAGGACGTGAGCTGGCTCGGTTTCCATTGGGCGAAACTACGTTTCGCCTCGGATTACTTCGACCAGTTTCACGAGTGGGCCCTTGAACTGGTCCAGGCAGGCAAGGCTTACGTCGATCACCAAACGGCCGACCAGATCAGGCAGAATCGCGGCACCCTCACGGAGCCAGGGGTTGAATCCCCCTACAGGGACAGGCCCGTCGAGGAAAACATGGAACTCTTTCGCAAAATGAAGGAAGGCTATTTCCCCGAAGGAGAATGCGTCCTAAGGGCAAAGATAGATATGTCCCATCCCAACCTCAACATGAGGGACCCCGTGATGTACCGGATCCTTCACCAGTCCCATCACCGAACGGGGGATAAATGGTGCATTTACCCCATGTATGACTTCGCTCACGGTTATGAGGACGCCATCGAGGGGGTGACCCACTCGATCTGTACCCTAGAATTCGAGGACCATCGGCCTCTTTACGACTGGTTCATCGAAAATGTATCGGTCCCATCCAGGCCGAGACAGTACGAGTTCGCCAGGCTCAACCTTACCTACACGGTCATGAGCAAAAGAAAACTTCTGGAGCTGGTTTCGAATCGTTTCGTATCCGGGTGGGATGATCCCAGGATGCCCACTATCAGCGGATTGAGGCGGCGGGGGTATACTCCTTCCTCGATCAGGACTTTCTGCAAAAAGATCGGGGTCTCCAAGGCGAACAGTCTCGTCGATGTGGAACTTCTTCACCACTGTATCAGGGATGAATTGAACGCCGTCGCGCCCAGGGCTATGGCGGTTTTGAGGCCCCTGAGACTGATCATAGAGAATTACCCCGAGGGTTTGAGCGAGGAGATAGAGGTCCTGGTGAACCCGGAGGCTGAGACCCCTTCCTATAGAAAGGTGCCCTTCGGTAGGGAATTACTTATCGAAAGAGAGGATTTCATGGAGAACCCGCCGGCCAAGTTCTTCCGCCTTTCGCCGGGGTCTGAAGTGAGACTGAAGCACGCCTATATTATAAAATGTAATGGTTTTGATAAAGGGCCCGATGGCCGGGTGATCGCCGTTAGATGCGAGTATTACCCCGAATCCAGGGGGGGAGAAGCCCCCGATGGGCGCCGCATCAAGGGCACTCTTCACTGGGTTAGCGCCATCCATGCCGTGAAAGCCGAGGTCCGCCTGTATGATCATCTTTTCACCCTGGAGTCGATGGATGAAATGGAAGAAGGGACCGATTACGAGGATTACCTTAACCCCGCTTCGCTGGAGGTGATCAAGGATTGTATGGTGGAACCCCTTCTCACCGAAGCTGCTCCCATGGATCGGTTCCAGTTTTTCAGGCTGGGTTATTTCGTAGCGGATCAAGAGCACCGGAAGGACCACCCGGTATTCAACCGTACTATCCCCTTGAAGGATAGTTGGGCAAAGGCAATGAGTCGAGTCCTAAAATAGTATTTGATCCGGGAGAAATGTTCATTGGCTGAAGGGAGGAGAGGTCTCGTGATGAAGGACCATCCCTTCGTGGAAAGATGGAGCCCAGGTACACGGTCACTATTCCGGCGTTTTGAAGCTGCCGGCAGGGATCAGGGCTGGTGGGACCATGACGGGCCGATCGTGGCCGCTGTCTCCGGAGGCAGCGATTCCATGGCTCTTTTCTGGCTTCTCCGCTTCAGGTGGAAGGGAAGAGTGATCGCGGCCCATCTCGAACACGGTTTTCGGCAGGAGACCTCCCTGAGAGATGCGGAATTCGTGGAGCGCATCTGTCGTGAATGGAATACGGAGTGCCATGTAGAACGCCTCGACATCCCTTCCATGAAACGAAGAGGGGAGACCCTCGAAGAAGCAGGCAGGCGGGAAAGGTATGCCTTCCTCCGGCGCGTGGCTTCCTGTTCGGCGGCCCCTTTGATCGCGACAGGCCATACCTCCGACGACTTGGTTGAAACGGTCTTTCTGAACCTGCTCCGCGGGACCGGGATCAGGGGTTTGAGAGGCATTCCCTGGGCCAGGGAAAGGGTTGTACGCCCGATCATGGGCATTTCCAGGGATGAGCTGCGAGGGTTGCTCCTGGAAGCTTCCGTTCCCTGGATGGAAGATGAGACGAACCTTGAAACAAAATATTTTAGAAACAAGATCAGGCATGTTTTCTTCCCCTTGCTATGCAATGAGGGTAACATCCGTTTTAAGGACCATCTGCTGGACCTTTCCGCGGAAGCCGGTGAGCTGGAAGCCGCCAGGGAAAAGGAGTCCCGAAGCATGGCCGCCTGGTGCCGGAGATGGCAGCCCTTCGCCTTGAGATCCTGGGACCTTGACCTTCTTCGAAGGATGAATGACCAGGCCATCCAGTCGCTCATCGCCTTTGAGGGGAGGGACCTGGTTTTATCCATCCTTTCAAGGAGGAAGACCTCGGTTCTTCTAGGGCTGATAAGGAAGAAAGAGGGACGGTGGAGATTCCAATGGGAAGGGGACCTCGAGATCTGCGCTTCCGGAAGAACCGCATCACTCGTGGATAGGAAAGTATTCAGCGCAAAGGAGCCGGACCGGGTAACTTTCGCTCCCCACGGGGAATATGGGTCCATCCGATGGGGGCAGTGGCGCTTTGACTGGAGATACGCCACCGATCTTCCTCCAGCACTTGGGGTAGGTAGTTGCAGGATCCCCGTCGAAGGGGCGGGTCCTGTTGAGATCCTAGCGGCCGGCGCAGCGGATAAGAGGGACCTACACGAAGGGGCTATTCCCTGGTGGGCGGGGAGGATTTGGCCCCTGGTCAGATCTTCGGGGACTTCCTGGATCCCCTTTACCGTCCCGCCAGGTTCAACAGTGATGAGGAGTAATGGAAAGTCCGGCCCCTCCCTGCAACTTCAGGCGAGGATCATTGATAAGATGAGGAAAGGAGAGACCGAAGATGGAGTGTGATCTCGGAGAGGTCTTGATCAGGAGAAAGACCATCCAGGACAGGGTCAGGGAGCTCGCTTTCGACATCGGTTCCGCTTACGGCGACAGGGACCTCGTGCTCATCGGTGTTTTGAAGGGGGCCGTAGTCTTCCTTTCCGACCTGATAAGGGAACTACCGGTTTCAATGGCGACCGAGCTGGATTTCCTCGCCGTGGCATCCTACGGGACTTCAACCGAATCCAGCGGGGTGGTGCGGATAATCAAGGACCTGGACGTCGACATCAGCGGCAGGAATGTCATGATCGTCGAGGACATTGTGGACACGGGACTAACTCTATCCTACCTTGTAAGCATCCTGAGGGAGAGGGAGCCCGCCGTGCTGGAGGTCTGTTCGCTGCTCGACAAATCGGCTCGAAGAAAGGTCAATGTCGATATTACTTTCAGGGGCTTCGAAATACCCGACGAGTTTGTGGTAGGCTATGGCCTGGATTTTTCGGGGAAGTGGAGGAACCTTCCCGAGATATACACTCTGAAGAGAAAGGGTTAAACTCTTTCTCTGCAGGGTGGTTTGTGCTGTTTAACGAGAGGTGGGAACGCATTGGGGAAGATGGCAAAAAACCTCGGGCTTTACCTGGTGATGATCGTGCTGGTTGTAAGTCTGGTGAACATGTTCCTTTCACCTGCTCAAAACCCCGAGGAGAGTGAACTGATCAGTTACAGCACCTTTCTGAACTATTTCCATGAGGGGAAACTGGAACGGGTCTCCATCGAGGGCGACCTCATAAAAGGCACCCGTGAGGGAGGCGTCCGGTTTCGTACCATAGCGGTCGGGGTTGGAGACTTGGCGCCCCAGCTGGCGGAAAAGGGCGTCCAGGTGGAGGTCCTTCCCCCGGCGAAATCCCCCTGGTGGGTGACGATGATGTCCTCCCTTTTCCCCACCTTGCTCCTGATCGGAGCCTGGGTGTTCATCCTCTATCACATGCAGGGCGGGAGCAACAAGGTGATGAGTTTTGCCAAGAGCAAGGCGAAACTTTTTCTGGACAATAGGCCCAAGGTCACCTTCGCCGACGTCGCCGGGTGTGATGAATCAAAGGAGGAACTGAAGGAGGTCGTGGATTACCTTAGGGACCCCGCCAGGTTTTCCAGGCTTGGGGCCAAGGTCCCCAAAGGAGTGCTTCTCCTGGGGCCCCCCGGCGCAGGGAAAACCCTTCTGGCCAGGGCCTGTTCAGGCGAGGCCGATGTCCCCTTTTTCAGCATCAGCGGTTCCGATTTCGTCGAAATGTTCGTGGGTGTGGGCGCTGCCAGGGTGCGGGACATGTTCGAGCAGGCCAGGAAGAATCAGCCCTGCATCGTGTTCATCGATGAGATCGATGCCGTGGGGAGGCAGCGTGGGGCCGGCCTTGGCGGCGGACACGATGAGAGGGAGCAGACGCTCAATCAGCTCTTGGTAGAAATGGACGGCTTCAACGTGTCATCGGGGATTATCCTGATAGCTGCGACCAACCGGCCTGACATCCTGGACCCGGCTCTTCTCAGGCCTGGTCGGTTCGACCGTCATATCGTGGTCGACCGCCCGGACAGGAATGGGCGGGAGGCCATCCTCAAGGTCCACCTTAGGGATATGAAGACCGATGACGACGTGAACCTCGAAGTTCTGGCGAAGAGGACCCCCGGTTTTGTCGGGGCCGACCTGGCCAACCTCGTGAACGAGGCCGCCCTCCTGGCGGCGAGGAGGGACAGGAAAAGCATATCCATGGCTGAATTCGAGGAAGCCATCGACAGGGTGCTGGCGGGACCCGAGCGGAGGACCAGGCTGATCAGTGATCACGAAAAGGAGATCATTGCGTTTCACGAAGTGGGACATGCCCTCGTCGCCAAGATGGTCCCCGGCTGTGACCCCGTCCACAAAATATCGATCATCCCCCGGGGCCACAAGGCGTTGGGTTACACCCTGCAACTGCCGGAAGAGGATCGGTTCCTCATGTCCAAGAAGGAGCTCATCAATAGAATATGCGTGCTCTTGGGAGGAAGGGTGGCCGAGGAGATCCATTTTTCGGACATCACCACTGGTGCCCAGAACGACCTCGAAAGAGCCACCCAGATAGCCAGGCAGATGGTGACGGAGTTCGGAATGAGTGATTCCCTGGGGCCGGTCACCCTAGGAAGAAAGCAGCACGAGGTTTTCCTGGGAAGGGATATCATGGAAGACCGCAATTACAGCGATGAGGTGGCCTACGCTATCGACCAGGAAGTACGGCGCATCGTCGAAGGGTGTTACGAAAGGGTCCGTGCCATCCTCAAGGAGAATCACGAGGCCCACGTGAGGATCGCGAGGACCCTCCTGGCTGAAGAGGTTATCGAAGGCGACCGGCTCGATGCTTTGCTCGAAGAGGGAATCACGATGCCGGCGGAAGGAGAAGACGAAGACGAAGGTTGTTCCGCTGAACCGTCGAGGGATAGGGAAGAAGGAGGGTCCGTCGCCTGAGAGAGGAGGCCCAAGCCGAAAGGGCGGCCTTTCCCGCCCGATGAAAGCCTCGAGCGTTCGGCCGGATCCTTTGAGGTCGAGCGCTCTTTTCGCTTTGAGAATGTCCGAGGGAGGTTGTTTTGAACGATAATTTGAAAGCCTTTGATCTACACTCCGATTGGCCGCCGGCGGGGGATCAGCCGGAAGCCATCGATCGCCTTGTCGAAGGTTTCAGAAAAGGCGAGCGTTTCCAGAGCCTTTTAGGTGTCACCGGCAGCGGCAAGACTTTCGCGATGGCCAACGTGATAGAAAGATTGCAGAGGCCCGCCCTTGTCCTGGCGCACAACAAGACGCTGGCGGCACAGCTATACAGTGAATTCAAAGAATTCTTCCCGGGTAACGCGGTCCACTACTTCGTCAGTTACTACGACTATTACCAACCGGAGGCCTATGTACCGGTCTCCGATGTCTATATTGAAAAGGACGCCTCCATTAATGAGAGGATCGAAAAACTCAGACTTGCCACGACGAAATCGCTCCTTGAAAGGAGAGATGTCATCGTAGTGGCGAGCGTTTCATGTATCTACGGCCTGGGAAAAAGAAAGGCCTACGAGGAAGCCGTCTTCCGATTTGCCCTGGGGGATAGTTTTGAGCGCAGGGATTTCCTCGCGAGGCTGGTTACCAACCATTACGACAGGAACGACGTGGACCTCCATCCAGGCACTTTCCGGGCGAGGGGCGGATCCATTGAGGTTTTCCCGGCCTACAGTGACACGGCCTTGAGGGTTTACCTGGAAGATGATGTCATCGTAAGGATCGATGAGATCGAACCACTGACGGGTAAAAACATCCTCTCGAAACCCAATGCCGCGGTTTTCCCGGCCCAGCATTACATCACGACCCCCGATGCCATCGCTGACGCCCTCCCCCGGATCGAGGAAGAACTGGAAGAAAGACTGGAGTACTTCAGATCCAGGGGAAAACTCCTCGAAGCGCAACGCCTGGAGATGAGGACGAAGTACGATATGGAAATGCTTTCCGAAGTAGGGTACTGTTCGGGAATTGAAAACTACTCCCGCATCCTCGACGGGAGAGAACCCGGCGAAACACCGGGGACCTTGCTTGATTTCTTCCCCGAGGATCGTCTTTTCTTCATTGATGAATCTCATATCACGATCCCCCAGGTCCAGGGAATGTACAACGGGGACAGGGCCAGGAAACAGACCTTGGTGGATCACGGTTTCAGGCTGCCCTCGTGCCTGGACAACCGCCCCCTCAAGTGGGAGGAGTTCTGTTCTTTTTTGAAACAGGCCTGTTTCGTGTCGGCCACGCCGGGAGACTGGGAATTGAGTGTTTCCTCGACGGTGGCCGAATTGATCGTCCGCCCGACCGGTGTTGTCGATCCCGAAGTGATCGTCATCCCCGCGACAGGGCAGATCGACGACCTGACCGAAAGGCTCAGGAAGGTTGCCGCCAGGGGGGAGAGGGCGCTGGTCACGACCCTCACGAAACGTTCCTCGGAGGACCTTGCCGATCACCTTTCTGAAATAGGTTTCGGGGTTAAATATATCCATTCCGAGCTCGACGCTTTCGAAAGGACGGAACTGATCAGGGACCTCCGCAAGGGAGAAATATCGGTCCTGGTGGGCGTTAACCTCCTCAGGGAGGGACTTGATCTTCCCGAGGTTTCCTTCGTGGGGATCCTTGACGCCGACAGGGAGGGGTTCCTGCGCTCCCGGAGGTCCCTTATCCAGATGATCGGCCGGGCCGCAAGGAACACGGCGGGCAAAGTGATCCTCTACGCCGACCAGGAAACGGGTAGCATTAAGACCGCCCTCGATGAAACCGAGAGAAGGAGAGAAAAGCAGTTGAGTTTCAACCGGTCCCATAATATCACCCCCCGTAGCGTGCAAAAGAAGGTCATGTCCCTGCTCCCGGAGGAACAGGCCGAAGATGTCCCCCAAGAAATATCGGTGAGGTCGGGGGGGGAAGGTTTTACAAGCCAGGAACTGGAGAGGATGATGTGGAAAGCCGTCGAGGATCTCGATTTTGAAAGGGCGGCTGTCCTGAGGGATATTCTCCAGAAGAACCAGGGAGGCGGATTCAGACGTGCCGCAATGGATAGAGGTAAGAGGGGCAAGGCAGCACAACCTGAAAAACATCGACGTAGACATACCTAAAAACAGGCTGGTCGTCATCACTGGGCCTTCGGGGTCGGGGAAGTCTTCCCTGGCCTTCGACACGATCTATGCCGAGGGTCAACGGCGTTACGTTGAATCACTCTCCTCGTACGCCAGGCAGTTCCTGGGTGTTCAGGACAAGCCCGATGTGGACGATATTTCCGGGCTCTCGCCGGCTATTTCCATAGAGCAAAAGGGAGTCTCCCGCAACCCGAGGTCGACTGTCGGGACCGTGACTGAAGTTTACGACTACCTCCGGCTTCTTTTCGGTAGGACCGGGATCCCCGTTTGTCCCGGGTGCGGCAAAGCCGTTGAAAGGCACACCGTGGATGAGATCCTGGAAATGCTTTTGCAGAAGCACGAGGGGGAAAAGGTGGACATCCTCTCCCCCGTGGTCAGAGGAAAAAAGGGCGAGTTCCGTAACCTTTTTCTCCAGTACCAGAAGGAGGGATTCCTAAGGGTCAGAGTTGATGGGACCCTTTTCTGGCTTGAGGAGGACATTCCTTTAGATAAGAATCGGAAGCATGATATCGAGGTGTTCATCGACCGGGTCACCGTGGAGAGCAGCAGGAGGGACAGGCTTGCCGAGGCTGTCGAGAACTCCCTCTCCCTCAGCGAGGGTTACCTGATGCTGCTTTTCGGCGACCAGGAAGTAGTCATCACCGAAAAATACGCCTGCCCTGACTGCGACATCATTCTCCCTGAGATCGAACCCCGACTGTTCTCCTTCAACAACCCTTACGGGGCCTGTCCCGCTTGTAACGGCCTCGGCAGCCACCAGTACTTCTCAGAGGAACTGGCCGTCGATCCTTCCGCCGGGGTTTTCGAAGGAGCGATCCTCCCCTGGAAGAACAAGCACTACATGCTTAGGAAGCTGGCGGCCCTCGCCCGCGATCGGGGCTGGTCGCTGGAAGGGCCTTACCGGGACCTGCCGGAAGAAGTGAGAAAGGCCATCCTGTTCGGGAATGAGACCCGAGTCCCGATGATCTACCGCGAAGGGAAAAAGGAAAGGTCCTACATGGGAAGGTACGAAGGGTTGATCCCCTGGCTGGAGACAAGATGGAAAGAGTCCGACTCGGAATCGGTCCTGGAGGAATTGGCCGGTTACAGGGCGGAGGATATATGTCAATCCTGCAGGGGTAGAAGACTAAGGCCGGAGGCTCTCTCTGTCCGGGTCGACGGGCTGACCATTGGCGAAATGGTGGAGATGCCTATCTCCGAGCTGCTGGTGAGGATCCACGAACCGGGTTTCCAGGGCCTGATGAAAGAACCCGCCAGGAGGATCATCGAAGAGATCTCGAAAAGACTCTCCTTCATGGCCGACGTGGGAGTAGGCTACCTTTCGCTATCCAGGAGGGCCGATACACTCAGCTCGGGGGAGAGCCAGAGAATCAGGCTAGCCACCCAGATAGGGTCGAAACTCAGCGGCGTCCTCTACGTCCTGGATGAGCCGACCATAGGGCTGCACCCGAGGGATACGTCAAGGCTCCTGGGTACCCTGGAGGCCATAAGGGACCTGGAAAACACCGTCCTGGTCGTTGAGCATGACCGGGATACCATGGTCAGGGCCGACTATATCGTTGAACTCGGTCCTGCCGCGGGCGAACACGGGGGGAGGGTGACGGCCTTCGGCAAACCGTCGGAAATGGTCTTGGCCGATTCTCTTTCAGGGCCCTTAATTTCGGGGATCGATTCAGGCGCCGCGCTACGTCCGGGGCCGTTACCGGAACCGTCGGCCTGGATCACCGTCGCCGGGGCCGAAGAGCATAATTTGAAAAATATAGACGTAAAGATCCCCCTGGGGCGGCTCGTATGCATAAGCGGGGTATCCGGGTCGGGCAAAAGTACCCTTCTTATCGAGGTGCTTTTCAAGGGCTTGAAGAGGAAACTGGACAGGAATTACAGGTACCGCGCGGGTAAGCATAGGGATATTATCGGGTGGGAAGCGTTCAGGAACGTGGTAATGATCGACCAAACTCCCATAGGGAGAACCCCGCGGTCAAACCCGGCTACCTATACCCAGTTGTTCACCCCGATCAGGGAACTGTTCGCGTCCCTTCCCGAGTCCAGGCTGAGGGGTTATAAAGCCGGGCGCTTCAGCTTCAACGTCAGGGGCGGCCGTTGCGAGGCTTGCAAGGGGGACGGTGAGGTCCGCATTTCCATGCTTTTCATGCCCGACGTCTATGTCAAGTGCGAAGTCTGCCATGGGAAGCGGTATAACAGGGAAACGCTGGATATAAGGTACAAGGGGAAGAATATAGCAGAAGTCCTGGACATGACCGTCGATGAGGCAAGGACCTTTTTCGGCGACATCCCCAGGATATCGAGAAGGCTTTCCGTCCTCCAGGAAGCCGGGCTGGGCTATATCCGTCTCGGGCAACCAGCCCCAACGCTCAGCGGAGGGGAGGCACAGAGGGTCAAGCTTGCAGAAGAACTGGGCAAGCAGTTCCGTGGGCATACCCTTTATATCCTCGATGAACCGACGACGGGGCTTCATTACCTTGACGTCAGGAAACTGATCGTCCTCCTCCAGAAGATCGTCGACCAGGGCAATACGGTCCTCCTGATCGAACACAACCTGGACGTTCTCGCCTCGGCGGATCACATCATCGACCTGGGTCCGGAGGGAGGCCTCCAGGGCGGGACCGTAGTAACGACGGGATCTCCGGACGAGATCACCCGAAAAGGGAAGGGCCATACCGCCCGCCACCTGGGAGAGTTCCTGAGCAACTTGAAGAGGAGAGGGCCTCAATGACGACCAATCCTGCAGACAGCGGTAAAACAGGCGAGGACCTGGTCTTTGGGAAGAACGCCGTGAAAACCGCCCTAGAGACTCTCCCGGAGAGATGCTCCATGATCCTTCTCTCGGACAAGATACCTGCGTCGGAGAGAGATGATCTCACCGCAGCCTGTAAAAAGTCCGGTGTCCGGTGGCAGTCGGTAAAGGCAGCCGTGGTAGAGCGTCTTTGTCCCGGCGTCCGCCACCAGGGTGTCGTGGCCAAGGTGCTACCCGTGGTGTTGACCGACCTGGATGACTTTTTTGAAGGCTTGGCGGCTGCCGGCGGCCCTGCTTTGATCATTTTCGCCGACCATGTCCAGGATCCCCAGAACCTTGGCGCTCTCGCCAGGTCTTCGGAGGTCTTCGGCGCCGCGGGGATCGTCATACCCAAAAGGCGCTCCGTTCTCCCCACTTCGACCGTCATGAGGACCAGTTCCGGGGCCATAGCCAGGATCCCCGTCGTGGGGATCGTGAACGTCGCCCGGGCACTTAGGGAATTCAAGGAAAAAGGGTTCTGGATCATGGGCCTGGATCATTGTGCGGAAGATATCCTCTGGGAGTGCGAGATCCCGGAAAAGGCTGTCCTCGTAATAGGAAGCGAAGGCCGTGGTATTTCAAGACTGACCCGTGAAAACTGCGACTTTCTCGTGAGGATCCCCATGAGAGGGCGTACGGGGTCACTCAACGC
>MTKZ01041916.1_pt1 | contig 11905 bp, 13 predicted proteins | sample 1042781 | NCBI WGS metagenome assembly MTKZ01 (sample SAMN06212207, study PRJNA360539) | anaerobic digester metagenome | biome: Wastewater treatment plant; material: sludge; isolation source: anaerobic digester fed with sludge from wastewater treatment plant | place: Denmark: WWTP Viborg ...
AGTGCCATGGAGATCAATGAGGGAATCAGGGCCCCACCCACATTTATGGCCAAAAGGGTATTGCAGCTCTTCACCACAGGGACATGATAAGATACGCCAAAGGCCCGAATGTGTCGTTCATGGACCATGGGAGTGCTGCACTCTAGGTTGGTCAATGGTATGTTTATGCTGGATCCAACCAGAGACGCCAAAAGCACAAAGAGGGCCTGGCTCCAGGAGAAACCGATCTTGGTGAAGGCTGTCCTGGCCAGATCAAGGAAAAGAAAGCTCACTACTATTGCAATCAAGAACGCGAAGCCCAGCATGATCAATATGCCAACTGGAGAGTAGATCAGACGGTTTTCCATTTTCCTCTATATTGCCATCCCAGGCGTATAACCTTTTGTATAAGGGCGTGCAGCTGCAAAAGAGATTTGTAATGGTATGTCAAAGAGTCGCATATGAAAGAGAAGTGGCTCATGGCCAGAGGATCATGGGAGGAGATCAAACCCCAGATAACCACCGCCCTTGAATCTGGATTCGAATGCGTAATCGTGGATCGGGAGAACGTCGAGCGGGTGCGGGAGCTGGGAAATATCCAGGTAGCATGCTTTGGCGCCGAGAAGGGTGCGGAGGACATTCTGGTGATCGGCAGGCACGGTGAGGGCGATGGTTCGGTGCCTCTGCCCAAAGACCTGAACAGCTCCATGGACTATGCTCTGGCCAAGACCATCTCCGGGAACAAGGCCGCATATGTGGTCATTGCCGGCAAGAAGTATGAGCAATTCGCAGTGGAGATGGGAAAGCATGTGGACTATCTGCTGGTGATCGGCACCGACTGGAAGGTGATCCCCCTGGAGAATATGATCGCCGGCCTGCAGGGATGCCAGGTTAAGATCATCAGTGGGGTCAAGAGTTCGGATGAGGCAAAGCTGGCCCTGGCCACACTGGAGCAGGGAGCAGATGGAGTGCTATTGGACAGCTCTGACCTCTCTGAGATCAAGAGGGTTATGAGGGCAGCAGAGCAATCGGAAAAAGGGCGCCTGGACCTCATACCAGCCAGGGTGGTCTCGGTCAAGCCGGTGGGGATGGGCGACCGGGTCTGTGTGGATACCGCCAACATGATGGTCCCAGGAGAGGGAATGCTCATCGGCTCCCAGGCCAAGGGCTTTTTCCTTGTCCATAGCGAGTCAGAGGACAGCCCCTATGTGGCTGCGCGTCCCTTCCGGGTGAACGCCGGCGCGGTTCACGCCTATATCCGGGTGGGGGAGAAGACACGCTATCTATCGGAGCTAAAATCTGGTGACGAGGTCACCATTGTGAGCAAGGATGGCCTCTCCAGGAGCGCTATCGTGGGCCGGGCGAAGATCGAGAAGAGGCCCATGATCCTCATCGAGGCGGAGGCAGATGGTGTGCTCATAAGCACGCTGCTGCAGAATGCTGAGACCATAAAGCTGGTGAGCAGCGATGGCACCCCCAGGCCGGTGACGGAGCTCAAAGCCGGGGACGAGGTGCTGGTCCATCTGGAGGAGGCTGCCCGCCATTTCGGCATGAAGATTGAGGAGAGCATCGTGGAGAGATGAGATACGTTATGAAAAGGTCGCAGATCGTTGCCGTCCTGGGAGAGAGGGCAGCAGACGACCTCAAGGCGGCATCCGATGCAGACATGATTGAGCTGAGGCTGGATCTGGCCACTGAGCCCATTCAGACGATAAAAGCCATCAGAGAGGCTACAGAAAAGGCGATCATCGCCACCAATCGCCTCCAGGCGGAGGGAGGGAAGTTCCAGGGGTCAGAGAGGGAGAGGATCGAGCTGCTCGTTCAGGCCTCTGAGTACGCCGATCTGGTGGATATCGAGCTTCAGGCAGAGTTAAGAGAAGAGTTCATCTCTCAAGTCAGCCGGCCGGTCATAGTCTCTTATCATGACTTCCAGGGAATGCCCGGGATCGATGAGCTCGCTGCCATAAAAGAGAGGATGAAGATGGCAGGTGCGGCGATTGCTAAGATCGCCGTGACGCCCAGGAGCCTGAAAGACGACCTGGATCTCCTAGAATTTTTGCTAGCTGCAGATTTGCCCTTATGTCTGATCGCGATGGGAGATCTGGGCAGACACCTGCGGGCAGTGGCTCCTTTGTATGGTTCTGCTCTGGCATATGGTTATGTTAGAGAGAGCACCGCTCCCGGGCAGATGAGCCTGGCAGAGCTCTCTAGTGCCAGAGAGTTGCTCAAATGGTAAAATTAGCCAAATTTTTTGTATTTATGGAAAATATTATTAAAAATGAAAAAATAAGTCGCCTAATGGACATGATTTTTTCTGATAATGCTGCCTGCATAATAGATCGGATGAAGATTGCTTAAAACCTGGGAAATTCCCCTATCTTTTAAAAAATAATTATAGATATGTTACTAAAATCAATGGTTGATAGAGAATATTATATATTTAAATTTAATATTTATTTGAATTTCAGCCCTATAATCGCTCCTTATAGGGAGACATAAATGTTATTTGAAGATTAATTTTCTGTATTAATTATAATATGTAATTGGCCAATTGGCTGACCGAATATGCGCTATGATTTGCCATATTCGTTCTTCAATACTTATCTGAATATTTGACGCAAGATTTAATTACTCTAACTGCAAATTAAAAGACATGGATGCAGTCGTTGATATAGGAGGCAGGCCTGGTTATAACTGCGGGGGATTTTGCAGCTTCTGTTATTTTAAAGGAGTGAAAACGGTTGAGCCGCTGGGATGCAAATATTGCCCACCCCATAAAAAGGGGTGCGATTACTGTTCTAGAGCAGTAGTTGAGATCCAGCCAGGCTTCAAGTCCCTGGATCAGTTGGTATTTGAAGCATCCCAGCAATGCATATTATCACGGCCGGATTCCATAACCATAAAAGGGAATGGTGATGCCAGCTTTCATCCAGATTTGCTTAAACTGGTTCAAACCCTCAGCAACGGCGTTGTACCCATCCACCTGGATTACACCAGCGGAAAGGGCTTTTTTAAGGGGGATGAAGCCGGTCCCCTGATCGAAGCCGGATTGCGAAGGATAAGCTTCTCCGTCTTCTCAACTGACCCTGAGCTTCGGCGAAGGTACGTGAATGATAAACATCCAGAGGCTGCGCTCTCAAACCTCAGAACCTTTTGCGAAAGATGCGATCTATATGCCATGATCGTCCTCATACCGGGCATAAACGATGGCTTTCAGCTGGAGAAGACCTGCCAGGACCTCTGCGATATGGGAGCAAAAGGCCTGATGCTCATGTCATTTGCCAACAGCAAAGAGCAAGGGCTCATCTTTGGAAACGAGCCGTTAATGCCGGGCATTGTTCCCTATTCCGTGGAGGAGATCCGCAGGATTGCCACTGAAATAAATGAACGATATGATATGAGGGTCATAGGGACGCCTCTATGGGATCCACAGACAGGAGCTCCTTTCGCCCTGGCCCATCATAGAAAAGAGCTGAATCGACTGCCGGCCATCGAGAGGAGCGCCACCATCATCACCAGCTCTGTGGCCTATCCATTCCTATCGACCATATTCGAGGAGATAGGAGAGGATGTGAATGTGGTAGCAGTGAATAAGGAGATAGGAAACCTGATCACCCTGGAGGATTTCAACTTCCTGGATCTGGGGAACATAAAAGAGAGGGTGCTAATACCGGGAATGGTTCTAGCTCATGACCAGGAGATCAGAAGGGCTCTTCGCCGTGATGGAGTGCGCCGGCTGGTCTTCAGAGGTCCTGATGCCCTCACAGTCGAATCCGAGAGAAGCATCTACATGACCACCGAGGAGGTTATCGCCAGAGAGGTGGAGGCATTCTCTGGATTGATATGCCAGATCAATGAGCTGGGCGGAGAAGAGACAGAATCCGCCACGGTCCAGAAAGATCGTGATAATTGTAGCTGTGAGAGAATGGACAGATCTCACTATCATGAAAACCCGATAATGGTGGATGAAGAGGATATCAAGCAGACCGTCGGCTGACTCCCTGACGATTAATTTTATCTCACATCCCGGCCAGTGCCAGCAAGAGGTGACTTAGATTGAGCGAGATGAGAGAACTGGTGATAAATAAGGACGATTATTTGAAATTTCTTGCGGACCGCCTGCGGCTTAAGGGCACCTGCCAGAGGGAGATTGAGAATGTGAGCTTCCCCTTCCTCTTCGCCTCAGGAAGCGAGATGCTGCGCACTTATATTCTGGGAGAGTCTGAGTTCACCTCCACCCTGCCAGACAGGTACCGGCTCCCGGACAGAGGATTCATCTGGTTCCTATTCTCACAATCTGTAAAAGAGATTCAGGTAATGCCTGAGAGGATGACAATAAAATACGAATTAAAAGACGAATACCGCAAGCCTTTCAAGCAGTTCTATCTCTAGCGACCTTTTCCCCTGGCCGGTCACTGGTCCGAGTTGGTCGGGTCAGATACAGGTCATGCCGTTTCATCCTTTTCCGCCTTGATCTTGCGGCCCCAGGATCCTGTCAGACGGCCTCTCTGTGCCAGGCTGCCCAGGAGCGCCTCAGCATCGCTGGATAGGGGCGCAGGCTTTTTTTCCCAGAGGGGGGTTCCGGGCAGGGGCATGAACCGGTGCGCTCTCACCTTTCCTCCCTTTTCCTCAATCCATCTGGCCAGGTCCAGGGTCATATGCTGATCCTCTGCTGACTCCATGGGCAGGCCGAGTATCAGATCCACCTGGGGTACGAGGCCATGATCCAGGATATGCTCGCAGGCTGACTCTATCTCCTGCCGGCCGTGACCCCGTCCAATGCTCTCCAGGACCGCCGGGCTGCCGGACTGTCCTCCCAGGCTGATCGTTTTATTGGCGCAGTATCCGGTTATGAGCTCCAAAGCCTCGTCAGTTACGAAATCGGGCCTGACCTCGGAGGGAAAGGTGCCGAAGTAGATGGGCTTCTTCTGCTCGGACAGCCCTTCCAGCAGAGCTTTAACCTTCTCCAGCCGCGGACGCCTGCCGTCGGAGCCATAGGCAAGGGAGTTGGGAGAGGTGAAGCGGATGTCTTTATGGCGGCGGGCGTATCTGGCAACGACGGGGATAGAGCGGTGGCNNCAAAAGGGGGATAGAGGTCCAGGTCCACAGGAGGCCTATCCTCGGTATAGATCGCCTTTCCCCCTTTTCTATAGGCTATTCCCCGGACATCTGCCGGCTCTTTGCCCATCTCTATCGCTTCAATCAGCTCGGGCAGGGTCTCCTCTCCTTCTCCTATGGCCACGAAATCGAAATGCTCCAGAACCTCCTCCGGCAGGGCGGATGGGTGGGGACCGCCGGCGACGAAGACCGCATCCAGATTCGCTGCCCTGGCCCTATCGACCTCTTGATAGACCTCCCCCGCCTGAGGGGTGGCAAAGCTGTAGAGCATGATTCCCGCCCTGGGCCCCGGAGCCAGAGAGGCATCTACCAGAGGTATGAGAGCAGCGATGCTATAGGAGTTCCTGCTATTGGAGCGAAACCATATCCTCACGGATTCTCTTTGAGCTTCAGCTGCACCTCCAGCTCTCTATTAGCTGGATCATGCTTGTACTGTATCTCCGCCTTGAGGGGCTCAGCGGGATTCACTCCTATAGTCCAATCGCCAAAAGAGGCTTCCACCCGCCCTCGGGCCTCGACTTCATCCGCCAGGCCCCGCAGCATGTCAGCCATCTCTGCCGCAGTCATATAGATCTCCTGCTCGAACTTCACTCCCTCGGCGGGGCTTCCCGCAGTCTTTCCCGGCCTTCCTCTTATCTTTGCCATTTGCGATCACCGGTTCGCATTTTATGGCCTATTCCATAAAACATTTTCCGCATTACGAGCACTCCAAATCTCGGGCTCCATGAGCTATCTAAATCGCGATCAAATCCTCAATCATCCTCCAGGGATCCTCCCAGGAAGAGAGGAACCATCCGGAAGGCCACTGCATCCACCAGGCCCCTGTCCGTCAGCTTCAGCTCTGGGATCACTGGCAGAGATAGAAATGAGAGGGTCATGAAAGGATCCTCCAGGTCGCATCCCAGCTTGTGAGCGGCATCAATGCACTCCGCTATGCCCTCTGCCACCTCTTGCATATGACTCTCCGAGAGCAGGCCTGCCACGGGCAGAGGCAGGCTGGCCAGGACTTCACCATCGGCAACCGCCACCAGCCCGCCATCCATCTCCGTGACTGCTGAGACCGCGGCCAGCATCTCCTCGTCCCCGGTTCCGACCACAACGATGTTATGGGAGTCATGGGCGACGGATGTGGCCAGAGCGCCCCTCACCAGACCCAAGCCCTGCACCAAACCAAGCCCCACATTGCCAGTGGCCCTGTGCCTTTCGACCACCGCCAGCTTGAGGATATCCTGGTCGGTGTCCGATACCACTTTTCCCTCCCGGATCAGGGGAAAGAGGGGCAGAGATCTGGTGATGATCTGGCCGGGGACGATGCCAATTGTTCGGGCTGGCCCCTTCTCGGCTACAATCTCAAACGACCGGCGGCTGAGAGCAGCGAGATGGATCGATTTATGCATTGCCTTGACCGGTCTATTCATAGGGGCGAGGAAATCTCCATCCCTGGCCACCAGCCTGCCGTCCTTGAAGACATGAGTAACCCGCGGCTCATCCAGACCGTCCAGGACGGCGATGTCCGCCCGATAGCCGGGTGCTATTGCCCCCAGGTCGGCCAGGCCGAAGTAGCGGGCAGCATTGAGAGAGGAGATCTGCAGGGCAACTATGGGGTCCAGACCCTCATTTATCGCCTTTCTCAGCATGAAGTCGATATGCCCTTCCCTGAGGATATCTGCCGGGTGGCGGTCGTCTGAGACGAATAAAAACTGGCGAGAGTTTTTCAGCGTGACCAGCGGCAGAAGATCCGTGAGATTCCGGGCTGCGCTTCCCTCCCGCAGCATGATGAACATCCCGGAAAACAGCTTCTCTTCTGCCTCGGCCAGTGTGGTGCACTCGTGATCGGAGCGGATTCCGGCGCAGATATAGGCAGACAGGTCCGGACCGGAAAGGCCTGGTGCATGGCCGTCCTTGAGCCGTCCCCCTGCTAGCTGGATCTTTTTCATGATCTGCGGGTCCCGGAAGATTACGCCAGGACAGTTCATTACCTCGGCCAGGCCTATGACCCCCTCCTCCTCAAAGAGACCGACCAGGGCATCCGGGCCCAGGGCTGCCCCTGCAGTCTCCATGTCGGTGGCTGGGACACAGGAGGGGAGCATGACGAAGACGTTCAGAGGGACATTTCTTGATGACTGCAGAATATAGCGAACCCCCTCCTCGCCCCAGACGTTGGCGATCTCATGCGGGTCGGCGATAACTGTGGTGGTGCCTTGTGGAACCACTGCTCGCGCGTACTCTGGAACTGTGACCATGCTGCTTTCGATATGTACATGGCCGTCGATGAACCCAGGCGCCAGGATCTGGTCCTCCAGGGGAATGATCTGGCGAGCGCTGCTGCATTCAAAGCCCACGATCCTGCCCTTGTGTACGGCAACGTCCGATCTGCGAACCTCGCCCGATATGAGATTGGCTACGGATCCCCCAAGGAGAAGAAGATCCACCTCGATCTCACACCTGGCGGCAGCTATCAACTCCTCATATTCTTCCATCTGGCCCATGATAATCAATTACAGTCGGTCCTATTTAAATGCGATATTTGAATGACCCGGATCACCTCTTGGCCAACGAAATGGCAGGGTCTTCCCTTTGTTTGAATAAAAAAATCCTCATCGACACCAGATAAATTTAAATCGAGAAGCATAGATAAACTAAATCGTGCGTGAATTCAAGGATATAATTCTGAAAGTGGCCAAAGCCTATCCCAACGACTCCGCCCGGGGCATCGCCCGCCTGGACCCCAACGCCCTTCTAACCCTGAGGCTCAGTCCGGGTGACATCATTGAGATTGAGGGGAAGAGGCTTACCGCAGCCAAGGTCTGGCGCGCCGACCGGCAGGATTGGTCTCAGGATTATATAAGGATTGACGGCTTCATCCGCCAGAACGCCGGCGTTGGAATCGGGGACAAGGTGAAGATCCGTAAGGCCAAGTTCGCCGAGGCGCAGAGGATAGTCCTCGCCCCCCCTTCCGGATCGCATATGCACTATGGGGATGAGGCAGCTGATATGATCCGCCGCCAGACGCTCAAGCGGCCGGTGGTGGCGGGAGATATACTTCCCATCATGAGCTCCGGCAGCCATCCCTTTGTAGGCCGGATGGAGCCAGTGCCTTTAGTGGTAACAGAGACTCATCCCGATAATGTGGTGGTGGTCTGCGAGAGGACGGAGATCGTTCTCCTGGAGAAGCCGGCCAAGAGCGTCCGATCGGTCAAAGCCACGGGAATCACCTATGAGAATGTGGGCGGCCTGCGCTCAGAGGTGCAGCGAGTGCGAGAGATGATCGAGCTGCCCATGAAGCATCCTGAGATCTTCCAGAAGCTTGGCATTGAGCCTCCCAAGGGGGTTCTGCTCTACGGCCCGCCGGGCACGGGAAAGACCCTCATCGCCAAAGCAGTGGCCAATGAGAGTGGAGCTAACTTCATCTCCATTGCCGGGCCGGAGATCATGTCAAAATACTATGGAGAGAGCGAGCAGAGGCTGAGGGAGATCTTCGAGGAGGCGCAAAAGTCCGCTCCATCCATCATATTCATAGACGAGATCGACTCCATTGCCCCTAAGCGGGGTGAGGTTACAGGGGAGGTGGAGAGAAGAGTGGTGGCCCAGCTCCTGGCCATGATGGATGGCCTGAAAGAGAGAGGCCAGGTGGTTGTGATCGGAGCCACCAACCGGGAAGAGGCCATTGATCCCGCTCTGCGCCGGCCGGGCCGGTTCGACAGGGAGATCGAGGTCGGAGTTCCGGACAGGGAGGGCAGAATCGAGATCCTGCAGATACATATGCACAGCATGCCCGTGGCGGATGATGTGAACCTGGAGGGATTAGCGGACCGGATGCATGGTTTCGTCGGGGCAGATGTGAACGCCCTGTGCAAAGAGGCGGCCATGAAAGCCCTGCGCCGCTATCTGCCCGATCTCACCTCAGAGGATGAGATACCCCAGGAGATCATCGATCAGATGCAGGTCATGGGTGCGGACTTCGAGGAGGCTCTCAAGGAGATCGAGCCCTCGGCCATGAGAGAGGTTCTGGTGGAGGTGCCCCGGGTCAACTGGAACGACATGGGAGGATTGGGAGCACTAAAGCAGGAATTGATCGAGTCCATAGAGTGGCCCATCAAGCAGCCGGAGAAGTTCCAGAAGATGGGCATAAGGCCGCCAAAGGGAATTCTGCTCTACGGCCCGCCGGGCACGGGAAAGACCATGATCGCTCAGGCGGTGGCCAATGAGACCAACGCCAACTTCATAAGCATCCGGGGGCCGCAGATGCTCTCCAAATGGGTGGGCGAGTCGGAGAAGGCGATCAGAGAGATATTCCGCAAGGCAAGGCAAGTCTCGCCGGCAATCATATTCTTCGATGAGCTGGACTCCATTGCCCCTATGAGGGGAATGGACGAGGGGGGCAGAGTGATGGAGAGGGTGGTAAACCAGCTTCTAGCAGAGCTTGACGGCCTGGAAGCCTTGAAGGATGTGGTGGTGATCGCCGCCACCAACCGGCCGGATATACTCGATCCAGCGCTGCTTAGATCGGGAAGGTTCGACCGAATGCTCCTGGTGGGGCCGCCTGACCGGCAGGGGAGGCATGAAATCCTCAAGATCCACGCCTCCAGGACGCCTAAAGGAGAGGATGTGAGCCTGGAGGAGCTGGCGGAATTGACCGATGGCTATGTGGGCTCAGATTTAGACAACCTCTGCCGGGAGGCGGCTATGCTTGCTCTGCGGGAAGGGCTGGACCGGGTGGAGATGAGGCATTACCGGGAGGCTTTGAAGAAGGTGAGGCCGAGCGTGGAGGAGCATATGCTCAGCTACTATGAGCGCATCGGCGAGAGGTTTAAGGGCGGAATTAAGGTTGAGCCGGCTTCGCTCGCCGGCTACCGCTAGCCTGGCGGAATAGGATGATGGCTTGAATCTGTGCATGATGCTTGAATCGATGCTCAAGTCTTGACAATTAAATTGGAGAGGAGGGTTTTAGGGGCATGGGAAAGGTGTTCGCGGGAAGCATTGGAGATAAAGAGATTGTAAACATCGATGGCACAGTCCTGGGAGATCTGGAGAACATTATCTACGAGGTCATGACCGGCAAGCTGGTGGACCTGGTGGTAAAGCCAAACTCGGGCCTTGATCGCAGCAAGTACCGAGAGGACGGCAAGTTTGTGCTGATACCATTCAGCTCGGTGGTGGCGGTCAAAGACTACATCGTAGTGGATGAGAGCCGGGCTATGAAAAAGTAGGAGGCGGGGGCTCAATTCCTTTCTTTGCCTTAAAACGTATCTTTGCACATATTCCCTGACTCATAGCGCTCATCTGGACACAGCCAGAGTTCTTCAGCACCACTCTCTGCTCTCCGGAAAGCTTATTTCTTCTTAGGTCCTCCATTTTTCGATGATGCGACTTAGATCTTATTTGGCCATCGGCATCCTTGTGCTCAACACCGGGGGCAGCCAGTTCTTCATCAACCTGGTGGACAACAATTTCTTGGACGACAAGCATCCCGCCTTCGGCAAGGTGATCGAGGGAATGGATGTGGTGGACAAGATCAGTAAGGTCGAGACGGACAGCAACGACCGGCCCCTGGAGGAAGTTGTGATCGTTCGGGCCGGTGCGATTGTCTAAATTTGGGGATGATTTGATTATGGCAACAGAGAGTACAGAGGCAGGAGATCGGGTTCTGCTCGCTACCAGCATGGGCGATATCACAATTCAGCTCTACAGCGATATGCCCATCACCGCAGGCAACTTCAAGAAGTTGATCGAGAAGGGCTTTTATGATGGGGTGATCTTTCACCGAATCATTGACGGCTTCATGATTCAGGGCGGGGATCCCACCGGAACAGGCCGGGGAGGTCCGGGCTATGCCATCAAGGACGAGTTCACCCCAAATAGCAAAAACGCCCGGGGGACCATAAGCATGGCTAATGCCGGGCCCAACACCGGGGGTAGCCAGTTCTTCATCAACCTGGTGGACAACAATTTCCTGGATGGCAAGCATCCCGCCTTCGGCAAGGTGATCGAGGGGATGGATGTGGTGGACAAGATCGGTAAGGTCCAGACCGGTGCCATGGACCGGCCGGCAAAAGAGGTCAAGATCATGAGCGCAAAAGTGATCGCTTGATCTTTATTTTTTCGATATATTGCATCAAAAGCCTTTTATCGCTCTGTCGACTATTATAAAGTGGAGAGTTGGAATGAAAATAGCTACATCAATGATCGCATTGCTAATGCTATCGCTAATGGTAATCGCATTGGCCGGGAGCTGCTATGCACAAGGCTCAAGCTCTGCACCATATGTGGGTGGCGATTTTGGCAGGGCGTGGCTGGGCAACATTGGCCAATTAAGTGCTCAACCTGCGAAGAGCACATATAGCGACCTGTGGAATTGGGGCGGCGGCCCGAAAGGAAGCATGGCGGTCAATGGCTACCTGATACCAGATCTACGCTATATCTGGAAGTCAGAAAACGGCACAGGCTATTGGGCGGGATGGAAATATCCATACGCAAGCGGATGGTATCCTGGATACAATTATCCTTACTTGTTTGGCAGCATCTACCCCAGCAGCTACTACTATCCCCCAGACTACCTCTCCAGTGGATATTTGGCTCGCAGACTATATTGAGAGGAGAATTATCATGGTCAAGTCCAATCTATTGGCAGAATTTGCGGTATCGAAAGACCGGCTGATTCAAGCCCTGGCATGCGTGTCCAACCTGGCAGATAGGGCAGTTGTGCAGGCCATTGTTCATCCCAAGGATACCATACTGGGATTTGCCTTCAGCAACACTCTCGTGAATGGTGAGTCCGGGGAACAGATTTATGCTTATTACGTGACCT
>MTKZ01109899.1_pt1 | contig 11902 bp, 14 predicted proteins | sample 1042781 | NCBI WGS metagenome assembly MTKZ01 (sample SAMN06212207, study PRJNA360539) | anaerobic digester metagenome | biome: Wastewater treatment plant; material: sludge; isolation source: anaerobic digester fed with sludge from wastewater treatment plant | place: Denmark: WWTP Viborg ...
CAAGAACCATCAGTGCGCCCTCATCCCCCCTGTCCTCCGAAACCTAATACTCGACGATCTATCCATGGCAGCCTGATCCGCTACAATGGCAAAAGTCGAGGTTTCTGCAGCTCAACATGGGCGGGTTGATGGCTCACTACACTGTTCACCCGAGTTCCTTTTACGGCTTGGATTGGATATCCCAGACTTTCACCTACAACTGGGCGAAGAGCTGGCACCTGCAACTGGCGATTTTCTGGATCGCGGTCGCCTGGGTGGGCTCGGCCTTGTACCTCGGGCCGATCGCCGGGGGCCGGGAGCCGAAGAAGCAGGGGCTGCTGATTGACCTTCTGTTCGCAGCGGTCGTTCTGGTGGCGGTGGGTTCTCTGACGGGAACGGCGCTGGGTGTCAAGGGTCTGGCCGGCAAGCACTGGTTTTGGATCGGGCACCAGGGGTGGGAATTCCTCGAACTGGGGCGGCTGTGGCAGATTCTCCTGCTGGTCGGGCTGATTATGTGGCTGGTGCTGGTCGTCCGCGGCGTCAAGCCGCACCTGGCAGCGGGCAGGGACCGCTGGGGAACGGTGCCATTCTACACCTACTCGGCGATCGCGGTGGTCTCGTTCTTCGCGTTCGGCCTCTTCTACAACTCGCGGACGCACATCACCATCGCTGACTTCTGGAGATGGTGGGTGGTTCACACCTGGGTGGAGGGCATCTTCGAATTCTTCGCAGCGGCGGTTATGGCGTACGTGGTGACCGCCCTGGGGCTTGCCCCGAAAAAGAAGGCTTTGCGGGCGGCGTACCTGACGGCGTGCCTGGCGATGTTCTCGGGGATCATCGGCGTCGGGCACCACTACTACTGGTTCGGTGACCCGGACCTGTGGCTGGCGCTGGGCGGAGTGATCTCGACGATGGAGCCCGTGCCCATCCTGCTGCTGGTGGTCAAAGTCGCGCTTGAAGCCAAGGACTCGCCGGCGATCAGCCACGCCTATCCGTACAAGTGGCCGCTGATGTTCATGGGGGTATCGTCGGCGTGGGCCTTCCTGGGGGCCGGTGTATTCGGCTTCATCATCACCACCCCGGTGATCAACTACTACGAGCACTCGACGTACCTGACCATGAACCACGGGCACGCGGCGCTGTTCGGGACCTACGGCATGCTCGCCATCGGGCTGATGCTCTTCGCCCTGCGCGGCCTGGTTCGACCGGAGAAGTGGTCGGACGGACTGCTGAAGATCGTGTTCGTGGCCACCAACGGCGGACTGTTGGGGATGACCCTTCTCACCCTTCTGCCGGTCTNNGGTTGACCCTTCTCACCCTTCTGCCGGTCGGCCTGTTGCAGGCCAGGGCCTCGTACATCTACGGTCTCTGGTACGCGCGCAGTCCGGCTTTCTACGAGGAGCCGTGGGTGAGGTTCATCGGGCAGTGGCGCCTCATTCCGGATCTGATCATCATCGCCGGCGTGGTCGCACTGGTCCTGTTCGTTGTTCGAGCAGTGTTCAATCTGAAGCCTGCGACCGTAGGCGACGGTCAGGAACTGATTATTCCGGCGGCGGCCGGCGCGACCGGCCGGTGACGAAGCGCGGGCCCGGGGTATCGAGCGAATACACTCGCACGGAGAATCGAGCGCAGGAGACTTGTCATGAGAATGTTGAAACAACGAGGCGGAATCGCGGTGGTCATGCTGGGTCTGTCGGCAATCGTGTTGGCATGGCCGAGCCAGACGATGGCCCACTGCGACACGATGGACGGGCCGGTGGTCACGGACGCCCGACAGGCATTGGAGAAGGGCGATCCGACGCCCGTGCTCAAGTGGGTGAAAAAGGAGCACGAAACGGAGATCCGCGAGGCGTTCAAGAAGACGCTGGCCGTGCGAACCAAGGGGCCTGAGGCCCGCGAGTTGGCGGACATGTACTTCTTCGAGACTCTCGTGCGCATCCATCGGGCGGGGGAAGGAGCACCGTATACCGGCCTGAAGCCCGCCGGGACAGAGTTGGACCCGAGCGTGGTCGCGAGCGACCGGGCGCTGGAGTCGGGGTCGGTGGACGCCCTGGTGAAGATGATCACCGACCTGGTGGCCGGCGGCATTCGCCAGCGGTTCACGCGGGCAGCAGCGGCCAAGGAGCACGCCGGGCACACGGTCGATGCGGGGCGTGAGTTTGTGGCGGCCTACGTCGAATTCGTGCATTATGTGGAGCGGTTGTACCTCGATGCCAAGGGTGCGGCCGACCATAACCACGGAGCTGCGGCGACGGTCGAGAAGCCTGAGCATGCGGAGCATGCCGGGCACGACAAGTGAACGTGCCCACGCAGGGCTGCTCGGCCCGGAATCCTTCCGGGCCACATCCGGTGATAATGAGGATGGGAATCCTCCCATGAGAAGGCCCCAGGAACGATTCTGGGGCCTGCAAGATCTGACCGATGGGCCGACGAGGGCGTCGGCCCCACTGTGGTGCCGACGCCCTCGTCGGCACTTCGAGTACCATGTTCTAGAGCATGCGACGCCGAGCTGTGAGGCATGGCACCCGAGACGATGAGTGAGGTGAGATGTGAGTGAACTAATCGACAACCGTGCGAGACGCATTCAGACGCTGAAAGAGATCGTCCAGAAGCTCCATCATGGGGCCAAGCCTGAGGAGGTGAGGGCCCAGCTTACGGACATCGTGCGCCACGCCAGCCCCGGCGAGATCGCCGCCATGGAGCAACAGCTTATGGCCGAGGGCGTGACGGTCAGCGAGATCAAGAGCATGTGCGACCTTCACGCCGAGGTGGTGCAGGACATCCTCACTAAGCAGGCCGAGGGCGATGTACCACCCGGGCACCCGGTGGACACGTTTCGTGTCGAGAACGCGGCCATCCGGGGCATGCTCGACGATTTGAGCAAGGCCATGGCCGATCTCGCGGCACTCCCGCCGGACACTGAGCCGGGGCTGCCCCTTCGCCGGGCCCGGCAGGCAGCCAACGACCTGATGGACGTCGACAAGCATTATCAGCGAAAAGAGAACCTGCTGTTTTCGGTTCTCGAGTGGCATGGGATCACCGGGCCGTCGAAAGTGATGTGGGGCAAGGATGACGAAGCACGGGGAACACTCAAGACTTTGCAGGCGGCGCTGCGCCAGTCTTATGCAAAGGCTGGACACGCGGCCGCGGCGCTCAAGCCCGCGGCGACGGCGGCCATGGAGGCGATCGGGTCGATGATCGACAAGGAGGAGACCATTCTTCTGCCGATGTCGCTCCAGACGCTGACGGAGGAAGAGTGGGGACAGATCTGGCAGCAGTCACCCGAGTATGGCTGGTGCCTGGTCGAGCCGCGGACCGGCTATGCGCCGCCGGAATCGGTGCAGGCGCAGGAGGCGGTGGAACTGCCGCACGGCCGGTCGGTGGCCTTTCCGGCCGGCAGCCTGACCTTCGAGCAGCTTGTCGGTGTGTTTTCGACGCTGCCGGTGGATCTGACCTTCGTGGACGCCGAAGACCGTGTCCGGTTCTTCTCCGAGAGCAGTGGCCGCATCTTCGCTCGCAGCAAGGCAATCATCGGGCGCAAGGTTCAGCACTGCCACCCGCCGGACAGCGTGGGCGTGGTGGAGCGGATTCTCGACGATTTCCGCACGGGACGGCAGAGCGTGGCTGAGTTCTGGATCAACCTGCACGGCCGATTCGTGCATATCCGCTACTTCGCGGTGCGCGATCCGAAGGGTGAGTATCTGGGTACGCTTGAAGTCACTCAGGACTTGACGCCGCTGCGGGCCCTGGAGGGCGAGCGGCGGCTGCTTCAGTACGATACGCCTGGGACATAGGTCGCCGATGAGGAACGCTGACTTGGGCCGCCTTTCAGGCAGAGCTTCAGGTCTCATGTTCCTCCGTTATCGCAAACGCGCCCGCTGTCGTGCTAACGGTTGTCTGTTTCTTTCCTGACGACTGCGTTGAGGTCTGCCAGAAGCGTTGGCAGATCGACGCCTTTCATCTCGGCCGCCTGAGCGATCGAGACATGGCGTGCGACGGTGCGGCGCATGACGGGGTTGGTGATTTGTGTGAAGCCGTGGTTTTTGAGCACGTCGATCGTGGCCGGGTACCAGTCCACGACCTGGCCTACCTTGTGGTCGCCGGTAATCATTGCCGGTTTTGCGTTTTCATGATCGGCCGTCATGCTGAGCTCCATGCCATGATGATGCTGCACGTACCTGGTACTGTTCCGGGCAGAGTATGTTGCCCTGCCNNCCTCGCTCAAACGGGAACAGCCATCCCCGGATGTCCGACGCCAGGAGACCCACCGTGAACGGCCGAAGCGAATAGCGACAGAGCAGAAAGAGCCCCGAGACAAATCGGCCTTCCTTGAGGGCGGGTGCAAACACGTCCAGCAGAATGTCCTTGGCGGAGGTCATGATGTAGAAAGCGGCCTCCGCCTTGAGGGCCATGATCCCGATTCCCCTGATCGCGCATTGTCTGCAGCAATCGGGAGTGTTCGAGCTTCCCGAGTGCATCAGCCGCTCGAAGTAGAGGCAGTCATGGTTTGAACGTCCGGACAGGCAAGGAGGATTGAGGGGTTTGAGACAGAAGCCGACCCCGACGACGCAGCGCCGCCCCCCCAAGGTTGGCCCGGGCTCCTCGTTGGAGGTCTCGATCGCATCGCCGGTGAAGTCGTAACGGCCGGAACGGAGAAACGCCTTCACCGTTCTGACGGGATGCGGCGCGGCAACATGCCGGAAGAACTGCCATCCGTACTCCCTGAGAAGACTGTGCAGACAGAAACTCAGCATCCGGCTTCATCTCCAAGCAGCCGTTAACCAAGAGCCCTTTCGAGCCTCCGGAGACGTTCTCCTTAGTATCGTCCTGGTCATTCCTGCCGCTCCACCTTCTTGTTCGGCGGGCGGCAATTTGAAGGAGCCAGAACGTTCTACGACTGCCACGGTGTCCGCGTTCGGCCGGAATCAACACGGCACAGGTTTGTGCGCCGTTGCGATGTGCATTCAGAATAAGACGGCCCCGAGCAGAGCCGGGACCACCTGCATCGTGGTATTGTCCCATCCATGGGGCGAGACGGCCTCGACCACTGTCGATACGGCGGATATCAGCACAAGGACAAGCAACGATCTCCCCGACAAATCCAACTGATGTGCGAGGGCGCAGTATGCGATCAGGGACAGCAACGACGCGGCGAAAACGGCGAGCGAGCCCTCCAGACTCCTTGTCGCCCTGACTCCGGTGAGGGCCGGGGCTCTGTATTCGTGCTTGCCAAAGCGTGTTCCAACGGGTTCGGCGACGGCATCCCCGAGCCCGGTGACGAGGTAGCCGAAGACGGCCGTGGCAGGAAAGAGGATGTTGCTGAGCAGCCCGCCGATCAACGTGGCGAAATAGGGCACGATGACATAGTAGGTGCGCCTCGGCTCATCCTTCTCGCGGGCCATGGCCTCATACATGAGATGGCCGCGGCCCCGGACCAATGCATATGCGATGACCAGGCTGGTCATGCCTCCAAAGAGGCACACGCCGGGAGTACCCCATCGCCAGTGTACTGCCACGACCGTGCCGAAGATGAGAAAATGAAAGCACTTTCGTGTGTACCCGGTCTTGAGCTTCCAGCGAGTCTTCAGGAGCCCGGAGACAAGCAGGCATAGGGCAGCCCAGGCCAACGCTATCGGACCACCGACGGCGAGGGTCGGCCAGTCGGGAGTGTTCTCGACGAAGAAACGGAGGATATCCTCAGCCTGTGAAGCCATAGGCTTCTCACCATCAGGTCGCATCAGCCAGAAAGCCAGCCGAAGCGATCATTTGTCGAAGCAGTTCCTTGATCCAATGCAGTCTTCGCAGCCGAAGCGGTTGGGCGAGCAGTTCGCCAACTGTGAGCGCCGATGTAATGATCTCATCTCCGGATTTGCGGTGTTCGCGATACAGAGAGTCAACCTTGGGGTGGAAGACGGGGTGCCGTTCGATGAGATAGATGAACAGGTTGGTGTCCCAGAACACCCTCATTCCCAGCCCTCGCGTTCGCGACGCTGGTACTCGACAGGGTCAATCCCGTCCCAGACTTCCATGCCCAGCCCGCTCAATTCGAGGATGGGATCGTCATTCCCGGGCCGGCCTTGGGGGCGGACGGTGACCTCCAGCGGAACCCCTTCAGGAAGCTGAACGGCTTCATCCGGGACAATCACCTTGCCATTGTAGTGGGCAGTCAGGCGCACCATCGAGCACCTCAGGACGCAACGCAGTGTAGCTCACCCGCGGATCGACTGCCAACCCTTGTCTCGCCGAGGGTTGCCCGGCAGCGAACCTCTAATCTCCCCCGCGCAAACAAAGACGGGGGGTTTTCACGGGACTCGTTGCCTCGACACTCTACATTCGGCATTTCCCTCACATCACCCTCGCCCACACCGCCTTGAGGTACGCGCTCTCCGGGCAGTTGGCCATGACGGGGTGGTCGGGGCTGGCGCCGGTCTGGTCGACGATCTGGAGGGACCGCCGCAATCGGCCCGCGGCCGTTTTGATCATGCCGAGGAAATCCTCGCGGGAGACCAGGCCGGAGCATGAGCAGGTCAGCAGCAGGCCGCCGGGGCGGACGACGCTCATTCCGAGCGTGTTCAGGTCGACGTACCTACGCGAGCCCTCCTGGAATTCGTCGCGATTGCCCACGAATTTGGGCGGATCGAGCACGACGACGTCATAAGCGTTGCCGTTGGTCTGCATCTGGCGCAGGTAGCCGAAGGCGTCGGCGTGGACGTGCTGGATGCGGACCTCGTTGAGGTTGGCGTTCTTGCGAGCCAGTTCGATGGCGTCTTCGTCGAGATCGACGCCGGTGACTGACTCGGCCTGACCGAGTTTCTTGGCGTAAACGCCGAAGCCGCCGGTGTAGCAGCAGACGTCGAGCACGCCGGCCCCGCGGCACAGTGCGGCGAGCCGTCTGCGGTTGTCGCGCTGGTCGCAGAAGAAGCCGGTCTTGTGCCCGGCGCGAAGATCCACGCGGAATCGCAGGCCGTTCTCGCGGATAGTGATTGTCGGCGGGGCCGCATCGGATGCCAGGGTGGGGATCTCGAATCCTTCGAGCCGTTCGACGTGCTCGTCGGCGCGGATGACGAATCTAGGGTTCCCGGCTTCGCTCTGCGAGCTACGCCGTGGCAAGCCCTGACACGCCGAAGGCGAGGCGGAGGCCGGTTCGTTCGAGATAAGGAGTCTGCTGAGCAATCGTTTGATCATCTCCAGGCGCTGGAAGATGCCCAGGCTGAAGACTTCGATGGCGATCCAGTCGCCGTATCGTTCGGCGATCAGGCCGCTGAGTCCGTCTCCTTCGGCGTGGACGAGTCGATAGGCGTCGGTGGCGGGGTCGTCGCCGAGCAGTTGCCGGCGCCACGCGATGGCCTGCTCGATCCGCTTGCGGAAAAATTCTTCATCCACGGCCGTCGGCTCGTACGACAGCATCCGCAACCCGATCTGCGAACGGTCGTGATAGAAGCCGTGGCCGAAGAGGTGGTCCTGCTTGTCATACACGGCCACGACGTCGCCCGGCCTGGCCGCGGGGTCCACCTGCCCGATCATCCGCTGGTAGATGAACGGGTGTGCGCTGGCCGATCGCAGCCGAACCCAGGGATACGGATACTGGTGCTCGGCCGGCGGGGGTGTGTTGCCTGCCCGCTTGTCGCCGCCGTCACCGTGCGGCCGGCCGCCGGATTTCTGGATGTACGGTCCTCGGCCGCCCTTGCCGCGCTTTCGGAATGGTCTGCCTGGTTCGGTCATGAAGGCATCATCGGGGACAGGACGCGGAGGTGCAAGAAGGGGGACGAGGGGCGGGGGGAATGAGGAATTGTGAATGTAGAATTGAGAATGGGTCGTGCTTGGGCGTCGCCCATGAACCTCACCAACGGTGAGCTCCGGAAACAGCGGTGATTCAGCGAGGAACGCTCGATCCAGACATGCCTCTCTGCGCGTTTGCGGGGGTTCTTGTGCAACTGGGGGGCAAGGCAGCGGGGTGGACTTCGTAGACTCTCAAAGCGTATTATCCAGAGGCGTGTGGAGGCTGCGGTTCTTTCCAGCCAAGAGGACTTGAATGGCCGACAGTGTTGCGAGTCAAGACTCCGCTCCCACCCTGAAGAGCCGGAAGAGAATACGCTCGGTGCGGTTGGTTGTCATCGCGGTCATCTGCGTTGTCGCCGCGTTCCTGGTCAGGCGATTCTGGTTCACTTTGCCGGTCGGTGAGGGCCCAGCGGGCTCGGCCGTTCCGAGGGAGATGTNNATCTTCTCGTGGGTATCGGCGACAGCATCACAGACGGTTTCGGGGCATCCGAGGGGCATTCTTACTTCGACATGCTGATCTCGAACCCGGCCGACGAGTTCCCGGAGATGAAGGGGATCTGTCTTGGCAGTGTGTTGCCGAATCTGAAATCGCTTGAGCTGGCAGTCTCCGGAAGCACTTCCATCCATCATCTGACGAGCCAGCTTGCCCGCCTGGAGGTTCAGCCGCCGGAGGTCCGCGGGCTGGTGGTCATGACCACGGGCGGCAATGACATCATCCACAACTACGGCCACAGTCCTCCGCAGGAAGGGGCGATGTACGGCGCGACGTTCGAGCAGGCCCGGCCCTGGATCGCGGCATTTGATGAGCGGCTCAAGAGCATGCTCGATCGGATCGAGCAATGTTTTCCGGGAGGCTGTCACATCTTCCTGGCGAACATCTACGACCCGACCGACGGTGTTGGTGACGCCACGCGAGCCGGTTTACCCGTCTGGCCCGACGCGATGAAGGTTCTCGCGGCGTACAACGAGATCATCGCCCGCCATGCCGGGCAGCGGCCGAACGTGCATCTGGTCGACATCCACGGCGAGTTTCTCGGCCATGGCGTCTACTGCACGCAGCCGTGGCGGCGCCACTATCACTGGGCTGATCCTCACTACTGGTACTACACCAACCTGGAGGACCCCAACGACCGAGGCTACGACGCGATTCGTCGACTATTTCTGCTGGAGATTGCCAAGGTGTTTCGGACGACCGCGACCCAGTCGAGTCCGGCTCCGCTCCATCTCAATCACAACGGCAAATAAAGCACGCGTCCTTCGATTTCCTCGGGTAAAGCGCACTCTGCCAGGAGCAGTAGTTCCTCAATGGCCTGTCCGATGGGCACGTTGCGCCCGATTTCGACAACACCGGGCATTGGCAAGCCGGCGGTTGCCCGGCGGTAGGCATCCCGTGTGAGTGTGGACAAATCACCCGTCAGCAGAACCCGGCCTTGATCAGCCGCCCATTCCAGGACTCGCGCGTCGTCTGCTCCGGACAGGCCGACATCCGGTACCCGAACAATGTCGAGATCGGGTCGCCGTCTTCGGAGACCGCGCACGATTCCACCGTGAAGGTTTTCATCCGCCAGAAAAGTCAGCATGGCTACGTCTTATCGCGCCGCGCCAGCAGGCGCTCTCGCAGGGCGTTCGAAGGCTGCTTCTGGTCGATCTCTCGTCGCACTTGCTCGGAGGCTTCGCGCCGGCGCAACAGGTATTCGTCTACTTCTGGACGGTGGCGGAGATAGTAGCCGATGATCACGTAGATATCGCCCAAGTCGAGCGAGTCGTAGGATTGAGCGATCTCCTCGGCGGTCGCGCCGTCCTGGTACGCCCCGATCACGGTGTCGAGGGCGACCCGCGTGCCCGCAATACGCACGACGCCATCCGCGTCCATGTGTAGCGGTGGGGCTTCTGCAGCGAGTGTTGCGGGGAATCCCATACGGTTCTCCTGCGGGCTTACCGTCCGAGGTCAGCCGTGAACAACTGTATTATGCTCTATCTTTGCCGCTATTTCACGGCTCTGATCCGGCCTCGATTAGTTTTGTTTACAGGATATAATAGATTTGGTCGACAAGCGACGATTCTGTTTTCTGTTGATTGCACAAATTGTCCGTTGATCGGGCTTTGGCCCATCCGCCGCAGGAATCGCGGGGTAAGCGGAGAGTCGAGCATGTCGCGGAGGGCGACTATCCAACGCAGTGGCGGCGGTCCGCAGTTGCGGCCAAGTGGTGGCGTCAAGGGATTCACGCTGATCGAGGTCCTGGTTGTCGTCGCGATCATTGCGTTACTGGTGGGGATTCTGATTCCCGCCTTGTCCAAAGCCCGCGAGCAGGCCCGGCGGTCGGTTTGTGCGAGCAACCAGAAGCAGATCATGACCGGCATCCACATGTACGCCTCGCAGTACGCCGGTCACGTGCCGTTCAGCGTCCCGTGGTTCAACGCCAGTCTCACCTGGATCGCCCGGCAGGAGTACTACGATCCGAGAGGCTACGTTCACCTGGGCGTTCTTTACAGCACCCGGCAGATCAAGGACCCGGCCGTCTTGTATTGCCCGTCCAATAAGGAATATCCCCACATTTATCCGCAGGGATGGCAGAACTTTTCGGCCGGCGGCGGCGTTGAACGCGTCGCAACCGGGTACATGTACGCGATCGCCGGGCAGATCGACCGCTACCGCAAGGGCGAGCGGTTGCAGGCCCGCCTCGATTCGCTCAAGCAGGAATCGCTGGTCTCGTGCATGTTTCTCTCGAAACGCGACAAGCGGCAGCAGCGCGGCGTCTGGCCCCATCGCGGAGGGGTGATTGGCGGTTACGTCGACGGCAGCGCCCGGCTGAGCCACGTGGCCGACGCGATCGCCCAGACCTCAGCCGACCTCTACGACGCAAACAACATCGACGACATGGATTACTTTGCCTTCTGCTTCTTCAAGATGCTCAGCGGCCAGCGCCGCTGGATTGAGGCATTTCCCCGTCTGCCGGAAGTGCGGCAGTAACCCCCGGCGTTGCATACGGCACCGCCGGAGGATGAAGAATGGCGAATGCAGAATTGAGAATGGGGCTCGTTCTGTCGCGAACGGCGAAACCACAGGTGGTGGTGTCTCAGTGCAAGCCAAGAAACGCGGGAAGAAGGCCGTCTCCAGGGCTCCATCCGATTGTCCCTCTGCCTTCATCCTTCAGCCTTCCGCCTTCATCCTTCAGGCAAGGCCGTCGCCAGGGCTTCCTCCGATTGTCCGTGGTCGGATCTTACGCAACTATAGGGTCAAGACGGCAGGTCTTGGTCGCCGCGGCGACCCCGCCTGCGGCGAGGCAGGCTCGACGCCCCACCTCTTTTCGTCGTGTACACGTCCGCGATGCATCCGCCGTCCACGACCATGAGTGTGCCAGGCAGGTCTCGCTTCGCTCGACGCTGCCCTACCTCTTTTCGCTGTGCGCGGCTAGGCGATGACACCGCCGTCGACAACCATGAGCGTGCCGGTGATCCACTTGGCTTCGTCGCTGGCCAGGAACAGCGTGGCCGAGGCGATATCGCCACACTCGCCGAGGCATTTGAGCGGCGTCTGCTTGATGATGGCATCGGCAACGCCCGGCCGGACGAGGACGTCTTCGTTGATGTCGGTGGGGATGGTACCGGGCAGCACCGCGTTCACGCGGATGTTATACGGAGCCAGCGTGACGGCCAGGCCGCGGGTGAGCATGTTGGCTGCCGCCTTGCTGGTGCAGTAGGCGAGCTGCTGCGGGTCGGTGAAGCGCTCGCCGCTGATGCTGGTGACGTTGACGATGACCCCGCCGCCGTGGTCCTTCATGAAGCGGGCCGCACCCTGGGACATCAGGAAGATGCTGCGGGTGTTGACCGCCTGGACGCGGTCGAACTCCTCGACGGTTACGTCCAGAACATCTCTGAACGGGCAGATTCCCGCGTTGTTTACCAGGATGTCGATCCGGCCGAAGGTGGAGATCGTCCTGTCCAGGATAGCCTTGACCGCCTTGGCGTCGGCGACGTCACCGGGCAGTGAGACGGCCCGGTCCTTGCCGACGGTGCGGATGATTTCTTGGGCGGCGTCCTCCGAGCGTCCGGAGTGGCCGATGCCCACTCGGGCCCCTTCACGGGCGAAGGCTTCAACAATGGCCCGTCCGATGCCGCGGGCTCCGCCGGTCACGATCGCCTG
>MTKZ01004638.1_pt1 | contig 11894 bp, 8 predicted proteins | sample 1042781 | NCBI WGS metagenome assembly MTKZ01 (sample SAMN06212207, study PRJNA360539) | anaerobic digester metagenome | biome: Wastewater treatment plant; material: sludge; isolation source: anaerobic digester fed with sludge from wastewater treatment plant | place: Denmark: WWTP Viborg ...
CTCCTTTCTAGCCTACACATTTTGGCTGGTTGAGAAGTCCTATTTCTACTGAGGCGGAACATGCAAATCATCAGCCCACTGCCTCCCACACCACTGGAATAATATTGATGGTGATGAAGCCGGCTTGATTTCAGAGCATTTAGAAGCACGCTGCGATCCTTTTCAATGAAAGACTCCTGAAAGCCTACGATGTCCGGGTCAAGGTCCGTTAATACCCGCGCAATATGCTTCATGCGATGAAGGCGATTGGCGCTGACGACCCATAAGTCCTGAATATTGAAAGTCACTATCTTAACCGTTAACGTCTCGGTGAGGACGGGCGGTTTCTGTGAAAGGAACGTGCTATTTTCTAATTCCGTGTTGATGCCGACGTTATTATTTAAACGATAAAGCACGAGAATAAATAAAGCAACACCGCTTACAGTGATAACTATCGAAGCCATAATGATTTTCAGGGCAGTTTTCATAGATATTTTCCTTAGGCGCTTAAGGCCATTTCGCTGACAATTAATTATAAGTTTGAAAAGATAGTTGCGCCAAAGGCGCCGCTTCTTCCGGGCGAAGTCCCGGACGAAGCGTAGTAACTTGTCGATCCCTAAGACCTATAAAAAACAAGAAATGAAACATGGCAAAAACCAAACATCTCGTCATTGCGAGCGAAGCAAAGCAATCTCAGTATAGAACAATCTTCTTGCGGATGAGATTGCTTCGCTTCGCTCGCAATGACGGGTGACTGGGTTGCGGGCAATGTCCGCGTTAGAAAGTTCTGGGTTGATTTTTTAGAAATAGAGGTATTCTTTTAATTTTTTTTGACTATCCCTATTCATTGGTCCTAGAATAGAAAATATGAAATGTCCTTGCTGTCAACATATTCTATTCTCCATTGAATATGAAGAAATCGAACTGGATTACTGTGATTCATGTCATGGTATTTGGCTCGATGCCTATGAGCTAGACATGCTCCTGAACGACCACACATTGACTGCGGGCTTTCTTGCCACAGGTGACCCAATGACAATAAAAGGGGAAAAGAAACGGCTTTGCCCGATTTGTGACTCTCCTATGAACAAATTGGTTACAGGCGGAACGAAACCTGTCGTCCATGATGAATGTCCAAAGGGGCATGGGACCTGGTTTGATAGCACTGAACTGCTCACTATCATTGAACAAGGTTCCGACATGGATCCTGATGCTGCATTATTAACCTGGTTGCGGTCTCTTTTTCCGGAGCCCCAGTCAAACCGTCCCGACTCCTGAGTCGGTAACAAAGGAACCTCACATGACTATCTTGATTGTTGCGGGCGCTATTCTGGCCGTTGTATTTCTCTGGGTAGCGGGTGTCTATAATAAACTTGTACGCCTGATGAATGCCGTCAAGAACGCCTGGGCGCAAATCGATGTCCAATTAAAACGCCGCCATGACTTGATACCGAACCTTGTGGAAACGGCCAAAGGCTACATGCAGCATGAACGTGAAACGCTGGAAAGTGTGGTAAAGGCACGCAATCTTGCCCAAGGCGCTTCAGAAAAATCCGCCGGCCCCGCTGAACAGGGCACCCTTGAAAGCGGCCTGAACAAGGCCCTGAGTAATTTCTTCGTCGTGGTGGAACGTTATCCGGATCTGAAGGCAAATGAGAATTTCCTTGCCCTCCAGGAAGAGTTGAGTTCAACGGAAAACCGCATCAGTTTTGCGCGCCAGGCTTATAATGATTCCGTGATGACCTTCAACAACGCCGTTCAAATGTTTCCAGGCAACATTGTAGCCGGCGCGTTCAATTTCAGCAAAGCGGCTTTCTTCGAAGTGGATACCGCCGCCGAACGTGAAGTGCCCAAGGTTTCCTTTTCCTGAATACCGCGCATTCGGTTGACCCGGGCATTCATTTCCGCCTCAGAAGCGATGATGTTGGTACGGTTTAATTTTGTGGATACCCCACGACATGTTTGAACTGATACGCGCGAACCGCCGAAAATCCCTGGTCCTCGTTGTTCTGATGCTGTTGTTGCTGCTGTGCATCGGCTTTGCCATTGGGTTTTCCATTTACCCGGTCACAAACAGTTTTGTGATGGGCGGTTATCGCTATTTCGTGCCGGTTGGCGGCTTGGTGGGCATGGGTATCGCGTTTTTGGTCTGGGGCGGACAGGCCCTTGCGGCTTATGCCTCTGGAGACCGTCTGCTTATGGCGGCGGCCGGAGCCAAGGAAATCAGAAAGCAGGACCACCCCCGGCTTTTTAACATCGTGGAGGAAATGACCCTTGCTTCCCGCCTGCCCGCAACACCCAAGGTTTACATCATTGAAGACATGTCATTGAATGCCTTTGCCGCGGGAAGAGACCCCAACCATGCATCAGTTGCCGTGACCCAGGGACTGCTGGGAAAACTCAACCGGGACCAGTTGCAGGGTGTAATAGCCCACGAGATTTCTCATATCGCGAACCGTGATGTCCTGTTCATGACCTTTGCGGGAATCATGCTTGGCGCCATCATCATGCTTACGGAACTTTTTCTAAGGGCCATGTGGTATTCTAATTTGCGCGGGTCGCGGCGCTATGGGTCAGGCCGGTCGGACCGGAATGACGGCCTTTTTCGCGTAGTACTCCTGGTCGTCGCGCTGGTACTTGCCATTGTGGCGCCTCTGCTGGCGCAACTACTTTACTTCGCCTGTTCCCGTCAACGTGAATATCTTGCCGACGCAGGCAGTGCTGTCTATACCAGGTACCCCGAAGGCTTGGCAAGCGCCCTGGAAATCATCGCCGGAAATCCCGGCAGCAAAGAATCGGTCAGTAAGGCCATGGCGCCCATGTACATCATCAATCCCCTCGAGTCTGAGTCGCGCTCGCTCTCCTCGCTGACCAGCACGCACCCGCCGGTAGCAGAACGCATCCGCATACTGCGCTCCATGGGTGGCGGGGCTTCCTATACAGCCTATGTAAATGCGGCAAATACGGTCAGCGGCACAGGAAAGATACATATTCCCGCTACAGCCCTCGCGGAAGAGCAGGCTGCCCGAGCCACTGCGGAAACGGATGCTTCCACCCTCTCATTAGTAGACGCTGCAGCCCGCCAACCGCAGCCTGACCCAGGAGAACGCCAACGGACCAGGGAAGCTGGTGATCTTGTCCGGCGGATGAATGGATTTCGTTTCCTCCAATGCTCCTGTGGACTTAAAATGAAAGTCCCACCCGCCTATGCCAGGCCTGTGGTAAAATGTCCCCGCTGTAATCGCATCCATGCTCTGGATTGAGCCTTCCTCCCCTCCGTTATTCCTCCAGCGCGGGTCGAACCCGGGGCAATGCGATAGTTGTTCCCCGAAGAACAACTTCTTGAAGTGTTTTCCCAACCCTAGGTATTACGCTTCCGGTTTGATTACGGGCATATGCCTTCAAATATATGGTAGAATTGCGGCGTTCCAAGGGGTAATCTTCCCCGAGGCTTACGGGCCGCAAATCTTTTATTTCATCCAAAGGAAAGCAAGCATGACACGAATATTTATTCTCTCTTGTTGGGTTGTGGCAACCACGGTTATTTCCGGTTTCTCTGCATTTGCCCAAAATGAAATTAACACCCCCGCACCCACAATCCCGGCGGACCTTGCGGAATCCATTAAGGCCGCTGTGGGACAGGTCACTCCGGCGCTGGTGCGCATAGACGTTGTGGAAGCCTATTACCGCAATGGCCGGGAAATGAAGTCCGAGGCTTCAGGGTCCGGTGTGGTCATTTCTCCGGAAGGACACATTATTACCAACCACCATGTTGCCGGCCACGCGAAGCAGTTGAAATGTGTCTTTGCCGATAAGTCGGAATACGGTGCGGAACTGGTCGGCACCGACCCGCTGACCGACATTTCCATCATAAAATTGCAGACCGACGGAACAAAAACATTTCCCGTGGTCCCTTGGGGGGATTCCGCCGCAGTACGCGTGGGCGATCATGTTCTGGCCATGGGAAGCCCGCTGGCCCTGTCACAATCCGTGACCCTGGGCATCATCAGTAACACTGAAATGACCATGCCGGAGTGGATGAGTCGTGACGGCGGTCTCACCATCGATGGTGAAGATGTAGGCGCGCTGGTGCGCTGGCTTGCCCATGATGCTCAGATTTTTGGCGGCAATTCCGGGGGGCCCCTGGTGAATATTCAGGGGGAAGTGGTCGGCATCAATGAGATCCGCCTCGGATTAAGCGGCGCCATCCCCAGCAACCTGGCCCGGGACGTAGCTGATGAAATCATCTCCAACGGAAAAATCCGCCGGGCTTGGGTCGGCATCCTTGTACAGCCCCGCCTGAAATCAGACCTCCATGAATCCGGTGCCCTGGTCAGCAGTATCATTCCAGGCAGCCCGGCGGATTTGGCGGGACTGTCTTCAGGCGATATCCTGCTGTCCGTAAACAATGTCAGTGTCGACATTCGCTTCATGGTGCAAATCCCTGATTTTAATCTTTTGGTTTCATGCCTTCCCATTGGAGAAAGCGCCGTTTTCGCTGTGGACAGAAGCGGAGAGAATCTGCAGATCAATATCACTCCTGTCGAAAGGGAAACCTATGAACTGCAGCAGTTCGAACAGATATATTGGGGAATTACGGTGAGGGACATGTCCTTTGTAATGGCCCAGGAACGGAAGCGTAAAACCACAGAGGGCGTTTTGGTAACTTCCGTTCAGTCCGGCGGACCTGCCGGCGATGCCCGCCCCGATATTGCCGCCGATGACATTATTGTCGAAGTCAATGGGAAACCGGTTACAAATGTTGAGACCTTTCGTGAAATCACCGAGGAGTTGATGCTGGAAAGCAAGGATCCCCGGCCCGTTTTGACCAAATTCGAGCGCAAGAATGACCTTATGCTGACCGTGGTCAAGGTGGGTGTGCGTCCCTTGACAGAGCCCGGTATGGAGGTCAAGAAGGCCTGGCTGCCCGTGGAGTATCAAGTTATCACCCGGGATATTGCGGAAGCACTGGGACAACCGGACATGACCGGTTTCCGGATTACCCAGGTCTACGCGGACAGTACGGCCGCGCAGGCGGGCCTGCTCGAGGGCGACTTGATTGTATCCGTGGATGGAGACGCCATGACCGCTTCCTCCCCCGAGCATCATGAAGAGTTATCTGCCCTCATTCGTCAATACGCTTCGGGCGATACCGTAGAATTGGGTATCCGCCGCAATCAGGAAGAACTGAAATTGCCGGTAACGCTAAGTGAAGCGCCTAAACTAGCCCGGGAAATGAAAAAATATCAGGATGAAGTTTTTGAATTCACCGTCCGTGATATTACGTTTTTCGACCGTGCCACCGAAAAATGGAAACAGGAACAGACCGGTGTTCTGGTGGAGCAGGTATTGCCCGGAGGGTGGGCAGGACTTGGCCAACTTTCCGCCAGTGACCTGATTGTCTCCATCGATCAACAGCCCGTCAATACGGTGGACGACGTACGCGCCAAGATGGCAGCCATTACCGATTCAGCCCAAGATTATGTGGTATTCAAGGTCCGACGTGGAATCCGCACCCTCTACCTGGAACTGGAACCCAAGTGGGATAAAAAATAAACGCCACCGCCTCGCAAAGCCATTGCTGCAAATATGGTAAAACGCAAAGTAACACGATTGTCTGATAGCCTTATTTTCGAAGTGGAAGCGTTGACTTGTCTTCATCGATATTCTATAATTGACCTAAGCTTTTCCCAAGGGAAGTGCAATCAAAAACCCCGCATGCGCGGAAGGAGACTGTTTCATGGCGAATTTTAAGCTGGGATTCATTGGCGCCGGGTTTATCGGTAAATTTCAGGCTAAAGCGGTCGCCCAAATTCGAGGTTGCGACCTTTCCGGAGTCTGCGCACTGAAAGGCGCGCAAGAACTGGCCGCTTACGCCAATAACAACAACCTGGGCGATTGCACGGTTTACGGTTCCGTCGGAGAACTATGCAACCATGTGGATGCGGTGGCCATCTTTGCCCCTAATTTCGCCCGTATCCAGATCATGCAGGAGATTGTTGACGCGGTAAAATCAGGCGCCCCGTTGAAAGGCGTGATTTGCGAAAAACCCCTGGGCCGCACCATTGCCGAAGCACAACAGCTGGTGGATCTCGCCAGGGAAGCCAAACTGCCCACCGCCTATTTTGAGAATCAAATTCATATGAAGGGAATCCGCGCCCAGATGGAGCAACTCGCCCCGGTCCAAGCCACCATGGGACCGCTGGGGCTTGCGCGAAGTTCGGAAGAACATTCCGGCCCGCATGAGGGCTGGTTCTGGGATCCCACGAAACAGGGCGGCGGCGTGCTCAGTGATATGGGCTGCCATTCCATTGCGGTCGGCTGGTACGTGCTGACGCCCTATGGCAAGCCGGTAACGTTTCTTGAGCCCATTTCCGTCACCGCTGTAACCTCCCTTCTCAAGTGGGGCATCCCCAAGTACCGTGCCCAACTTCTGGCGCGCATGGGTGTGGACTACAGCAAAACGCCCGCTGAAGATTTCGCCACTGGCATGGTAACCTTCAGGAATCCCGAGACGGGACAACTCGTCCAGGCTCAGTTTACCAATTCCTGGATGTATGACAAACAGGGGCTCCGGCTCCTGATGGATGGGCTTGGACCCGGCTACGCCTTTGAACTCAATTCGCTGCGTTCCCCCCTCGAGGTATTTATCGGCGATGAAGCGGCAGAGGCGGTAGCGGACAGCGAAATGGCGCTAGAGAAGGCCACCGCAAGCCGGGGATTGCTTACCGTGGAGACGAATGAGGCCGATCTGTACGGTTACGTAGATGAAATCCAGGATGCCGTGGAAAACTTCAAACAGGGCAAGGACGGATTTTTGAATTTCGCCTATGGCATGGAAATTACAAGACTTTGCCAGGCGGCCTATTTATCCGCAGAGACGGGACAGACAGTATTCCTTTCCGACCCGGCGATGCAAAGTACACTGAAAAGCTACAAGTCCTTGATATCCCAGGGGCGGGGCGCGGAGATTTTGCATCTCACCTGAAAATAATCCACGCGGGTCTTTCCACACAGCCGAAATTTGAGCGCGCCGTATCCCGACCCGGGATGCGGCGCCTTTTTGTTGCGCAACGACAAACAGTCGGGGAAACCGCAGCCATCATCCTCCCCGATTATCATCCCCGTTTGCGTAGAGAACGCAGTCATTGCTATGATATGCAATAAGGCGGGGGTAGTATGCGGGGGACATCAGAGGTGGAATAGTACCGCCCCGGCAGGTTAAGGTGTAACAGCAAATCTATGACAATACCCCAAGAACGAATACGGAATTTTTGCATTATCGCACATATCGATCATGGAAAATCCACCTTTGCTGACCGCCTGCTCGAATATACCCACGCTGTGGATGAACGCAAAATCAAAGAGCAGACGCTGGATACCATGGATATTGAGCGCGAGCGCGGCATTACCATCAAGTCCGTATCAGTCCGCATGGAATATAGCGCGGATGATGGGCAGCTGTACATGCTTAATCTGATTGACACCCCCGGGCATGTGGACTTCTCCTACGAGGTATCCCGTTCCATGGCCGCCTGCGAAGGAGCCCTGCTGCTGGTGGATGCCGCCCAGGGTGTGGAAGCGCAAACCCTTGCCAATGCCTACAAAGCCTTGGAGCAAAACCTGGAAATTATCCCCGTCATCAATAAGGTGGACCTTCCCGCAGCGGATGTTCCCTCCGTGCGCAGTCAAATAGAAGATGTCATCGGCCTCCCGGCGGACGATGCGCTCCTGGTCAGCGCGAAAACGGGATTGGGCACACGGGAGACGCTTGAAAGAGTTATCAAACTCATTCCGCCACCTTCCGGAAAACTGCAGGCACCGCTTCGCGCATTGATATTTGACGCCGTCTATAATGTGTATCGAGGCGTGGTTGTTTACCTGCGTGTCGTGGACGGTTCCATTGGTCCCGGTCAGAAAATTGTATTCATGGCAACGGGCGCCAGATATGAAGTCAGCGAAGTCGGGTCCTTGCATCCGGACATGGTGCCACGGGAAGGACTATTTGCAGGGGAAGTTGGCTATCTAATCTGCAACATTAAAACCTTGAAAGATACGCGCATCGGCGACACGGTCACCAGTGCGGAGAAGCCAGCCGAACAAGCTCTCCATGGTTATGAAGAGGTAAAGCCGGTCGTCTTTTCCGGCATGTATCCCGCCGTCGCCACGGACTATGATGAATTGCGCGATGCCCTTGAAAAACTACAGCTGAACGACTCCTCTTTCCAATACCATGCGGACAGTTCGGACGCCCTGGGTCTGGGATTCCGCCTCGGATTTCTGGGCCTGTTGCACATGGAAATCGTGCAGGAACGGCTGGAACGGGAATTCGGGCTGACCCTGGTCACCACGATGCCCAATGTGGCCTATGTGATCACCAAGACTAATGGAGACGTTATTACCATCGACAAGGCTTCGCAAATGCCGGCTGCGGGCGAAATCTCCCTCATCGAAGAGCCCTATATTGAAGCGGATATTCTCTGCCCGACCCAGTATCTGAGCACGGTTATCGAATTGTGCAAACGGAAACGGGGCGTTCATGTACGCGTGGACTACATCGGCAGCAACCGGTGTATGGCCGTCTATCAGATGCCATTAGCGGAAATCGTCATGGATTTCTACGACAAGTTGAAAAGCGGCACGCGTGGCTATGGTTCCCTTGAATACCGCATTATCGGCAACCAGCCTGGCGACCTGGTCAAACTGGATATTCTCCTGAACAACGAACCGGTCGATGCCCTGTCCACCATTGTGCATCAAGACAGCGCTGTCCGTCTCGGCCGTGCGCTCGCCCAGAAACTGCGCAAGCTCATTCCGCGCCAGCAGTATGAGGTGGCGATTCAGGCGGCAATTAACCGTAAAATCATTGTCCGTGAAACTATCTCGCCGCTTCGAAAAAATGTTACGGCAAAATGTTACGGCGGCGACATCACCCGCAAGCGCAAATTGCTTGAAAAGCAAAGGGAAGGCAAAAAACGCATGAAACAGATTGGAACGGTTGAGGTTCCACAGGAAGCCTTTATGGCACTCTTGCGTGTAAAAGAGGACGACAATGACTGATACGACGACGCCTTCCCCCCGCCACCCGTTACGGCGTTTCCTGGAATCGCTGACCGGCCCTTGGACTTGGAGAAACCTATTTGGCTGGACTGCCCTTGTTGTCGCGGTGCTCTTTGTCAAAGGATGCCTCATCGACCAATACACGATTCCGAGTGGTTCCATGGAACCCACGCTCAAAGGCGACCCCCGTTTTTTCATGGGAGACCGGGTACTGGTGAACAAATGGAAGTTCGGCCCGCGCATCCCCTTCACCACCCGGCGACTTTGGAAATGGGGCGCGCCTGACCGCTGGGATATTGTGGTCTTCCGTTCGATAGATCCGGAATCGGAACATCCTATCCTGATTAAGCGCGTCATCGGGCTTCCGGGTGAAAAGGTAAAAATCAGGGATGGACGGATTCTGATTAACGGCAAGGTGGCGGAACCGCCGGAAGAACTGCGCGCGATCCTGCATTACGTGGATAAATTGTCCTTCACGGACATAGAGAAAAAACGGCAATTGTTAAAACTTGCCCAGGCGAACAAAGCCCTGCCCATATTGAATCCGCAGCATCCGCCGGTCATCGAAATGTATGCTTTCATGGAACGTGTCCACCCCACGGTCACAGGCATTGACCTGGACGCCTTGAGCGATGAAGAGATTAAGTCGCTATGCACGGACGTAGGGAAGCCGGTGATTGATTTAATTGACGACATCTACGACTTTGTGCAGCCTGATATGCCCTACGGCATACGCGACGAGGAGCAGTATTCCGTCGTGCCAGAAGGCCACTATCTCTTGCTGGGCGATAACAGCGAGCAAAGCCTCGACGGTCGCATGTACGGATGGGTCCCCCATCACCATCTCTATGGGCAGGCATTCGCCGTGTGGTGGCCGTGGTCCCATCGTCAGGATTTTACCGGGTTTTCCCAAAAGTGGTGGGGAAAACTGCTGCTCTACGGCATTCCGACTCTGATTGTCGCTTCGGAACTTGTAGCCGCGCTGCGGCGCCGGAGAACAAAAGATACGGCCACAGCCAAGGAACAGGACTTATGACGTTATTCGAGGAACTCAACTGGCGCGGATATATCAACCAGATTACGCACGATGAACTGCCTTCCGTATTGGCGAAAGAATCCTTAACCCTGTATTGCGGATTTGATCCCACGGCCGACAGCCTGCATATCGGCAGTCTGCTCCCCATTCTCGGGCTGGCTCATTTCCAAAGGCACGGCCACAAACCCATTGCCCTGGTGGGTGGCGGCACGGGCCTTATCGGCGATCCCAGCGGCAAAACCCGGGAACGCTCCATGCTGAGCCGGGACGATGTGGAACGTAACGTGGAAGGCATCCGGGCGCAATTGGAGCGCTTTCTCGATTTCAAGGGGCCCAATGCCGCCACGCTCCTCAATAACGCGGACTGGTTATGTGAAATCGGGTTATTAACGTTCTTGCGCGATATCGGTAAACACTTTTCCATAAACATGATGCTGAACCGTGACAGCGTACGCATGCGGTTGGAAGACCGCGACCACGGCATTTCCTATACCGAATTCTCGTACATCCTGTTGCAATCCTATGATTTCCTCTATTTGAACGAGAAATATGACTGCCGGCTCCAGGTCGGCGGCGCCGACCAGTGGGGCAATATCGTTTCCGGCATGGACCTCGCCCGGCGCCTGCGCAACACTTCCACCTACGGCCTCACCTTTCCCCTGGTGACCAAGGCGGATGGTTCCAAATTCGGAAAGTCCGAAGCCGGCAACATCTGGCTGGATGCGGAACGCACCTCCCCTTATCGGTTCTACCAGTTCTGGATGAACCAGGCGGATGCTGATACGGGCAAATATCTGCGTTATTTTACCTTCCTTTCCCATGCCGAAATCGATGCCTTGGACCAGGCGCTGCGGGACGCACCGGAACAACGGCTTGCGCAAAAACGACTGGCGGAGGAAGTAACCCTGCTGGTGCATGGAAAAACGGCCCTGGCCAACGCCCAGGCCGCTTCCAAGGCCATGTTCGGTGGCAGCCTCAATGATCTGGACGAGGCCACCCTGGCGGATGTATTCAGTGAAGTACCAAGCGCTGAACTCGCCTTGAGCCATATCGCCGGACAAACGCCCCTTTTAGACGCGCTCGTGGAAGCAAAGGTTTTTGCAGGTAAAAGTGAGGCCAAGCGCCTGGTACGCAACGGCGGCCTTTACCTTAACAATGAACGTATCGACGCCGAAGACGTGAGACTGTCCGAAGCCTGCCTGCTCGCCGGACGCATGACTGTCATCCGAACCGGAAAAAAGAATTATCACCTGCTGAAATTTGTGTAAGGCCCTGTCGCGCAAAGTGGGAGGCAAACCTTGGGGATATTAGCAGGGTTTTAACGGCACGAAGTCATAAAGGGGCAAAAAGGACTGGCAGTACAATGAAGTACCCGTCATAAAGACGCATTGTTGGGAGCGCGTTTCAGGGTAGGTGGAGTGAAAGCCACAACCCACCAGATTTATGAGACAGAGCCAACAGTTCCGTTGTGAGATAAAAGGAAGGAAAAATAAAATGGTGCCCGAGGCGAGACTTGAACTCGCACCCCGTTTCAGGGACTAGATCCTTAGTCTAGCGTGTCTGCCAATTCCACCACCCGGGCACGCTCGGGAGCTGCTTAAAGTTTATCAAACCTAACGGGGGAAGATCAAAAGAAACACTGGCATCAACGCTTGCGGCTTATAATTCTATTTCGTTTTGCTTGCGGGTGATTCCGGTGTATGCATTCCTTTGCCATGGTTGCGAAGTGCAACTTCGAGGACAAGTGCGTTGCAGAATGAAGTTCCCCCCATTTTTTGGACAGTTGCGGCGAAAAAATAAGATAGCTTGACGCAACTCA
>MTKZ01129592.1_pt1 | contig 11889 bp, 11 predicted proteins | sample 1042781 | NCBI WGS metagenome assembly MTKZ01 (sample SAMN06212207, study PRJNA360539) | anaerobic digester metagenome | biome: Wastewater treatment plant; material: sludge; isolation source: anaerobic digester fed with sludge from wastewater treatment plant | place: Denmark: WWTP Viborg ...
TTCCCCCCAGTACCCGCTTCCGGCCCAGGTTGGATGAGACTTTGAGAAGTCGCCCGTCGGTGCCCAGACGCCTGCGGCCACGGCCAGGTCCCACTGTTTCAAATGCCACGACCAGGTGCCCTCGACATAGAGATCGCCAAGGCCGAAGCTCTCACCCGCACCCTTGATCCAGGTGTGCTTGAGGAGCAGCAGCGCATCCAGGCCGAGGTAGCCGCCCAGCGGCTTCGCCTCGGTAATCCAGAGCAGGCGTGGCGCGTTTACATAGACGAACGCTTCCGCAACTGCCGCGCCGATCTTATGCCCGTCATGGTCGTTGACCTGGTCGGCATAGTAAAACCAGTTGTAGTCCCGCAGCCAAAAGCCCGGCGGCGGCAGCGTCGCGGCTTTGATGCCTTCCAACCCGGGCGCGTAATGGGCCGTGGGTTGGGCCTGGACTAAAACAGGCAGTGTAAGCAGTCCCGCGATCAGCAGGCCGCCGAGTGACTTGTTCATTTGAGTTTTCATACTGGGCGCAGTGGTTCTGGTTGATTGGTTTGGTCAAGTTTAAGGGGCTAGACGTCCTGCAGCTTCCCGGTCTGGTAGGTTTCGTAGGCGCTCAAGTCGAGCAGCCCGTGGCCGGAGAGGCTGAACAGAATGACGCGTTTGGTTCCGGCCTCGCGGGCCTTGATGGCTTCCTGCACCACCGCGGCAATGGCGTGAGACGACTCCGGCGCCGGCACGATGCCTTCGGTTTGCGCGAAGAGCGTCCCGGCTTCGAAGACCTTCGTCTGGTGGTAGGCCTCGGCTTCCATCAAGCCCAGCTTGAGGGCATGGCTGACCATGGGGGACATGCCGTGGTAGCGCAACCCGCCGGCGTGGATGGCTGGTGGCATGAACTTGTGGCCGAGGGTGTACATCTTCAGCAAGGGGGTGGTTTCGGCGGTGTCGCCAAAATCGTAACGCAGCTCGCCTTTGGTAAGCGTCGGGCAGGCGGACGGCTCCACGCCGACGATGCGGTACTGCTTTTTGTCCTGGAGCTTCCTGGCCATGAACGGGAAGGACAACCCGGCAAAGTTGCTGCCGCCGCCGCAGCAGCCGATGATGGAGTCGGGCTCTTCGCCGGCTATGTCCATTTGCTTGATGGCTTCCTGGCCAATAACGGTCTGGTGGAGGCAGACATGGTTGAGCACGCTGCCGAGGGAGTACTTGGTGTTGGGATGTTTGACGGTGTCCTCGATGGCCTCGCCGATCGCGATGCCGAGGCTGCCGGGACAATGCGGGTCCTCTGCGAGCAGCTTGCGGCCAAACTCCGTCTGGTCGCTCGGGCTGGGATGGACCGTTGCGCCCCAGGTGTGCATGAGCATGCGGCGATACGGCTTGTGCTGGTAGCTGACCTTGACCATGTAGACATTACACTCCAGGCCGAAGAGCTTGCAGGCCAGCGATAAGGCGGCGCCCCATTGGCCCGCGCCGGTCTCGGTGGCCAGGCGTTTGGTGCCGGCGATCTTGTTGAAGTAGGCCTGCGCCACCGAGGTGTTGGGCTTGTGGCTCCCGGCAGGGCTGGCACCCTCGTACTTGTAGTAGATGTGCGCCGGGGTTTGCAGTGCCCTCTCGAAGCGCACGGCGCGCAGCAAAGGCGTGGGCCGCCAGAGCGCGTAAATGTCGCGCACTGGCTCCGGCACTTCTATCCAGCGCTCGGGGCTCATCTCCTGCTTGACGAGGTTCTCGGGGAAGATGGCGTGGAGCGCTTCCGGGGGAACGGGCTCTTTGGTGCCGGGGTGCAGCGGCGGCGGCAAAGGTTCCGGGAAGTCGGGCAGGAGATTATACCAGGCTTTGGGGATGTCGGCTTGTGTCAGATCAAAACGCGTTTGCATGTGCAATTCAGATTTAGTTTTCGGACAACGAACAGGCGAAGAGTAGCGGCTGGTCCGCGCCGCGTCACGTCCAAATTCCAGGGTTCTTGGGTGAGTTTGCGCGGTCGGAAAAGCCGGTGTGGCGCTGCGCCAAACAGCGCAGTCGCGCGGGAATGTGCGGCCTGCGTCGGGGGGAGTTGGCCGGACCCGAGCCTCTACTGCGGCTGCGTGTCCGAGGCGGCCTGCCGCTTAACGTCCTCAATCACGGCCAGTATCTCGTCGCGGAAGGCCGCCGGCGCCTCGATTTGCCCCCAGCCGGCGTGGGTCTGGAATATCCCATCGTAGGCCGAGTCGTGGTAGCTGCGCATGAGGTGCGGGATATTTCGTTCGTCCAGCACGCTGTCCACCAACTCAGCCTGGACTTCGCTGTCCAGCACGGCCATCTTTTCGATTCTCTCCATAAGCTTCTCCAGGTGCTCAACTTGATTAATAGATGCAGAGAACACGGGTACAATAACCGCTCAAAGCAGTGCAGTCCAGGCAAAAGGGACCAATGCGTTTGCGGCTTTGGAAGTTGTGCGCTGAATTCGCTGTGTCGCGGGGTGGACTCCGGAGCGCGAATGCTGCACGATGAGGCCATGAACGGTGTCATCTCATGCTTTCTGGCGCTGCTGGGTGTTGGGCTGCTCCAACTCGCGGCGCCCGCCCAAGTCGTCTCGGCGGACATTGACGCGCGCCTGATGCGGCAGCCGGCAGTGTCGGCCACGCAGATCGCCTTCGTGTATGCGGGCGACATCTGGCTGGCGGACAAGACCGGGGGCGTGGCGTTGCGGATCAGTTCCCCCAGGGGCGAGGAGTCGTTTCCGAGGTTCTCGCCGGACGGTTCGCTGCTCTCCTTCACGGGTCTCTACGACGGCAACGAGGACATTTACGTCATGCCGGCGGCCGGCGGCCTGCCCCGGCGGATGACGCATCACGGCGCGCCGGACCGCACGCTCGGGTGGTACCCGGACGGCCGGAACATCCTTTACGCAACCTCGATGACCAGCCCCAAGAACCGGTTCAACCAGCTCTACCGCGTGCCGGTTGAAGGGGGTCTGCCTGAGAAGCTGCCAGTGCCTTATGGCGAGTTTGGCGCGATTTCGCCCGACGGCAGGACGCTGGCCTACGTGCCGATCAGCGTGGATTTTCGCACATGGAAACGCTACCGCGGCGGCATGAACCCGGACATCTGGCTGTTCGACCTCGAGAAACTCACCGCCCGCAATCTGACGCGCTCGCCCGCCGCTGACTCCGTCCCCATGTGGCACGGCGAAACGCTCTACTTCCTGTCTGACCGCGATGAAAACCAGCGCGCGAACATCTGGGCCTGCAACCTCAAGAACAACAAGGCCCGGCAGATCACCTTCTTCAAGGAGTTCGACGTCCACTTCCCGAGCATCGGGCCGGACGACCTCGTGTTCGAGAACGCGGGCCGGCTCTACCTGCTGGACCTGCGAACCGAGAAATATGACGAGGTGAAGATCCGCGTGGTTACGGACCGGGCGACGCTCAAGCCGCATCACCAGGCCGTCTCCAACTACATAAGCAGCGCGACCCTGTCGCCCGGCGGCAAGCGGGCGCTGTTCGAGGCGCGCGGCGACATCTTCTCCGCGCCGGCCGAACACGGGCCGGTACTGAATCTGACGCGCAGCTCGGGCGTCGCCGAACGCTACCCGGCATGGTCGCCCGACGGCAAGTGGATCGCGTACTGGAGCGACCGCAGCGGGGAGTATGAGCTGACGGTTCGCAGCGCGGAGACCGCCCCCGGCACCACCCAACCCGGCGAGCAGACGCTCACGGCGCTCGGCCCCGGCTTCCGCTACCTTCCGCAGTGGTCGCCCGACACCAAGCGCATCGTCTTCATGGACAAGGCGCTGCAGCTCAACCTGTTCGACTTGAATGCCCGCACCAACCAGGTGATTGGCCGCCAGCTTTGGATGCACCACGACGAGTTGAGCGGGTTCAGGGTGGGGTGGTCGGCGGACAGCCGCTGGATCGCGTGGGCGCGGGACACGGACAACGGCAACTCGGCCATCGCCCTTTACGACTGCAAGTCCAACGCCCTGCACCAGGTCACGTCCGGCTTCTACAACGACGAGACGCCCGTCTTCGACCCGGACGGAAAGCACCTGTTCTTCCGCACGGGCCGCACCTTCGCGCCCAGCTACAGCGAGTTGGACCGGACGTGGATTTACGCGAACACAGCCGTGCTGGCCGCGGTGCCGCTGCGCAAAGATGTGCTTTCGCCGCTGGCCCCGCGCAACGACGCCGAGGACGGCAAGCCCAGGGACAAGAAGAAGGATGAGGATAAGAAGCAGGACCAAGGCAAGGACGAGAAGAAGCCGGAGGAGAAGGCCAAGCCGGTGGAGATTGACGTGGCGGGGTTCGAGGAACGGGTGGTGATTCTGCCGCCCAGGCCCGGGCGCTTTGGCGCGCTCGCGGCGGTTTCGGGCAAGCTGCTGTTTCATCGCCGGCCGGCCGTCGGCTCGGGCGACGAGAAGAAGCCCCTCGCCTTCTACGACCTGGAGAAGCGCGAGGAGAAGCGTGTGATCGAGGACGCGGACTTCTTCGAGCTGTCCGCCAACCGCGAGAAGCTGCTGGTGCGCAAAGAACGCGACCACGCCATAATCGAGCCCAAGGAGGGACAGAAGCTCGACAAGAAGATCAATACAAACGGCTTGAAGGCGCCGATCGATCCTGTCGCCGAGTGGCGGCAGATATTCACCGACGCGTGGCGGATCGAGCGCGATTTCTTCTACGACCCGGGGATGCACGGCGTGGACTGGGATGCGATGCGCCAGCGATACGGCACGCTCCTCGATGACGCCGTCACGCGCTGGGACGTGAACTACGTGCTTGGCGAGCTGATCGCCGAGCTGAACTCGTCCCACACCTACCGCGGCGGCGGTGACCTCGAGACCGGCCCCTCGATCGGGGTGGGCTACCTCGGCTGCGATTTTTCGCTCGAGAACGGCGCCTACCGGATCAAGCGCATCATCAAGGCGGCGGAGTGGGACAGCGAGGTGCGCTCGCCGCTGCTTCCGCCCGCGGTAACCAACGTGCACGAGGGCGATTACCTGCTGGCGGTCAACGGCGAACCGCTCGACGTCAGGGAGGATCCCTGGGCGGCTTTTCAGGGGCTGGGGGACAAGCCGGTGTTGCTGACGGTCAACGACCGGCCCGACATGGCGGGCGCGCGGGAGGCGTTGGTTCACACGTTGAGCGGGGAGGAACGGCTGCGCAACCTGGCCTGGATCGAGGAGAACAGGCGGCGCGTCGAGCAGCTCAGCGGCGGGCAACTCGGCTACGTTTACGTGCCGGACACAGGCCACAACGGCCAGAACGAGCTGGTGCGCATGTGGCGCGCGCAAATCAGAAAGCCGGGTCTGGTGATTGACGAGCGATTCAACAGCGGCGGCCAGATTCCCGACCGGTTCATCGAGCTGCTCGACCGCCCGCTGCGCAACCACTGGGCCGTGCGCGACGGCAAGGACCTGACCACGCCCTCGGTAACGCACCTCGGCCCCAAGGCGATGCTCATCATCGGCTGGAGCGGTTCGGGCGGCGATTGTTTCCCGTTCTACTTCAAGCAGTCGGGGTTGGGGCCGCTGATCGGCACGCGAACATGGGGCGGGCTGATCGGCATCACCGGGTCCCCGCGGCTGGTGGACGGCGGGAGCGTGACCGTGCCGGCCTTCGCCATCTACAGCACCAACAGCCAGTGGATCATCGAAGGCCACGGCGTGGAACCGGACATTGAAGTCGTGGATGACCCCGGCGCGATGGCTCGCGGCGCCGACCCGCAGCTTGAGCGCGCCGTGGCGGAGCTGATTAAACGGCTGCGCAAACGCCCCCCGGACGAGGCCAAGCGCCCGCCCTACCCGAAGCGGCCAGGGGTGTAGCCCCGCCGCCGCAGCGAGATTCAGACCCGGCTCAAGAAACGAACTTGCCGGGGTTCAGGATGCCGCGCGGGTCGAGGGCGCGTTTGATGGTGCGGTGGATGGCGCGGACGGCCGGGGGGAGGGCTCGGGGCCACCAGCGTTGTTTGGCGAGGCCGATGCCGTGTTCGCCGGTGATGGCGCCCCCCCAGGCGATGACGTGCCGAAAGAGGTCGTCGAGCGCAGTCTGGCTCCGGCGGCGGGCGCCGGGCTGCTCGAAGTCCACCATGAGGTTGGTATGGATGTTGCCGTCACCGGCGTGACCGAAGCAGGCGACAGCGATACGGTGGCGGCGCTGCAGGCGGGCGGCAAGGCCGAAGAGGTCTTCAAGGCGGCCGCGGGGCACGACGACGTCTTCGTTGAGCTTGGTCAGACCAGTGTCACGGAGGGCGTAGGAAAACTCACGGCGGATTTGCCAGAGGGCTTCGCACTCAGCGGGGCCGAAACCGGTTTGGACGAAGAGGGGACGGTGCGGCGCCAGGATGCAGCGGAGCTGGCGGATTTCGGCGCGGACGGAGCGGGGCTGGCCGTCGAGTTCGACGATGAGGTGGGCCCGGCAGCCGNNGGCGGTAGGCGGCGGCGAGGGTGAAGGCATCGGCCAGCTCGAGGGCGGCCGGCAGGAAGCCGGCAGCCAGAATGGCGTGGAGGGCGCGGACGGCGGCGCGCATGGAGGCGAAGCCCAGCGCCATGCAGGCGCGGTATGGGGGCAGAGGCAGCAGCTTCAAGGTGGCTTCGGTGACGACGCCCAGAAGCCCCTCGGAGCCGACGAAGAGGCGGTGGAGGTCGAAGCCGGTCTTGTTTTTATGGGTGCGCCCGCCGAGGCGCAGGACCCGTCCGCCGGCCAGGACGACTTCGATGCCCAGGACGTAATCGCGGGTGACGCCGTACTTGAGGCAGCGAGGCCCGCCGGCGTTGGTGATGATGTTGCCGCCGATGGTGTTATCGGCCCGGCTGGCCGGATCAGGGGGGTAGAAGAGCCCCTGCTTCTCGACGGTTTGCTGGAGGCGGGCAGTGTTGACGCCGGCCTGAACGACGGCGACGAAGTCCGCAGGGTTGATCTCGCGGATACGGTTCATGCGCGCCAGGGACAGGACGATGCCGCCGCGGGCGGGGACGCAGCCGCCGACGTAGCCGTGACCGGCGCCGCGGGGCGTGACGGGGATGCGTTGGCGGTCGGCGAAGCGCAGGACGACCGCGACAGAGCGGGTGCTGCGGGCCAGGACCACGGCGTCGGGGCAGCGGGCGGCAAACCATTTGTCGCCGGCGTGTTCGGCCAGGACGGGCGGATCGAGGCTGAGTTCGCCCGGGGGCAGGAGGCGCTGGAGGCGGCGAAGGAGCTTAATCCTGGTCGGGCTCATGGGCAGGCGGGGTGTCGGACAGAAACTCTTTGGCCTCGGCGGCCTCTTCAGCCGGCACTTGCACGAGGATGCCGCCGGCGGCCAGCGCATAGCCGTCCATGCTCAGTGCCGACAGTTCATGGGTGACAACGGCGTGGAAGCCCGCGGACTCCAGCCGGGCGCGGGTGAGCTGGGCGTCCGCGGGGTTAAAGGCGCTGGCAACGGTGGTGAGGGGCATAGGGCGGCGGTCGGTCCGGAAGCCGGAGCGCCGATTCACGGCGCGGCCGGCGGGGGTTTGAGGTCGGCAAAGACCATGATGCCGGCGCCGGTTTGGACCTGGCTTTGGACGAGGGCCTGGACCTGCTTGCCGACGGACTCCTGGGCGTTGTTGACGACGACCATGGTGCCGTCCGGAAGGTAGCCGATGCCCTGGCCTTTGTCCTTGCCCTCGCGGACGATGCGCAGGGAGAGCAGCTCGCCGGGCAGGAGCACCGCGCGGAGGGCTTTGGCGATCTCGTGGAGGTTCACGCAGTTAACGCTTTGGAGCTCGGCTATCTTGGCCAGGTTCGAGTCGTTAGTGTAGAGTTTGGCGCGGAGGTTGCGCGCCAGGCGGACGAGTTTGGCGTCCACCTCGGGCTCGTCGGGGAAATCGCTGTCGTGGATTTTAACCTCGTTGCGGGAGTTGCGCTGGATGCGGTTGAGGATGTCAAGCCCGCGCCGGCCGCGGGCGCGTTTGAGGGGGTCGTTGGAGTCGGCGAGTCGCTGAAGTTCCTTGAGGACGAAGCGCGGAACGACGATGAGGCCCTCAAGGAAGTTGAATTCGATGAGGTCGGCGATACGGCCGTCCACGATGGCGCTGGTGTCGAGCAGCAAGAGGTTGTCCGGTTTGTTCTGGGGAGCGAAGCGAATGTAGGGGATGATCAGGGAGAAATCTTCCTTGTTGCTGCGCATGGCCAAGACCATGCCGATGTAGCCGAAGCCGACAAAGAGGGCCAGGCGGACGATGAGGCGGTGGGGGGAGGTGTCGTTGGGCTCGCCGAAGAGGCCCGAGTGGTCAATGAGCAGGGCGACCAAGGTGCCGAGCAGCAGGCCGAAGGTGGTGGCGGAGAACGCGCGCAGAGAGAAGCCCTTGAGCATTTCGTCAATCGCGATGAGGAGCCAGCCGAAGCCGAACCCGGCGGCCAGAAACCAGGCGCCGTGGCCGAGCCATTCGGGCCGGACCTGGCTGATGGCGTAGCCGCCGCCGGTGCAGAGGCCGAGGAACAGGATGCGGATCGCCCAAAGCGCCATAGGTTCTCAGGGGAAGGGGTTTTTGGGGGCGGTGAGCACCGTGCGCGCGGAAGCGGGGGTGTTGGTCGGGGCCGGCCGGGGTTTGCGCAGGACAGCCCACAGGCCCAGGCGGTTGAGGTTGCTGGTGGTAATGCTCAAGTTGCTCACGATTTGGGACAGATTGGCGGCTATTTCGTCACTTTCAAGGATTTTCCCGGCCGTCCCCCTGCCCTGCTTGAGGTTCTCGAGCAGTGTCTTCAAAGTTTCGGTGGAGGATTCAATGTTGCTGACTGAGGCGGCGATGCCCGGCGAGTTGGCGGCGAGCAGGGCGCGCACGTCGCCGACTGCCTTGTTGGCCTCTACCGAGAAGGAGAGGAGATTGCTCGCGGCGGCGGTGACGGTGGGGTGGTTGTTGTCCAGGAAGAGGCGGGCCTTCTCGACCATCTCGATGGAGCCTTCGGACATGAGATGGAGGTTGTCGAACGTGGCCTGGACCTTGGTCAGGTTACTGACGCTGAGCGCGGTGAGGCGGGCGTCTTTGAGGGCGTTGTTGATGTTGGTGGCGGCGGAGTCAATGTGCTCGATGAACCCGGCGGCGGAGCGGGCGACCTCCTGGAGGTCAAGGGGGGCCTCGGCGGCAGCACGGTCGCCGGAGCGAAAAAGCTCACCCTGGTTTTTGGTGGGGAGGATGGCGACGTATTGATCGCCCAGAAAGCCGGATTGCTCGAACACAAAGCGGGCGTCCTTGTGGATTTGGTGCTGCTGGTAAATCCGGAGGGTGATGAGGACGCTCTTGCCGTCGGGGGCGAGGCGCATGTCGGCGACGGTGCCCACCTGGATGCCCGACATGAGCACCTGGGCGCGGGGTTTGAGGCCACTGACGCTGGGTGCTTCGAGGGTGATTTCGTAGGCGGGGCGGAGGAAGGTGGTGCCTTTGCTGAACTGGAGCAGCAGGGCGGCGGCCAGCACCAGGCCGATGAAGACGAACAGGCCGACTTTCCATTCGAGGCGAGATTTATCCATGTCAAAAAGCGAGTTCCTTGGGATCGGAAACGCCCTCGATGAACCGCCGCACAATCGGGTCGGGCGAGTTGAAGATTTCGTCGGCGGTTCCGGCGGCGTGGATTTCCCGGTTGTGGAGCATCAGGATGCGCTGGCCCAGCCGGCGGGTGCTGCGCATGTCGTGCGTCACCACGACGGTGGTCACCTCCAACCGGTCGCGCACCCGCAGGATGAGCTGGTCAATGCTGTCGGACACAATCGGGTCCAGGCCGGTGGTCGGCTCGTCGTAGAGGACGATTTCGGGGCGATAAATGATGGCGCGGGCCAGCCCGACCCGTTTTCTCATGCCGCCGGAGAGCTCGGAGGGTTTTTTGTCCTCGATGCCAGGCAGGTCCACCATTTCGAGCACCTCGGCGACCTTCCGTCGGATTTCATGGCTGGGCAAAGTGCGCTCGCGGCGGAAGGCAAAGCCGACGTTCTCCGCGACGGTCATGGAATCAAAGAGGGCGGCGCCTTGAAACAACATGCCGAACTTGCGGCGGATGCGCAGCAGATCGCGCTTGTTCATGGCGACGATGTTCTCGCCTTCAATCAGCACCTGGCCGGCGTCGGGTTGGAGCAGTCCGATCAGATGCTTGAGCAGCACGCTTTTGCCGCCGCCGCTCCGGCCGATGATGACGACCGACTCGCCTTTCTCGATCCGGAAGCTCACGCCGTCCAGGATGGCGTGAGAGCCGAAGCGCTTGTTTAGGTCGCGGACCTCGATCATAGGGTGTCGAGGATGCGGCCCAGGGTGAGGGTGAGGAAGAAGTTGGAGATCAGGATGGCGATCGAGGAATAGACCACCGCTTCGGTCGTGGCGCGGCCCACGCCTTCAGCCCCCTCGCCGCAGTAGAGCCCTTTGTAGCAGCCCACCAGCGCGACCATGCCGCCGAAGCACACCGCTTTAATCAGGCCGACGATGACGTCGCCGGTGCCGGTGTAGCGAAGCATATTGTACCAAGAGTAAACCGGGTCAACGCCCAGCAGGAACACTCCCACGAGGTAGCCGGCGCCTATGCCGACGGCGATCGCCTCGACCGTCAACAACGGGAGCGCAATGTGCAGGGCGAGCAGGCGCGGCACGACCAGATAATCCACTGGGTGAGTCGCCAGGGTGCGGAGCGCGTCAATCTGCTCGGTGACGCGCATCGTGCCCAGTTCGGCGGCGATGGCTGCGCCGACGCGGCCGGCGACCATGAGCCCGGTCAGCACGGGCCCCAGCTCGCTGCACATGGAGACACTGACCACCGCGAGCATGGCGGTGTCCATCTTGACCTTGTGGAACTGGAAATAGGTCTGCGCGCCCAGGACCATGCCGGTGAAGGCGCCGGTGATCAGCACCACCGACTGTGATTTGACGCCGACGAAGTGAACCTGGTGGAGGAGGTCACGCCACGCCACTTGGAGGCGGAGGAGCGACCCCGCCGATTCGCGGGCCAGGAGCGTAATCCGTCCCAAGCCGACCAGCCATTCGGTAAACCATTTACTGCCCCCGAAGTTCATGCCGGCACCCAGAATAGCCCATCGGCGCCCCAATCGCCAAGACTTTTACCGATTCACCTCCGATGTCCGGCGGCCCGGGCCAGGCTTGCCCCCCGCGCGGCGTGTTCAGCCGAAGACGATTCCCTGTGCCAGCGGGAGCTCTTTGGAATAGTTGACGGTCGCGGTTTGGCGGCGCATGTAGTTTTTCCAGGCGTCGCTGCCGCTCTCGAGGCCGCCGCCAGTTTCCTTTTCGCCGCCGAAGGCGCCGCCGATTTCGGCGCCGCTGGTGCCGATGTTGACGTTGGCGATGCCGCAATCACTGCCCCGGGCAGAGAGGAACAGCTCGGCTTCGCGCAGGTCGTTGGTGAAGATGGCGGAGCTGAGCCCCTGAGGCACTTCGTTGTGGTAGGCGATTGCCTCGTCCAGCGTCCGGTAAGGGATGAGGTAGAGGATGGGCGCGAACGTTTCTTCGTGGACGATCTTCATCTCGTGGCGCGCGGCGACGATGCAGGGCCGGACGTAGCAGCCGCCGGGATAATGCGGACCGTTGAGGTGCTCGCCGCCATACAGGACCCGGCCGCCCTCTTTGCGCACGGCTTCCAGGGCGACCCGCATGTCTTTGACGGCGCGCGGGTTTATGAGCGGCCCCATGAGCGTGCCGGGTTCCAAGGGGTTGCCAATGCGGACCTGCTGGTAAGCGCCGACCAGGCGCCGGATGAGGGCCTCGCGGATGGACTCGTGCAGGATGATGCGCCGGGTGGTGGTGCACCGCTGCCCCGCCGTGCCGACCGCGCCAAACAGGATCGCCCGCATGGCGAGGTCCAGGTCAGCGCTGGGGGTGACGATGATGGCGTTGTTGCCGCCCAGTTCCAGGAGCGAGCGCCCGAGGCGGCGGGCGACCTGCTCAGCCACGTGGCGGCCCATTTTGGTGGAGCCGGTCGCGGA
>MTKZ01005337.1_pt3 | contig 11886 bp, 12 predicted proteins | sample 1042781 | NCBI WGS metagenome assembly MTKZ01 (sample SAMN06212207, study PRJNA360539) | anaerobic digester metagenome | biome: Wastewater treatment plant; material: sludge; isolation source: anaerobic digester fed with sludge from wastewater treatment plant | place: Denmark: WWTP Viborg ...
AAGACCGCAACCGGCGGCACGGTCAACGATGTGGTGATGGCCATCTGCGCGGGCGCCCTGCGCGAGTACCTGATCAAGCACGACGCGCTGCCCGAGAAGCCGCTGCGCGCGATGGTGCCGGTGAGCATCCGCACCGGTGAAGAGACCGACGTGTGGACGAATCGAGTCTCCAGCATCATCGCCGACCTGCCCACCAACTGCCCCGACCCGCTGGAGCGCGTTGCGCTGTGCAAGGAAGCGATGATCGCCGCCAAGCGCCAGCTCGAGCTGGTGCCCGCCGAGACGCTGATCGACGTGACGCAGACCTCGTCGCCGGTGGTGGCGATGGCGGCGCTGCGACTGATGTCGCGCATGTCGAGCCGCATGATCCTGCCGGCCAACGTCACCATCTCCAACGTGCCCGGCCCGCGCCAACCGCTCTACTTCGGCGGCGCCAAGCTCGATGCCTACATCCCCGTCTCCATCGTCACCGATGGCATGGGCCTGAACATCACGGTGCACAGCTACATGGATCGACTCGACTTCGGCATCATCGCCGACCGCGAGCTGGTACCGGATCTGTGGGACATGGCCGACATGCACATCGCCGAGATCGGCCGCCTGTTCGATGCGGTCGGCCAGCCGTGGGCAGTGCCGCAGCCCGCCCCGCTGATGCGTCGCGGCAGCACGCNNGCGCCAGCACCGAAGAAGACGCCAGCACCGGAGAAGGCGCCAGCACCGAAGAAGACGGCAACATCGAAGGCCCCCGCATCGAAGGCCCCCGCTTCCCAGAAGGCCCCGGGGTCGAAGAAGACGGCAGCATCGAAGAAGACGCCAGCATCGAAGAAGACCCCGGGGTCGAACTGAGCTCTGGTCACCACAAGAACTGCGCGTCGTCGTTTGGTCGTGACCAAAGTGGATGCGGGCCGATCGAACGGAGTGTCCACCCACTCCACAGGGACAACGGCAGTGCGCCGACGGACCCGGCGAGGGCCGGTGCGCGCGACACTTGCAGGATGAGCTGGCGCAAGAGGCCCGAGAGCTGTTCGGTCGGCTCTGCATGATCACCGATTTCTCCGCGGCAGCACTCTCGGAAGCCATTCATGCGCGCGATGTGTCGTGCCGTGAGGTGATGGCTGCATACCTCGACCGCATCGACGAACAGAACCCGGCGGTCAACGCCATCGTCAGCCTGCGCGACGGCGACCGGCTGATGGCGGAAGCGCATGCGTGCGACGAGGAACTGGCCCACGATCTGTCGCGCGGCTGGATGCACGGCATGCCGCAGGCGATCAAAGACCTGGCCGACACCCGCGGCCTGCCGACCACCTCCGGCTCGCGGCTCACCGAGCACTTCGTACCGAGACATGACTGCTTGATGGTGGCGCGCATGAAGGCCGCCGGCTGCATCGTCGTCGGCAAGACCAACGTGCCCGAGTTCGGGAAGGGTTCGCACACGTTCAACGATGTGTTCGGCACCACTCGCAACCCGTTCGACCTCGCCCGTTCGGCCGGCGGCAGCAGCGGCGGCGCGGCCGTGGCACTGGCCACCCGCATGCTGCCCGTGGCCGACGGCAGCGACTACATGGGCTCACTGCGCAACCCCGCTGCCTGGAACAACATCTTCGGCTTCCGGCCCAGCCAGGGCCGCGTGCCGGCGTGGCCGGTGAGCGACGGGTACCTGGCGCAGATGGGCACCGAAGGGCCGATGGGCCGCACGGTGCTCGACGTCGCATTGCTGCTGGGCACGCAAGCCGGGTTCGACCCGCGGGTGCCGCTGGCGCTGTCGGGCAGGCTCGACGAGTTCGCCACCGTCGCTCGCGCCCGCCAGGCGCTCGACGACGACCCGGCGGCGACGCGCATCGGCTGGCTAGGCGACCTCGGAGGCCGCCTCGCGATGGAGCCCGGCATCAGCGAGCTCTGTGTGGAGGGGTTGCGCACGTTGGCAGCGCTGGGCTGCAACGTCGAAGCCGCCACTGTTGTCACCGACCTCGATGCGGTGTGGAAGGCCTGGCTCGTGCTGCGCCACATGTCGGTCACCACCGGCATCGCACCACTGATCACCAACCCCTCGAAGCGCGAGCTGGTGAAGCCGGAGGTGCTGTGGGAAGTCGACAGCGGCCTCGCACTCAGCGCGACGCAAGTGGCGCAGGCGGCCATCACGCGAACCACGTTCCACACGGCGATGGTGGCGCTCTTCGATCGCTTCGACGTGCTGGCCATCCCCACCGCGCAGGTGTGGCCGTTCCCGGCGCACGAGCGGTGGCCACAGCACATCGGCAACCGGGAGATGGACACCTACCACCGATGGATGGAGTGCACGCTGTACGCCACGTTCGCCGGGTTGCCGGCTGTCAGCGTGCCCGTCGGCTTCGACGAGCGCGGCCTTCCGATGGGGATGCAGCTGATCGGCCGCCCGCGCGGCGACGCCGACGTGCTGCGCCTCGCGGCCGCCTACGAGACCACGCTCACGTTCACCGGGGTAGGGGTGCCCGGCACGACCGGGAGCGCCCGGTGAGCGTGCCCCTCGATCTGCACTCGCGCGAGTTCCTGGAGGACCCTGCGCCCACGCTGGCCTGGCTGCGCGAGCACGACCCAGTGCATCGCAGCCCCTACGGCTACTGGCTGCTCACCCGCTACGACGACGTCGCCGCTGCGTTCCGCGATCCACGCCTCTCCAGCGAGTGGACCAGGAAGGGGTCGCTGCCGGGCATGGCCCCGCGGCCCGCCGGCGCCGGCGACGCGTTCTCACGCGCCCAGCAGGTGGTGCTGCACTCGTTCAACATGAAGGACCCGCCTGCCCACACGCGCGTGCGGCAACTGGTGCAGCAGGCGTTCACTCGCGCAGCCATCGACGAGCAGCGCGGTCGCATCACCCAACTCGTCGACGAGCTCATCGACGCGGGCCTGGCCACGGGCCATCTCGACCTGGTGACCGAGCTGGCCTTCCCGCTCACCATCACCATCGCCTCGGAGATGCTGGGCATACCGGCCGATGCCCGCAGCCAGTTCCGGTCGTCGTTCGAGCGCACCGAGCGACTGGGTGACCCGACTGCGCTGCCTCACGAACGTCAAGCAGGCCGCGACGCACTCGTGTGGCAGCTGCAGTTCATCGCCGACGTCGTCGAACAGCGCCGCGCCCAGCCACGAGATGACCTCGTCTCCGCCCTCGTGCTCGCGGAGGAGCACGGCGAGCAGCTCACCAACGAGGAGATCCTGGCGGCGCTCCTCACGTTGTACACGGCCGGTGGCACCACCACCGAGCGCATGGTTTCCAGTGGCTTGTTGTTGCTGTTGCAACATCCCGAACAGATGGCGCTGCTGCGCGCACAACCGTCGCTGCTGAGCAGCGCTGTCACCGAGATCCTCCGCTTCCACCACCCCAACCAGCAGACCTCCACCGCCCGCCTCGCGCTGGAACCGATCGAGATCGGCGGCCGAACCATCGACGCCGGACACACCGTCCGCTTGGGCACCGGCGCCGCCAACCGCGACCCCGCGCGCTGGCCCCACCCCGACCGGTTCGACATCACTCGACCGGAGATGGTCTCGCTGTCGTTCGGGCAGGGCATCCACTACTGCATCGGCGCCCCGTTGGCCCGCTTGCAGACCCAGATCGCCATCGGCCGGCTGCTGCAACGCTGCTCGACCATCACGCTCGCCGACGGCGACGTGCGTCACGACCCGCGCCGCATGGATCGCTACGAACGAATCATCGTCGAGGTGGTGGGCCGGTGACCATCGCGATCGACACCCGGCCACTCACTGCCGTCGACGTCGATCGCGCCTCGGACGTGCTGGGCCTCGCCTTCGCCGACTACCCATGGACCCGGTGGGTGGTGGACGGTCGCGACCACGTCGGGCGCATCACCGAGCTGCAACGGCTGTTCCTGCAACACCTCGCGCTCCCGTACGGCCGGGCCTCGGTGACCACCGTCGCCGGCGTCGTGCAGTCGGTGGCGTCATGGTTCGACACCGCAGCCGAGTTGCCGGCCGACATCGGCGCGGCACTGGGCCCAGTGGTGGCAGCACTGGAGGGCGACCGTCACGACGCATCGGCGGCCGCTGATGCCGAGGTGCACGGCTGGCGACCGGCCGAGCGTCACCTCTACCTCGCCACGATGGGAACGGCACCCGCGCACCAGGGCAACGGCCTCGGTACCCGCACACTGCAGCCCGGCATCGCACTGGCCGACCGCGAGCGGCTGGTGGCATGCCTGGAGACCTCCTCACCATCGAACGTCGCGTTCTACTCGCGACTCGGCTTCGACACCGTCCGCCACTGGTGCATCGCCGATGGCGCCGGCCCGGACCTGTGGCTGATGCAGCGCTCGCCGAGGCCGACGACGGCCCGGTGAGCCTCAGCCCACCAACGCTTCGATCGCCTGCACGTGATCGGCGGCCGACGGCATGGCCGCGATCTCGGTGGCGACCGCGCGCGCCGCATCGTGCACCACCGCGTCGTGCAGCAGGCGCTGCAGTGCCGTCGCCAGGCTCGCCGCGTCGCGACACGCCAGCTCGCACGCCACACCGGCACCCGCACGCGAGACGGCGTCGGCGTTGTCCCACTGGTCGGCGATGATGGGGAACAGCAACTGCGGGAGGCCCTGCAGCGCAGCACCGAGCACGGTGCCGGCGCCGCCGTGCGACGCCACCACCGATGCTCGCGCGAGCAGCAGGTGTTGCGGAACGAACCGCTCGACACGCACGTTGGGAGGCACCGCGCCCATCGTGACCGGGTCGAGGGTGGGCCCGATGGTTGCCACCGCATCGACCTCGAGACCGGCCAGCGCCTCGAACGCTGCGGCCCATGGCGCCGCCTGCGCGGCAACCTCGGTACCAGCGGTCAGGTACACCAGCGGCCGCGCAACGCCCAGCGAGCGCAGCCAGTCGGGCTCGATGGTCGTGTCGGCGGCATCGACCCACCCAGGCCGCACCAGCCGCGCGTTCGGATGGTGCGGTGGCGGGCCGAACGACGCGGGAAACGGGTGCAGGTAGAGCGCACCGAGCAACTCGGGCATTCCGGCGTTGCCGACACCTTCGGCGAGCCAGATCGCATGCATGCTGCGCTGCGCTGCCGCCCACACTGCGTCGCCGATGGCGCCGCTGAAGGCAACCGTCACGTGCGGCACACCGCGACCCGTGGCCATCGGCGCGGCGGCCAGTTCCGACATCTCGTGGATCACCACATCGGGCCGAAAGGAATCGAACACGGGCCCGAGCTCGCGATGCATGCGCGGCGCAGCGATCTCACCGAAGAACCCGGCGAACAGGCGCGAGCGGCGGTCGCGGGGATCGAGCGCCATGATCTCGGGCATCTGCGGCGCAAGAGCAGCGGTTCGCTCGCCCACCCCCATTCCCGCCGCAACCGCCTCGAAGCCCAGCGCTCGCACGCGGGCGCACGACTCCGTTGCGGTTGCCCACAGCACCTGATGACCGGCTGCCTGCAACGCGGCGGCGAGCGGCACGAGCGGCCCGATGTGCCCAGCACCAGGCGTGGAGGTGACCAGCACGCGCAACGGGCGATCTGCGGACACGACCATCGGGCACCCTACCCCTGAACCCACTCGGGCGTCCGCCCCCGCGATCAACGGTGCCGGCAGACCGGCGGCATGGCCACAGCGGGCGTGTGCAGCAACGCTTCAGGCGCCGAACGAGCAGCGCAGCATCTGAGCCGCGCCGCGGCGGGCGGCGAGGATGGGGGCGTCGGTGCCGAACACGGCCGCCTGCACGATCGCGCCGTCGATCAGCACGCCGATGGTCTCGGGCAGCCAGTCCGGCGCCTCGGGATGAGCGGCAGTGGCCAGCGAGGCCAGGTGCTCGATGAGCGCTCGCTTGTGGTCGGCGACGATGGCTCGGTGTGCATCGTCGATCTCTGTGGTCTCGGCGATGGCGTTCAGGAACGCGCAGCCGCGGTAGCCGGGCGCGTGCACCCACTCCTCGATCGCGTCGAACGTGGCCAGCAGTGGGTCGGTGCCGCCACCGGCGAGCCGCGACACGCTGGTCGTGAACCAGGCCATCCAGCGCACGTGGCGGTCGTCGAGCCAGGCAGCCACGAGGTCGCGCTTCGACGGGTACAGCGTGTACAGGCGGCGCAACGAAACCCCCGACGCATCGCGCACATCGGCCATGCCGACGCCGGCGATGCCGCGTTCGTAGAACAGCGCGTCGGCCGCCGCGAGCACCGCAACGGCAGACTCGGCACGGCCCTTCGTCGCGGCTGGACTCATTCCAGGGGAAGTCCGTCCTCGTCGCCGTCGGCGCGCGGGCCGAAGAAGCGTCGTTGGCTCTCGTCGATGGGCACATCGTTGATCGAGGCTTCTCGCCGACGCATGTAGCCCAGGTCGTCGAACTCCCAGTTCTCGTTGCCGTACGAACGGAACCACCGGCCCGCGCCGTCGTGCCACTCGTACTGGAAGCGCACGGCGATGCGGTTGTCGGTGAACGCCCACAGCGCCTTGCGCAGCACGTAGTCGTGCTCCGTCGCCCACTTGCGCTGCAGGAAGGCAACGATCTCGGCGCTGCCCCTCACGAACTCGCCGCGATTGCGCCACTCGGAGTCGGCGCTGTACGCGCCGGCCACCCGGTGGGCGTCGCGGGTGTTCCAGGCGGCTTCCGCCAGCAGCACCTTTCGGCGAGCGCCGGCTTCGTCGAACGGCGGCAACGGCAACCGTGGCGGCAGGGGTTCTGGCATGTGTGCTCCTCGATGAGAACGATCGTTCTCACCATATCCCGTTCGTCGAGTTGCCGTCGCCAGCAACCACGGTTCGTGCAAGAGTGCAGGTGCCACCATGAACTCCTTCGGCCCCGAGCAACCTCCGGATCCAGCGGCTGAGCCGCCCGACGATGCCGCGCCGACACCGTTCGCGCCCACGGTGCCGACGCGCGTCACCATCCACACCGGGCCACCGGCGCCAGCAACCGCCCCACCCCAGCCGGGTCAGTGGTTGCAGGACCAGCCGTACGGCGCCAGCCCTCACGCGCCCTACGCCGTCGCCGCCGCACGGCGGTCTCATCGCTGGCGCCAGCTGTTGCTGCCGTTGCTGGTCCTGGCATTGGTGGGTGGTGCCGGCGCGGTGCTGTTCCGCGACCGGCTGTTCGGCGACGACCAGCCTGCGCACCCCAGCGAGTGGGACCCGCGCGTGGCCGATCTCGTCGAGTTCGTACAGACCGCACGCGAGCTGCAATGGGTGCACCCTGTGTACGTCGACTTCCTCGCCGAAGCCGAGTTCGTGGCCCTGTTCGACCAACCGCAGGGCAACCAGGCCGCCGACGCCACGGCGGGCCTCTACTCGCAGCTGTACGACGCCTTCGGATTGGCTGTCGGGTACGACCCCACCCAGGGCGATGCAACGGTGTCGGCCATCACCACCCTGGGCTTCTACTCACCCGCCGACGACCGGGTGTACGTGCGCGGCGACCTCATCACGCCGGCAGTGCGCGTGGTGCTGGCGCACGAGCTCACGCACGCGCTGCAGGCGCAGCACTTCGACCTGGCCGGCGACGGCGCCGACGATCTCGAGTTGCGAGCAGTGGTCGAGGCCGACGCGTTGCGAGTGGAAGACGCGTTTCGCGCCACGTTGTCGGCGGCCGACCGAGTGGCGGCCGACGATGGCAACAGCCTCGCCCCGGAGGCAGCGGCCGGGCTCTCCGATGTGCCCTGGGCCGTGCTCGAGCAACGCGACGCGCCCTACGTGCTCGGGCCGATGCTGGTCGGCGACGTGTTCGCCGCGGCAGGCAACGCCGGCATCGACGAGCTGATCGGCACCCCGCCGACCGAGGAGATCCTGCTCAACCCGTGGTTGCACGGCACCGAGCAGCAAGACGCTGCGGTCACGCTGGAGGTGCCCGTCGGCACCATCGTGCTCGATCCGCCACAGCCGCTGTCGGCAGTGGCGATGCTGGTGATGCTCGACGCATGGCTGCCATGGCGCCAGGCAAGAGGTGCCCTCGACGGCTGGGCGGGCGGCGGCTACACCAGCTACCAGCGCGATGGCGTCGTCTGCTTCACGGCCACTGCCACCTTCGACGACAGCGGCACACCGTTCGCAAACGCCGTCGCTGCATGGGCGACGGCATCGGGTTCGGCCGCGGCGCCCACCACCGTGGTCAACGACGTCACCTTCGAGGCCTGCAAGCGTGCCGTCGGCGCCACCGCACCGCCCCCGCCGGTGGTGTCACCGATGCAGGCGTTGTCGCTGGAGCACGACGTCATCGCCCTGGCCGGCGACGGCCCGTCGCTGGCCCAGATCCGCGAGTACCAGTGCCTCGCCGGCACCATGATCGACGACCCGTTGCTGGCACCGCTGCTGTTCAACGAGATCTTGAACGACGCCGAGCAGGCGCTGTTCACGTGGCAGTCCACGATTGCGGCCAACGAGTGCGGCGTGCCGCCGCTCACCCAACGGCCGTGACGCGCCACTGATGGAGTTGCCCGGCCGCAGGTTGCGGTGAACCGGCGCCACACACCTCGCTCAGGGGCGGGGGCCGAGCTGCACTTTGCCGGCGCGGCCGCGCTTGATCTCGAAGAAGCCCGGGCACTGCGCCACCAGCAGCACCACGTCGAGCAGCCGCTGTGCTTGCTCGTCGGTGGGCGGTGGCGACACGATCGGCCCGAAGATGCCGACCAGCGGCGAGCCGAAGGCAAGGATCGGCGAGCCGACGTCGGGCCCGGCCAGCGACATCGCCAGCCGAGTGGACTCGGCCACCGGTGCATCCCACGCGGTCTCGTCGACTGCGGCAACCCATTCCCCGGCACCCACTGCCAGCGCCACCTCACGCACCACCTCGATCGACGGAGCGAGCTGGTCGTGGTGCACGCGCCGCCCGTACTCGGTGTAGAAGTTGCCGATCAGGTCGTTGCGCCCGTCGGCCATCAGCGCAGCGATGAGACGATGCGCCGCGGTGCCGGCCGGCAGCGTGAGGCGCAGGTGCTCGGACAGTTCGCGGCCCTCGTTGAGCACCCCCAGGCTGAGGTTGCGCCACACCACGTCGATACCACGCGCCGCAGCGGCGTCGACCAGCCAGCGCGACGTGGCCCAGGTCCACGGGCAGCCGGGATCGAAGAAGAACTCGATACGAGTGGGGGTATCCGCATGCATGTGCTCACCCTAGTGCCGGCCCCCGCTGTCGTCATCAGCACCGGTAGGGTCACAGCGAGGGCCTTCGGCCCAGTGGAATCGAGTCGCCCGTGAACCGCTTCGAATCGAACGGGGCGCCCTGCGTGCCAGCGCTGGCGGACGTGACATGAGCGACACCGTCACCACTGCGACAACCGCCGGCCGTCGCTGCTGGCGATGCCTGCAAACCTTTGCCTGCGATGCCGCTGACCTGCCACCCGGCCCCGCCGAGTGGTGGTTGTGCGAGCCGTGCCACCAGTCGCTGATCGGGCCCACACCCGCACGCTGAGCCGGCGCTCAGGTTTGCCTGAGCTCACCACTGGGTAAGGTACGGCTTCACCGGGAAGTTCCGCCACGTCTGGCCAGGAGGCCAGTTCACGCTGCCACCTGGTCGGGCTCGACGCTGGTTCCCACCATCGAGGAGGCATCATGCCCACTCACACCCCCTCTCGCCGCATCCATGGCGCCGCGGTCCGGCGCCTCGGCATGGTCAGCACCTACCCCCCGAAGCTCTGTGGGCTGGCGACCTTTGCCGCAGCACTCACCAACGCACTGCGCGATGCAGGCCACCGAGTCGACGTCGTGCGCATCAACGACGTCNNCGATCGGCCAGACCGTCGCGGGTGAGCTGGTGAACGGCTCGGCGCCTTCCGTTCGGCACGCAGCAGCCATCCTCTCGCGGTGCGAAGCCGTGATCATCCAGCACGAGTACGGCATCTTCGGCGGTGACGACGGCGACGAAGTGCTGCAGTTGCTCGACGCGCTCGACGCACCCGCCATCGTCGTGCTGCACACCGTGCCCCTGGTGCCCACCGACCACCAGAAGACGGTGCTGGAAGCAGTGTGCGCACGCGCCGCCAAGGTGGTGGTGATGACCGAGACGGCCAACACCAGGCTGTGCTCGTCGTACATCGTCGACCCCCGTGGCGTGGAGGTGGTGCCCCACGGCGCCGCACTGGCGCCCGGCAACGGCAACGGCAACGGCAACGAGTCGACCGTCGGCGAGCGGCCGCAGTTGCTCACCTGGGGCCTCCTCGGGCCCGGCAAGGGCATCGAACACGCCATCGACTCGCTGGCGCTGCTGTCGGACATGCGACCGCGCCTGCGCTACACCATCGCCGGCGTGACGCACCCAAAGGTGTTCGCTCGTGCGGGCGACGCCTATCGCAACTCGTTGCTGCGACGCACGTGGTCGAACGGCATCGCCGGATCAGTGCACTTCGACGACACGTACCGCAACGTCGACCAGCTCACTCGCTTCGTCGCCAGCGCCTCGCTGGTGCTGCTGCCGTACGACTCGAAGGACCAAGTGACATCCGGCGTGCTGGTCGACGCACTCGCGGCCGGTCGGCCCGTGATCGCCACCGCCTTTCCGCATGCCATCGAGCTGCAGGCCAGCGGCGCGGTGAAAGTGGTGCCCCACGGCGACTCCGCGGCGCTGGCGGACGCCATCAGGACCGTGATGAGCGACCCGATGGTCTTGAACAGCATGACGGTCAACGCTCGCCGGCTGGCACCGTCGCTGAGCTGGGCGTCGGTCGCCGATGAGTACCTGCGCCTGTGCACGGAACTGGACCCGATCGTCGAGCCGGTGGCGATATGACGATCGACGACCACGACCACGACCACGAACGCGACCACGAACGCGGCAACGCCGCCGACGGGCACACGTTCGATCACCTGCTGGCCATGAGCGACCAGCGAGGTCTGTTCGAGCACGCCAAGGGCACAGAACCCCGCGTCGAGCATGGTTACTGCACCGACGACAACGCGCGCATGCTGGTGGTCACCTCCCGCGTGCCCGATGTGGGTGCTGCTCATCAGCTGTCGCGCCTGGCGCTGCACTTCACGCGCGCGGCACAGGCCAACGACGGCCGCTGCCGCAACCGCATGGACGCCGCCGGCCGGTGGACCGACGAGCCGGGCACCGAGGACTGCTGGGGCCGCAGCATCTGGGGCTTCGGCGTCGCAGCCGCTCAGCATCGCAATCCCGCAGTTCGCCGCTGGGCGCAGCAGTCGTTCGACAAGGGAGTGCAGCAACGCTCGCCATGGCCGCGTTCGATGGTGTTCGCCGCCCTCGGTGCCGCCGAGGTGGCGGCCATCGACCCTCAGCACACACCCGCTCGCGCCCTGTTGAACGACCTGCTCGGCATGATCGGGCCACTCCTGCGCGATGACTGGGTGTGGCCGGAGCAGCAGTTGGCCTATGGCAACGCCTCGGTCGCCGAGGCCGTGATGGCTGCGGGCGCTGCGCTCGGCCGCCCGCTCGACGTGGACCGTGGCCTGCGCATGCTTTCCTGGCTGCTGGCGTCGGAGACGCGCGACGGCCACCTCTCGGTCACCGGCGTCGGCGGCCGCCGCGCCGATGAGCACGGCCCACAGTTCGACCAGCAACCCATCGAGGTCGCAGCGATGGCCGATGCATGCTGGCGAGCACATCTGATCACCGGCGACCCGTCGTGGATCGGCGGGGTGGAGACGGCGGCGGCCTGGTTCCGCGGCCACAACGACGCTGGTCTGATGATGATCGACGAGCGATCGCACGGCAGCTACGACGGCCTGCACCCCCACAGCGTGAACCTCAACCAGGGCGCGGAGTCCACGCTGGCGCTGATCTCCACGATGCAGCGAACCGATGCACTGGTCGGCTCACGATGACCACTTCACCCACCGTCGGCACCGTGCACGTCACCGAGACCGGCATCGACCTGCAGCCGGATCACTCGCGAGTCGTTCTCCGCCTGTTCGTGGCCGGTCGAGAAGACGTCGGCCCCGGCGACTCACGTGC
>MTKZ01007261.1_pt1 | contig 11886 bp, 11 predicted proteins | sample 1042781 | NCBI WGS metagenome assembly MTKZ01 (sample SAMN06212207, study PRJNA360539) | anaerobic digester metagenome | biome: Wastewater treatment plant; material: sludge; isolation source: anaerobic digester fed with sludge from wastewater treatment plant | place: Denmark: WWTP Viborg ...
CATCACGCGGCCCGGGAACATCCGGGATGTCGTTCTCCGGGATGACATAGGCACTTATGTTGGAAGGAGCGTACCTTGACGGCTGAGATTCTGAAAGACGTTGAGCACCGGATGAAGAGGGCTGTGGAAGTAGCGCAGGAGGACTTCCAGACGCTGCGGACGGGCCGGGGAAACCCGGCGCTGCTCGATCATATCATGGTGAACTACCATGGCACCCCGATGCCGATCAACCAGCTTGGGGCGATAAGCGTGCCCGAGCCCAGGCAGATCGTTATCGCGCCGTGGGACAAGCAGACCATCGCGATGATCGAAAAGGCGATTATGGCGTCCGATCTGGGAATCACCCCCACGAGCGACGGGAACGTCGTGCGTCTCAACATCCCGTACCTGACCGAAGAGCGGCGCAGGGAGATGATCAAGCAGCTTCACAAGAAAGCTGAAGATCACCGTGTGGCTATCCGGAACATCCGCCGCGACGTGAATGACAAACTGAAGCATCAGGAAAAGGCGTCTGAGATATCCGAGGACGACTCGCGCCGCACGCAGGACCAGGTGCAGAAGCTCACGGACAAATACATCGAGGAGATAGACCGGCTTCAGAAACACAAAGAAGCCGAGCTGCTGGAGGTCTGAGCGCCCGCCGCTCCTGACCCGATGTCAGGCGACCCCCGGCGGCTCCCGCATGTGAGGAGAGCTGCTTGCCCGACAACCAGCGCAGAAAGCTGACGAGCGCCGGAGTGGATCCGGACCGGATTCCCGGGCACGTCGCCATCATTATGGACGGCAACGGAAGGTGGGCCCAGCAGCGCGGGCTGCCCCGGCTGGAAGGGCACCGCCGGGGCTACCGGACCGTCACCCGCATTGTCCGCGTGGCATCGGATGCCGGCGTGCGCGCGCTGACGCTGTATACCTTCTCGGCTGAGAACTGGCGCCGCCCGCAGGATGAGGTGTCGGGCATCATGCGCCTCATCGCCGCGGCGGCTCACAGAGAACTGCGCAGGCTCACCGATGAGGGCGTCCAGCTTCGCGTGAGCGGGCGCATGGAGGGCCTCCCCGATTTCGTGCGCGAGGCGCTGCTTGCCGACATCGAGCGCACGAAGAACAACCCCGGCCTTGTCCTGACGCTTGCGGTCAACTACGGCGGACGCGCCGAGATTGCCGACGCGGTACAGAGCATCGCCCGGCGGGTGGCCGACGGCGAGCTTTCGCCGGAGGCGATAGACGAGGAGCTGGTCTCGAAGTCGCTGTACCAGCCCGACCTGCCCGACCCCGACCTGCTGATCCGCACGGCGGCCGAGATGCGCGTCTCCAACTTCCTGCTGTGGCAGATCGCCTACTCCGAGATTCACGTCACTCCGGTGCTGTGGCCCGATTTCGCAGAGGCGGACCTGCTGAAGGCGATCGCGGACTATCAGAGCCGCGTGCGCAAGTTCGGCGGAGTTCCCGCCCCGTCGGGCCAGAAGTGAAGTCCTCCGCACCCTCCCTCGCCCAGCAGCTTCCGGAAGACGCCGGGGCGCCCCGCGCCATCAGCGTGCTGGGCAGCACGGGGTCTGTCGGCACACAGGTGCTGGATGTCGTCCGGCGTCTGCAGGGCCGTGTTCGCGTTCACAGTCTCTCCGGCGGCTCGAACATCGCGCTTCTGGCCGAGCAGGCGCGGGAGTTTCGCCCGGAAATGCTCGTCGCCGGGACAGAACAGGGCGCGCGGGAGCTGGAATCGCGCCTGACGGGCAGCGGCGCGCGGGTTCTGTGGGGAGATCAGGGCCTCGCGCAGGCGGCCTCCGCTGAAGCGGTTCACACGGTCGTGGTTGCGGTGCAGGGGTTCGCGGGGCTTGCGCCGACGCTTGCCGCCGCGCGCACGGGCAAGAGCATCGGCATCGCCAGCAAAGAGGTGCTCGTCGCGGCGGGGCCGATCGTGCGGGAGGCTCTGAACGCCGGCGGCGCCATGATGGTGCCGGTTGACAGCGAGCACTCCGCGATCTTCCAGTGTCTTGCCGGCGAGCCCGAAGGGTGCATTGACCGCATCATCCTGACCGCGTCCGGGGGGCCGTTCGCGAACGCCACCCGCGAAGAGATGGCGGCCATAACCCCGGAGAGGGCGCTCGACCATCCCACCTGGAAGATGGGCCGCAAGATCACCGTGGACTCGGCGACGCTGATGAACAAGGGGCTCGAGATTCTGGAAGCCGAAGCCCTGTTCGGCGTTGAGGCTGCCCGGGTGGATGTGGTGATTCACCCGAAGAGCATTGTCCACTCGCTTGTGCGGTTCGGCGATGGCAGCGTCAAGGCGCAGCTGGGGCTGCCGGACATGCGGCTGCCCATTCAGTATGCGCTTCTCTACCCCGAGCGCCCCGATACGGGGCTGCCGAAGCTCGATCTGCTCACCTGCGGGCCGCTGGAGTTCCGCGCGCCGGACGAAGATAAGTTCCCCTGCCTGCGGCTGGCAAGGCAGGCGGCCGCTGCGGGCGGCACGATGCCCGCGATCATGTGCGCGGCGGACGACGTCGCGGTGGAAGCGTTTCTGGCGGGTGAGATCGGATTCCTCAAGATAGCGGATGTTGTGTCCGAAGTTATGGACAGCGCGGAAGTCGGCGCGAACCCGGGGCTCGACGCCGTTGTTGAAAGTGACAGGTGGGCGCGCGAGCGCGCCGCGCAGTGCGTGCGACGCATGCGCTGACCCGCGCCGCCCGGCGGAAGCGTCCCGGGCGGTGGTAAACTGTAGCCGTGGGCGGTGAGCCGGGGCAGGGGGGTGTCCCGGGCCGGGAAGCAGGGAGTTCAATAGCCCTTGATACCAGTACTGAGTGTAATCGCTGTCATAATTGTCCTCGTCGTAGCCCACGAGCTGGGACACTTTCTGGCCGCCAAGGCGACGGGCATGCGGGTTGAGGAGTTTGCGGTCGGCTTCGGCACGAAGAAGCTGACGCTTCTCACGCGCGGGGGAACGGAGTACAACCTCCGGCCCATCCCCGCGGGCGGGTTCGTGCGGATCGCCGGAATGGATCCGGGCGAGGAGAGTCCGCCGGACGGATTCAACGCTCAGTCGGTCTGGAAGCGGATGCTCGTCATCTTCGCGGGTCCCCTGGCGAGCTTTGTGTTCGCCTATGTTCTGTTCTGCTCGCTCGGCATGACGGTGGGGCTGCCGCTCGGCGGCCCGAAGGCCGAAGTCAGCAACGTCATCGCCGGCACGCCCGCCGCCGAGATGGGCCTGAAGGCCGGTGACCAGATCGTCTCCATCGCGGGCAAACCAATACGCACGGGCGAGGAGATGATGAAGGCTATCGAGGCGAACCCCGGCAAGCGGGTCCCGGTGGTCGTCAATCGCGAAAACAACTCCGTCACCCTCTACGGAACGCCCCGTCCGACTGAGATCCCCGATCCGAAAGGCGGGGGCAAGACCCTCACCGTCGGCAAGCTGGGCTTCAACCCGAGTCCCAGCCTGAAGCGGGTCGGCTTCGTTGGGTCCATCGAGAAGGGCACGATCCTGAGCTACAACATGGTGAAGCAGCTCCTGTCGGTCGTGTTCTCGAAGCGCATCGCGAAGGAGGCTGGCGGGCCGATAGCGATCATCAACGCCACGCATCAGGCGGCCGAGAGTGGCATTGCGCATCTGGTGATTCTGACGGCCGGGCTGAGCCTGAACTTCGCCGTGCTCAATCTGCTGCCGATTCCGGTGCTGGATGGCGGGCATATCCTACTGCTTCTGGTTGAGGTTGCGCGGGGGCGGAAGCTGAGCGCGCGGGCTCAGAATGCCGCGCTGACGTTCGGGCTGGCCGTGCTCGCTGTCATCATCGTGCTCGTGCTCGCTAAAGATATCACGTCGCTGCTGCCGATGGCCCGTTAGCGGCGCGCCCATGACCGCATCAGACTGCACGAAATGATAACCCGCCGCAAGACCCGGATGGTGAACGTGGGCGGAGTGGGGATCGGCGGCGAAACGCCGGTGTCCCTGCAGTCCATGTGTACAACCCGGACACATGACATCGATGCGACCGTGCGGCAGGTCAACGAGCTTGCGGCAGCGGGGGCGGACATCGTGCGCGTTGCCGTACCGCACCACAAAGACGCGGCCGCACTCGCCGATATCCGCGCGCAAGTGAGCGTGCCGCTCGTTGCCGACATCCACTTCAGCCACACCCTGGCGCTCGAATCCATTGAAGCCGGCATAGACAAGCTGCGGCTCAACCCGGGCAATATCCGCGACCCCGGTAAGATCCGCGAGGTCGTTCGCGCGGCGGGCGAGAGGAAGATTCCCATCCGCGTCGGCGCGAATGCCGGCTCGCTCGATGTGTCGAAGTACGGGCCGCCCTGCCCGGAAGCGCTTGTGAGAAGCGCGCTCGACGAGGTGCGGGTTCTGGAAGACGAAGGGTTTCACGACATCGTGATCTCGCTCAAGTCGTTCGATGTGCCGGCGACAATCGAGGCCTACCGGCTCATGGCCGAGATTGTGGACTACCCGTTCCATCTGGGCATCACCGAGGCGGGTCTGCTGTTCGAGGGCACCATCCGGTCGTCGGCGGGCATCGGCGCGATGCTGGCTATGGGGATGGGCGACACGCTCCGCGTTTCGCTGACCGCGGACCCGGTGGAGGAGATACGCGTGGGCAGCGAACTCCTGAAATGCATGGAGCTTCGGGAGGGGGGAATCACGATTGTGGCGTGCCCGTCCTGCGGGCGCTGCGAAATTGACCTGCAGGCGACAGCGGAGGCGGTCAAGGCCCGCGTGGCGCACATCGAAACGAGCCGGCCGCTTCGCGTGGCGGTGATGGGGTGCGTCGTGAACGGCCAGGGCGAAGCGAGGACGGCGGACGTGGGCCTTGCGGGCGGGGCGGGCGTCGGACTCATCTTCGCGAGGGGCGAGGCACTCGGCAGGGTTTCCGCGGACGCAATGGTTGACGAACTTGTCCTCCAGGTCGAAAGGCTGGCGGCGGAAGAGCTGGGGCAGGATGCAGATTCGTAAAGCGCGAACGGCGGACATTCCGGCCATAGCGCGCCTCGTCAACTCCCGCGCCGAGGTGGGTGACGTGCTGCCGCGCTCGCTCGACGAACTCTATGAGTGTGTGCGCGATTTCTTTGTGGCGTCGGACGGCGGGGCGGTGCTGGGATGCTCGTCGCTGAAGGTGATGGGCGAAGACCTGGCCGAGGTGCGGTCGCTGGTGGTGGCCCCCGAGGCGCAGGGGACGGGGCTCGGCCGCGGGCTTGTGGAGGCGTGCGTGGAAGAGGCCGGTCAACTGGGCATCCGACGCGTATTCGCGCTAACCGCCAAGCCTGTGTTTTTCGAGCGGCTGGGCTTCGAGCGCGTGGCCCGCTCCGCTTTTCCGCAGAAAATCTGGAAAGACTGCTTCAGCTGCAGGTTCTTCGAGTCCTGCCCCGAGGTTGCCGTGCAGCGCATGGCGAAGGACAATGACGGTGAGACGGCGGAGTACTTCCAGGAATCGAATGCAACTCGAACGGAGTAAAAGCATGCAGAAGATAGCGATGGGTCTGATTGCCGCGAACCGCGGCTTCTTCAGCGACGAGCTCGCGGCAAAGATGAGAGCGGCGACGATTGCCGCGATGGAGAAGGCGGGAATCGAGGCCGTGGCGCCGGACGAAACGATGACGAACGCCGGAACCGTCGGCACCTACGCCGAGGCGAAGGCCNNGGGCCTGCGCGAAGCTCTTCCGCGACAGGGGCGTGCAGGGCATCATCGTCGCGGCGGTCAACTTCGGCGACGAGCAGTCGGTGGCGGTCGCGGTCAAGGAAACCGGGCTGAATGTACCGGTGCTGATCTTCGCCTGCCAGGAAGAGGAAGCGCTTACGATGAGCACGCCGCGGCGGGACTCGTTCTGTGGGCTGCTCTCCATCGGCGAGGCTCTCCGTCAGATAGACGCGAAATACACCGTCGCGCGCGTTCCGGTCTGCTTCCCGGGCGACGCATCGTTTGCGGAAGAGCTTCAGCGCTTCTCCGCTGTCTGCCGCGTCGTGAACGGAGTCCGGGGTGCCCGGTACGGCCAGATCGGCGCGCGGCCGAACGATTTCTGGACCTGCCGGTTCGACGAGAAGTCGCTGCAGGCGAGGCTGGGAGTCACGACGGTGACGCTCGATCTTTCCGAAGCCATCGGGGCCGTTGAGCGCATGGACCCGAACGCCCCCGAAGTGCAGGAGGCCGTCAAGGCGATCTCCGGGTACACCGATGTCGCGTCCGCGCCGGGCGAAGCGGTCAACAAGCAGGCGCGGCTGGAAGTGTTTCTGCGGGGGTTCGTGCGCGATTTCGACCTGGACGCCCTCGCGATCCAGTGCTGGACGAGCATTCAGGCGAACCTCGGCATCTGCTCATGCACGGTGATGGGCCGCCTGGGTGACGAGGGCATCCCCTGCGCTTGCGAGTCGGACATCCTGGGCGCGCTCTCGATGCATTCGCTGCGCCTGGCTTCGCAGGACTCGACGGGTCTTGCCGACTGGAACAACGTTCACAACGACGACCCGGACCTGGTGAACATCTGGCACTGCGGGGTGTTTCCGGCGAGCTTCGCGAAGACTGCTCCGCGGATGGCGGTGCAGGAGATCATCGCGAACGACACCGGGCGCGACAACGCGTGGGGCGTCACGGAATTCGTGGCGAAGGAAGGCCCCATCACGATCGCCCGGGTTACGCAGGACACGCGCGGCGCCTTCAAGGCCGTTGTCGTTCCCGCGCGGTTCGAGGACAACGAGGCGAAGACATTCGGGGCGTACGGGTGGGCGCGGATACCCAACCTGACCGATCTGTACCGCGACGTCCTCTGCCGCCACTTCCCGCACCACACGGCATTCGCCGCCGGCGACGTCGCTGACGCTGTGTGGGAAGCATTCGGCAACTATCTGGACTTCGAGGTGTTCACGAGCGGGCAGAGCGTTCCGGGAATGTGGACGCCCGTCGCGCCCTTCTCGCGCTAGAAGGCCCGGGCCGAAGGGCGAAGTCTACCAGATATCGGAAGGGGTCAGTTGAAAATGGACAGCATTCCCGAGTACTGGCGCTGGTTCCCTGAATCGCGCTTCGGGCTCTTCATCCACTGGGGACCTTACGCTGCAATCGGGCGCGGCGAGCAGGTGCTTCTGCGCGAGCGTCTGGACCAGGCGGAGTACGAAGACGCCGCCTGCCGCTGGAATCCAGGGCGCTGCGACCCGCGCGAATGGGCGCGGGTGGCCAAAGACGCGGGCATGAAGTACGCCGTCCTGACCACCCGCCATCACGACGGCTACTGTCTGTGGGATTCGAAGCTGACCGACTACACCAGCGCCGCACAGGCGCCGAAGCGCGACTTCGTGCGCGAGTTCATCGAGGCGTTCCGCGCGGAGGGACTGCGCATCGGGCTTTACTACTCGTTTATGGATGCGCGCGTGCCCGCGTTCTGGGAGGGGCCCCGGACCTGCCCTGAAGGCTGGGAGGAGTTCCGCGAGTACGTTCACGGGCAGGTTCGCGAACTGCTGACCGGCTACGGCCCGATTGATGTGTTCTGGTTCGACGGCGCCTGGCCGCGAACGCAGCAGGAGTGGAAGAGCCGCGAGCTGATCGAGACGATGCGCTCGCTGCAGCCTGAGATCCTCATCAACAACCGGCTCGGAAAGTCGGAGCCCGGGGAGCAGGGCGACGCGGCGGCGGTCGAGGATGCCGGGCTGAACGCCGACCTCGGGGATTTCGGGACGCCGGAGCACAGGATTGTGGCAGAGGAACGGCTCTGGGAGTCCTGCCAGGTCACGACGCAGCGCCTCTGGGGGTACACCAACGGAGAGTGGTGGCGTCCGTCCGACCTGCTTCTGACGTTTCTGATCGAGTCGGCCGTGAAGGGCGGCAATCTGCTTCTGAACGTGGGCCCCGGCCCGGACGGAACGCTGCCTCCGGAGTTCGTTGAGCGCCTGGGCGACATCGGCGAGTGGATGCGCCTGCACGGCGAGGCCGTCTACGGCGTGGGACGCGGCGATGTCACAGAGTTCATCACCAGGGGCTGGCAGGCGGCGCGCGGCAGGCGGCTGTACCTTATCATCAGGTTCTGGGACGGCAACGCGTCGCTGACGATGCCGGGGCTGAAGACCCGCGTGAAGCAGGCGACCCTGCTCACAACGGGGCAGGACCTGGAGTTCAGCCAGACGGACGATTTCCTGACGATACTGGGGCTGCCCCGGGAACGCCCCGCGAAGCTGTTCCCCGTCATCCGGCTGGACTGCGAAAGCGAGCCGGAGGCGTGGGACTGGGCGGTGGCGCGGCTCTGGAAGTACGACCCGCGCATCAACACCGGCTGGGCGGCGGCGCGGGGAGACTCGGTCTGGACCGGACGCGGCAGGCGCTAGAGGCCGCGAACCATCGGGCGGAAATGAACAGAGCCCCGGGGATTGGTTCCCGGGGCTCTGTTGCTGCTGTCTGAAACAGATCTGCGCCGTTTCTTATGAAGCTCGGATCAGTTTCCGGGCTTCGGCGCGCTGGGAGTTGTGGTGGTGGCTCCCGCCTGTGGCGCAAGCTGTGCGGCGATCTGCTTGAACAACTCCTTGTAGGCCGGTATCGTCACGTTGATCTTGGCGTCCTTCTGGAAGTCGTTGAAGACCTTCTGGACCTTTTCGTTGCTGGCGGCCTTGCTCTGCAGAATCCGGTCGCGGATGACGCCCTTGACGTGGTCGTAGGACTTCATCTTCGCCGCGCGCTTGTCTTCGACGCGAAGCAGCATCCACTGTCCCTGGGCCTTGAAGGGCTCGCTCGTCTGGCCAGCCTTAAGGCTGAAGGCCTTCTCGTAGATCTCCGCCGGCACGTTCGGGATAGCCGGGCGGGCCGGGTCGGGCTTCGGAATCCAGCCGATTTCGCCCCGCTTGCTCTTCGTTTTCGGGTCCTCGCTGAACTGCTCGGCGACGACGCCGAACGAGATGCCGTTGGCGAGCTGCTTCTGAGCCTTGACGATCTTGTCTTTGTCCTTGTTCAGGATGCCCAGCAGGTGCACCGACTCCGGCACGAAGAAGATGGACTTGAACTTCTGGTCGCTCGCGAGGGACGTAGCCTGCTGATAGGCCTTCTTGACCTCATCGTCCGTCACCTTGATATACTTGGCGAGGACGTTCATCTGCGCGAGGTCGGGCTTCAGTCTCTCGTCGAGTTCCTGGTGCGACATCCCGCTCTGATTGAGGAGCGCGGTCAGGTCGCGCCCGTCGTCTGTGAGTGAGCCGTTCAGCTCGCGCTTGCGCTGATCGAGCTGTTCCTGCTTGGGCAGCACGCCTTCTTTCTTCGCGAGGTCGAGCATAAGCTGCTCGCTGATCATCTGCTGCAGCACCGTGGCGGCGGCCTGCTGCTGAATGGGCGGCGGGAAGCTCACCTGCGGGGCGATCGGGAACCTCTGCAGCCTCTTGTAGAAGCTGTCCTGAGAGATCTTGTTGCCGTTGACGGTGCCAACGGAACGGCGCCCGCACCCCAAAGAAGCCGCAAGCGCGGCAATCAAGATCAGCCCGGCTGCGTATCTCCAGGGAGATGTTCGCATACCTGTTAACTCCTCTCTGTGCATCCTGGTGGTTGTACTCTGGTCATAAAGCTCTGGCCTTCCCTCCCTGATTCCCCGCCTTCGACGGGCGCTCACCCGGTTATCGGTTGCCGGAAAGCATCAATTCTATTTCGGCTGAATGGAGTCCTGCCCTTATAGTAATCGCCCGTGCTCTTTGGCGAGTGCCCCTCAGGCAGTTGCCGCGAGGCAGCCATTCAGAGTCTATACGTTGTATGGCGCGTCGCGGTTCCTTGCGCTCGCCCGTCCGCCTCTCTAGACCTGCAACAGTTCGACGTCCCGCTGCAGATAGCCGCGCAGCCGGACAATCGCCTGTGTGCGAAGCTGGTAAACCCGCGACTCCGACACCCCAAGAATCTTCCCGATCTCCTTGAACGTCAGGCCATCGTAGTAGTACAGCGAGATGACAAGCTTCTCGCGCCCGGGAAGCCGGTCAATGCACTCCCCGAGCCTGGTCTTCATCGCATTGATCTCGACCTCGGCATCCGTGTTGGCCCGGTGATCCTGGACGATGTCTCCCAGCCTGATCGTCTCGCTCCCCTCGCTCGTCAGCACGATATCATCGAGCGACAGCAGCACTGCGCGCCCGGCGTCGGTGAGCACGGAGTGCAGGGAGTCAATGTCCATGCCCAGCTCGCTGGAGATCTCCTCTTCCGTTGCGGGCCTGCCGAGCGTGCCCTCGAGGCTGAGAAATGTCCTCTCAAGGAGCTTCACGCGCTCCCGCACGGACCGCGGAACCCAGTCCTCCTCCCGCAGCATCTCGAAGATGCCCCCGCGTATGAGGGCAATGGCGTATGTTTCGAACTTGACCTTGCGTTCGCGGTCGAACTGGTCGATGGCCTTAACCAGTCCGATGACGCCCGCTGAAATCAGGTCGTCTCTGTCAACATTCGGGGGGAGGCTGGTCACGACCCGTCCAGCCGTGATCTTCACGAGATACGCGTAGCGCCTTATCAGCTCATCGCGCGCCTGCTTGTCGCCCCACGTCTTGAACCTGTCCCACATCTCCTCGACTTGCAGGGAGTGCTTGCGGTCCGGCTCCTGTTTCGGCCGAGAGGCGGCGTTGGACGCCCTGTTGTACCGAAGGGTTTGCCCCATTTCCATCAGACCTGCCTTTTCATCCTGAATCGCGTCAGATCCACTGCGCCGGTTGAACCGGCGCAGAACACGAGGGTATTCGCTTCACTCCGAACAGACATCCTGTCCGTCCGGACGGCCGCGAGGAATGCCGGCCACGGCGCATTCCACTACCCCGCTTTGTATTGTTCAAGTACTGGTAGAATTACCTGCACAAACTACAAAAAATTTTACGATATCGGCAAAAAAGTTGACCCGGGCCACCTCAATCGCCGTCTCCGGGCATGGCCCGAGAGGGGAAACAGCCCTCCCTGACGAACAAAAGGGGGCTTCGAGCCCCCGGGAGGATACCATGAAAAGCCACACCGAATACCTCTTTTTCCAGACCCCGAAGCGCAGGGAGTTTGTCAATATCACATCCGACTGCGAGCGCATCCTTCACGAATCGGGCATCCAGGAGGGTATGATGCTCGTGTCGGCCATGCACATCACCGCCGGCGTGTGGGTCAACGACAACGAATCGGGCATTCTGGAAGACGCCATGGAGTTCCTGGAGCGCCTTGCGCCGAAGGCGGACTATCGCCATCACCGGACGGGCGAGGACAACGGCGATGCGCATCTCAAGAACCTGCTCGTGCATCATCAGGTCATAATCCCCGTAACTGGCGGGCGTCTCGACCTGGGCCCCTGGCAGACGATCTTCTACGCGGAGTTCGACGGCCAGAGGCGAAAGCGCGTCGTCGTGAAGGTGATGGGAGAGTAACCATCGCCGTCACTCCGGTCCCGATCCGAAATCCTACAAGGAGAGCCAACAAATGCCCCAGCCGCCGCTGATTCCGCGCGAAGTCCTGTTCGGCAACCCCGACCGCATGTCCGTGCGCCTGTCGCCGGACGGCGACAGTATCGCTTACATCGCTCCGCTCGACGGTGTCCTGAACGTCTGGGTGCGCTCGCGGGCGGGCGGGGACGACCGGCCGGTGACGCGCGACACGCACCGGGGAATCCGCCACTTCTTCTGGGCCTACGACGGCGAGCATCTCTGCACCGTTCAGGACAGAGACGGCGACGAGAACTGGCATGTGTACGCTGTCAGCCTCAATACCGGAGCGGTGCGCGACCTCACTCCGTTCGAGGGCGTCCACGCTCAGCCTGTCGCCGCCGAGCCGGAGCATCCGAACGAGATTCTGATCGGCCTCAACAAAGAGAACCCGCAGCTTCACGACGTGTACCGTGTGCGCATTGACACGGGCGAGATGGAACTGACCGTGCCCAACCCGGGCGACATGCTGGGCTACGACGCGGACTGGCATCTGAACA
>MTKZ01017749.1_pt1 | contig 11885 bp, 9 predicted proteins | sample 1042781 | NCBI WGS metagenome assembly MTKZ01 (sample SAMN06212207, study PRJNA360539) | anaerobic digester metagenome | biome: Wastewater treatment plant; material: sludge; isolation source: anaerobic digester fed with sludge from wastewater treatment plant | place: Denmark: WWTP Viborg ...
AGATCGGCATAAGTATTTTTTCATTTAATTTTTAGGGCAAGGTTTATATATGAGATTTTTAGGCCCCTTGAAAATATTATTTGGGTGTGTCAGATGAGTTTGACTGCCAAGTAATACTAATATTCTTAATTAGACATGGGTTTCAAGTGTAACTTTATCCAAAAAATTTGAGAAAAATTAAAAAAATTAGAAGATAAAATTGAAAAAATTAAAAACCTTTAAGTTGACACTGCCTTTCCAGATATCCTAGAAAGTTGAATTGCGTAAATAACTGCTGCAACGAAGGCCAGGAGATAGAATAGGTAAACCACACTATCGGTGGGGCCTGTTTCAACCCATATCATGGTATGAGTCAGCACAATTGCATACAAAGCCGTTAAGGCACCATTTGCTTTCTGGTGAGTGGCATAGATTATCCTTAAAACCACTCCAATTATAAACATCTGGATGACCATAGCATAGAATCCAAAGTCGAGAACAGCTGGCCCGAAAATAGTGGATGTAATGCTGGTGGTGGGTGTGCTCCCCCCTACGGGATAGCCCAAAACTACCTGCCCCACTGTAACTCGTGGGTGTCCGGTGGAAAGAGCTTGATGGAAGAGATCGCCGCCAGTAGCTCCAGCCATATGGACAATCTTATCGAATACCATCATGGTGAATCCTGCCCGGTAGGCCACCAGTTGTAAGGGATTTAAACTCCATTGTTGCCATTGAATGGACATGACGGCAATATATCCTGCAGCGATACCAATTAGTGCTATAATAAGTATTGAGATTAATACGTGGATGGTTTTCATTTTTCGAGTGTAGTATAAAGTTATAAAAGCACTGATGAGAATGGCCATTGTAGTGGTGCGGTATCCATTAATAGCGAATGCTACAAGACCTATTATGAAAAGTACATAGTACCATTTACGGGGATATTTAGCCAGGAGAATAGTAATCGCAGGTAAAAATATGGGATATGCAATTCGCCATAAGTCAGTTGTGGCCTTGAACTTTAGGTATCCGCTTAAAATTGGTATGCCCCCTAAAAGATACAGGTTCAGGGCTTGGAGAAATATGGAAATGCAAACTGCAGCCAGTAATACTCTCTCATCCAGCAGAATGTGGAGTTTGTTGTACCAGGGTTCCGAATTTTTTTCATTAACATTGGGACCTCCAAAAAAAGATTGGAATTTCTCACTGCGGTTATAGATTAGTTTAGGAGCAAATACGCCAACAATAAAAAACAGTGTTCCCATGAAAATGTACAGGAATGTTGTGCTGGAAACCCACTGTAGGTCTCTCAGGTGATCCTGATATGCAATGGCTGCCAGTGATACGTATAAAGAAATTATGACCACTAAAATATAAGGTGAAAAAAGATCAACGCTTTTAAACTTCATTATTATGCTCCTGTTAATGTTTTTATTACTTATATTGAAATGAAGATAAGATTAGTTATTTGATGGCAAAATATAATTACGATTCATTTCTTCCTCTTGTTAGAATTATTTTATTTGTTTATATACTTTTTAGTTAGCAGAGTAATTTAATGAGATTTGAACGTATTATTCGTTGATTATTTACAATAAACGTTCTACTGTAGAAGAAATACCTTAACAACCCAATTCACAATGAAATAACATTAGTCTACAGTAGAAAAAATCCATATCCATTGTTACAAATAACGACACTTCATATGATTGATGTTAAAAAATTCACAAATAATATTCTACAGTAGAAGAAACTTAATCCTGTATTACGGGCTTTTTTCCAAATTCAAGGATTAATAAGTTCTGAAAAATTCCAGGATTTTTTAAAATGTTAATAATCTCCCAATGCACTTCTCACCATTTGAGAGGCGAAAGTGGGACATGCTGCCACATGGGTGTGAACGTAACTGGCCAGGGTATTTTTACTCATTAATCCATCCATAGAATTTATAACCCCTCTTCCCCTCAAAATATTAAATGCAAATTTAGGTTTTGAACCTTCCAGTTCCAGTTGGGAGTAGTGGAATTCATGACCATGGAAAGTCTCCCCTTTTGGAATGATATTGTTATCATGTGCTGCCCGGGCAATGACGTAACTTAATGCCTGGGGTTTTTTTGTCATGTGGGAATGGTATGGGAAAACATCACACATTTCATGATGGTTTATTGAACGGCTCAAATACATGAGCCCCCCACACTCAGCATAAATGGGTCGGTTATCATTATGAAAATTTTTCAGTGAAGTGCGCATTGAATAGTTAGCTGCAAGCTCTTTACCAAAAATTTCAGGGTACCCTCCACCAATGTAGACAGCATCCACATCTGGCACCTCATCATCATGTAAAGGGCTGAAATACACCAGATCAGCGTTATTAGCTTCTAGAGATTCCAGATTGTCTTGATAATAAAAGGTGAATACTTCATCCTTAGCAACACCGATTTTAAGGTTTCCCTTGGTATTCTTATAGAATAGAGGTTCACGACCCTCTGGCAGGTTTCCTGCTTCTTTCATTATGGCAATAAGAGCGTCAAGATCAATATTCTCCCCCATGATTTGACCCCAATCTTCAATGTTGCGTAAAATACTCTCACGTTCAACAGCAGGAACCAAGCCCAAATGTCGTTGCTCCACACTAATGGTCTCGTCACGAGGTATTCCCCCTATAACTGGAGTATTTGCTAATTTTTCCACAGCTTCCTTGGTTTTAAGGTAATGTTTCCTGTTTTTAACCAAGTTCAAAATAACACCCTCAATCTTTACGGTGGGATCCAGAGTTTTAAAGCCAATAACCACGGCCGCCGCGCTTTTGACCAGGCTTCGAGAGTTTAAAATTAGGATAACTGGAGCATTCAATGCTTTTGCTATGGAAGCGGTGTTGCCAACATCTTCAATGGGACTAATGCCTTCATAAAGACCTCTTACACCTTCAATAATCCCCATATTTGAATTTGATATCTTCAAACCCCTTTCAAACGCCTCCCTAATCTGGGGGTAATTCATGAAAAATGAATCTAAATTTCGGCTTATATTGCCCGTTGCGAGAGTATGGTAAGTAGGATCAATATAATCAGGACCTACCTTAAAGGGTTGGACTTTCTGCTCATCTGAAAGAGCTTTCATTATTCCTGTGGAGATGGTGGTCTTCCCCACTGCACTTCCAGTACCGGCTAAAACAACACGCATATTCTATGAATTGTAATCAATGCTTTAAAAACATAGGGGGTTAATGAATGAATGGATTATAGAAAGATGTTTATTCCAGACAAAAAAGGCCAAATACTTCTCAATGGCTCTCTTGAAATTTATATTAACTACAACTAACATAGATGAAAATAATGGAGATAGAAAAACTACGAATTCTGGGTGAGGCCTCACAATACGATCTTTGTAATTATGTGAGTTTAAACCAGGAAAATTTCACATCCAAAAATCTTCCTGGAATTTATCATGCCCGTTCACAAAGAGGTTGTCAGATCCCATTATTCAAGGTCTTGATGAGTAATCATTGCGCCAATGACTGCAATTATTGTATAAATCATTGCCATAACCGTTTCGAAAGAATTGAATTCTCAGCTGATGAATTGATATCACTTTTCCTGCAATATTATCATAATCATTATGCTGAAGGGCTCTTTTTAAGTTCGGGGATGCCGGGGGATGCCGATCAGGCTATGGAAAAAATGATTGAAGTTGCAAGAAAGCTACGATTAGAATATGAATATCAGGGATACATACACCTGAAAATAATTCCAGGGGCTTCTTATGATATGATAAAAAGAGCAATTAGCCTAGCTGACCGGGTGAGTGTTAACCTCGAATCAGCCACTTCCTCTGGTTTTGAAGAACTCACCAGTACCAAAGATTACCATAATGATGTCCTTCGTAGGATGAAATGGATAGGTCGTTTGAAAAAAAGGCACCCACAAATGGCACCCTCTGGTCAAAGCACTCAGTTAATTGTTGGAGCCAATGATGAAACCGATCACGACATACTTAAACGGACTGAATGGCTCCATAAACATCTTAATATAAATTTAAGTTATTTAAGTCCCTTCCAACCTCTTAAAGAGACTCCTCTAGAGAATCATTCTAAACCTGCCACTAATCGGACCCCTCGGCTTTATCAGGCTCAATTTCTATTGAATTCTTACGGTTTTTCTTCAGAAGAACTGGTAATGGATGATGATGGATTTCTTTTCCTTAATGATGACCCTAAATTATTATGGGCCAAGTTACATCAAGACAGGTTTCCTATGGAGGTAAATGAAGCGAGTTTTAAGGAATTGCTACGTGTTCCGGGAATAGGTAAAATTTCAGCCAAGAATATAGTAGAATCACGGGAGAAGGGAATTAAAATCAGGGAACTTGATGAACTTAAAAAAATGGGAGTGGTTGTCAGTAGAGCAGAACCATTCATACAAGTTAACCACTCTCAGCAAACTACCCTATCATTCTAATGCTTTAAATAAAGTGCCAAGATGTAAAAAAAATAGTTATAAGTTATACTTTAAAAGTTATAACTTATAACTTACAGCCACCGATTAGGACTTTTTTCCTAAAAATTCTCATCTTCAAATATTTCCCAGATTTCTGGATACTTCTGCTGCACGGCTTCTTCGATGAGCACTGAAGCCTCTTTACTAATGCTGAATGCGGGTTTAGTATTTTTCAAAAACCTCAAAACTGCTGCTGATTTTGCTGACCAAAGAGATATGCGAGGATTTTTGCGTACTTCGAGGACTACTCCCTCAATGATGATTTTATTTGGATCTTCATGAGTTTTTTTGACTTTTTTAGTCGTTGGTTTTTCTTTTGTAGAATCCTTCTTGGACACTTTCCTCTTTACGGATTTTTTCTTACTTACAGGTTCATCCGGTTTTTCTTTCCGAATCAGGGCATCCAATCCCTTACCTAACGCACTTTCACCCTTTTTAGATGGAGTCATTTATTCTCCTCCAATTCTTCCCCACTCATACTTAAAAATTCCTGAGCCAGAGTATTATACGCCTCAGTTCCAATACATTCCTCATCGTAGATCACGCAAGGTTTACCATGGCTTGGTGCTTCAGCAAGTTTCACATTACGAGGAATAGTGGTTTTAAAGATATACTCAGTTTCGCCGAAATATTGTTTAACATTCTTGTAAACATCCCTCCCCAGCCGGGTACGAGAATCATAAAGAGTGATTAGAATTCCTTTGATGGGTGATGGGCTGTTTAAACGAGTTTCGACCAAGTTCATGGCATCCAGAAGATCAGCCATTCCTTCTAATGCATAGAATTCAGCCTGGATCGGAATTATTACCCTGTCAGCCGCCACCAAAGAATTAATTGTTAATATACCTAAAGATGGGGGAACATCCACAAAAATATAATCGTAATTCTCTAGAACATCATCCATGGCCTCTTTTAGAATGAATGGAAATCCGATATCCTTGCTGAGTTCGATTTCTGCACCGCTTAGTGAAATGTGGCTGGGAAGCAGATCCAATCCAGAGATTTCGGTGGCCACAATGGCCTCATCCAGAGTTTGTTGTCCTGTTAAAACCCGATATATTGAATTATCTTCATTTTTCTCCAAACCAAATGCAGTAGTAGCATTAGCCTGAGGATCCATGTCTATAACCAAAATATTCTTTCCATACAGTGCCAATGAAGTAGAAAGGTTCACTGCGGTTGTAGTTTTGCCACAACCTCCTTTCTGATTCAAGATTGCTATAACTTCAGCCATGATTGGTCTCCAAGTTTCTTATAAATTATAAGTTATAAGTTATAATATTTAAAGTTTTCATAATTCACATAAGGATATCAAGAATGAGTGAACTCTGTATAAATTCAACAAATAATTAAAAACGAAAAAAATAATCTAAAAAACTGGAATCAACCCTGGATTATTCCCGGTAATGCATTCCCCTCCCCCAGAAGTAACAATAAAAGTGTTTTCAATTCCCACCATTCCAATGTTTTCAATACCTTTTTTAGGCTCCACGGCAAATACCATTCCCTCTTGAAGAGGTTCATCAAATTTTTCGGCAATAACCGGGGTTTCATCGATTAATAAACCTATTCCATGTCCTAAAAATTTTACTTTACGTTTTCCAAACCCCATGAAGTTTTCAAGGAATTCCTCATCTAGATTGTCCATTATCTTCCCATAAATCTTGGAAGGGACTGCTCCGGGTTTAAGCATGGCTGCTATCTCATTCTGTATTTCAACACACTTCTGATGAGCTTCAATTGCATGTTGAGGTAATGGACAGCCAAACATATAGGTCATAGTCTTATCGGTGTTATAACCATCAACCCCACAGCCAACATCAACAAAAACCAAGTCTCCGTCCCTTAATTTCCTATCACGGCTTCCCAAAACAGGTGCCGCTGGACTAAGCCCATAGTTTCCACTGGCACCGTCAAAATATGTGGGATAAAGTGAACTTTCACCAAAGCCAACATGGCCCACGACAATATCTGTGTCAAACATTCCAAAACGAGTTAAACCATGGTGTCCTTCGTCTACCATAACAGAAAAGAGTTTTGCTGCGAGATTTGCTTCACTCATTCCTTCACATAAGATAGCTGGCACTATTTCTTCCAGGACATGTTGATGTATCCTGCCCGACTTTCTCATTAATGAAAGCTCATATTCACTTTTAACTGCCCTAACTGCAGCCATACTTGAATCTAATGGTTTAAAATTGTTAAAATGGAAGTGTCTATGGAATCTCTGGTATAGCGCTAGTGGCACCACTTCTGTTTCCAGATGTACGGTGTCTGGAAGTTTATTCAAATCTCTTGCAGCATCACGGTAGCTATTCATTGGCTTTATATCGCTGAATAATGATTCATCCCGTGCCCTCTGGTAACTACGCCTCACCCAAAGTGTTGGTTCTTCATCTCGGGGGATAATCAGCAGCCCATCCTGCATGGTCCCAGTGAAATAAAAAAGATTAATATTACTAAAAATTACTGCCATGTCCCATTCTGGATCAGATTTAGACATTATCTCATTAAATTTCCTCATCCTGTTTTCCAATTCAGATACGGGCGTTTTGTTCATGGAATTAACCCCAAAATCGATTATTTTTTTTACTTTGCAAGAGTAAGAAGGAATATTATCAGAAATTAATCCTTCTTGAAATATTCATGGGAAGAGGTAAAGGCCTATATGGCATGCCTTTGGTTTCCAGCCTGATGATATCAATCAATTCCTGGAGACCCATGGAGACTTTTTGACCAGTTTCTCTTACATTGACTGTTAATTCCGCACCTTCCAGTTCACGATCTCCGATAACTACCACAAATGGCGCCCATTCTCCTCCAGCATTTCTGATTTTCTTACCTACAGTCTCAGGCCGATCATCCACATCCACTCTTATATGAGCATCACGGAGTTCTTCTGCTATTTTGGTAGCAAAGTCTAAATGTCTTTCAGCTATGGGTATAATACGAACTTGAGTTGGTGTAAGCCATAAAGGCAACATTGGGGCTTTTTCTTTCATATCCAGCGCAGATTTTTCAAGTAAACTGCATATAACTCTCTCTATACTCCCAGTGGGGCTGCAGTGCAATATGATAGGATGATGTTCATGCTCTTCCGGATCGATATAAGTAATGCCAAATCTTTCTCCGCTTTCTACGTCTATTTGAATTGTAGGATTCTCAATTGGCCTTCCAAGGTAATCAATGGCTGCAAAGTCCATTTTACATGTCCAGTAATGCTTTCTCTCAGGTAGGATTTCCAAGAGTACAGGTTTACCGATCATCTCTGCTGCATGGTAAATCCAGTCATTGTTCTCCTGCATGAAGTCAGCGGTGGCCCGAAGAATAACCTCATAATTGACATCCAGGTCTTCACCAGTCTTTTTACACATTTCTATCTGGCCCTGGAACTCTTCCAGGGATTGGGACAAATCAGCGCATACTGTGTGAAGATCAGGCATGGTGAACCCTCGGAGTCGTTTTAAACCTACAACTTCCCCCTTCTTCTCCAGTCGGAAGCTGTAAGTTGAAAGCTCATATATGCCTACTGGGAGGTTTTTCCAGGTTAAGAATGAATCAGACAGAACCCTGAACGCTCCAAAACAACAGGCGTATCGCAACATGAGATCTTTTTTACCCCCACCCATACGATACTGCCGTTCTCCAAATTTCTCAGCATGCACGCGGATTGCATCATCAGCCAGGTCGTACATGATAGGTGTTTCAACTGGCATTGCTCCCCGGTCAGTTACCAGAGTGTAAACATAATCAGAAAGAAGATCCCTTATTAAACGACCCTTAGGATACCACCGAAGATGTCCAACATCAGCAGAAGGTTCATAATCTGCCAATTTCTTTTCCCGCATGATTTTTACATGAGGTGGCTCTTCACCAGTTGATTCACCCCTACCCAACTCATAATCAACCAGTTTCTTAAGATCATGGTTGTGGTAACTGAATTTATCAGGATCAATGAGTTTTCCTTCATTTAAAACAAAAAAATGTGATTTTTCACCTTTTTCTTCGGTTTTTTCTTCCTCTTGGGACAATTCAGGAGTTATGCTTCTTGAAAGCTCGGATAAAGGATGTCCTTTGCATGAAACTTCGAATGATTTATACCATCCAAATGGGACTCTGCTAACTGGTAAATTATTTTTTGCCAATTCGGATTCTATATTGGTAAGAATATTTTTGGCAGCTTCTGGTGATCCTAAAGAGGAGCTTAAATGAGCATAGGGATATATTACAATATTTTCAGCTTTAACGTTGCCAAAAACATCATTTATTTCTTTTACTGCGTTTAACACAACTTCTTCTGGTTTTTCCTCGTCTTCCTTCTCAACAGCGGTGAAAACAACCAGGGCGTTTTTAAACTCGCCTTTTTCCTTTTCTTCGCTTATTTCCTCTGCGATTCGTGTTTTGGATTTGGTTTGGTACTTCAAATGATCAGAATGAATCAAAAGTATGCGCATGCTATCACCTAATAAATTAATAAACTCAATAAGTGTTATTCTAGTCAAGACTGATTCACTTAAAAATAAAGTTCTGTCATGATGTTATTTATAAGCTACCTCTCACTGGAAAAAATACTTTCATAACTATCTTCAATTTATAATTCAAATTTCCTTGTCCATTGATTTCATAAATGTTTTAAAGCCCATCTTTTTCCAAAAATTATTGGATTTCGGGTTTCTAATGGTAACCATTATTTCAATTCTTTTGATATTCCTCTTTTGTAACCATTTTACAGTTTCCTGAAATAGTTTCTCACCCACACCCTGTCTTTGAAAATCTTTACTCACTGCCAGATTTTCTATCTCCCCATATCTTGGTTCTGCATATACCGGCGGTTTTTCACTTATTTTTGAAGCGCAGTATCCAACAATTTGATTATCAGATTTTGCTAGGATAAAAAGCGCATCATCCTGTTTTATTAATTCATTAGCGTGCTCTAAGAAGAATTCTGGCGCATTAGGTATTTTATCCAAATGATACCCTGTTTTGACATGATAATCAATGCACTCAGTGTAGATATCCTTTAATTGAGGAAGATCTTCTTTTTTACATTCCTTAATTTGAATATCATTCATCATCTCACCATTTAACCGTTAAATTAAATAAATAATACCGCCACGAAACCTGACATAATTATAAGAAGAAAGACCAATCCTACATTTCTAGCGAATTTGGTGGTGCCTAGAAATAGAGCAATTAGAAATTTAAACCCTGTGTTTGACATGGATGCCAGAGTTATGGCTGTGACTGCCGTGGTGTTGGAAATAGTTTTTGGAGCTAGTAAAGCCATGCTGATTGTAATTGCGTCCACATCAGCCACTCCCGAGATTATACTGGCCAAATAGACCCCACCACTTCCTAAATAGGTGTTGGCAATTTTTGAAAGGAATAAAATGGCCAGGAAAAGAGCGCCAAATATAATTGCCGGTTTTAATGAAAATGGGTTGGCTAATTCAAGTTCAGCATCCATTTTTCTGATTTCTGTACGCCTCCATATTATTATACTCAATAATACACCCAGGAGACCCATTACCAACATTGGTACCAATAAATAGGGAGTTAAAGTTGGATTGATGACAGAAACCTCGAATAAAACTCGTATAAACATCATTGAACTGGCCACCACTGTGGCGAAAACTGCTGCCTTCATCAGAAATTCTGATTCCTTTACTCTGGATGCCATGGAAGTGACTACAGCTGTGCTGGAAACCAAGCCACCAACAATTCCAGTTACACCCAACCCTTTCTCTGGACCAATAAACTTCATGAGGATGTAACCAGTGAAGCTGATAGTAGAGATGAAAACTACCATTAACCAGATTTGATAGGGATTAAAAACTTCTCCGGGACCCATTATCTGGTTAGGAAGAAGAGGCAATATAACAAAAGCTACTATTAAAAATTTAAGGGTGTTTATAAGTTCTTTTTCACTTATACGGTGTGCAAATTTATGTATTTGGGGTTTGATTGCGAGGAGAGTGGTTATTATTATTGCCAAAATAGGGGCCATTTGTAGTCCTTCATCAGTGAAGCATAGAACTCCTAATCCAAAAGTTAGGAAAGCAGCAATCTCAGTGGTTATGCCCACATCACCATTTCCACGGGTGGTTACTAAATAACTAAGACCTATAAGAACCACCAGCCCGGTGAAAGCCAATACCCAGAAGAATGAGAAGATCTGGGAAAGATATGCTGAAATAGTTCCAAGTATAGCAATTAAAATAAAAGTGCGAACACCGGCAAATTCGGCTCCTTCACGTTTTCTCTCCCTTTCAATTCCAATTAAAGCCCCTAATGCCAGTGAGATTAAAAATTTCAGGATGAAAAGACTGTCCATGTTATTTAATAGATGCAAAGTCATATATGAAATTAATCCAGAAATCAAGTAAAAAGCTTTCTTAAACTGTTATTATAAGATATCAGGAATTGATACCTTACGATTAGATGCGTGTAGAGAGATAGCATTTAAAAGATAAGGAGACATATTTATAATATTATAAGTTAACCATTTATTCTAAACTCACAGGTGATTGGATGAGAAGTGATAAAATTAAAAAGGGAATGCAAAGGGCACCTCACCGTTCCCTTTTAAGGGCTTGCGGAGTTACTGATGCTGAGATGGACAGACCATTTATTGGGGTGGCTAACAGCTTTACAGACATAGTCCCAGGACATGTTCATTTAAAACAGATTGCTGATGCCGTTAAACTTGGGATCAGCCAAGCAGGAGGTGTTCCTTTTGAGTTCAGTACTATGGCTATTTGCGATGGAATCGCCATGAACCATGATGGAATGCGATATTCACTGGCCAGCCGTGAAATTGTTGCAGACACCGTTGAAAGTATGGCCCAGGCACATAGTCTGGATGCCCTAGTCCTTTTACCCACCTGTGACAAGATAGTGCCAGGCATGTTAATGGCAGCAGCACGACTAGATATCCCATCTATTGTGGTCACTGGTGGCCCCATGCTTCCCGGGGAATACCAAGGAGAGGCCGTGGATCTTATAAACGTTTTTGAAGCAGTGGGGAAAGTTTCAGCTGGGAATATGAGTGAAGATGAGTTAGATGAGTTGGAACGCTGCGCCTGTCCTGGAGCAGGATCCTGCGCTGGTCTTTTCACTGCCAATAGCATGGCCTGCCTTACTGAAGCAATGGGAATGAGCCTACCCTACTGTGCAACTACTCATGCCGTGGATTCTAAGAAGATTCAGATGGCCAGAGAATCAGGGGAAAAAATTATGGAGCTGGTGGAAAAAAACATCACCCCCTCTATGATCATGACCCAAGATGCCTTTTACAATGCAGTGGTGGTTGATTTGGCACTGGGCGGTTCCAGTAACACTACTCTCCACTTACCTGCCATCGCCTATGAACTTTCTGATAAAGGAGTTGAAGTTAATTTAGACCTTTTC
>MTKZ01078128.1_pt1 | contig 11884 bp, 18 predicted proteins | sample 1042781 | NCBI WGS metagenome assembly MTKZ01 (sample SAMN06212207, study PRJNA360539) | anaerobic digester metagenome | biome: Wastewater treatment plant; material: sludge; isolation source: anaerobic digester fed with sludge from wastewater treatment plant | place: Denmark: WWTP Viborg ...
GCGAGTGGCAACTTTTTTCTCCGAAAATAGCAAAAAAAAAGCGTTACATTGCACACGATATGACTTGTATTCAATAATCATGCCAATAGTTAGATATTGCGATATCTAATGTATTTAATTAGATCGAATGATTCTATGCTATGTTTGTATTATATTCATTTAATACTTAGTTATTTCACCCTCTTATTGATGGGATGTTATTGATAACTGGGTTTGAAATAGTTTGCATACAGAGAAAAAATACTATTGACACCCGTCNNGTGCGCTATACTATTTATCGTTGTCGATTGGCATAGTTCTTGCCGTAGTCCACTATAGAAAAGAGGTGAGTAACCAATGAGAGGGCGTGATTTCCTAGAGGCTGCAAAGAAAGAAAAGGAAGGTCTACCGTGTAAACTGGTTTACCGTCCAATGAGAGGCGAAAGCGCCGATGAAATGATTGAATGCCCAGCGTTATTGATGGGCAGTGGAACAATCGGCGATATCTCGAACGTCTGGTTTTATTTCTTTGCCAAGGGAGAAAAAGGCGTAGTAGTTTTGATGATTCCAGAGCATAATATCTGGGATATTGAATTCTCTCTTTATGCAAAGATTACAGATTTTGAGGACTGGCTAGCGTCAATGGAGGAGAAAAAATGACCGTCAAGGAAGCCGAAAAGATAGACGTGGAGTTTCTTCCTTTCTGCGCAAACCTCAATTGCACAAAAGATGCCGATATTGTTTTTATGGCCGGTGAATTCATGGGAAACTTGAAGATACCGTTATGTAATTCTTGTGCATTGACGGCTTTTTCCATCGCCGATAATGAATTATCCAGGTTTGCCAGAATAGCGAATAAGAAGAGGCTACTTGACGCCATAGACAACTATGAACCGCATAAAGAGGAAACAGCCGACGATAAAATATCACAAATAATGTTTGGTGGTTAGTTGGCATGATTTTTGATTACAATTATGTCGTTTCTGTGCGCCATACAGGATTGAGGGAACCAAAGCCTACGAAATGAGGTATCAAAACGTGAAATCAGAACCCGCCCAGAGAATAGGGTTAACTGCTGAGTTTCTAACCAGAGTGAGGATTGAGAAGGTTATAGACCTTCTCACCCTAGACCACAGTACTCCACTGGGCGAAATTTCAGAAACCCTTAATTATCATCCTTCCGCAACGGTGAGACTGTTGCAGAAACTACAGGACTCCGGTTTAGTTGAGAAACCACGAAGAGGGCAGTATCTTATCAACCGGAGATTAACCCAAGGCGAGAGCATGAAGATTTATCTTCCTTTCTTGGATACCGCCCCCAATCATGTTATAGTTGAAAAAGTACCCGGTGGAGTTGCCTTCTTTTGGGGACACACAGAGCGGGGAATATTGAACGTACAGGAATGGGGACAATTTTCTAAAAGGATGGGCGCTTTGAGCCGCCTACCCTCTGCCGAAAGGAAGAAATCATGGCTACGCAAGAGCCTCTCATGGATGCAGAAAAGCATGGGATTTTGATACAACGCAAGGATATTAAAAAGTTCATAGCCCATGCTTTGAATCACTTGGAGATTGCAAAACAGGCATTACAGCCGGTTATTCAATCGTTCGAGAATGGCAATAAAACGGACTGGGCGAGCCTCGCCGCTTCATCTTGTGAAACCATTGAAATGGCTCAAGGTTTCATCCAGGATTTAGACAAATTCACATAAGAAATGAGGTGATTGTATGGCTCTTACGAAGATCGGAGTATTGTTTTACGGCAAAAACCCAAACGGGAAGGCTCCATTATCGAGGTTTATGACCGATGAACTAAAGAACCTTCTCATTGACGTGGGCGAAGGTGGTTTGGCGATGGATGCAAACCATAAGAATTGCGGGCGTCCTGTCATATTCAAGAACCAAAGTAAGAACAATGGGAAGATATGGTTTGACGTTTGTCTGCAAACCGGCGCCGGTGAGGATGGAGACCACGAAAACCCATCTCCAAGCGAAGAACCGAAGGAAGAATTACCATTCTAAACAGGAGAGACGGCAATGATACAGTATTACCAAGACTTGGACGTATTAAAGGGAATGTGTGCGCATTATGGGAAAGAACACTTGATCCCCATAGTGGAAGCGTGGGCAAAGCCTTGCAGTGACGGCGCTTTTCTTACCTCACCCGTATTGATGGGATTGTGTCTGTACGGTGAAGCGAGAGGCGAAGACGAAGACGGCCAGAACGCCGTTCTTCAAGTAATCATCAATCGGGCAATCGAACGCGATAAGCAGTATGTAGAGCCGGTTCTGTTGAGAAAGTTGCAATTCTCGTGCTTTAATCCAGGTGACCGCTCTTTGCGTGAAGCAATCGACGTTTCCGAAGAGGAAATAATTTCTTACTGTGAAAAAGCGGGAAACATGCTAAACTTGCAAAACACAGGACATAACGAAAGCGTTATCGGTCGTGCAACGATTTACTTGACAGAGCAAGCATTGATTTTGCAAGTCAAGCGATGGGCCGATAAGAGACCGGGTGCATGGGATTTCAACCGTCTCTACCCGATGGGAAAAGTAGGCGCACATTATTTCTTCGGTGAGTAACTATAAATGTCTTGGTTAACCTCATTTCTAGGCAGAGGTAAACAGATACTTTCGCGCATTGGGGAGACAATTACAGCCCCTGTGCGTACGGTTATGGACTGGGCAAGAGGGAAGCCGGTTTCTACTGGAGCGGCTTCCCCGCCCACTCCCGAAGGTCAACCCGCACTTTCCGCAACGGAAAAACAGCAGTTAGCGATTTATGGAGAGGTTCAAACCCCTTGGGGAACTGTCAGAATCGATCCTGAAAAGGTAAAATCAACCATTGCGGGGAACATTCCAGACGCTTGGTTGAATGATGTACGGTTTGAGCAAATTAAAGTAGTAAACCTTCCTAATATTTGGGAAAAACCCTTCCATTACAAGATTCAATTCAGAGTATTAGAAATGGGACAAGACGCCAGAGGAAGCGCTACAGCGGCTTTTCATGATAAATGGGTTACCGTTGTAAGTGCGTCGAAACTAACCGCTCAAGAGGTTATCGCAAGGGGAGCGGAGATATCACTATCCGATTATTCGGAAGGCTCCCCCCCAGTCAGAGGCGCTATTGCTGCCGTTGATACGATAGCGCCGGTTTTCTATGAGGGCGCTGATTCGTCAACGGGTGCGTTTTCGGATGGAGAATAAAACCGAGAAAAAGAAATGCCTTCGGCTGATACCGAAAAGAATAAAACCTTGGCCTAAATTCGTAGTTTTCATAGAAGCCGCTTGGGGTGAATGCAGAGAAGAGAGCGGCTTGTATTATTTCTGGGCGGATAGGTATTATTTAGAGGTTGCCGAAGATTGCGATTTTAATAAGGGCGTAAACTATACCTATGATGGAAATGATAACGTTGTTTCCCGTCTGGATGCATGGGTTAATGATTACGAAAGAATCGTAGTTATTGGCCGCAACATGGCGCAAATAATTGTTTTATTGCAAGCGTCAAGCCGGTTTCAAAGCCTTGGGTATAAATGCGCGTGGTACTTTTCGGCAAACGGTAGGGTTTATATTCGTCTTGAAAATGGGAAGAAATCAATAACGTTTTGCGATATCAGAAACTGGCTACCCGGTGAATTGCCAGAGATTGGCAAGTGGGCGGGCGTAAAGGTGGAGCCAGTCAATCGTTATTGGCCGGATGAAGAAATACCCCATGACTATCATATTCATGCATTGACGGCGGTTTCTGCGTCTTTTTATAAGTACATGGAATGGGTTAAGAGTAACAAGATTGGGGGATTTACTTTTTCTCTTTCCTCTTTGGCGTTCACTTATTTCTCAAGGCTTCCTGAAAGCCGAAAGTTGATGCATCCGCGTTCTGATTGGCTTGGCAATCTAGAGAAGAAAGCCCATTTTGGAGGGTTTTGCAAGGCTCATAAAACGGGAGCGTTTAGGACTGGATTGTTCTACTTACTGGATTGTAACGGGTTATATGGAACCGTTTTGAGAGACGAAAAACTACCGTTTAGGCATATCACAAGCAATTTTCACCCGGTGGATGGAGACATTGATAGGGCCGCTTCAAGAGGTGATTATATCGTTCAAGGGGTTTATCAGATTAACGACGGGTTTTTACCTCAGAGGCGGGGAAGATGGATTGATTGGACAAAAGGGCCGGTTGAGTGTTATTTACCTGGGCCGGAATTTCGATGGGTGAAAGAACATGGAAAGATACTTGAAATTAAATCTATTCACGTTTACGAGACTAGAAAACTGGGAGAAACCATATCTAATACTTTTCTTACTAAGAAGGCTGAAAGCATATCCAAGGGCGAGAAATATGAGGCTCGCATGTGGAAATTATTGCATAATTCGCTCTACGGGAAGTTTTCTCAAAGATTCGGAAAGGTTCACGTTTTCACCGCAAGGGAAGGGGAGCCGGAAGGCGAAGAGTATTGTATTGACGGGGAAACGGGTAGCGTGTGGAAAATCATTATATTCTGTGGAACTAAAATAGTTCAAACAGAGGACGGCTTTGGAGATACCTTTTTTCCTTCAATAAGTGCTTTTATTACGTCTCATGCCAGAGTGAGGCTTTGGCGCTTGTGTATGGCCGCTGGATGGGAAAATGTGTTGTATAATGATACTGATTCACTGCTGGTTAATTTCTGGGGTTATGATCGATTGAGGCAATGGATAAATCCTGATACGCCTGGAATGGTGAAAGTGGAAGAATGTTCCCGAGGTTGCGAGATATTAGGGGAAAAGCGTTATAGGATTGGTTCCACTTACAAGGACGGAACGGAACCGAATGTTTATAAGGTTTCTGCCGATGGTTTTGTAGTATGGGCGGAAAAAATTAGTTTAGTGGATAAAGCGAAGGCGGAAGCGGGCGCGGTATCGGTTCGAATGAGATTCAAGAAAACGTGGGCTGAAGAGGTTAGGGGTTTAGTCCAGGAATATTATTACAACGGGGATGAAAATTCTACTTGACTGGGGTTTTTATTTGTGTATCATATTCAATATGGCATAAAAATTGCCTTACTTAAATCCCTTGGAGGTTTGGAACCATGCCGATGACAGCCGCTCAAGTCAAACAGAAATGGCTCAACCGCTCAACAGCGGCGGGCCAAGACTGGGTTGATGGTATCCAGAACCTGACCGAAAACCCGGCTGAGAAAGCGATTGCGAAGGCGGATTACTGGCAACAGAGAGTTTCCAGTGAGGACGCCAAGTCGAAATTCAAATCCAGCCTGGGAGCGGTGAAACTTTCAGACATTAAGGCGAAGGTCGCCAAACTGGGAGCGAGCCGCTACACTTCGGGTATTACCGCAAGCGCCGATAAGTTCGAGAAACGGATTGCCCCCGTTCTTGAGCATATCGCAGCCGGTAAATCCGAATTTGATCGGCGGGTTATTCTTACCATCGACGATTCCGCACAGAAAGCCGCAGATTGGGTTCGCTATATGGCGACCTACAAGCGGGCCGCGTAATTTGGCCTTTCAGATTAATTTCTGAAGATTTGGAGGTAGCAAAACATGATTGGCACGAATCTTGCCGTGAAAACGGTTCAAGGGAATACCGATCTTGAATTGCAGCCGCCCTCTGGTAAATCCTATCGCATTCAAGCGATTCAGGTTTACAATCCGGCCAGTAATTATGCGAAAGCCATTGTTGACCGCTCCACCGTTGCGTATTATCGGGTAGGCGGGAATCTGGGGAACCATTTACCATTCAGGATTCAAGACGTTTCGAATTACAACTTGATGGAATACCTGATTGATAATGCGGTTTTCCGCCCGATTCCCGTAGCATCCGGCCAGTTATTCAAGATCACTGGCGTAGCGCAGGCGGGCGCGGTTCAAGTTGTGGTATATTCGGAACACGCCGAAGGCGAAGTAAGGAACACAGAACCGAATGGATCAATGTCTAAAGATATTGATTACATTAACTACGGTCAATACGCTTCCGCAACTCTCGCCGATGGAGAGAACGCTATTAGCGTTCAAATCTCGCCTTCCGAATTTCCGGCTTTCCCGTTTGGAGCCGACGTTCCTTCGAGATCCAAGATTACCATTTTCGGTATTCTGGCTTCCGATGTTGGCGTTACCAGTGGAACCGCTGCAAACAAGCAAGCGTCAAGTTACCTCAAACTACGGTTCGAGAGAGAGACGCTTTTTGACGAAGACCTTAACGGGTTGCCGATTATCGGAAGCGCCCCCGCTACCGATGGCTCCAATTTTGGAGTAGGCCAATCCCTGATTGGTAACTATTCGTCTGTAGACCTACGGCCGCCTTTGTTCTTCCCGAAGCCTTTGGTATTTGAAGCCGGTGAAGAACTGGAATTACTGCTCAATACGCCCGTTTCGTTGGGTGTGGCGAACATTGCCAAGGCGGATGCGGAGATTGGTTTAATCTGCCGTTTAGAACGGATGTGAGGTGACCTATGATCCGCTATCAATTCTTTCAAGTATCCGGCTCAGCCGGTGAGCAAGTGCTTTCAGACGCTCTCCAAGGCACTGGCAAAAACAAAAAGAAGGTGAGAGCGATTTGGTTTAGTCAGGCGGCTTCCGCAACGCCGTACAAGGATACGCAATTTCGGGCTTACTTGAATCGTAAATGGTTCTTGGATTTCCCCGATAATCATTTCCTTAACGCCGATACGACGGCGCTTGACTATCTCCCGATTCCCCGAAGGATTCCCGTAGAGGTTGACTTGGATGAAAGCGACTTGCTTCAAGTGGGCGCTTATCATGGAACGGCTTCCTTTACGGTCAATGTTACGGTGGAATATGAGATTATCGGACCCGAAAAATGACCGTTGATCGAAGAGAAACCTTTTCGGATATAGTGGAAGTAGGATTGTCTCCGGCTAATCTGAGGATTGAGCCGGAGACATCCTCTTTTGTTATGCTCAATAACGTTTACAGACGTTCCTTGAGCCTGATTCAAGGGTTATACAAGAGCGTTTCCTACGTTGCTCATGTTTTCCCTTGGGGAGCCTTGAAGGTCGCTACTTATGGTAGCGGTTTTATCCGTTATGAGGTTGATTCGGGTTCACAACCTGCCGCTTTTAGCGCCTCCAATGAGATAGCAGCGGCAAGCGGATATTTCCATCGTTTCGATATTACGGTTAAGGTTCAGCCTGCCGAAATACGATTCTATCTTGATGAAACGGAATCTTGGGGAGACGCCATTCCCGTTCCTGTGGGAACAAGTTCCATCGAATTTACGTCCTCGAAGATTCAAATCAAGTATGAAACGGCAACAGGCGGAACTTACACGATGGTTGCTTATCAATAAGGACTATTCGATATGGCTACGAATAAATACGCCGTTTCTTTCGATTCCCTAGAATCTAGTCAGGCTCAGATTCCAGGTGGAGACCCTACCCGATACACAAGCAGCGTCTTGTCAAGCAATTCAGCCGTTTCTGAGTTGCTTTATTCGTCTGCTCTTCCTGGGTTTCTGTCTGTAGTGGCTTTCCTTGATGCTGCTGCATCCGGTGGAAACGTTGATATTTATTTGGGGCCTGATAACACCTATCCAAAGTTCATGGGGTGTACTTTCGCAGGTGGAGATTGCAAAACTCCCATTCCGAATGGAATGTTTTCCAATAATGGATGGAGTATCTACGGAAACGGCGACGGAACAAATTACATTCACTTTGGATACAATCATTACAACGCTTATGGAGCGACTTCTAGCGAGATAAACAATAACGTCGATACCTATATCAACAATACCATTGTCACCCAAACGAATGGCTCCAATGTCATCATGCGGTTCAACAATGAAGTATCGAATGCGTTGTATAGATGTTTGATTAAGTTCGATCTTTCGACTTTATCGGGTATTTCTTCGTGTAGTTCTGCTGTTATGCAATTAACGGTTGAATCGTGCGTTATTGATCCTATGGTTTATCAGAATGTATTGATTGCCGCTGTATTGTCGCCTTGGGATCAAGCACAGGCTTGTTGGAATAATCGCTTGACGGGAGTCCCTTGGAATGTTGCGGGATTGGTAGGCGGCTCAGACGTTCGTTCAACGCCTGATTGGCAGGGAAATATAAATGTTACGGATGAAGGTAAGGTAGGATTCGATTTAACCGCTCTTGTCAATGATTGGCTTGGAGGGGTGATTGATAACAATGGAATCCTAATATATACAAATTACGTAGCCTCTAATCAGGAAATGGATTGGCATTCAAGGGATTCGGCGACGGCAAGCGCACGGCCTAGACTGAATGTAGCGTATTAAGAGGGAATCATGCGAAGCCTTGTTGTATTGATTGTTTCATCCATTGCCATAGTGTTTATGGCGTCTTCATGCGTTACCCTATCACTCTCCCCGAAGGATGGACTTTCGATAGGCGTAAATGTCCCCCTGCCAATAACACAGAAAGCGGGTGAAAATGAATGAAAACTCTATTGCGTTCGGAATCTTGGTTACTGCCTTTGGGCTTGCTTATATTGGCCTTGATGATGGAAGCCTTGTAAAGATGATTTGTACGGCTTACCTTGGTTGGTTAATCGGAAAGCGCCGAAAACCTAACTCTTAATTTGTTCCTGTATAGGTGAATCATGGGATACATTGACACCTTCCCGCTACGTCCAGAGGATTTTGATTTCCTCAATCCTATCGCACTTTCAGAGTTTCCCGTAAGCGGTTATCCAGGATGGAGACAAGCCGCTAATTCCATAGTCAATACAGTATTTTCTCAGTTATCGTTTGCCGATATCAGAGAGGAAGCGTACACAGAATACGAAACGGCTTTACAGGCAATAAGAACCGGCTTAGAAGAGGATACAATAGAGAATGACGCCGTAGACTTTGCAAAAGCCATTTTCGCCTATCTGAATCTAAAGTACCCGGGCAGGATATCAGATACCCAAGGCGAAACACCCCTAGAAGGCGGAGAGAGACGCCCAGAGCCGATTATAGGGGAAGAACCCATAGAGACTACGCCCTCACCCTTAACGCCGTCCACAGCGCCGGAAAGGCTCCCTGAACTGCCGTCTCCAGTCAGGGAGCCTTCGCCCGCTCCCGTAGAGCCTGTTGAGCCTGTAGGTAGAACGCCGTCTCCAGCGCCAACGGAACCAAGACAGCCGCAAGATTCAGGCGGTAATGGAGGTGCACGAAATGAAGGGATTGAATTCAACTCTGGGAGTAGTGAGACGCTAACAGAGCCTTTACCTGGGGAAGAACAGGGGGGAGATAGTGGCCTGGATGATACAGAAGGAAACGGAGAGGATGGAGAGGATACGGGCGAAGGTGGAGATAATGAAGAACCGAAAGAGAGTGATGGTAAGATTTCCATTGATTACACAGCCTTAGAGAATGCCATTTTTAACGCCCTCTATCGGTGGAGTAATATTCTTGCTTCAAACCCGCCTACAATCCTCACAAAACCGGCTGATACGGCCACTATAACCGATGAAGACATTAGGGAAGAAATGAAGGCGCAAGTAGAAAACCTTCGTTCGCTTGCTTCGGATATGAATGAACAGGCAAGCGAAACAATAACCTCTAAACCGTTTTCTATTTCGGTTCCTTCTGAAGAGTAGAAAGGTCATATTATGGCTTTATTTCCCAAGATTCCTACGTCCCCCATGTTTAGGGGAGCGGTTCCGGCTTCGAGCGGTAGCACAGCAGGGCGCGTTACCTCAGCCGTTGGAAAGTCTACAGGTATAGGAACGCTTGCGGGTATTGCGTCTCTTTTCGCGTTCCTCGAACCCGCTAACCGGCTATTGAATCAGGGAGCCAATCTGACAGCGGCAAACGCCCTTCCAAGCATTCAAGAACTAATTCGCCTTGCATGGACTAACCCAGACAATAAAACCTATTGGAAAACGCTTGCAAGGACTTGGGGATATGATTCTGATATATTTGATGAATTATTGAGGGCGTCTATTCGATGGCCTACCGTTGACGAAGTAACGCAAGCCTTTTTACTCGGTATATTCGGTAATCTGGATGAGTACAATTTCACCGATAAAGAGGGCAACAGGCGAATATTGACGTATGAAGATTTTCTGACATCCGCACAGGTTCCAAAGGAATTGCAGCCTTTTTATAGATTGCTTACGGTTCGCCCATTTCCTCTTGAAACGTCCGTCCGTCTTTTCCGCAGGTATGGCAATTATTCCGGCGTAAACCCAGAAAACGGCAATCCTATTGTGTTTGATATTCCACAGTCAGGGGATTACAAGAAACTCTATGATGCATCTAAGAAAGCCGAAGGGTTAGAGACTAAACCGGATGAAGATATTTTTAAGGCTTTCCAGGTTCATCCAGGCGTTGCGGATTTAATCCGGTTCGCTGTGAGAGAGGTATTTACGCCAGAGATAGCGGCAAAATTTGGGCAATACGAAGATCTTCCGCAGGTGTTTATTCAGGAAGCCAAGAAGGCGGGATTAAATTCTGTTGATGCCTCTCGGTTTTGGGCGGCTCATTGGGAATTGCCTTCTATTACTCAAGGTTTCGAGATGCTGCATAGAGGCGTTATCGATCAAAGCACATTAGAATTATTATTACGTGCTCAAGACGTTATGCCGTTTTGGCGTGAGAAACTCATAAAGATTTCCTATCGGGTTCCCCGCTTGGTTGATATTTATCGGCTATATGAACAGCGGGTAATACCTCGAATTGATCCTGATAACGTGACCTTAGAAACGCCGTTGGTTAAAAGGTTCATGTCGAGAGGGTATACGTTTGAAGATGCAAAAGACCTTTCGATATGGCTTGACAGAACCCGGCCAGACCCGGCCACAGAGGCAACTATAAAGAGTGTCGTTTCTTCCTTCGAAGAGGGTTTGATAGACGAAAGTGATTTCTTGTCCTTGCTCTCAGATTTGAATCTTGCGAAACCTACAGAGGATTTTCTGATTCAATCATCGAAGGTGAATAGAAATAAGAACCTCTTGGAAATATCCATAAAGAGGCTTTCCCCGTTACTTCGTGACGGTTCCATATCAGAAGCCGAGTTTAGGCGCGAATTGCAGAAATACGGGCTTACGGATGCCGCAATTGGCCGGATGATTGACAAGATAGAATCAGAGCAAGCCGATAAATCGAAGGGCTTGACAGAATCACAGGTATTGAGGCTCTACGGCAAAGGGTTGATCGATACCGATAAAGAAGCCTTGGCCTTAATCATTGCAAGCGGGCGCACAAAGAATGCCGCTTCATTGCTGCTCAAAGAGGCGAAACGCGATAGAGAAACGGGTGTAGATTCCGTTCCTTTCGCAGACATGAAGGGCTTTCTTTCTGCTGGCACGGTTGATGAAGGGCGGTTTAGAGATTATTGCAAGGCAAAGGGAATGCCTGACTGGGCAATCAGCGCATACGTTTCTAATTCTCCGGTTGCTGAGACCTTGCCAGAAACAAACGTTTAACTAGAGTGCGATCGATATCTACTTAAAGCATAGAGGTTGATGAAATGGCTAAGAAAAAGGATTCCCGTAGTTTTCTTGGGGCCGTTGATCCTAATAGGGAGCCGGTTAGCATGGTAAGGCTTCTGAGAAGTATGGTTGATGCCTCAAAGAGTGGAGACCTTGTACAAGATAGGTTACTAAGTGCATCAACTTTGAAAGATTCCCCTTTGCCGTCTCAAACCATACCGGATAATGAGGAAGATTAGGGAAAATGTCGGATACGAGACCTATAACGGTATTCTTGAACCTGGAAAGCGAAGATGAAGCCTTCCAGGTTCTTACTTTATGTGCAAAGAGCGGGTACTATTCAAGCGTCATAGATGACAATTCGCTGTCAATATCGCTTGAATTCAATCAGGTGGAAGCGTTAGACAAGATTGCTCTTCTATTGATATCTGTCAATCCAGGGAAATATCAAGCCGACATGGGGCCGCTATTCAACTTTCAACCGATAGCATAGATGGTTATT
>MTKZ01000778.1_pt1 | contig 11883 bp, 11 predicted proteins | sample 1042781 | NCBI WGS metagenome assembly MTKZ01 (sample SAMN06212207, study PRJNA360539) | anaerobic digester metagenome | biome: Wastewater treatment plant; material: sludge; isolation source: anaerobic digester fed with sludge from wastewater treatment plant | place: Denmark: WWTP Viborg ...
GAAGGTATTTGACAGGAATGTGAGGGGTCAATAAATATGAGATTCTTTCGAGGTCACATCAGGGTGTAATTCGTAAATGCTCTCTTGAAAATCGTCTAATTGGACTGAACGACGATATCCCTAAGTTTCTAATTGCCGTTGCGCCTATCATTGGCCACGTTTACAGCCTGTTCTTGGGCTTTAAAGGGGGAAAAGGGATCGCGCCTGCTCCTGGCGTGTGGATTGGATCAACGATCCGGAAAATTACACTGGCGGGATTGGCTGGAATTTTGCTTGGGATCGCATTTACATCGATACCTGGTTGGTCACTCGTGCCTGGTCATATCACCACCCTGGCAACGCTGCTGATTTAAACCGATCCGCCCCGATAAAGAAACCAAAATCAGCTCACCATCCAAAACTTTAAATCAATAAAAGCACGGTTAATCCAAAACTCGGCTAAAATAGATCATCAACACGATTAACTTATTGGTAAGGGTGAAATATTTTGATTCCAACCGAAAACCTCGTAACCGGTGCAGTTCTCGAACCACTCACAGTCGATCGGATCCGTTCCCTCTGGTCTAAAACCTACAACCCATACGGTAAACCAGACTGGTCGCATATTTTCCCGTATTATCACGAGAACATCGTTTTTGAAGACAGCATCCAACGCATTGAGGGGATTGAAGAATTCACCCGCATGTGCAACCGGTTGACCGAACGCTGTGAACAATTGAACATGGAAATCCAGTCCATCGTCATGGAATCCAATGTGGTGTTCTTCCAGTGGAAAATGGAAATGAGCTTTAAAAAGTACCCGGTTACGCCCATATTTGGCTGCTCGAAACTAACCCTGGGTGAAGACAACCGCATCATTCACCAACGGGATTATTTCGATATGTGGGGAGATATCTTCAACGCGATCCCCTGGTTCCACCGCATGTACAGAAACTTCCTGCACAAAAAATTTGGATGATCGTTTACTTTTTCAAAGGAACTCTCTATTGAAATTACCTGAAGAGCTGCAATTCATCGAAAACGCGCGCCTGCCGCAAAAAACCACCACCGCCCGCATGGACGGCAAGGTGTGCGTCATCACCGGAGCGACTTCGGGTGTGGGCTACCAGGCCGCGAAACGGCTGGCGCAGGGCGGAGCGGATATCGTGATGGTATGCCGGAACGCGCAAAAAGCCGCTACGGTTCGCGAAGAACTGACGCGGCAGTACAGAGCCAACATCAATATCATTCAGGCGGATTTTTCCAGGTTAACCGATGTTCGCGCAGCGTCTGAAACCATAATCAATCAATACCCAAAAATTGACGTGCTCATCAACAACGCCGGCGTTCATTACACCCACCGGACTCTTAATGAGGACGGTATTGAAATGGTATTTGCGGTCAATCACCTGGCGTCATTCCTTTTTACCCGCCTCCTGCTCGAAAAAATGATCAACAATGCTCCCGCGCGCATCATCCAGGTGAGTTCGCAGGGGCACCGCTTTGGCGGCCTTGACCTCAACGACCTCAACTGGGAGCGCAGGCGTTACAAGGGGCTAAAGAGTTATGGCGCGTCAAAAACCGCGCAGTTGCTCACCGTTTGGGAATTCGCGGACAGACTACAAGGTTCCGGCGTCACGATCAACGCGGTGCACCCCGGGGAAGTGAAAACCAACATCGGCATGAACAACGAGCTAGCCTACCGTTTGTACAAGCGGGTGTTCATTTCCTGGATGCTGAAGGATTCCGCGATTTCGGGCGAAGCCCTCTATTATCACGCCGCATCACCTGAGATGGCTGAAGTAAGCGGCAGATTTTTTAACCTGACCATTGATGAAAAACCCGCGGCGCACGCTCTGGATAGAGAATTAGGGAAAAAGGTGTGGGCAATGAGTGAAACCTTATCTGGATTAACAAAACAAAAAGTGAGCGACCACTCCATTGATGATTCGGAAAATCAAACTCAGCCCCTCAGGAAGCAACTTGTATCGATACTCGACGATGGGGAGACATTATGAAATTTGATGCGATCGTGGTCGGTGGCGGAATTTCCGGTTTGACGGCTGCCGCTTATCTTTCAAAAGCAGAAAAATCCGTTTTGCTTTGTGAAAAAGAAGAAAAATGCGGAGGTCTTGTCAACTCGTTTGAACGCGACGGGTTTATCTACGATGGCGGGATTCGCGCGATGGAGAATTCCGGCGTGCTGTTCCCGATGCTTAAATCCCTGGGGTTAAACATCGAGTTTGTAAAAAACAAAATATCGATCGGGATCGAAAATAAGGTTATCAAGGTCAATTCAGACGAGGATGTAAACGCCTATCAATCCCTCCTGAATGAACTCTACCCGGAAAGCATACAAGAGATCGAATCTATCATCCGTGAAATCCGAAAAATTATGCATTACATGGATGTGCAATACGGTATCGACAACCCGATGTTTCTCGATTTCAAGAAAGACATGGCCTACATGGGCAAGGTCATTCTGCCCTGGGTGGTCAAATACGCTTTTACTGCGCCAAAGATATCCGCGTTGAACGAACCTGTGGTTGATTTTCTGAGAAGATTTACCCGCAACCAGTCTTTGCTGGATATCATCAGCCAGCATTTTTTCCAATTTACACCGGCATTTTTTGCACTGAGCTACTTGAAGTTATACATTGATTACCACTATCCATTGGGTGGAACTGGAGAATTCCCTCAACAACTTGTTGATTTCATTAAAAATCACAACGGCGAAATCAAAACAAATTCATTGATTAGTGGCGTGGATCCCCATCACAAGTCGGTCACAGATTCACATGGGAATGTTTATGAGTATGGAAGATTGATCTGGGCGGCAGACCTGAATACCCTTTATCGCATCACCGACCTTGAACATGTCACTGATCACCGGGTGAAGCAGGCCATTGTCAACAGGCAGCAGGAACTTCATGGCAAGACCGGCAACGATTCAGTCTTAACGTTATTCCTGGGTTTGGATATGCCCAAGGAGATTTTCTCAGGTATCGCCACCGAACACTTCTTCTATACTCCCAGCCGGGTCGGTCAAAGTCAAGCGGGTGAAATTCCGCTTAATGCAGACCGGAAAACAGTCGAGAATTGGCTGGATAAGTTTTTCGCTTGCACCACTTATGAAATTGCCTGCCCGGTTTTAAGGGACCCTACCCTCGCACCTCACAACCAGACAGGTTTAATTATCAGCGTTTTGTTCGACTACAGCCTTACCAAATCCATTGAACAGTCAGGTTGGTATGAAGACTTCAAGACCTACTGTGAAAACCGAATGATTGAGACTCTAAACAATTCCATTTATCCGGGGATCAAGGAGTCGATTCTGCACCAGTTTTCCTCAACGCCGCTCACCCTCGAGAAATACTCCGGTAACTTCGAAGGAGCAATAACCGGGTGGGGACTGGCTAACAAACCCATCCCGGCGGAAAGCCGCATCCCGAAGATCATGAACGCGGTGAAAACACCCATTCCGGGAGTATTCCAGGCCGGCCAGTGGACCTACAGCCCATCCGGTTTACCAATCTCACTTTTGACCGGCAAGATTGCAGCGGACCAGGTGATCAGAGCGCTTGGCAAACATTAGACACAACTATAGCGGTTAAAACACAGGAGCAAAATGGCCAGCCTTCAGGCAAAGCTAATCCTCAAGGCGTTATCGCTTCGACCCTTCGGCTGGGCTAAGGGGTCGCTGGAAGATCAACGCGCTTGGATGGAAAAAATGACCAGGGCATTAAAAATTTCAGCTGACATCATCCTTTCCAGACTGGATGCGGACGGCGTGCCAGCTGAATTGATCGATGTTGAAAATTCGGGGAACGGGGTCATCCTTTACCTGCACGGGGGTGCTTACGAGGTCGGATCGGTCAAAGGTCACCGGGAGTACCTCTCAAGGCTGGCCAAGGCCTGCCGGGTAAAGGTTGTGGCGATCGATTACCGCCTAGCGCCTGAACACCCTTTTCCGGCAGCGCTTGAAGATACGAAAACCGCGTATCGCTGGCTGGTTTCAAGGGGTCATGACCCATCCACTATTGTGATCGCCGGCGACTCCGCCGGGGGCGGACTGGCGATCGCCACACTTGTTTCGCTGCGGGATGAGGGGAATCCCCTGCCCGCGTGCGCCGTGTGCCTCTCCCCGTGGGTAAACCTGGCGAGCGCTAATGAGACACTCGATCAGCATCATGACCCGATCCTTAACGCCGAGATTCTCGCCCATTTCGCGCATGCTTACGCGGGACAAATCGATACCCACTATCCGCTCATCTCACCCATTTTCGCGGATTTGAAAGGGCTGCCGCCCATGTTGATCCACGCTGGAACAAATGAGATCTTACGCAACCAGATCACTCAATTCTACGAAAAAGCGCGCCTGGCAGGGGTCGAGGTAGAGCTTGAACTATGGGAGGATCTGTTCCATGTGTTCCAGATGGTCCCGATCCTTCCTGAGACAAAACAAAGCCTGAAAAGAGTAGCTGAATTTATCACCAGGAAATTTTCTGAATCTGACAATCCAGCTGCCGCCATATAGCCCCTGTTATATTTTCCGTCAAAGAAATCAATGCCGGTTATACCAGCTACCCGGGTTTATTCCACCGTATCAGTCATCACTAAGAGTGTATTGATTGACTCCCGATAGTACAATCTCCAAACCAGCTATCTGATCCAGATATTCCACCAACTTACATGTCACTTTTACATCAAACGTGCATCTAATACATCTGAATGGACAAAAACGATGCAAAACGAAGGCGTTGACAAACCCACTACAGAATTTAAAACCACTCCAGCCGTTTATGACGTGGTCATTCTCGGAGCGGGTCCCGCTGGTGCCAGCGCAGCGATCTACACCTCACGGGCGGAACTGCGCACACTTGTGATCGACAAGGGTCTGACCGCCGGAGCGCTGGGGATCACCGGTAAGATCGCCAATTACCCCGGACTGACCGAAGAGCTCAGCGGGGCCGAGTTGCTGGAACGTATGCGCGGACAGGCGCGGTCGTTCGGCGCGGAATTCATCACTGATAAAGTGATCGGCGCTGATATCCTTTCTGAAACCAAGACCATCTATGGCAACCAGGGTGCATACGAAGGACGTACAGTGATCATCGCCACCGGTTCGATGGGGCGCGGTACGCGGGTCAAAGGTGAGGATGAACTTCTTGGTCGCGGCGTATCCTACTGCGCCACATGCGACGCGGCTTTCTTCCGCCAACAGGATGTGGTCGTGGCTGGCAACAGCGACGAAGCTATAGAAGAAGCGCTCTACCTGACGCGTTTCGTTAACCGTGTGCACTTCCTTTGCCCCACTCCGGAATTAAAGGCTCCGCAGCCCCTGGTGGATGAGATCAACGCCAACGATAAGGTAACGATCTATCATGGTGCAAGCCTCAAAGAGATCATCGGTCAAGGCAAGGTGGAAGCGGTGCGCTACACGCTGCGCGGGCAACCCGAACAGACCCTGCCAGTGACTGGTGCCTTCATATATCTGCAGGGCGGCAGGCCGATCACTGATTTCCTCAGCGGTCAGCTCGAGTTGAACGAGAACGGCTGCTTGCTGGTGGACGAGGAATACCGCACCACGATCCCCGGTGTGTACGCGGTAGGTGACCTTCTGTGCAATCATATCAAACAGGCTGTGGTCGCCGCGGCAGATGGCGCGGTGGCGGCCATGGCAGTGGAAAAAGCCCTTCGCGGTCGCTTACAAGTTTCAGTGGATTGGTCCAAATAAATAGCAATAATAAATTTAATTATGGAGAAGAAAAAATGAACGAACCCGTACACGTAACTGATGCAGTATTCGAAAAAACTGTCCTGCAATCCACACTCCCTGTGATCGTAGATTTCTGGGCGCCCTGGTGCGGACCTTGCCGCATGGTGGGGCCGATCCTGGATAAGATCGCGAAAGAATATGATGGAAAACTTGTGGTCGCCAAGGTGAACACCGATGAACACAACGAATGGGCGATGAAATTCGGCGTCCAGGGCATCCCCACAATGTTGTTCGTAGCGGATGGCAAACTGGTACACAAACAGGTGGGCGCTTTACCCGAAGCGGTGCTCAAAGATGTGGTCAACCAATTCCTGGATATTGTAGCGGAAGTGAAAAAAGAGAACGTACCCGGCTGAAACCGCTGGTGATAAAAGCAGTCACAGCACAATAGTGACGAAAAAAGACACCCCAAGGTGTCTTTTTTTCGTATGCCAATGATCCCTCAAGGCTCACTTCCATCCCCTCTACAAAAACACTGAATGCCGGTTTGGGGGACGAGTCAGCTGCCCGTTTCCATAAGATTCTCGAAAATCGATCTATATCTACAATTATCAGCAGAAGCAACCAAGAAACGAAGTGATAGAAAAACCACCATGTTGCTCACATGATGGTTTTTCAAAATTAACATTCGTCTGTGTCGTTAATCATAACTCCCCTGTAGAGATTGCAGGTAATCCTCTAATTTTTCCTTAGACTGGCCCAGCTCTTTTACATCAAAACCTAGGGTCTGTGATGCTTCTTTTGCAGTCAGTGTATAGGAATGTTCTCCATCAGTAATTTCAACATGATCGAGATTCTTGATCAGCCCTAAAAGCTCGATGGCAGTGGATGAGAAATCGATCATTTCAAAATCCTTAGGGACAGAATCAAGAACGATGCGCAAGCCATATGGTTCTTTCTCGGTCTCCAGTTCAATCGAGTACGGACCAATTCCAGAGAGCCCTGTTTCATCAATCAAGTTTGATACACCCGAGTTGTCTCCCAGGTAATCTAATCTTGCTGCGAATAAATACGCAGCGTGATTGTTAAAGCGGGCCAGGTCGTTGAATGAAATAGGTGTGTTCGTCGTTTCCAGGACATAGTTGATGATTATTCCGTTCTCCAATAATTCAAGGCGCCTATCAGATCCGAAATAATCTACTAGTAGGATATTGTAATTGGGTGCAGAGGCAGACACCAGATCGGTATTGAAATACTCGACCCTTAATGCAGACTCTTTAAACAACGTCTTGGGAGCAACATGAACTGCCGCGTCTACAAAACTGGACAACCCCTTGCGATAGATGATGTAGGATTGCATGCCATTCTCGCCACGTTCATTTTCTTGCTCATAAGCTAAAACATATGTGCCGTCTCCTTGGGCGTCACAGGTTTTCAACCACTCTGAGACTAAAATGTTGCCTGCAAAATCTTCAGCGCGCATCCCGCCAGATGAGGAAACGCTTTCTGAACCCGTACTGCGGAAATTGACCAGTCCGAATATCAACAGTACCATTACCATCAAAGGGATCAGAATTACAGCCAGAAGAATTTTGCCCAGGCCTTTGTCCTTTTGTACTGCAACCACCGGAACCGTTAAGCCCTCCGGAACCGCTTCACCGCAGTTTGGACAGTTCGCCCATGTCGCTTCAAGGGGATTATCGCATTTGGAACATTTATTCTTTAAGGATGTGCCGCAGTGAGGACATACTGTGAATTTTTCTGTCACTGGTTTCTGGCAGTTCGGACATTGTAAGGCAGTCTGATCAGCCCGGACGACCAGGTAGACGATCAAGCCAATAAAAGTCGGTGCCAGCACGGCTATGAGGGTCCAGAGGGTGGCATTCATACCCCGGCGATTGGCATCCCGGTATACATAGATTCCAATGATGACCGGGATAACGATAAATAACACGCTAATAGTGAAGACGTAGAGCGAACTTAAGATCATATTCATTTTATTTCCATCCTTTTATTGTGAGTTTAAAGTTCCAAGGCAAGCATACTGCCAGGCATTGATCTGTATTGAGAAGAGAATTTTCTTGCAAGGAGCACTGCGATAACACCGCCATTCGCGAGCGATATTCCAAGGAAAACCAGGCAAGCGATGCCTGCCTCTGGGGAGAGCGGCGAAACAACGAAAGCCAGTAATCCGAGGCAAACATAACTCAGCAACGAAGCCACGACTAACAGCACGGTTTGCCTGGCTAATTGCCTTTGCCGAAGAATTTCCCTTAGTTGCTTTTCCGTTACGTTTGGCGGTTGATAGCATTCGAAATCACAATTCAATTTCATCTTGTATCATCTCCTTCAACATTTGTTTTGCTTTGCTAAGTCGCGACTTGATCGTTCCGGATGGAACGCGCAGCGCGCTGGCGGTCTGATGGATATCCAGTCCCTGAAAGTAGTACAGGATGATGGTCATGCGCAATTTCTCAGGTAATTGCTGCACGGCACTCTGTAGATTGCGAAGATCTGGTTTTATCACGCCGGCAACATTTTCCATGACAGCGTCTTTGCTTTCTTGCGAAATGAATTTATCAAAGATAGGACTTCGCTTCTTTCTGCGCAGAATATCGCGGTAAGTATTGACGCAGATTGTGGTCAACCAACCTTCAAACTCACTGGATCGATCGTAGTGCTCGAATTTGGCGCATACTTTCAACCAGGTTTCCTGATAAAGGTCATCCGCCTCAGAGGTATCGGTGTAGAGCAGCGTGCGGCATAAGCCATAAAGACGTTTGCCATGTTTTTCGATGTACTGATCGATCAAGGTCATCACCATCCTTCACTAACATATACGATGATAAGTGCGAAAAGTTCATCTATATTACCAAGTGAATTATTGCTTTAGCGAATAAGTTATTCCAATCGAAGGTCAGTATGAAATTGCAAGTGAGCGGGAGCGATTGCGAGTCGTGGAAATCCAGATCGAGCAGATTACTGTAAAAGCCTCGATCAAGTTCTTCAACGTTAAAGGGTAGCTGTTTCACTCAGCTGGCACAAATCATGTGTGTATAGTAAAAGTTCAAGCCGCAGGTAGTCTACACACTCCAATCAATCTCTCTGAAAAACTTCGTGATAAGATTAATCACTTTTGAATAAACAGGTATCTCTGTGGCGTATCCAAATCCACCTTTATTGAATGAACTACTCAACCTGCTCAGTGAAGCCGGCCGCTATCTGGCGGAGATCGGAACCTGTGAAGGCGCGGCGGGCAACCTATCGCTTTGCGCGCGCTGGCCGCTCGAACCGCGCGAGTCCTTCCCGCTGGTCGCTGAATTCGCGCTGCCCATGCCCGTACCGGAACTGGAAAACGCGACGCTGCTGGTAAGCGGATCAGGTGTGCGTTTGCGCGACATCAAGGATGATCCGTTGGCTAACCTCGCCTGCGTGCAGGTGAAGGAGGGCGGACAATCTGCAAATATATACACTGTGAAAGGATGCCACTTCAGCCGTGTGACCAGCGAATTCAATTCACACCTTGCGGTGCACAACGACCAGGTACTCGCCACTGGCACGAACTTCCACGCCATCGTACATGTTCAACCGGTTCACCTTACCTTCCTCAGCCACATCCCGCGCTACCAGGATGAGCAGTACCTCAACACGCACCTGCTGCGCTGGCAGCCTGAAACCATCCTGAACCTGCCCGAGGGGATTGGATTCATGCCCTTCCAGGTACCCGGCTCTACCGAGTTGATGACCTCCAACGTGGTATGGGCGCGCAACCACCGCCTGGTGGTATGGGCAAAACACGGTGTGATGGTTCGCTCTGACCGGTCTCTGATGCACGCGGTGGACCTGGTGGAGTACACTGAGACCGCAGCCAGGTATGAGGTCCTCAACCTGTCAGCCGGTGAGCCGGCGGGCGGGCTTTCGAGCGAAGAGATCCGCGCCATCTGCCAGGCAAATAACATCCGGCAGGATTTTTTCTAGAAAACCTCCCCCCTCAAGCATCAATTTCGATACAGATTTCAATTTCCAACCCTTGATCATATGGGGGATATGGATTAATAGTGTTTCCACTTATAATTCATGTTAACAAGCACGACTTCGGGCAGTTCGCGCCTGAATAACAACGGAGGGAAAATGCTAGACACATTTCAATTATTAAATGATCAATTATTCCAACGTCTCATCCCGGCCCGCTTCTCGAACCAGAACGAGATCGAAGCGCAGCGCCGGCGCAAGGGGTCCGGACCCCAGCAGGGCAGAGTGGACCGCCCGGTTTACCGCAAGATAGGCAGTAACACCGGCGGTGGCGGCAGCGGAAGCGGAGGTGGTGGATACGGCGGCTGGCAGCCCACGCCTGGCGGGGGCGGCGGCAGCAATAGAGGCGGCATCCCTGGCTGGATGATCATCGCAGGCATCATCCTGCTGCTGGTTTTTGGCGGCGGCGGGGCGTTGAGCTCACTATTTGGCGGCGCGCAGCAAAGTTCACCCGGCGCCGGGCAATCTGACCTGACCAACCCTTACCTTTACGGAGATGTGGCTACCCCGGTACCCGTTCAAGCCACCAGACCTTCTGTTGGTTTTACACCAGCTGTCACATCAAAAGAAGGCAGTTGGACGGTTATGCTTTACCAGGACGCGGATGACCAGGTGCTGGAACAGGATATTGTGCTTGACTTTAACGAGGTTGAACTGGTGGGATCCACTGACCAGGTGAACATCGTGGCGCAGCTCGACCGCTTCCGCGGCGGTTACACTGGAGACGGCAATTGGACCTCCACCCGGCGTTATTATGTCACAAAAGACAACAACCTTAATACAACCAGCTCGCAGCTTATCGCTGACCTGGGCGAAACCAATATGGCAGACGTCAGGACCCTGATCGACTTCGTGGTCTGGACAGCCAAGAACTTTCCGGCAGATCACTACGTGCTGATCATGTCAGATCACGGCATGGGCTGGCCTGGCGGCTGGACCGATCCTTCGCACACCAGTGAACTCACCCAAAACGCGCCCATCGCGCAGAAACTGGGTAATGTCATTTACCTCAATCATCTGGATATCGCTCTCGGTGAGATCCGTAAACAGACCGGTATAGATAAATTTGACCTCATTGGCATGGACGCCTGCCTGATGGGACAACTGGAAGTGCTAAGCGCGCTCGAACCGCACGCGCGCTACACGGTCTTCTCAGAAGAGAGCGAACCCGCTTTAGGTTGGGCTTATACTTCTTTCCTTAAGGCTCTGACCGAGAACCCCGGCATGAGCGCGGCAGATCTTTCGAAATTGATCGTTCAAAGTTACATTGTTGAAGACCAGCGCATCACCAACGAACAAGCCCGCCAGGATTACCTGGGACAGATGGGGCGCGGCTATTATAGCGCCAACCAGGTGATCAGTATGGTTGGTAAGAACGCAACGCTATCAGCTGTCGATCTATCTAAAGTGCCTGCGCTGATGGACAGCGTGGATGAGCTGGCCTACGCGTTGCAGAACACCAACCAGCAAACCGTTGCCGCCGCGCGAAATTACGCGCTATCCTTTACCAGTCTATTTGGAAGGCAGGTTCCTCCCTCCTACCTCGACCTGGGTAGTTTCGTCCAGATTCTGAAACAGGAGAGCCGGGACAGCGCGGTCAGGCAGCTGAGCGATAAGGTCCTCAGCGCGATCAACCAGGCTGTGATTGCTGAAGTGCATGGCGGGGGCAAGCAGGGTGCCTCGGGGATCGCGTTCTACTTCCCCAACTCAGCCTTGTACCAAAACGCTTTCGCCGGTCCGAAATCCTACACGGTCGTCGCTGACCGCTTCGCCAGGGAATCCTTGTGGGATGACTTCCTCGCCTTCCATTACAACAACCGGTCGTTCGAATCCAGCACTCGTGAAAGTGTGATCCCCTCCTCCGGTCTTCCCTCGCGCGCACCGGGCGCCGGGCAGGTCAGCGCTTCGAACATCAGGTTATCCTCCAACATCGCCTCGCCGGGTCAACCCGTGACGATGCGGGCGGATATCACCGGCAGCAACATCGGCAATATTTACCTGTTCGTGGGGTATTACGACCAGGCCAGCAATTCCATCTTTGTCGCGGATACGGATTTCCTGGAGAGCCCGGAGACCGTACAGGTGAATGGCGTTTACTATCCCAAGTGGGGGGATGGCTCACCCTTCACCCTGCGTTTTGATTGGGATCCCAC
>MTKZ01025690.1_pt1 | contig 11882 bp, 8 predicted proteins | sample 1042781 | NCBI WGS metagenome assembly MTKZ01 (sample SAMN06212207, study PRJNA360539) | anaerobic digester metagenome | biome: Wastewater treatment plant; material: sludge; isolation source: anaerobic digester fed with sludge from wastewater treatment plant | place: Denmark: WWTP Viborg ...
ATATTATATTTACTTTATTCTCTTCTAAAACTCCTAAGTTTGCTTCCGTTTCTCTCACTGTTGGAGTTCCAAATAATATATCACTAAATCTAGTTCCTATCATAGATCCAGCCCATCCATCTGCTAGAGATGTTCTAAGTGACATATGAATTAAACTATCTATGTCTGCTGTACATCCTATATGAGTTGAGTGCATTATGGTAGCAACTTCTCTATCTATCGCTCTTGGTTCTATTCCAAGTTCTTTCCATACTTTTTGTCTTTTTACTGGAGCATTCTTTAAAAATCTTGCTACTCCGTAAGGTTTACCAAATTCCATTAATGCAACATCTGCAACTTCGTGAGCTATATCATATATATCTCTACCCTCTGTTTCTACATCCCACTCTTTTGCTAATGTTATTAGTTTTGATTCATCTTTTATTGTATAGTTTCCATTTCTACTTGCTAAGGCCATTGTATGAGCTATATCTCTTGCGTGGTCAGAGTGAGCTGCAGTACCACCTGCAACCATCCTTGCAAAGTTTCTTCCTACTATAACATGTTCATCGGCACCACATAGACCTCTTGGTGTTTTAGGTGTTATTCTACAAGGCCCCATTCCACATATTCTACAGCAATTCCCCTGAAGACCAAAACCACATTGAGCCTTAAAATTTTGCTTTCGGTCATACATTGTTTCTACGCCGTCTCTTTCAGCCTTATCTAATAATACTTTACTATTTAAATCAATAGTCATCATTTTTTTATCCATATGCCTATATCCCCCTCTATCTCGATTTATAAATCCTAGGATGAATAAAAGATATGTCAATTAAAAATTAATGCTCTGTATTACCTAATTTGATTATATACTAATTCAATTTAAATTTGTGTTATTTTTAATAGTATTCTAACAATTTAATTGTTTAAAATAAATGTGTGTATTTTATATAATTTTCTTAATATCTTTAGCTATAAGTGCTCCATATGCTATAGAATATAACTTCGATTCTGCACTATCTGATCTAGAAACTAATACTATAGGTGCTTTGGCTCCCATAATAACTCCTGCTGATTTTGCATTTGCCATATATGTAAATGATTTGCCTATTCCATTACCGACTTCTATATTAGGTACTAATAAAATATCAATATCTCCTGATACTTCACTTTTAAAACCTTTCATATCACTAGCCTCCTTTGATAAGGCTATATCAAATGATAATGGACCCTCGACTATAACATTTCTACCAAATTTACCATTTATAGATGCTTCTTGTAATAAGTGTCCATCAACAGTAGCTTGCATTTTAGGATTCACTTTCTCCTTAGCAGCAAGGCATGCCACTTTTATAGTATCTATACCTAATGCTTTAGCTGCTTGTATAGCATTTTTAAGTATCATCTCTTTTTGTTCATAATTAGGTGAAATATTCATACCTCCATCTGTTATTAATAATAATTTATGATAATTTTCCATTTGATATGCTACGACATGGCTAAGGAGACTCTCAGTTCTAAGTCCATACTCTTTATTTAACACAGATTTTAAAAGAATTGAAGTATCTAAAATACCTTTCATTACAAAATCTGCATTCTTAGTCGCTACGGATTCAACAGCTATTTTAGCACTCTCTTCTATATTATTAGAATTTAATATTTCTATTCCAGTTAAATCAAAGTTTATTTTTTCTGAAATCAACTTTATTTTATCACAATCTCCCACTAATATAGGTTCTATTATTTGTTTTTCTACTGCATCTTTTACAGCCTTTAAAACTTCTTTATCTTCTGCTGCAGCTACAGAAAGAATTAATTTCTCTTCACCTTTAAGTATATCAAATATCTCTTTTAATTTTTTTACCAAATTAACACCTCCTTTTATATAATTAATAATAACATTTTGTATAAAAAAACTTCTATATTTAAAATAGAAGTTTTAACATTTATCTTTATTTTTTTACCTATATTTATCTAACTCTCTTAAACATGCTATAGTTATTTCATCTTGCGGGTCTAGTTCATAAGCCCTCTCTATGTAATATACAGCATCATCTAAATCTCCATTATTTAAATATGCCATTCCTAGGTTACATAGTATTTCTGGGTCTTCTTTTATTTTAGCTGCAGTTTCAAAATGTTCTATAGCTTTTTCCATATTAAAAGTACTTGCTTCACAAAGACCAAGTTCAACCATAGTATCAACGTGATGTGGCTTTATTACTAATATTTTTTCAAAATATCTTTTAGCTGTCTCTATCTCATTCATATTTTTATAAGCTAAACCTATCATGAACAATAAATTCCACCAATCTGAATGATCTTCTTCTAAAGGTAATAGCTTTTCTAATCCTTCTTCATTTCTTCCTTGGAATACTAGATTATATCCTTCTTCATATTGAACCTTAAAGTCCATTTTACCTATATTTTCTTGAACTTCAGATGTTGTATCTTCATCTAATCCTAATTTTAATGCTTCTTCCCATATTACTTTAGATTTTACATATTGACCTTGATTATAATAATGATATCCTAGGTGATAATATCCTAAGGCAAATTCTGGATCTAAATCTATTACCATTTCTAACTTATTTAATGCTTCTAATAAGAAGTCATTCATAGCCTTATCATCATTATCCTTTTGATACTTCTTAGCAACTTCCTGACATACTATAGCATAATGGTATAATCCATTTATATCATCATTATTCATAGTTATAAGCGCTTTTAAGTATATTAAAGAATCCGTATATTCTCCAATATCAAAATACTTTCTAGACATATATCCCATATATGCATTTAAATCTAAGTTTACTTTATTTTTAAATGCATTTAAGAATTTTTTATATTCTTCATTATATCTAAATTGGCTATCTATACCTATTATATATATCATTGCATCAGCAATAGACATTGCATTTATATTATCTTGAGCAGTTTTTTCTTTTATACCTTTTACTAATACTTCATTTTTTATAGGTACTTGTAACCCTTCTTTTGGTATAGTATATCCCTCTACTTTAAATTCACTATCATGCTTTATAGTTATAAAAGATAACTCTTCAGCCTTTTTTAATATATGTTTTTCTATCTTAAATTTCATACTAACCTCCTAGATACTAACTCTATAAGCCTTTGATTTCTCAAATATCTTTTTATCATCATATACAAACATTACTACATTGTCTTCTTTATCTATATTTTTATTTATATCTTTTTTAAGCTCTAGTATATCAAATTTAAATGGCTCAAAGTGAACATATTTTATAATATGTTTAGCTGGCTTATTTTCGAAATTAGGTAAATATTTTGATATATTACTTTCATCTTGTAAAAATACATGACATCTATTCTTGAAATCTTCCATATCAAGTTTATTAAAAAACTGTGGTATATTTGATGTTTTACCTAGTGATATATAATCATATTTTAGTATATCATTAAATAAGTCATTATTTTTATTTATTGATTCATTATAAAAATCTAACAGTATTTTGTAAAGTTGATTTTTACCTTGAGCAACATCAAAGTATCCATTCTTATCAAAATAAATTGCAAATTCTTCAAAGAATTTAAATGGACTTTCTTTATAATAATTAAATATTATATACCTCATAGATAATACAAAGTTCTTAGAATTGTAATATTTTTCTAGTATTTCTTCTATATCTTTTAATTTTAAGATTTGAGAATAAGAAATATAATTATTATATAAAACTTCATATGGTGGATAATCTTTATATTTATATCCATGCTCATTTGCAGTTTTTCTTACTCCGGTTCCTTTTATCATCTTTAAAAATCCTAATTGTAAATGTTCTATTCCTAAATTAAATACATCATTAAATGAATTTTCAAAGCTAGCATAATCTTCATAAGGAAGTCCTGCTATTAAATCTAGATGCTGATGTATGTTTCTATATGAAGCTATCTTCTTAACAACTTTAGATAATTTAGTAAAGTCATCTCTTCTTCCAACAGCATCTAGTACTTTTTGATTAGTAGTTTGGACACCTATTTCAAATTGGAATAATCCCTCTTTACAATTAGATAAAAATTCTAACATATCATCATCTAATAAATGCGCCGTTACCTCAAAGTGATATGTAGTATAATCATTATCATTTTCCATAAGGAAATTCATTATCTCTTTTGCAAACTTCTTATTTGCATTAAACGTTCTATCTATAAACTTAATTTGTGATACCCTTGCATCAATTAAAGCTTTTAAATCTTTTTTTACTCTATCTATACTGAAATATCTTAATCCTTTAAGTGTAGATGATAAACAATATTGACAATTAAAAGGACATCCTCTTGATGTTTCATAATAAACAATTCTGTTTTCATATTCTTTAGGATCTAGATTTTCATACGGACTTGGTATTTCATCTAAGTTTTGTAATAATTCCTTAGGTCTATTTACCACTATTTCTCCATTATTTCTATATACTATTCCTTCTACATCTTCTATATTTTTATTACCTTGAAGATACATAACTAAATCTCTAAATACTAATTCACCTTCACCACATAATATATAGTCTACAAATGGATATTTTTCCATAGCATTTTCACTATCATAAGTTACTTCCGGTCCACCTAAGCCTATGATTGTGTTTGGTTTTACTTTTTTTATATTTTCACAAAGCTTTACTATATCTAATACATTCCAAATATATGTTGAGAATAATATTACATCATAATCATTTTTGTATATATCTTTTAATATATAGTCTAAATCATTATTAATTGTATATTCTCTTATATCTGCATCAACTAAATCTTTAGTATATGATTTTAAATATCTTATAGCTAAATTTGTATGTATAAACTTAGAATTTAATGTTGTTAATAAAATTTTCAATTATTTCACCTCTTTATTAAGATTATTGTATATTTTTATGCTATTTTTAGGTTAAAATAATATGTGTAAAACATTATCTAAATATTTTTTAATAGAAGGTTTTTACATATATTTTGTAGAATATTAGTATTATAATTATATAAGTTAGAAAAGGAGTTTTTTATGGAATTAATTGACCAAGTATCTATCAACGCTTTATCAAAGAGAGACTTATTACTTATTTTAAAAGCATTAGAATACACTAATGAAAATACAGGTCTTGAAGATTTTATCGATCTTAGAAATAATATAGTTAAAGAAATCTGTTTTTTAACTGAAACAACAGAAGAAGACTTTATAAACTACTTAGAGTCAAGTAAGTAAATTCTAAGCCTTTTTAAATTTCAATACATATAAGCCAGATTTAGATTTAATATTTATATTTAGTATATTATTATTAAAGTTCTTAGATATAATTTTTATCTGATTGAATATAGGATCATTATACGTATCCCCTTCATTAAGATTTATTAAGTATCTAGGATCTGAGTTTTTATCGTATACTTTTTTATTAATTTTATACTGTCTTAATTTAACTATATATTCTGACATCGATAAAATAAAGTCTATATTGTCTATATTGTGATTTTCATCATCTCCTAATATAGATAGTATAGATTTTTTTATACTTTTACTCCCAAAATCTTTAACTTCTCTATCTTCAATATATATATCATATAATATATTTAATAAACTACCTAAAATTTTCTCATCGTCATAATCTTGTACTTTTAAATCTATATACTTATCTATTTGTTGTATCGCATTTATTCTTGCCATATGAAACTTTATAGTACTTGCTTTATCTAATGAAATAGTAAATCCTATAATTTGTTCCTTTATTTTTTGAAGCAAGTCTTTATACTCTATTGTGTTATCTTCTATTATATTATGAATAATTGAGTTGTATAAAACAGAAGATAATATGTATTCAAATAAGTATTCTTCCTTTTTAAAGTATTTAACATACTTTTGAATTAATTCAAGTACTTCATCTTCACTTTTCTTAATATTAGTATTAGAAATTATTACAGGTAATAAAAGGTTAAGTATATTATTATAATTTGGTCTTTCTCCATAAAACTTATAATATATTAATTCATCTCTTAATCTCTTGTTATCTATGTATACACGTCTTTGTATATTATCATCTACTAAACATTTTGTGTTAATTACAATTAAATCTTTTAAATACTTATCCTCTATATCAAATGCTGATATATACGCTTTTTTTATTAAATTATCTTTCATAAATATTATTTTCCTTGTAATATTTTATAATTATTATTTTTATCAAGTAATTAGTTTAATATACTATATTATAACCTATACGAATCAAAAAAAAGAGACAGCTTATAAGCTGTCGTTTATACAGGGGAATAGTAGTGTACAAACGAGTGTATACTACTATATTACTTGCTATTATTATACAATATTACATTTTCAGATGTAAAGTATCGATTTTCGACATCCCTGTACACTTATATAAATTACATTCTTTCTGGCGCTTGCATTCCTAATAATTTAAGACCATTTTCTAATGCTTGTCTAGTAGCACAAACTAAAGCAAGTCTAGCTTTTCTTAACTCAGCATCTTCTACTAATATAGAGTTATCATGGTAGAATTTATTGAATGCTTGTGCTAAATCTAGGACAAATCTTGTTATTATATGTGGCTCGTTCTTTCTCATAGCATTAAGTATAGTTTTATTGAATGATGCTATAACTTTTAAAACTTCCGCACTATCTACATCATTTAATAATTCATAGTTAATATCTGTTGTAACTTCTTCTTCAGCTTTTCTTAAAACTGCACAACATCTAGCATGAGTATATTGAACGTAAGGACCTGTTTCTCCTTCAAAGCTTAGTGTTCTTGACCATGAGAATGTGTAATCTTTTATTCTACTGTTAGATAATTCTTGGAATACTACTGCTCCAACCCCAACTTGTTTAGCTATTTCATCAACATTTAAAGCATTTGGGTTTTTAGTAAGCATAGTTTCTTTTGTCTTTTCTATAGCTTGTTTTAAAACATCTTCTAAGAATACTACTCTACCTTTTCTTGTAGACATAGTACCTTCTTCTAATGCTACCATACCAAATGGAACGTGTACCATATCCTTAGCCCATTCAAATCCAACAAGTTCTAAAACTTTGAATAATTGTTGGAAGTGTAAGCTTTGTTGCGAACCAACTACATATATACATTTTTCAAAGTCATAATTTTCTTTTCTGTATAATGCTGCTGCTAAATCTCTTGTCATATATAATGTAGATCCATCATTCTTAGTTATAAGTGCTGGTGGCATATTATATTCTTCTAAGTCTACTATATTAGTTCCTTGAGATTCTTGAAGTAATCCTTTGTCTTTTATTATATCTATAACTCTATCCATTTTATCTGAATAGAAACTTTCTCCGTTGTATGAATCAAATTCTATATCTAATAAGTCATAAACTCTAGCAAATTCTTTTAAACTTTCATCTCTGAACCATTGCCATAATTCTTTTGCTTCTTTATCTCCATTTTCTAACTTAGTAAACCAAGCTCTTGCCTCATCTTCCATTTCTGGGTGCCTTTCAGCTTCATCGTGGAATTGTATGTATAATTTTAATAACTCTGGTATTGGATTAGCTTCTACAGCTTCTTTATTACCCCATAATTTGAAAGCTACTATAAGCTTACCAAATTGAGTTCCATAGTCTCCTAAATGGTTTATTCTAACTGTATTGTATCCTTGAGAATCATATATTTTGTATAAAGCATTCCCTATAACTGTAGTTCTTATATGACCTATATGGAATGGCTTTGCTATATTAGGAGATGAGAAATCTATTACTATAGTTTTATCTTTTCCTAAATCGCTATGACCGTACTTTTCTTTCTTTGTTAATACATCTTTTATAACTGTTTCTGCTAATTGAGATTTATTAACAAAGAAGTTTATATAACCACCTAATGGAGTAACATTAGATATAACTCCTTTAGCTTCTATTTTTTCTGATAACTCAGCCGCTATCATGTTAGGTGCTTTTCTAAATACTTTCGCTAATTTAAAACATGGGAATGCAAAATCTCCCATATCTTTATTTGGTGGCACTTCTATAAGTGCTGTTATTTCTTCTAAAGTCAATTCTTCTATATGTTCTTTTAAGCATGTTGCTACTGCTACTTTAAAGTCTTGCATTATATTGCTCCTCTCTCTTTGTTATTATTTTATGGTAAATCAAATTCTAAGTTTTTTCAAGGTATTTGACACTATTTACTATTATATATCTACATTATATCCTTTTCGCTAATAACTTCTATCCCATTTTGTCTAAGCAACGCTCTTGTTACTCCTACTCCAGATACTTTTTTACCTGTAAAAGTTCCATCATATATTAAACTCGATCCACATGAAGGGCTACCCTCTTTTAATATAGCTTTTTTACATCCATATAAATCAGCTATTTTTAAAGTTTCCATAGCACCTTGTTTAAATTTCTTTGTTACATCTAGTCTTTTATTGTTTATTACACTGGTTTTTCCTTCTATAACAGCATTACCATCTAGCCTTATAATCTCTGATGGATCACGTGGTGTTGATAGTCCTCCTAATTGTTCCGGGCAAACCATTATAAATTGTTTATCTTTAAGATATTCTGCTACTTTTTCATTTTTATTATTATCACCATTATATTTACAATTTATTCCAAGTAAACATGCTGATACAAGTATCACATCTATCACCTTATTAGTATTAATTTATTTTAGTGTAACTATAGTTACACCTGCACCACCTTCACCGTATTGACCAGCTCTTTGTGATTTTACATGTCTGTTTCTTCTTAATATATCTTGAAGGCCTGATTTTAAAACTCCCGTACCTATACCATGTATTATTGTTACATTTTCTAGACCTGCAACATATGCATCATCTAGGTATTTTTCAACTTCCATAGTTGCTTCTTCTAAATTCATACCTCTTAAATCTACTTCACTCTTTACGTTACCAGATTTAGATTTTATTATATTTCTAGTTGATTTTGTTACAGTTTTCTTAACATCTTTTTTAACCTTTTGTAATGATTTAAATGGTAGTGTCATTTTCATTATACCAATTTGCACTACAGCTTCTTTTTTATTCTTATCAACAGAAACAACAGTACCTTCTTGATTTAAAGTTATTACTCTTACATCTTCTCCTGCCTTCAAATCAGTTATTTCTTTACTTGCAACTTTAGGGACTATCATGCTCTTAACCGTAGGCTGTAAACTTCCCATAGTACTTGTTAATTCTTTTCTAAGAGCTTCTATTTGTTGGTTCTTTTCTTTTGATGCTCTTTCTTCTTCTAATCTTCTTAATTCTTTTATAATATTATCTACTTCTTCTTTTGCTTGTCTAGTAATTCTAAATGCTTCTTGACTTGCTTGCTCAAGCATTTTTTCTTTTTGATTTGCAAACTTTTCAAGTTTCTCATCATATTCTATCTTTAGTTTTTCTATACTTTCCCTTAGTTTCTCAGCTTTTATTCTTTCTTCTTCAGCTTTTATTCTATTTTTTTCTGCACTTTGTAATATGTCTTCTAATTCTATATTATCAGTATCTATAAATTCCTTAGCTCTAGTTATTATATAATCACTAAGTCCTAATTTTTTAGATATTTCAAAGGCATTTGATTTACCTGGAACACCTATTAATAATTTATAAGTAGGACTTAATGTATCTAAATCAAACTCAACTGCAGCATTTTCTACACCATCTTTAGTAAGTGCATAATTTTTTATTTCAGTGTAGTGAGTTGTAGCTATACATCTAGCTCCAGCCATAGCTACATCTTCAAGTATTGCTATAGCAAGTGCTGCACCTTCTATAGGATCTGTACCTGCACCTAATTCATCAAATATAACTAAAGAATTTTCAGTTACATCTTTTAATATAGACACAATATTTGTCATATGAGATGAGAATGTTGATAAACTCTGTTCTATACTTTGTTCATCACCTATATCCGCAAATATGTTGTCATATACACACATGCTACTTCCATAATCTGCGGATATATGAAGCCCACTTTGAGTCATAAGAGCAAATAATCCAACAGTTTTTATTGTTACAGTTTTACCACCTGTATTTGGCCCAGTTATAACTAAAGTATGAAAATCTCTTCCTAAATACACACTATTAGGTACTACAGTTTTTCTATCTAATAATGGGTGTCTACCATTTTTTATATTTATAAACTTATCTTTATTTAATGTAGGTTCTACACCTCTCATTTTCATTGATAACTTACCTTTTGCAAAAGCAAAGTCAAGTCTACCTAGTATCTCTTGATTTGATATTAAATCTTCACTTACTTCACCAACCATAGCTGATAATTCTTGAAGTATTCTTTCTATTTCTTCTTGTTCACTAAGCCTTAATTGTCTAAGTTCATTGTTCATATCAACTATACTCATAGGTTCTATGAATAATGTAGCTCCTGATGAAGATTGATCATGAACTATCCCTGCAACTTGAGATCTATATTCAGCTTTTACAGGAACGACAAATCTATCTCCTCTTACTGATATTATTGCATCCTGTAAATATTTTTGATATGTAGTTGATGATATTATAGAGTTCAATTTAGATCTTATAGATTGATTCTTTTGAACTATTCTTCTTCTAATATCTCTAAGTGTTGATGATGCATTATCTGATATTTCTAATTCACTTATTATTGCATTATATATTGCATCTTCTATCTCTCTATATGCATATAATCCATTTGATAAAGATTGTATTATTGGATAATTAAAATCTTCTTCATCACTACCTGATAGACTATTTCTTAATGTTCTAGCAGCTCTTAAAGTATCTGCTATCATTATTAAACTTCCTGGATCAAGGCTTGCTCCTACCCCAGCTCTTTTTACTTTATCTTCTATATCATGTATTCCTTGTAATCCAACATATCCTCTTTTAGTAAGTATTGATTGCGTTTCACTTGTTTCTTGCTGCATATACTTAACTTCTTCAAAATCTGAACTTGGAACTAACTCTTCTATATATTTTAAACCTAACGAAGATGAAGCTTTACTTTTCAATAATTCAATTATTTTATTGAATTCTAAAACTCTCAGCGATTTTTGGTTCATAATGCCTCCTTAAATTTTAATTTTTTTATTTCTATTTTACTATGTGTATTTTACACATTTTGTATTATACTATTTATATGGCTATTTTATATTATACATAATGATACTTTATTTGTGATATAAAAATATTATTTACTATTTTTTAAATATCTATCTTAACTTAATCTAAAAGGAGTTGTTTTTATGGAAAATGTTTTAAATGGATTACAACCTGAACTTGTTTTCAAATATTTTGAAGAAATATCTCAAATACCTCGTGGTTCTGGAAATGAAAAAGCTATAAGTGATTATCTAAAAAAGTTTGGTGAGGATTTAGGCCTTGAAACTATACAAGATGATACTCTTAATATAATAATAAGAAAACCTGCTACAAAAGGGTATGAAAATTGTCCTGGTGTAATACTTCAAGGACATATGGATATGGTTTATGAAAAGAATAAAGATACCGACCATAACTTTGTTACTGATCCTATAAAATTAAGAGTTGAATATGATATGATATATGCAACTGGAACTACTCTAGGTGCTGACAATGGTATAGCTGTAGCTATGGGAATGGCAGTACTTGCATCTAATAACTTAGAACACCCTGCTATAGAAGTTTTAATAACGACTGATGAAGAAGCTGGAATGAGTGGCGCTATGGCTTTCGATGGCTCTCTATTAAAAGGTCAATACATAATAAATCTTGACTCTGAAGAAGAAGGATATTTACTAGTTAGTTGTGCTGGTGGAGTTACTGCATTATCTGAACTAAATGCTGAGTATACTAATATTGATTCTAATAAACAACCTTTATTAGTAGAAATAAAAGGATTACTTGGTGGACACTCTGGAATTGATATAATAAAACAAAGAGCCAAT
>MTKZ01036284.1_pt1 | contig 11881 bp, 11 predicted proteins | sample 1042781 | NCBI WGS metagenome assembly MTKZ01 (sample SAMN06212207, study PRJNA360539) | anaerobic digester metagenome | biome: Wastewater treatment plant; material: sludge; isolation source: anaerobic digester fed with sludge from wastewater treatment plant | place: Denmark: WWTP Viborg ...
CGGAATAATGCCTTCTGTTTTACTCAGTTCAAAAGCGGCATTCAATGCTTTTTTATCCGTGGCACTCATAAAAATGGCCCGGCCACTCTCAAATAAATGTGCATGCAACGGACCGATACCAGGGTAATCCAATCCCGCCGAAATACTATGTGGCTCTACCACCTGTCCGTCTTCTGTTTGCATCAGCAAACTTTTACTGCCGTGCAAAATACCCGGTGTACCGAGTTGTGTGGTTGCTGCACTTTTTCCGCTGTTTATTCCTTCACCGGCTGCTTCCACTGCAATCAACTGCACCGTAGGTTCATCCAGGAAATGATAAAAAGCACCGGCTGCATTACTGCCACCACCTACACAGGCTATCACATGAGTAGGCAATTCACTACCCGTTTTATCCAATAATTGTTTACGTATCTCTTCACTGATCACACTTTGAAATCTCGCCACCATATCCGGGTAAGGGTGTGGTCCTACCACACTGCCAATAATATAATGGGTATCATCCGGGTGATTGATCCAATCCCGTATTGCTTCATTAGTCGCATCTTTTAATGTCTTGCTTCCACTGGTAGCCGGTATCACCGTAGCCCCCAGCATTTTCATTCTCGCCACATTCGGCGCCTGGCGTTCAATATCTTTTTCGCCCATGTACACAATACACTCCACTCCTTTCAATGCACATACTGTAGCGGTAGCCACGCCATGCTGCCCGGCCCCTGTCTCTGCAATGATTCTTTTCTTTCCCAGCCTTTCTGCCAGTAATATCTGCCCGACCGTATTATTTATTTTGTGTGCCCCGGTATGACAAAGATCTTCCCGTTTAAGAAAAATAGTTACCCCGTATTTTTTACTCATCCGCTCTGCCAGGTATAATGGCGTTGGCCGGCCCACATAATCCCGCAATAACTGTTGGTACTCTTGCTGAAAAGATTCCTCGTAAATAATTTCCAGGTACTTTGTCCTTAACTCTTCCACATTGCGGTGAAGCATTTCCGGAATGTACGCACCACCAAACGGGCCGTAATAGCCTTGTTCATTTGGTTGTTGATATGTTTCTTTAGTTGTCATGTTATTTACTTTAATCCTTGCCTGAACTGCAATACTTTTCCCATATCCTTCACTCCCGGCTCTTTTTCAAACTGGCTATTAATATCAACCCCAAAAAAATCAGGATGTTTAAAGCCTTTTACTTTAACGGCATCTTCCGGCCTGATANNGTTCTTCCGGCCTGATACCACCACTTAAAAAGAATGGTTTTTCGATTTTGGCTTTGGTTAAAATAGTCCAGTCAAATTGTTTGCCAGTGCCACCAAAACTTTCTTTCAATCCACCAGTGTCAAACAAATAATAATCACACACCGCATCATATGGTGCAACCATTTTATCAATATCCAGACCATCTGTTACCCGGAAAGCTTTTATCACTTCTACTTCACTACTCAGGTCATCACACATTTCAGGACTTTCGTCACCGTGCAGTTGAACGGCATCGAGGCCATAATCATCTATGGCATCTAACACATCAATCATCTCCGGGTTCACAAAAACTCCTACTTTCTTTAAATCGAAGTCTGCTTTCTTTAATTCGGATTTAGAAATTTTCTCACCGATGTAGCGGGGAGATTCTTTGTAAAATATCAACCCTGCAAAATCGATATCAAGTCCATCTAGCTGTTGCAGTTGTTTCATTTCAGTGATGCCACATACTTTTATATTCATATAGTTTGGTTTGTTTCCCACAAAGACAAAAAGAACACAAATCTTAATGCCCCTGGCGTCTTAGCAGGAGATGTATATATTATTTTAACTCAGTAATAAAATTCTCAAAAGCCTTCCCCGGATGTTCTTCCTTCATAAAATTCTCCCCGATCAAAAAACCTTTGAACCCGGCATTGCGCAAAGTTACGATTGCATCAATGCTGCTGATACCACTTTCTGCAATCGCAGGTTTACCTGATGGAATCTTACTCACCAGTTGCAATGAGGTGTCAATATTCACTTCAAAGGTTTTCAGGTTTCGGTTATTCACACCTACCATATCCACTTCATCACAGATATGATCCAGCTCTTCCTCATTATGTATTTCCAGAATTGATTCAAGACCAATACTCTTTGTATAAGTGGCCAGTTCTTTCACTTCCGTCGGAGATAAACAGGCAGCAATCAACAAAATCACATCGGCACCAAATGCTTTGGCTTCAGCTATCTGCCATTTGTCAATAATAAAATCTTTGCGCAGTACCGGTATATCTGTTATCACTTTCGTTTGTATCAAATCATCCAGATCACCGCCAAAGAACTCGTCGTCAGTTAATACAGAAATACCCGCAGCACTTTTATTATAAGCAGTCACCACCGGCTCCACTTCCAGTTCTTTGGTTTTAAACCATCCTTTGCTGGGGCTTTTTCTTTTAAACTCTGCAATGATTCCGGTACTTCCTGGCAGCAATAAACTTTGAACCAATGACCGGTTGCTTATCTGCCAGAAAAATCCATCCCTTTCAAACCGTTCGATACTACTCATCGGTTTGAATTTTTCTACTTCTTTTCTTTTAGCAGCAACAATAGTTTCTAAAATATCCATCGCATCAATTTCGAATTAATAATGAATCTCCAAATAATCGGGTTTAAAAGTCCCCCCTGGGGTATTTAGGGGGCTACTCATTGTATAGACATCAGTTTTTGTAATGATTGATTGGCCTTTCCACTTTCCAAACTTTCCACCGCTGCATTATAGGCATCATCGTAACTCCTGAAATTACCGGTGCAATGTAATGCCATCGCCGCATTGGCCAGCACTACTGCATTTTGCGCCCAGGTTCCTTCCCCTTTTAATATATTGACAAAAATCTTTGCCGCTTCTTCTACTGTATTTCCACCACTGATGTCAGCCGCCATTACCATTCGTTTTCCTAACTGCTCCGGTGTCACTATTCTTTCGCCTTCATTGGTTATTACTTTGGTGTCATTCGTAAGTGATATTTCATCATACCCATCCAGGCTATGAATAATTGTAAATGGTTTGCCACTCAATTGCAAAAGGTAATTATAAATTCTTGCCATCTCCAAACTATACACTCCAACCAATTGATATTTTGGATGAGCCGGATTGGCCATCGGACCCAGCATATTAAAAAAAGTCCGCATGGCAAGATTCTTTCTTATCGGCCCTACTGATTTCAACGCCGGATGAAATAAGGGTGCATGTAAAAAACAAATATTAGCCTGCTCAATTTCATTTTTTAATTTCCCATTATCGGTACTGAATTTATAACCCAACTGTTCCATCACATTGGACGAACCACTTATAGAAGATGCACCATAGTTGCCATGCTTGGCTACTTTTTGCCCGGTACCTGCCACTATGAAGCAAGCCAGTGTTGAAATATTGAAAGTATTTTTTCCGTCACCACCAGTACCCACAATGTCTATTGTATCAAACTCATTCAAATCTGCTTTTACACATAATTCTAATAAGGCATCCTGGAAACCCTGTAATTCTTCGATGGTTATGCTGCGCATCAGGTACACCGTCATAAATGCTGTTACTTCATGTTCGTTGTATAGGCCTTTACCGATGTTGACTAACACATCTTTCGCTGAAGCTCTTGTCAACGTTTTGTGCTCGAATAAATATTGTAAAATCTTCTTCATACCCCTGTCCCCTGAAGGGGAACTTAGTTTTGTCGTTAATAATTTTTTTAACCCACGTTTTTAGTAAACAAATTGGCTTTTTAGTTCACTAAAAGCTCCCTGTAAGGGGTTGGGGGCTTCAACCAGTTTCGTAAAATTGCTTCCCCTAAGGGTGTCAGCACACTTTCCGGATGAAACTGTACACCCTGCACATCATATTTTTTATGCTGCAATGCCATGATGTAATTATTTTCATCTCTTGCAGTGACTTCCAACTCCGCTGGAAAGTTTTCATCTGCAATGATCCAGCTGTGATAACGGCCTGCTTCTACTATTTCTGGCAATCCTTCAAACAAAGCCGGCTTCTTAGTTGCATCAATTTTTATAGGCGTTGCTACACCATGATACACGGTTGAAAGATTTGTCAACGTTCCGCCAAACGCCTGTCCTATAGCCTGGTGTCCCAAACAAACACCCAGAATTGACTTTGTTGCAGCGTATTCTTTTATTAATGGCAACAACAGCCCTGCTTCCTCTGGTATACCCGGACCGGGAGATAAAATAATTTTATCATACTCCTTCACTTTCTCTAGTGCAATCTGGTCGTTACGATATACATCCACTTTGGTATGTGTTATCTTCTCCACGAGGTGAACAAGATTATAAGTGAAGGAATCGTAATTATCGAATACTAAAATTTTCGGCCCCTCCAAACCTCCCCGCAAGGGAGGCTTTTGGTCGCCTGTATTAGTAGAGTCTTTATTGCCATTCAACATTTTTGAAAATTATTTTAGTAATGAAACTATTTTTACTTTAGGATTTAAAAGTCCCTTCTGCGGAGGGATTTAGGGAGGCCGCCAACTCAATTGCTTTTTTTAAGGCTCCTAATTTATTATTCACTTCCTGCAATTCACTTTCCGGGTCACTGGCTGCCACCACCCCGGCACCTGCCTGATATGTAAGTGTATTATTCCTGCTTAAAAATGTTCGTATCATAATAGCATGGTTGCAACTGCCATCAAAACCCATAAATCCGATGGCACCACCATAATAACTTCTGGCTGTTGGTTCATATACATCAATAAGACTGATAGATTTAAACTTGGGTGCTCCGCTCAATGTACCTGCCGGGAATGTTTTGGCCACTAATTCAAAAGGATTACTGCCGGCTTTCACTCTTCCGGCTACTTCACTCACCAAATGAATAACATGAGAAAAAAATTGTACTTGCTTATAATGAGTAACTTCAACATCATCACACACACGGCTTAAATCATTTCTTGCTAAATCCACCAGCATTACATGCTCTGCATTTTCTTTTTTATCATTTAATAATGCTTCAGTGGCTATTTTATCTGCCTCATCATCGCCGGTTCTCTTAAAAGTACCAGCTATAGGATGAACGACTGCCTTTCCCCGTCCGACCGGGTCACCCGGGCGGGCATTTTGTATCACCAGCTGTGCTTCCGGCGATGAGCCCATCAGTTTATAATCGCCATAATCAAAGAAAAATAAATACGGCGATGGGTTTATACTCCGCAAAGCCCTGTACACATTGAACTCATCCCCCGTAAACTGCTGCTGAAATCTTCTGCTCAATACAATCTGGAATACATCACCCCGGTGGCAACTGGCAATTCCTTTTTTCACCATCTCCTTATAATCTTCATCGGTGATGTTTGAACTTTCTTCTCCTTTANNCGGATAAACAGGAATATCCTTACTTTTTATCAACGACTCTACAACTGCTACATCGCTTTCTATTCCATTTATTTTGTTTTCGCAAATAAACAACTCGTCTTTAAAATGATTAATGGCAATTACATATTGATAAAGTCTGTATCTCATGAGAGGGATACCAGTTGTAAGTTGTGAGTGGCGGGTTGCCAGGCTTACAGTATCAAAAAACTGTACGGCGTCATAGGTAGTATATCCAAAAAGTCCTTGTGCAAATTTTACTTCTTTGGTTTCGCTTTTTTCTATGTCAAACTTTTGCATAAAATCCCAAAGCAGCTTCGGCACTTCGTAGGTATTTTTCAACGCCAACTTTTCCGGTTTTTGTCCGGGTAGTTTGAACTCTATACTTTCTTTTGAAATTATTTCTATTCCAGCTATTGCATTAATACAGATAAACGAATAGCTGTTCTCCGAAGAGTGATGGTCGGTGCTTTCCAGCAATATGGTATCCCGGAACCTGTCCCGCAGACGCAAATAAATACTCACGGGTGTGAACACATCCGCCAGCATTCTTTTACAAGTAGTAGTAATTTCTATTTTCCCCATGCCCCAAAAAATTTAAAACCCCGAACATTTCTGCCGGGGCCTGGATATATTTAAATAAATATAGTTATAACATCACAGCCCCTTTAGAGTTGTATGCCACCACCATATATTATTGTTTGTAATTCTCATTCTGCCACAAATATAAAGGCAAAGTGGCCAGTTTCACCATTTATTTTTAAATTTATCTCATGAAATTTTCCGCCGCCGTCGCCCTTTCTTTTATCAGTCTGTCTGCCGTTGCAAAAGGTACCCCATCTGATACAAGCATCAACGGTGTTGCTGTAATATTTTCCTATTCAACCTCCATTTTTCCCGTCTCGTGGCAGGCCCCGCCAATAAATGCAAAAGGAAAACCGCTAACAGCTTCTGAGATTCCACGGTGCAAAACAGTTATGATAAAAGCTCTTGAAAAATATCCTGCGGGAGCATTAAAAAATGAATTAACAGCCGTTTATTTTTTGAAATCGATGGCCTTTTATGATGTGGGATATGGGGGCACCAATTCAACAGATAATTTGTACCTGACCAATGATGGTGCAGCAAAAGGTTATACCAGTCTTTACCTGGAGCAGACATTCCACCACGAATACTCCAGTATTCTGTACCGCAATCATCCGAATTACTTAAATGAGACAGCTTGGAAAAATGCAAATATCGATAGCTTTGATTATAACGATCCTGAAAATGGTGTCGGTGCTATCCGCAATAATGAATCATCTCAGGACCTTGATCAGGAATTATGTAAAAAAGGATTTCTTACTCAATACTCCTTATCCGGCTTAGAAAACGACATTAACACTTTTGCACAAAATATGTTTAGCCCCTCGCCGGGTTTTTGGGAAATTGTTGATCGTTTTCCCAGAATCAATAAAAAATTACAATTGCTCATTGCCTTTTATAATAAGATTGATCCCCTATTTACTGAAGAATACTTCAGAAAACTAATAAAATAATTCTCATGCTGGTTCAACATAAAAAAAATAATGGTAAGGGGTTTTTTTATATAGGAGAGGAAGATAACAGGCTCGCTGAAATAACCTATACCATGCCCTCCCCTGTCAAAATGATTATTGACCATACTGAAGTAAGTGATGAGCTCAGGGGAAAGAATGCCGGCTATGAATTAGTAGCTGCCGCTGTTGAATACGCAAGGGCAAATAGCATAAAAATAATTCCACTTTGTCCTTATGCTGATTCCGTATTTAAAAAGAAAACGGAGTTTCACGATGTATTGTCTCAAACTTAAATTTTTATATGAGAAAAATATTTCTTCTTGCTACATTAATACTAACAGTATTCTTTTCTACTGCTCAGACATCTGACAGTTACATTCTGCTTAAACCTGACAGGGTTTTTGATGGTACTGCAATGCAAGCCGGGTGGGTGGTACTCGTAAAAAATAATATTATTGAGCAGGCAGGTGCTATGACTTTTAAGCTACCGGCCGGAACACAAATAATGGAACTAAAGGGCCAAACATTATTGCCCGGTTTGATTGAAGGCCATTCACATCTTTTTCTTCATCCCTATAATGAAACATCCTGGGATGACCAGGTATTAAAAGAAGCAAGAGCAGAAAGAACGGCTAGAGCCACTAATCATGCTAAGGCAACTTTGATGGCAGGTTTTACAACAGTAAGAGATTTGGGAACAGAAGGTGCCATGTATGATGATGCAGGATTGAAAAAAGCCATTGAAAAAGGAGTCGTACCCGGCCCAAGAATGATCGTAGCCACAAGAGCTATTGTTGCTAAAGGAAGCTATGGACCAAAAAGTCAGAGTCCGGATGTTGAATTACCACAAGGTGCAGAAGAAGTTGCAGGGCTCGAAGAATTAAGCAAAGCAATACGATCGCAAATAGGACATGGTGCTGACCTCATTAAAGTATATGCTGACTACAGTTTTGGCCCCAATGGTGAAGTACAACCGACTTTTAGTGAACTGGAGTTGACCTGGCTGGTGGGCAATACGGTAAGCAGTGGAAGAAAAACAGTTGCCCATGCCACCTCTCCGGAAGGAATGAAAAGAGCCATAAATGCAGGTGTAACTACTATTGAACATGGCGACAATGGTACAGAAGAAGTTTTTAAGATCATGAAAGAAAAAGGCGTTGCCCTATGCCCTACTCTTGCAGCAGGCGATGCTATTTCACAATACAGAGGCTGGAGAAAAGGAATTGACCCCGAACCAGAACGTATCAGCACCAAGAAAAAAACTTTTGCTTTAGCACTAAAAGCCGGTGTTACCATTTGTATGGGTGGCGACGTAGGAGTATACACTCATGGCGACAATGCAAGAGAAATGGAACTGATGGTTGAATATGGGATGAAGCCGACCGAAGTTTTACAATCAGCCACCTCTGTTAATGCAACAGTGTTTGGATATGCTGATAAAATTGGCAGCATCAAAAAAGGAATGCTTGCGGATTTAATTACAGTAGAAGGAGACCCTTCTATTGATATTAAAAATACCCGCAAGATAAAAATGGTAATGAAAGATGGGAAGGTTTATGTAAAACCATAAGCAATTCTTCTTCTCTTTCTGCTTACCAGCAAAATAGTCACATCAGCATTGTTTTTCATATCAGGATGCCGGTTAAATAGCCAATGAGAACTTTTTCCATTAACGGTTTTTCCAACAGCCATTACTTACTTATCTTGAACAACTAAAATTTCTGTCATGTCAATCAAACGTTTTTACCTTCTTCTTCATGTATTTTTCTTCTCCCTAGTTACTACTACTGCACAGGATGGAGGCTACAAGAACCCTCCAAAAGACATTGTGGATATGCTGCTGGCAAAAGCATCACCCAATGTAAGTGTGGATGAAAAGGCCGAATGGATGCTTTTTATTCAAAGTAATAGTTATCCCTCTGTTGAAGAACTGGCCCGGCCAGAGCTAAAAATTGCAGGTCTTCGTATCAATCCTGCAAACTATGCACCCAGCCGTCAAAATTTTGTTAACAGCCTTGTATTAAGAAATGTTGCTTCCGGTAAAGACTATAAAATCACAGGGTTACCCGCTACACTATCCGCAAGCAATATAAGCTGGAGCCCTGATGATAAAAAAATTGCATTCACCCAAACCACCAACAGCCGGGTTGACTTGTATGTAATAGATGTAGCCACACAAAAAGCCAGACAGGTAAATAAAACAGCATTGAATGTAATAACGGGGGGATATCAATGGTATGATGACAATACACTTTTATACCGAACAGCTATAAAACCTGCTTCGGCTGCACCACCCAGGCCAGCTGTACCAACCGGACCAACCACCCAGGAAAATTATGGGAAAGCAAGCCCCCGCCCAACTTTCCAGGATCTGATCAAAAGCCCTTATGATGAGCAGTTATATGAATTTTATGCTACCACGCAGTTAGTCAGGAATATAAATGGGGTGGAAACAAAAATTGGAGCCCCTGCCATTTACAGCAGCATTAATATTTCACCTGATAAAAAGTACATGCTTGTCCGCACATTAAAAAAACCGTTTTCATATACGGTACCTGCCGGAGGATTTCCTGCTACTGTTTTTATTGCAGACATGAATGGAAAACAATTAAAACAATTAGCAGATTTGCCATCTGCCGAAACTGCACCAAGTGGCAACGAAAATGTACAATTAGTACCCCGTGGTTTTGACTGGAGAGACGATGAGGCTGCCACCATTACCTGGTGCATGCCATTAGATAGTGGTTTCATAAAAAAGAATATGGATTTTCATGATGCTGTATATGCACTGGCTGCCCCATTCAATATGGAATCAAAACTGCTTTTTAAAACAAAAATGCGTTACCAGGCAACCGTATGGGGCAATTCAAATTTTGCCATGGTATTTGAAGCACTAAGAGGAAAACAGCAAACACAGGTAAGCCGGTACAATCCGTCTACAGGTGATGTAGAAAAATTAATGGAAAGAAATACCACCGATGCCTATTCCAATCCCGGTAACCCGGTTACAGAAAAAAATCAATGGGGCCGTGAAGTGGTAAAATTGATTGACAATGGAAATAAGCTGCTGATGAATAACACAACCGGCAGTTCTCCCAAAGGCGACCTTCCCTTTCTTGCCACTTTTGACATCAATACAAAAAAAACAGATATCATCTGGCGGAGTAATGAAGGCTATTTTGAATCAGTGATAAAAATATTAAATGCGGATAAATTAGAATTACTGACACGGAAAGAAAGTGAAAAAGAAGTTCCTAATTACTGGATAAAAAATTTGAAACTAAGAATTGCTGACCGACAGATAACCCAGTTTACCAATCCATATCCGCAATTGGAAGGTGTAACAAAAGAAAAAGTAAGGTATAAAAGAGCCGATGGTGTGGACCTTACCGGTGATTTATATCTGCCAAAAGGGTATAACAAAAGCCGTGATGGTAAGCTGCCGGTTTTTATTTGGGCTTATCCTGCTGAATACAATTCTGCAGCCGATGCTGCACAGATTCGTGGAAGTGAACATAAGTTTACATTACTTAACTGGGGTTCTGCTATTTATTACGTTACACAAGGCTATGCTGTATTGAATAATGCAGAAATGCCGATTGTAGCAACAAGCAAAGACAAAAAACCAAATGATAATTTCATCGAGCAGCTTACGATGAATGCTGAGGCTGCTATCAACATGCTGGATTCAATCGGCGTTGGAGATAAGAACAGGGTAGCTGTGGGCGGTCATAGCTATGGAGCCTTTATGACAGCGAACTTATTAGCCCATACAAAACTGTTTAAAGCCGGTATTGCAAGAAGCGGTGCGTATAACCGTTCCCTTACTCCATTTGGGTTTCAGAATGAAGACCGCACATACTGGCAGGCACCTGAATTATACAATGCTATGAGCCCATTCAGCTATGCTGATAAAATAAAAACACCAATCCTGTTGGTGCATGGAGAAATGGATAATAACACCGGTACTTTCCCTATACAAAGTGAAAGAATGTTCAATGCAATAAAAGGGAACGGCGGCACCGTAAAATATGTAAGCCTGCCTTACGAAAGCCATGGCTACCAGGGCCGGGAAAATATTCTGCATATGCTGAATGAACAATTTACCTGGCTAGAAAAATATGTGAAGAATGCAGAAAAGAAAAATGAAAAGGATGAGAAGAAAGGCTTTTAAACAGGTTTTAGATTGATGTAAAAATCCCGGTAAACAAAGCTTAAAGTTATATGACAAAGAGAAATAACAAGGAGCTGGCATCAAAACAGCAGAAAGAACTGCTAAACCTATTAAAAGACCGCTTTGAAAAAAACATGAGTCGCCATAAAGGTCTTGCATGGATAAAAGTGCAAACAAAACTGGAAGCCCATATTGAAAAATTATGGCCGCTTAATGAAATGGAAAGAACGGGTGGTGAGCCAGATGTTGTTGGGTATGATAAAAATACCGGCGAATATATTTTTTATGATTGTTCAGCAGAAAGTCCTGCGGGCCGCAGAAGTATCTGCTATGACAAAGAAGCCCTCGATTCAAGAAAAGAAAATAAACCCAAAAACAACGCTATTGAATTGGCTGCTTCCATGGGCATATCACTTTTAACAGAGAAACAATACCGGGAATTGCAGGAACTTGGAAATTTTGATACAAAAACTTCGAGTTGGGTGGAAACACCTGCGGCTATCAGAAAACTCGGTGGTGCAATTTTTTGCGATCGCCGGTACAATACTGTCTTCACTTATCACAACGGTGCAGAATCGTATTATGCAGCCAGGGCTTTTCGGGGTAAGCTAAGGGTTTGATTACGATAGATCTTGTATTTCATCTAACTAAAGGTTAATCAGTGACCAAACTTTTTTGCAGACATATTATAATTTTCATTTAAGCAATTCGCAAATTTTTCCTTGCCACCTTTTACTGCTATGGCTCGTCACTTGGCGGTCAGCAAACTTTATTTAAATTCGCAGATAGACCTTTTGGGCTCAAGCCCGGTAAAAACATTCAATACATGAGAATACTAAGT
>MTKZ01065796.1_pt1 | contig 11879 bp, 12 predicted proteins | sample 1042781 | NCBI WGS metagenome assembly MTKZ01 (sample SAMN06212207, study PRJNA360539) | anaerobic digester metagenome | biome: Wastewater treatment plant; material: sludge; isolation source: anaerobic digester fed with sludge from wastewater treatment plant | place: Denmark: WWTP Viborg ...
GAGATAGTTCTTTATGGTGTCGGGCGTGTTGAAATAGGAATGGAGGAAATGCGCGGACACCTTGACCTTGCCATCGAGGGCTGGCGTCGGCCGGATTAGTTCCGCGATGACCGCGGGCGCCGTACGATCCGCAATCTCGGCCGGATGCTTCGCCTTCGGGGGGATCTTACGCGCGGCCATAGTCTTTCCCCTCGAGCGTCGCCATGCTCGCCCCGTAGGTGTGCTCGTTCGGCTTTACGCTGTCATAGTCCGGCGTGTCCGCGATGAGGTACATGGTTACGCCCTCGAGCTCCGCGAAGGTGGAAACGTACTCCCGGATCTTCTTCTCGTAATAGCGGATCCGCTCTTGGTACGCGAGGATCCTCACGCGCTTTGAGCGCATGTAGTCACGGCCAGCCGCGAGCATCGCCTTCAAGCTTGAAACGTCCTGGCCGATGTTGTGCTTGGTGATGTCGAGCGTCGCCCCCGCGCGCTGGGTGAGCTGCACGACGACGGGGGTGAATGAGACGAGGTGCTCGCGGGGCATGACGAGATGGGGCGGCTCCTCCCCGTGGTCGAGCCCCGACATGTCCATTACCTCGAGGAAGGGGAGAGCGAGCTTGACGAGGATGGAGCGGATCTTCTCTCCGCCCTCCGCTATGAGGTCCATGGAGAGGACATTCAGGCCATCGCGGATCGCGCGTAGGAACGAGAAGAGGGTGAGGTGCCCCATGCTCTCGCGCCAGGAGAGATACGCCGTGCCGATGTTCCCAATGAAGATCCTCATGCGATACTCAAAATCTATTACCGCCTGGCGATCGTCAGCACCCCCACGAGTGCCCGGGGGGGCGACGGCGAGGAGCTCGCCGAGCTGCTTCTGCGTGAGAAACGCCTGGCGGTATATCATGTAATCCGCGAAGTTATTGGCGATGAGGAGGCCCCGGTCGCGGTACGATCCCTCGCGGAGGATCTTCTCTACGTCCCAGCGTCGGCGAGGTGCGCGCATAAAGCCCCCCGGCGCCGCCTTCGGCTTACGCTCCCTCACTGTCATAGTTCCTTCCCCTTCATCCCGCCGCCCGGATCCGGCACCCTACGTTGCCCCAGGGCGCACGATCTCGAGGAGGTCCGGTCTCTGATACTCGCCCTCCAAGGGATCCCCGCCTCACCCGGAAATAGCACACACCAGAGTTGCCGGCGGCCGGTGTAGCACGTTCCACCACCATTCATACCCGCGCACACCATACCGCACGCAGTCCGCGCCGTGGTCGTCCACCCCCACTTGCTCCTCCGTGTATTCCCCCAAACTGTCCTTTGCGTAGTGGAGCTTTTGCATCTGCCGCCACGTCACCTTGCAGCACGGGGAAAACCAGAGCCGGGGGCGCTTCTTCCCGCTCTCGTCCTGGTAGAGCGCGAGCCGCTTCCGCACGGCCTCATAGCCGACAATGACCCGGTTGTCGGCGGCGCACACCCGGCCCCTGGGCTCCGTTTGTGATCGCTTGACGAAGAGCCGCCCGCGATACTCGGAGCGGTTTATCTCCTCTATCATCTCCCGGCCGGCCGGATCGCAGAAGCCGCACTCGGCCAGTTTGAAACCTCGCCGCTCGTGCTCCTCCGCCACGTTGCGGATGAAGTCGGAGAGCGGTATGCTCTCGGGGGCGTACTCGTGCACAAAAACAATGTCCCCCTCGTCATACTGGAACCAGAGCGCGAAGGGGTGCTGATATCCTGCGTCGAAAGCGATGAAGAGCGGAGATTTCGGGTTATAGAAGTCATCCTGTAGAATGTGCTCGTACTCGTCGAGCATCGGATATACGGCGTCGGCGCGCTTCGGCCTGGTGCATAGCATTTCCGCTTGGAAACTCTCCAGCGTCGCCACCCGCATAAACGCCCGCCGGAGGTCCTCGAGCTTGTAGTACCCGCTGCCCTGTTTCGCTCGGCCGCCGCACACTTCCGCGAAGCTGTGGGGCTTGTTCTCGAGGTCATAGCGGACGAGCGCCGCGCAATCAGGGTGCGGCTTCTCCGGGGAGCACTCGAGGGGGCAGCGTTCCACCACGCAGAAGCAGCACCATTTATAGAGCGTCACCTCCGAGCCCGGATCTCCGGCCCGCTCGACAGCCTCCGCCATGAGCCCGTGCTGTATATGCAGCGTCGAGAACGTCTCCACGCTCGCGGGGATCCCGCGCTGCTCCTGGGGGACGAGCTGCGCAGCCTCGAGGATATTCGGCTTGAAGTCCTCGAGCTCGTCGTACTTGAGCCGCTGGACGTGCGTCCCCCGGACGCTCTTCGAGCTCGCCGCGAGGATCTCCACGGCCGAGCCGTTGCGGTATCTCGTGCGCGACATGAGGGGCTCGCCGTCCACCACATCGGGGAAGCTGCGGAGGTCGTACTCGGTTTTGTACTGGTACATCTTCCGGGCCTGGTCCGCGCTGCCGGCGAGGATCCGCGTCTCGCAGCCCGGGCGGAAGATGCTGTCAAGGTGTGTCGTGATCGCGCCGCATACCGTCTTGCCGCTCCCACGGGCGGCCCACACGAGAGCATCCTTGTGCGGCTTGTAGAGCTGCTTCTCCTCCTCCGTCCATCCGTCCGTGCTGTCGAAAAAGCTCCCGACGATGTACTCGAAGGGCGCCGCGTGATCCTCGCACACGCGCACCCGGGGGACCTCGACACCGTAGAAGCGCCGGATGTACTCCCAAAGCCACGCCGGCGACGTCGGCTTTGTGTTCCGCAGGAGTTCCCGAGTGGCGCCGATCGCGGCTTTCATGCGAGCCCAGCCTTTTCCGCGTTGTCGAGCCCCCGGAAGAGCTCGATCGCCTTCTCCGGGGTAAGGTTCTGGAACGCGGCCTGTTGCTGTTGCACCACCACCTGAGGCCCGGACTGTTTCACCCCTTTGAGCGCCTGCTTCATGTCTGCATACTCCCGGATTTCCCGGGTGAGCTTCACCTTGTCGGCAAGGTCCCCGGCCTTCTCCCGCGCCCGTATAAGGCTGGCAATCTCCTCCTCGCAGAAGCGGATCTCATCCCGCACCGGGTCATCGTCGGCATACTGCCGCGCCACCCGGGCGTATGCTTTGACGTAGTTATAGACGGTCCCGACGGAGAGCTTCCGGCGTTTCCCGCCGGTATTGAACGCGGCCGACTTCTCGGCGATGTCGTGGTAGCTCATATTCCCCACGACGCGCAGTAAATAAAGGCGCTGCGCGAGCCTGAGCTCCGCGGGGTTCTCCTCGAGGTTGTTCAATACCGCGGGCAGTTTCGGGGGGTTCCCGGCCTTGACGCCGAGCTTCTCGGCGGCCGTCGGCGGGCGCGGCCGAGCGCGGCCTTTCCCGGTCATTCTACCTTCACCCCGAGGAGTTCACTTGTCAGTGTTCGGGTAACGTAGAAGTTCCACACCCTCGGGAAGATGGAGGGCCATACCCACACCCCCCGGCGCTTGTTACGATCGCTGGCAAGGTCCGCCGCCGTGGCGCCGTCCTGTGTCACCGCGAGCTCGATCCCCTCCGGCATACGGAAAGCGGGGGAGGCGAGCACCTCGGGGATATTCAACGGGGCAGGCTCCGGGCATTTGATTTCCGGCCGCTCGACGGCCCCGCGCTCTGTGACACACGGGCCAGCGTTCCACATCACGTTGAAAGATGCCGGGGCTTCCTCTATGCCGGTCGGGGTAAGCATCAGCTCGATCCCTTGCTCCCGTTGTTTTGCGGTCATGCGCTCGGAGAGCGTGCCTTCATCCGTCACGTGCCCCGCGAAAGAGCCGTCCTCGAGCTCGAGGACTGTCCCCTCGCCGCGCTCGTCGCAATAGTCCGCCGCCACCACCGCACGGATCGCTTCCCACACTGTCCCGTACCCTCTCATGCCCTCACCTTCCCTTCGGCCAAAGCATCGAAAAGCCGGGGGATGCTTCCCGCTTTGTGGAGAGCATCCCACAGCGCCGGGGTAATGTAGCAGCCCCACATTTTTATCTGCTTCGTGTGTGGGCGCAGCCATACGCCGAGCTCACTGTCGGATAGTGGCGAGCCGACCTTCTCGGGCGTTTCACTCCTCGGCCGCGTCACTACCACCTTCACCGCCGCCGGGAAACGATACCCCGGCGATGCCGGGAGCTTCGCGGCGGGCTCCTTCTCCTCGAGCCCCTTCTTGAAAAACTGATTGAGCCACTTCGGCGCCGCCTTCAAGCCCGTGGGCGTGACTATCAGATTCACGCCGTCCTTTCCGCCGCCGAGGGCCTCCGCCACCGTCCCCTTCTGAAAGCTGGGGCCATATTCAGGGTTCACATGCCCCGCGAAAGAGCCGTCCTCGAGCTCTACCACATACGCATCGGCCTCCCCCCTCACGTTGTGGTGAGAATACCCGCCCTGAAGTGTGGCGAGCGCCGCCTCAAACAACGTCCCGTACCCCTTCATTCTACCCCTCCCCTTGTTGTGGAGGCGTCCGCCAGTCCGCCCCCCCGTTTCCTCTCGCCTGCTCCCCTGCGGGGCACCCGCTACCCCTCGCCCCCCGGTGATCGCCTCCCCCAGCCTCGCCGGGGGCCTCCGGCGAGCGCTTGTATGCCATTCAAGAGCTCTTGCTTGGGGTGCAAGAGGTCCTCGCCCCCTGCTATCGGCCTCCCCCGTGAGGGTATGCTTTCCACCCTCTCCCCCACGCTCGGGGGCGCCCGACCGGCCCCGGATCCCCTCCCCGAGTGATCCCGCCGCCCCCTCTCAGGCGGGGATATTATTTACTTGCGATAATGCTGGATTGCGCGAGTAATCCCCTTCCCGGCGTCCGGGTGTGGAGCCGGGCATACTCCGACCGGGCGAGCCGGTCCGTGGTGCGCTTGCCGAGGCCGACAATGACGGATACCTCCGCCTCCGGCCCTATCACTACCGCTATACGATCGCTCACCTTGCCGCGTTTCGTTGCCATGCTCGAGGGCCTCCCCCGCCCTATCCTTCCCGATTGATCCGGTCCGCTATGTACTTCTCGAGGTCCTCCCGCCTCAGGCGGATACACTTCCCGAGTCGGGCGTGCGTGAGTTTCCCAGCCCGAATGAGGTTGTAGACCGTCGCCCGGGACAGCCTCAAATAGGTGCAGGCTTCCCCGACGGTGAGGACCGCGGGCGTGGCGCCCTCCGGGCTCTGCTTCATCTGCTCGACTGCGCTCCCCTTCATCGTATCGGCCTCCCCCTCCTGACCTCTGCAACAGGCTTGTACGGCCCGCCCTGCTTTTTCTCCATGCGCTCGACATACTGCCGGACCGCCTCATTCACCACGTCCGAAACGGTGCTCCGATCCCACCACGCCGCCGCCCGGATCTTCTCCACGTTCCCGGCGTCCATGTGGTACGACTGCCGGACTGTGGCCGGTGCGCTCTTCGGCTTCTCCGCCGATCCCGGGACCGCCCCCGCGGGCGGCGCCACCGGTGCCGGGGCTTTGTCCTCGATCCCTGCCACCGCGTCCAGCACGTTTGAGCCCATCGCCCTGCGCTTCGCCATGACTATGCCCTCCCTTCCTGCCGTATAACCTCGACCGCCAGAGCGCGATAATCCTCCGCGCCGTGACTTCCCCCGTCGTACTGCGTTATCGGCTGCGCGAAGCTGGGGGCCTCCGCGAGCCGTACATTCTCCCTTATGAGGGTATGGTATACCTTCCCGGGAAATGTAACCTTTAGCCGCTCTATGACCTCCTGCGAGAGCCGGGTCCTCAGGTCCACCCGGCAGGCGAGAATACCCGCGACCTCGAGGGCCTGATTGAGCCGCTCCCGGACGATCCCGACGGTCCGCATGAGCGCCGCGAGCCCGTTCAAGGCGAGGACGCCAGCCTCCACGGGGACGAGGACCTCCCGGGCGGCCGCAAGGGCGTTGACGGTGAGGATCCCGAGGGAAGGGGGGCAGTCCATGAGGATATAGTCGAGCCCGTCGGCGAGGCGCTCAAGCTTCCCCCGGAGGACCGTTTCGGCGCCCACCTCCCCGGCGAGGGCCTTCTCCGCGGCCGAGAGGGCCATAGAAGAGGCTATCAGGGCCACCCCGGGGGTCTTCGTCGGGGCCACCAGCTCCGCGAGCTCCCGATCCCCGGCGAGGGCGTCGAGGAGCCCCCGGCCGCCGTCCCTGATCCCGTACCACAGGGAGCCGTGCGCCTGCGGGTCGAGGTCGAGGAGGAGCACCTTCCGGCCCTTCTCGGCGAGGGCCGCCGCGAGGTTGACGGCCGTCGTGGTCTTCCCGCTTCCCCCCTTCTCGTTTACAATGGCGACTATCCTCTTCATAGGCTCCTTTTATTCCTTTACGGTATAATGCCCCAAAAGGTGACTATATTCTACCGCAACGAGTTACAGCGCAAAGACGTTACTCTGGGTTTCATAACGGGCATTATGTAACCTATACTTCCTTTTACACCAATAGGCGACATAACGTATGTTATCATACCCTCTGTCCGATGACTTTTGTTCTGCCGCAACGAGTTATGACAAGAGAAAAACGCGGCCGTTTTTATTTCACGCAATAGGCTGGCGGCAGGCGAGTTACGGCGAGGCGCAACGTAGGGTGTTCCAGTAGGTTGTGTCATTCCCCCGCCGCCTCGGATACCATCCGGCTAACCTTCCCCCCGAGGTCCTCCCGGTTGTCGTCATAGTAGAGGAGCGTCCGCAAGTCCCGGTGCCGACTGAAACGCTGCACGGCCCGGATATTCCCCCCGGTGAGGTCGAGGGCCTCCGTGATCCCCGCGTGCCTGAGCCCGTGGGGGCGTACCCGGAGCCCGGCCCGCTCCCCCAGCCTCCTGACGATTTCCCACACCCCGCCGCCGGTGATACGGCCTCCGCAGCGCCCCCCCCGGTCTATGTGAGGGAAGAGCGGCCCCGGATCCCCGCCCCGCGCTTTGATCCACGCCGCGAGCGCCGCGCTGGTATGGGGCGGGAGTGTGAGCTCCTCCTTCTCCGTCCTCCCCTTCCCGAGGATCGCCACTACTCCCCGCTCGAGGTCCACGTCCTCGAGGTCGAGGCTGGCCGCCTCCCCGCGTCTGAGCCCGAGGTCATAGAGAAGCCGGAGGAGCGCCCGGTCCCGCACGTCCTTTTTCCGATCCCCGAGGCCCGCGAGGAGCCGCAGGAAGCCCGCCCGGCCCGGCCCCCGGGTGTCACGATAGGCGGCTACCTTCTCCCCCTCCACCTCGAGGGTCCACTCCACGAGCCCCATGAGCCGGGCCATTTTTACGGCGCTGCGGAGGGTGGAAATGCGGCGATTGATTGTCCGGGGGGATTTGCCGCGCTCGAGGAGTCCGCGCTTGTATTTGAGCATGAGAGAATGAGCCCCGCCCCGGCCGGATCCGACAAGGTGGAGGATCGCCTCGAGGGTCCCCTCGGCCGCCCCCCCCGTGTGCTCGGAGAAGTCCCGGAGGTCCGCCGCGTATGCCTTGCGCGTGGCCGGGCTCCGGCGCCCGAGGAAGTTCTCGAGGAGTTCCCGGGCGAGTTCCCGCGGGGCGGCTATATCTGCGCTTTCATGTTTTACGAGCGATGTTTCCTTTTTCATCTATAGCCTCAAAAGGAAGTATAGGGCGCCTATTCTGTGAGGATTATACCATCCCCGCCGTCTAGTGTCAAGTATAGAGTTATATTATCTATTATCCCGTGTGGGTATGCTTTTTTACGAGCCACAGGGCGGCGAGGCGGTGAGGGGATGGAGGAGGGGGAGAAGTCCGGGCAGGATCCCCGGAAGTCTCCCCCGTGAGGGTATGCTTTTTCGGCGGCCGGTGCCTCAGTCCTCGAGGGAGGCGAGGTGCCAATGTGCCCGCCAGTCCTTCGCCGTGCCGCCGTCGAGCCCGAGCTGCTCTTTGCCTATGGGGACGAAACGGCTACACGCTTTTTGCCACACGAAGGGACAATCACTCATGCCGCCGGACCGGTTTTTACTGAAGCTCAGGAAAGCGTACACCGGCACCGTCGAATACCCGAAGCTCTTGCGGGGATAGTCGGCCTCGAGGTCCGCATAGTATTTTTCGGCCCTCTTCCGCTCTTCCGTTTTGTGCGCCTCTCCCGCGTGGGATGATTTCGTGAGCTGCTCGCGGATGATGATTTCCGCCAGTAAGTCGGTCCTGTGCGTGATCTCATAGGATCCCCGCGGGGCTGTCTGTCTGCCCTTCCCCCCGGCCTCGATTTCTTTTGTCGCCTCCTTCGTCGTGTCCGACAGCACGATAACGGAAATGTCGAGGTCCCGGGCCAGCTTCTTTAGTCCGCCCACCACCTCGCCCACACGCGCCGTTTCGTCACTGTTTATTGCCGCGTCCTCTGTTTTCAATCCGTTGAACGGATCCACGCAGAGGATAACGAAAGGATCCACACCCGCAGCCCGGGCAATCTGCGCTTTGATCTTCCGCGTTATGTCGCCCACGGTCCGGTATGTCATGCCGGGCGGGGCCTCCACGAAGTACAGCACCGGCGCGTACTGGTCGCGGTAGAGCTGCATCGCGGCTTTCAGCTTCGCCGCTCCTTCCTCGTCTTCCGCAATCTCCTTTCCCTCTATGCTCCCCGAGTTCAGGAGTCCGATCCGGCTGTAGCTCCTCGTGAGGAGTTCCTGCTTCGACATTTCCATTGAAACGAAAATCCCCACACAGGGCGGCCCGTCGGCCTGCTCGGACTGTGCCCGGACCGTTTCCTCGACGAGCTGGAGCGCGAGGGTGGTTTTGCCAGCTCCGGCCGGGGAGCATATCGTGAGCACCTTTTGCCGCTGTAGTCCGCCGTTCAAGTTCTTGTTGAGCATCGCCGAGAATGTCGGGACCGGCTTCGTGCCGGGGTCGAGGATCCGCCGGTTTATCTCGTCGAGCTCGTGCAGCACGGGCTTGACCTCGACGAAGGGGGAGGCGGCCGCACGGTCCAAAAACTCCCGCATCCCCACGAGGTGCCCGCTCAGGTCCCCGATCCCCCCGGGCTGTAAACTCTCCATGTACTTTTTCCGAAGCTCGCGCTCGATCGCCCTGTTTCGGATCTCGGCGACACACCCGGGGAGGTTACAGTCTAGGACCTCCTCGGTGTACAGTGTCGAGAGGTGCCCCGCCATTCCTTCGGGCTCCTCCTCGGGCTTGTCCTTCGTGAGGTGCGTCGTGAGCCGGTCCAGTATCAGGGGCTCCCCCCGGTTCTCAAAGTCCCGCATCGTGCGGAATATGCGCTGGTCCCGGACGGCGAGGAAGTCTTCCGGGATGAGGCCCTCGGCGTGCCTGAGGTTCCCCTTCTGTAGCGCCGCCGCGAGGATCTGCCGCTCCGATTGCTCCGCGTGTGGGGTCTTCGTATCCATGTGCTCCTCCATTCTGGCCGCCGGTGTTTTTTCTTTTTCTTTCGGGGGGGCGCCGGTTCCAAAAACCGGGCGCCTCCCCTTCCCCTGAGATTGCCCTGTATATATACGTTCTGACGTATACCTAAGCGATTTTGCCGCCGATAACTCGTTGCGGCAGAGCACACTATAAACAGCGTTTCCCCGTCAGGGTATGCTTTTTTACCCGTCAGGGTATGCTTTTCTTGCTTTCGCTTATGTCAAGCGTCCCCTGCTCCCCCTCTATGGCGGGGTATTTCATCGGGGACGGAAGGCCCCGGGGGAAGTAGTGATCCGGGTGTTTCACGAGGTGATACTGCTCTGTGTCCGGGAGGAAAGTCACCTCCTGTAGGTAGCCGATCTCGACGTAGCGGGCGAGCGCCCGGGCGAGGTACTGCTCGTTTCGCGCCCGGTCATTTGAGCGCCAGCCTCCCCACTCAATAAGCTTTGTCACGCTCCTGTTTTCCTCGAGCCACGTTTCGCGTTGCAGCCTGAGGAAAAGCCGCTGATCGCACTCGTGCTCTATATCGCAGAGGAGGAAGAGGACCGTCGAGCTGATCGCCTTCGTGTAATCGTCGCTCCATATCCCGAGCCGCATGACGATCCGGTGTTTTTTCCTCCCGTCTTCCTCTACGTTTCGCCAGTTCTCGATCCACCTCTCGCGGATGATGTGCCTCTCGTTGACCTTGACCATCTTTTTGAGTTTCCCACGCGAGCCTTTGACGGGCACTAGCTTTTTCAATGGGCGGTTATATGCAAAGTAGAGGCTTATGTGCCACATGACCGCGACCGCACGCAGGACGCGCCTCCGACGGGCGTCCTTCGTCCACCTCTCCAATCTGTCGAAGTCGGGATATATCTCGCGGCAGAGCTCATTCCAGTTTCGGAGGATGATCTCGCCCGGGCGCTTCATGGTGTTTTTCTGCCGGTGCGCTATGCGTGAGAGGGCGAGGTAGACGCGCATCCTGAACACACCGCCGAGGTCGAGGGCCTGCATCCCGAGCTCTTTTATATCCTCGCGTATGTCCGGGTGTCTCTGACACAGCTCGGCGATGTGTAGCTCTTGCAGGAGCTCAGAGCCCGAAGAGAAGATGATAGAGGCTCCCGACTTGTTCCGTTTCGCCATTTCCGCCACCTCGGCGGAATAGAGCAGTTGACACATTGGATGATTCTCAAAGTTGCCCGCCACCTCGCCGGTTGTTATGAGGTGTGACTTTTCCAGCATGGGGGCGAACACGCCGAAGGCCCCCGGGATCTTCCCGGGTTTTTCGGGCGCCAGTAGTTCCCCCCTCTCGAATAGGTCCCCCTGCCCCTCGGGCTCGCGCCTGCCGATCTCCTGCTCGAGGAAGTCGAGTATCTCCTGCCATATTTCGCGCTTCTCGGCGTCGGGGAGGGGATCTAGGTCCAGCCCCTCCCCGCATATCTCTATCATCATGGGGAGGTATGCGATAGCCGATGCGTAGCATACCTGTATCGCTCCGAATGAAACGGAAAGCTTGACGCGGTACTTCATGCCCGCGGTCTCACGGTCCCAAAAAGTCCCCGTGAAAACTCGAGGGGTGAAACGGGTTTTGATCTCGCGCTCCCGGCGCTCCTCGTCCGCCCCTTGAAGCTGCTCGATCTCTTCCCGGGTGAGGTATAGGTGATAGCTTTCCCACCCCTCATCGTCCCATTTACGAAGCATAACAGCACCCTCGGCAACCTCGAGGAAGCGGATCCCACTCACGATAACGCTTTCGTCGGGCACACCGGGAGGCGGCCCGTATACGCCGGGGCAGTTGAATATGACGCCACCACCACCGGGACCGGCCGGCCGCTCACTTATCAGCACGTCGGCAGGCTTCCCGAAGTGCTCGGTTCTCCATGTGAGCACGGGCGGCCGCTCACGGGCGGAAACCTTCCCTCCCCACGGAATCCCCCCACGCTCAATGTCCCAGCTCCATTGAACGGGGCGAATGACGCGGGCGGAAAACTTCCCTCCCCACGGAATCCCCCCACGCTCGAGGTAGCGCCGGATGTCCCCTACCACGTCCTTTAGTATCAGGGCGAGGACCTTATCCCGGGCGATGCTCTGCGCTTCCCGCTTCTCTGTCATGGTCCCCTTTTATCTCGCCCCCGCGCCACGATCGCCCGCCCGCGTTTGGGTAATTATTTTCAGCTTCCCGCCTCGCCGCCCGGATCCCGCCGGAAACGCCCCCCGACGTTGCCCTATAACGCGAGTTCTCGAGGAGGTCCGGTCTCTGATACTCGCCCTCCAAGGGATCCCCGCCTCACCCGGAAATAGCACACACCAGAGTTGCCGGCGGCCGGTGTAGCACGTTCCACCACCATTCATACCCGCGCACGCCATACCGCACGCAGTCCGCGCCGTGGTCGTCCACTCCCACCTGTTCCTCTGTGTATTCCCCCAGGCTGTCCTTTGCGTAGTGGAGCTTTTGCATCTGCCGGAACGTCACAACGCAGCACGGCGAAAACCAGAGCCGGGGGCGCTTCTTCCCGCTCTCGTCCTGGTAGAGCGCGAGCCGCTTCCGCACGGCCTCATAGCCGACAATGACCCGGTTGTCGGCGGCGCACACCCGGCCCCTGGGCTCCGTTTGTGATCGCTTGACGAAGAGCCGCCCGCGATACTCGGAGCG
>MTKZ01010084.1_pt1 | contig 11873 bp, 4 predicted proteins | sample 1042781 | NCBI WGS metagenome assembly MTKZ01 (sample SAMN06212207, study PRJNA360539) | anaerobic digester metagenome | biome: Wastewater treatment plant; material: sludge; isolation source: anaerobic digester fed with sludge from wastewater treatment plant | place: Denmark: WWTP Viborg ...
ACCGCGACTTCGTGTCGGCCGAGGCCTCCAAGGTGACCAAGCTGGTGGAGGGCTCCGAGGTCGGGCGTCCGGTGCCGATCATCAGCTTCATCGCCCGTCAGCGAGACCTGCGCGACCTGGTGGGTCACGACGTGCCCGGCGCCGACAAGCTGTCGTTCGTCGACCAGCTGGACTGCATGGCCGAACGGTTCTCCAACATCGTGTTGAACGACTCGAACCTGCCGGTGGTGGCCAAGGAGCGGCTGCTGAAACCTCGGGACCCTGCCGGTGCGGACGCGCTGGAGGAGGCCTTTGCCGGGCTGCACCTGAGCGACGATGTTCGGGACGCACTGCGGGGCGACTCGGGAACCGATCGTGACTTTCGCCTGACCTACCCGTTCAGCCCGGCCTTTCTGGCCATAGTGGTGGACGTGGCCAGTGCGTTGCAGCGCACCCGCACCGGGCTGCGGGTGCTGCTGGAACTGCTGGTGGACAACCGGGCCACGCTGGAGCTGGGACAGCTGGTGCCGGTAGGCGACCTCTACGACGTGTTGGCCGATGGCACCAGTCCGCTGTCGGAGGAGATGAAGGGATCATTTGCGGCCGCCCGACGGATCTACGCCGACACGCTGCGGCCGATCCTGGCGTCCGAGCACGGGCTGGGCCCGGACGACGCACCCACCGTGGCGTTTCGCAATGACGACCGGCTGGTGAAGACCCTGCTGCTTGCGGCACTGGTGCCGAACTCGGCCCCGTTTCGCGACCTGACCGCCCGCAAACTGGTGGCGCTGAACCACGGGCTGATCAGCTCGCCGGTGCCTGGGTCCGAGGTGTCGGTGGTGGTCAACAAGCTGAACACCTGGGCGGCACGGGCCGGTGAACTGCAGGTGGGCAGTGACCCGCAGAACCCGACCGCACGCATCGTGTTGAGCGAGGTGGACACCCGGGCCATCCTCAACTCGCTCGACCAGATCGACAACACCGGCAACAGGCGCCGCCTGCTGCGCGACCTGGTGGCCGAGGCGCTCGACGTGCCCACCGACCGGCTGACCCTGGCCACGACGTTCACCTGGAAGGGCATCAAGCGACCCGTCGACGTGGTGTTCGGCAACGTACGTGACACCGACGAACTGACCGACTCGGCTTCGCCTCCAACGGTGATACCTGGAAGGTGGTGGTGGACTACCCCTTCGACGAGCCGGGTTGGGACCCGCGCACCGACCTCGCCCGCGTCGAGGCACTGCGGGCCAAGGGCAACAACTGGCGCACCGTGTGCTTNNACCGTGTGCTGGGTGCCGTCGTTCTTCACCGCCGAGCTGATGGGCCAGGTGGGCGACCTGGTGCGTCTCGATCACCTGCTGCCGGTGGCCGGACAGGTCAGCCAGCGGTTTCGGGAGGCCACCTCCAACCTCAGCCCAGAGGCGCGGGAGCAGGCCCGGCCCCAGCTGGAGGCCCAGCAGAACGCCGCCCGGTCTCGCCTGGTGAAGGCGCGCGGCCAGGCCTACGGCGTGAGCACACCGGACCCGGCAACGATCGACACCAGCCACGGGCTGGCCGACCACTTTCCCAGCCTGCGGTCGGGCTTTGCGGTGCGGCCGCCTCAGGGCACCCCCTTGATGGGCGCCAGCCTGCTGGACGCCTTCCAGAACGTGGTGACCCAGGCGCTGGCCCACAGCTACCCGGCCGCACCCGAACTGGAGGGCGATGTGGGCCCAGCCGCGCTGCGCCGGGTGCTCGGCGTGTGCGAAGAGGCGATCGAGGCGTTCGACGGCCGGGTGCCGCAGGTGCCGCCCGCCGATCGGCGCACGATGCGGTCGATCGCCAACCCGCTGAAGCTGGGCGTGCAGAGCGAGCAGGCGTTCACCCTGGACGTCGGCCGCTGGGACAACGCGTTCACTCGCAAGCTGAGCGAACGCGCCGCCGGCGGCGCCGTGGGCGAGGTGACGGTGGGGGAGCTGCGGGCCTGGATCGACGACCCCGAACCGATGGGGCTTACTCGACAGCTGCAGAACCTGGTGCTGATCGTGTGGGTTGCCGCCACCGACCGCAGCTTTCGCGACCACGGGGGACCCGCAGCGATGAAGCTTGATTCGCTTGGCGACCACCTGGAGGTCGTCGCCGACGAGCTGCCCGACGCGCAACGATGGGCCAAGGCCCGCAGTCGGGCCGAGCGGGTGCTGGGCGTACACAGCCTGCCCGACAACCCCTCGGCGGTCGGCCTGGCCCGCCTCGGGGGCGGCGTCAGGGTTGCATTGCAGAGTCTCGATGGACCGGCGGGTCGGTCGGTGAGAGCGCTGGAACGACTGGTGGCGCTGGTGCCCGACGAGGAACCGGCGCGGCTGCGCACGGCCCGGGCTGCCGAGACGTTGACCGTTGCGCTGGGCCGGGCCTCGGGAGATCTGGGCGTGGCCAACGCGCTGGTGGAGGCCGAGCTGAACCCCAGTGCCGAGGCGGTAGCCGCCTCGCTGAGCGCCGCCGACTCCACAGCCGGCGCCATTGAGGCAGTCGACCTGGGCATCCTCGGCGCGGCCTTCGCCGACGAGCAGGGCGTGGCGCTGCGAGACGACCTGGCGGCCCTGCTTGGCGCCGACGAGCTGGCCGCAAAGCTGGCGCCTGGGCTGTCGGCACTGAACCAGCGGGCCCGCTCGCTGGTGCTGGGAACCGTGGCGGCCCCAGGAGCCGAGCGAGCCGATCGGCCCGGCGCGGCCGGCGCTCACCCGGCCCCCGCTCCGGCACCGGCCGTTGCCATCGTCGAGACGTTGCCGGGTACGGCGGGCGGGCCGTTGGCGGCCTCCGGTGCCGGCGTCAGCACCGTGCTTGGGCGGCAGGGCCTCAGCCGCATCGAGGCACAGGCGGCGCTGGGCAAGCTGATCGCCGACTTGGACGATGACCGCTACACCGATCGACGCTTCGACGTGGAGGTCGTAATGCGGGACGGCTCGGCCGGCTGATGGGCGACGGCACGGCGGTGCGCATCGCCACACCCGCGCTGTTGGAGGCCCGGCTGGCCGACGTGCGGGCGTCGCTGGGCGACAGGGCGCCCAACCCGCTGATCGTCGGGGTGCGGGCTCGGCCGCAGTGGAACGAGCCGGCGCAGCGCTTCGGTGGCCAGGACACCCGGGTGGAGGCGTGCGCCACACCGCTGGGAGTGCGCAGCGCGCTGGAGCGATTCGGCCGGGACGGTGCCTCGTCCACGTTGATGGTGCTGACCGACCTGAGCGAGGAGGAACTGGGCGACGATCTGCTCGGCCGGTTCTGGAAGCCGTCGCTGATCTCGTTGAACCCGTGGGCTGCGGTTCGGCTGTGTTTCGATGTTCGGCGCCTCGACCCGGCGTTCGCCGAGGATCGGCTGGCCTGGATGGCCGACGCGTTGCTGGCGATGCCGCTCGATGGGGCTCCGACGCCCACGGGTGTGCTGACCGTGGAGGCGGCGCTGGGCCTGTTGGCGGGCGCCGTCTTTGGCGCCGACGGCCTGAGCCTGGAGCAGTTGCTGGTGGCCACCGGACGGTCCGGCTTCGGCGGGACGGTTGGCCGCAGTAACCCGACGACTGTCGCCGGGCTTTGCGACACGTTGGCCCGGCAGGGCCCGGCCGCAGCGCTGGTGTTGGGTGCCATTGCCTTGGGCAACGGCGCCGCTGCGCTTCCGGGCGGGTTGGCGGCCTCGGGGTTGGAGTCCGCCGGGCCCGACCACCTGGCGGTGGGGCGCATCGAGGCGCTCACCGGCGTCTCCCACCCGGAACCGGCTGCCATCGCTGCCTGGGCCCGGGCGGCGGAGTCCGCATTCGGCGGTCTGGACGGTGCATGTGCGGCCGAGGTGGCGGCCGAGGGCGCCCGGCTGACCGACGACTGGCGGGCGCCGGATCGGGCCGCCAGCACCGTGCTGCCCAGCGCCTTCGAGGCGCGGTTGGAGGTGCTCGCCGGCACCCTTGACGCTGCGCTGGACGACCCGGCCACTTTCGACAGCGGGTTGCTGCGCGATCTGGTGCGCAACATCGGCGATCACCGCCTGGCTCAGGAGGGGCACGGTCGCACGCGGTTCGCTCGTGCCCGGCTGGCGGCGCGGCTGGCCACATGGCTGACGCAACGCAGCCTCAGCGGCTCTGGCAGCCCACCCGCGCCGCCATCGCTCAACGTGCTGATCGAGGACTACCTGCACGACGGGTCGTGGGTGGATCGGGCTAGGCGCCGGGTGGGGGAGGGCGACGACACCCCCGAGGCGTATCAGGCCGTGCTCACCCGCATCAGCGCCCAGGCGCACGCTGCCCGGGCCTTCGACAACGAACGCTTCGCCCGATCCCTTGCTCAGTGGTCGACCAGCGGCGTTGCGGGCGATCTGGCCGATCCCGTCGTCGCGGTGGAGTCGATGCTGGAGAAGGTTGTGGTTCCGTTGGCCAAACGCCGGCCGGTGCTGCTGGTGGTGCTCGACGGCTGCGGACTGGCCCAGTTCCGCGAGCTGGCCGCACAGTTTCCAGCTTTCGGGCTGGCCGGGATCGGCCCCGCCAAAGCCGACCAAGCTGGTCGAGGTCGGGTGGGCCTGGCCGCCCTGCCAACCGTGACCGCCGTCAGTCGAACGTCGTTGTTGTCGGGGCGCCTGGTGGTGGGCACCCAGGACGACGAGAAGCGGAACCTGCCCGCCCATCCGGCGGTTGCCGGGCTGGAGGGCCCGCCCGCGGTGGTGTTCCACCGGGGCGACCTCACCGGTGGCTCCGGCACGGCGCTGCCCCAGCCGGTGCGGGAGGCGCTGGCGGCCGACGGTCCGGCGCTGGTGGCGGCGGTGGTGAACACGATCGACGACGAACTGTCGCGTGGAACGTTCTCCCGCGCCTACCGCATTGAGGATCTCGACCCGCTGGCCGGACTGCTCCGGGCGGCCGCGGACGGCGGGCGCACCGTGGTGGTGACCGCCGATCACGGCCACGTGCTGGGCGTCGGCATGGACGGCCGCGGTGAGGTGGCCAAGGGCGGCGAAGGCGGCGACCGTTGGCGTTTGGCCACCCGGCCGGCTACCGGTGACGAGGTACTCCTCACCGGCCCACGGGTGTTGGAGGGCGGTGGCGACGGCATCCTGGCCCCATGGGGGGAGGACCTGCGCTACTCGGCCAAGCATGGCGGTTATCACGGTGGCGCCACCCCCGACGAAACGTTGGTACCGCTGGCCGTCTTCCGCCTGGTGGGCGTGGAGCCCCCCCGTGGTTACGCCGACCTGGCGGAAGTGTCGCCGGTGTGGTGGGACCTGGCGGTCAGTGCGGCCGACGCTTCGGATGCTGTTGTCGCTACGCCGTCGCCGAGGCGGGGCCGCAAGGCACCCTCCAAAGATCAGGTCGCTCTCTTTGAGGACGCGGTCAGCGGTGGCACCACCGGGCCATCGCTCGGTGGGGACACCGCATTGCGGCCCGGCGGAGCGGCGTTGGTTGAGCCGACCTGGATGGTCGCCCTGGAGGCCTCCAGCGTGTACGAGTTGCAGTTGGGTGCCCTCTCCCGGGCGAGGTTTGACCCCGACGTCATCCGCACCACGTTGGCCGTGCTGTCATCTCGGGGCGGCACGGCGTCGTTCGCCGCCATCGCCGCAGCGCTCGACAAGCCGGTTGGGAGGTTGCCAGGCATGATGGCCCGCCTGACGACGATCCTGAACGTCGATGGGTTTGGTGTGCTCACCGTGGACAACTCGGCCCAGGAGGTCCGCTTGAGCGAGGAGCTGCTGATCGACCAGTTCCTGGACGAAGTCACATGACGGGAGTCGCCTCGGGGCGTCCATCGGCCAGCAAGGCGCTGCGCGACGAGGTGGTGGCGGCCCTGCGCCGCGGCACGGTGCCCGCCCGGGGGCTCGACCTGCTGGCCGTCGGCCTTGACCGGGTGGGGCCCACCATCGAGAGGAGGTGGGCCGCGTCACCCGCGGCTCGGGCGCGTTCAAGGCACTGCGGGGGGAGTGGGGCTCGGGTAAGACGTTTGCCGCCCGCTGGATCGCCGACCGTGCCCGACGGGCCAATTTCGTTACCTCGGAGATCCAAATCTCCGAGACCGAGACGCCGCTGCACCACCTGCAGACCGTCTACCGGCGCCTGGTCGAGCGCCTGGCGGTGGGCGACGGCGAGTCGGGTGCGTTCCGGTCGCTGATCGACGGCTGGTTCTTTGTGTTGGAGGAGGATGTGCTGGCCGGGGGCGAGGTCAACGAGGCCGACGCCGAGACGCTGGCGAAGGCCGCCGACACGCTGATGGAGGCCCGCCTGGCCGAGGTCAGTCGCGCCAACCCCACCTTCGCCGCCGTGCTGCGGGCCTACCGTGTGGCGCTGCGATCCGGCGACCTGGCAGGTGCGGAGGGGCTGATCGCCTGGCTGGGCGGCCAACCCAACGTGGCCGCCAACGTCAAGCGCCTGGCGGGGGTGAAGGGCGACATCGACCATGCCGGGGCGCTCACGTTTCTCCAGGGCCTGCTGACCGTGATCCGCGACTCGGGCCACGGGGGGCTGCTGGTGGTGATCGACGAGGTGGAGACGCTGCAACGGGTGCGCACCGACACCAGGGAACGGTCGCTGAATGCATTGCGCCAGCTGATCGACGAGACCGACGGCGGCCGGTTCCCCGGCCTGTACCTGCTGATCACCGGTACCCCGGCGTTCTTCGACGGGCCCCAGGGGGTGCAGCGCTTGGCACCGTTGGCCCAGCGGCTGGCCACCGACTTTGGTGGCGACCCTCGTTTCGACAACCCCCGGGCAGTTCAGCTGCGCCTCACCGGGTTCGACCGCGGGTCGCTCGTCGAGTTGGGGCGCAACGTTCGGGAGGTGTTCGTCGTGGGCTCCCCGGCCGCCGAACGCATCGAGGCGCTGGTGGATGATGCCTACCTGGGCGAGCTGGCCGACGCCGTCGCCGGACGCCTCGGCGGCAAGGTGGGTATCTCGCCCCGAGTGTTTCTCAAGAAGCTGGTGGGTGATGTGCTCGACCGCGTGGAGTTGTTCGACGACTTCGACCCCCGACGCGACTACGCCCTCACCGTGAGCGACGCCGAACTGCTCGACGTCGAACGCAACGCCGCCGCCGGGCAACTTGGCGTCAAAGGGCTCAACCCGAACGACATCACGCTCGACCTGGACTCGCCCGAACCGCCGCCGGCACCTCGGTGACCACCCCCGACACGACCGGCGCCGGGAGTGGGTTCGACCTGCTGCACCCGGTGCTGCAACATCACATCGTCAACAGTTTGGGTTGGCGCGACCTGCGACCGTTGCAACGAGATGCGGTGGCGCCGATCATGGCCGGGGAGCACGTGCTGGCGCTGGCCCCCACCGCCGGAGGCAAGACCGAGGCGGCGATCTTTCCGGTGCTGTCACAGATCCTCGCCGAACCCCGGAGGGGGCTGTCCACGCTGTACCTGTGCCCGTTGCGGGCGCTGCTCAACAACCTGCACCCACGGCTTGAGACCTACGGGGCGTTCTGCGGGCTCAGCGTTGGGCTGCGCCACGGCGATACCTCCAAGGCCGCCCGACGCGCCTTGATCGACGCACCGCCGGAGGTGTTGCTGACGACGCCCGAGTCGCTCGAGTCGATGCTGATCTCCACCAAGACCGACCACCGACGGCTCTTTGCCAACCTGCGGACGGTCATCGTCGACGAGGTGCACGCCTTCGGCGGCGACGATCGGGGCTGGCACCTGCTGGGAGTGCTCGAACGGTTGGGCGACCTCGCTGTCGCCCCGCTCCAGCGCATCGGCCTGTCAGCCACCGTCGGTGACCCCGACGCGCTGCTGAACTAGTTGGTCGGCTCGTCCGACGCCCCCCGCCGGGTGATCGCCCCCGATGTGCCGGCGAGCGGCGCCACATCGAGCAGCGCTGTTCTCCCAGAGGTCGCTGTGCCCACAGAGGTCGCTGTGCCCACAGAAGTGACGGTGGATCACGTGGGGCACCTGCCCAATGCGGCCGTCGTCATCTCCAAGCTGCACGCGGGGGAGAAGCGGCTGGTGTTCTGCGACTCCCGCAGCAGCGTCGAACAACTGGCCGCCGAGCTGCGAAAGCGCGACGTCACCACCTACGTGTCGCACGCCTCGTTGGCCTTCGACGAGCGACGTCGGGCCGAGCAGGCGTTCGCCGAGGGACGCGACTGTGTGATCGTTGCCACCTCCACGTTGGAGCTGGGCCTCGACGTCGGCGACCTCGACCGGGTGATCCAGATCAACTCCACCATCACGGTTGCCAGCTTCCTGCAGCGCCTGGGACGCACCGGGCGCAGGCCCGGCAGCGTGCGCAACATGCTGTTCCTCACCACCGGCGACGGCCACCTGCTGGTGCGCACCGCCGCCATGCTGCACTTGTGGGCCCAGGGCTACGTCGAGCCGGTGACGCCGCCGCCGTTGCCGCTGCACCTGTTGGCCCACCAGCTGCTGGCGTACGTGATTCAGGAGGGCCGGGTTGGTCGGTCGCTGTGGCAGCGGGTGATCGGGCGGTTGCCCGTGTACGCCGAGGCGATCGCGTCCGGCGACGCCGCCGTGATCGTTGACTTCCTGGTCGACTCCGGCATGTTGGTCGACGATGCCGGGATGCTGTCGATCGGGCCGGAGGGCGAGCACAGCTACGGGTTTCGGCACTTCATCGACCTGACCGGGTCGTTTACCTCGCCGCCCGGGTTCGTGGCACGTCACGGCAAGGACGAGCTCGGTGTGCTCGACGCCGCCTCGCTGCTGACCAACGAGGGCTACTACGAGACCGTGCTGCTCGGCGGGAGGAGCTGGAAGATCAACTACATCGACTGGAACCGTCAGGCGGTCTGGGTGNNCCGGCCACGACCCAGGGGCGTTCCCGTTGGTACGGGTCGGGGCAGGCGCTGTCGGCCGAGCTGTGCGATGCGGTGCGTCGGGTGGCTGCCGGGGTGGATCCGGCCGGTGTCACGTTCACCCAGCGGGCGCAGGCGGTGATGGCCGAGATGCGCACCGAGCTGAGCTTCGCCCGGCCGGGTCACACCACGGTGGTGACCGACGAGCACTCTGCCCGATGGTGGACGTGGGCCGGTATCCGGGCCAACAACTCGCTGGTCGATGCGTTGGGCGACCTGGTGGCCAGCCGGGGCGACGACCTGTCGATCGGGCTGGAGCCCGGGCGGGCCTCACACGAAGAGGTTGCCCTCCGTCTTGCCGAACTGCATCCCGACGCTCTGCCTACCCCGACTGTGGCGGGCGAGTACGCCGCCAACCTGAAGTTCTCCGACTGCCTGCCCGAGGCGTTGGCCTTGGAGGTGGCCCGCCAGCGCCTGATCGACCCGGCTGCGGTCGCCCGGGTATTGGACGAACCCAAAGGTCACTAACTCGTATCCATGTCGCCAGGGTTTGGTTCAGTGTCCCTCACCTGCAAGAAGCCCGGCCGAGGTTACAGCCCAAGCACCGGCGTGGGCGTCCACCGGTCGGTGGTGGTTCCGTCCCCCAACCTGCCCTCCCAGTTGCTGCCCCAGCAGGCGACCGTGGCGTTCTGTTTGAGCGCACAAGAACGGTAGTGGCTGACGGTGATGGCGGTAACCTCGGACAGGCCAACCACGTATGTGGGTGTCACCCGGTTTGTGGTGGTCCCGTCGCCCAGTTGGCCGTATTGGTTGTAGCCCCAGCAGGCAACGGTGGTGTTCTGTTTGACAGCGCACGAATGATGCGTGCCCGCAATGATGGTGGCGACACCGGACAGCCCGGTAACCGGTGCCGGCGTGGACCGACTGCTGCGGGTGCCATCGCCCAATTGGCCGTCCTCGTTGTAGCCCCAGCAGGCAACGGTGGTGTTCTGTTTGACAGCGCAGGAATGATGTAGGCCCGCAATGATGGTGGTGATCCCGGCCAGCCCGGTAACCGGTGCCGGGGTGGACCGGCTGCTGAGGGTGCCGTTGCCCAACTGGCCGGACTGGTTGTTGCCCCAGCAGGAGACTGTGCCGTTCTGCCCGAGCGCACACGAATGAGAGCCGCCGGTGGTGATGGCGGTGGCGCTGGTGAGCCCGGTAACAGGTACCGGCGTCAACTGGCGGGTGGTCGTTCCATCGCCCAGCTGACCTTGGTCATTCCCTCCCCAGCAGGCGACCGTGGCGTCCTGTTTGAGCGCACACGAATAGGAGCCGCCGGTGGTGATGGCGGTGACCCCGGTGAGCCCGGCCACCGGTACCGGAGTCCACCTCTGGGTAGTGGTGCCGTCTCCCAGCTGGCCGGACTCGTTGTTACCCCAGCAGGAAACTGTGCCGTTCTGTTTGAGCGCACACGAATGGTCATCGCTGACGTGGATGGCGGTGACCCCGGCCAGACCGGTAACCAGTGTCGGCGCCGATCGGAGGGTGTTGGTCCCATCGCCCAACAGGCCCCGTCCATTCCAGCCCCAGCAGGTGACCGTGCCACCCTGCTTCAACGCGCACGAATGGTCAGAACCAGCGGCGATTGCCAGCACCGAACCCGGTGCGGGTGGGGCAACGACGGCGTGTTCGCCGGTTTTGTAGGTGCCGCCGTCGGGTGTGCCTTGGTTAATGAGACCGTTAGCGATCCGCCAGGCCTTGAGGCGCTTGTTGGCGAGGTTATGGTCGAGTTCCCATCTGCCGAGGAGGTTGCCTTCGAGGTTGAGGTTAGCGTCGAGGTAGGCGTCTACCTCCCAGCCGGGGTCGTTGGTGAGGCGGGCTTCGACCTCGATGCCGGCTTCGAGTCCCGCGGTCATCCCGATGTTGGCTTTGGCCCACCCGCCCTTGTCGATACCGAGGAAGTAGCCGACTTCGATGTCACCGGACATGTTTGCTGACGCCTCAACTTTGGGGGTGACTGTGAGGGTGTTCTTCATCTTGTCGCAGCCCGAGATGTTCGACACCGACGACTTGTTTGCTGTCACACCGATGGTGCACGGAAGCGCCATCGATCCGGTCATCTCGAACCCTGATGCCTGTCCGGAGATTTTAAGGGTGGAGCTGACCTTGAAGTAGCCGGGGATTGTGACCGGCCCGGCCTGAATAGGTGCGTCCCACTTACGATTCCACAGTTCTTTGGAACACGACCCAGACACCGTCAGCCCAGTGACGGTGACCGCAACCCGTGGTGTCACCTTGGCAGCGACCCGGGCGTCGAAGTTGTTCCATGACCATTTGATCGACGAATCGTTCTTGGCGTCGATCCCGATATCGGCCCGGACGTCTCCCCATGAGAACGCCCCTGAACAGCCAGACTTCTTTTGGCTGGACGGACCGGGACTCTCGGCCGGTTCAGGGTCCGGGTCGACAAGTTCGGTGGTGTCGATCATCTCCCCCGACGCAAACGCGTCCGCCAACCCTGCCGCGACCACCTGGACGGTTGTCCGCCCACCTGACGCGGCGGTGAGTACCGTCACTCGACCGACCCCACCGGCCGCGGGGTCTGTTTCGTTGCTGACCACCAGATGGCGGCCGACAGCCGGTGGGGTCACACCGGTGGCCAACACGACCGTCCCGGACCCGTCAGAGGCGTAGACCGCGGAGATGACCTCCGCTCCGGTGACTACCACGGTGCCCGGCGCGGTCGTGAGCGTTGACTCGACGACTCGTTCTTGGGCAATCAGCAGGTAGGCGTCGCTCCCGGCGATCGTCGCCACAACAGCCAGATCACCTTCCGCCTGGATCTGGCCGCCCCATAACGTCAGTTCGGGGTCGGTCGGGATACGGCTCAACAGCTTCTGGGACCACATTTTGGCACGCACCTTCGAGCCCTCGACCCCACCGGCGAGTTCGGTTGCTACGTCGGTGCGCGACATCGATGTGTCGCCCAGAGCTGTGATGAACGGTGCTGCCTCGTCGGCGATGAGGTCTCGCTTCAACACCCGTTGTCCGGCGGTGTACACAAATCCCGAATTGGTGGATCCGGCCATTTCAAAGAACTCGGCACCCGCCAACAACTCCACCGACAGACCCTCAGCATCACCATCGGTGTT
>MTKZ01007763.1_pt1 | contig 11865 bp, 7 predicted proteins | sample 1042781 | NCBI WGS metagenome assembly MTKZ01 (sample SAMN06212207, study PRJNA360539) | anaerobic digester metagenome | biome: Wastewater treatment plant; material: sludge; isolation source: anaerobic digester fed with sludge from wastewater treatment plant | place: Denmark: WWTP Viborg ...
CGCGCATGCCCCAGCCCGAAGAAGTCGCCCACGGGCGTTTCCACCGAAGGCGTCTTCTCGCCGTCCCAGTACATCCTCAGAATCAGCTTTCGCAGGTACATGTTGTCCGGCGATGCGATCGTGAACCATATGTGGCTGATCACGCCCGGGCCCTCGATATCCGCCAGAACCTTCGTCTCGCCCGGCTCGATGGGCCAGGCGTCGCGGTTGCGTCCCGTCTTGTCCCAACTGCTCACCCGCGCCGGGAGAAAGTCCCGGGCAACCGTCAGTCCACTCAGTGCGTTTGCTGGCACTATGCTCATTCGTCGTTCCTTCCTGTAGCTAAGAGTTGACCTCTCTGTGCTGCCGGTCCGCCGTCCGGAGCAGCAGTCTCAGAAGCTGCTCCCGCAGCCTCGCGTCTTCGTCGCCGTAATCCGGATGTCCCGCCATGTTCACGGCTTCGGCCGGGTCGGCATGGCCATCGAACAGCTTCAGCGTTCGTCCGTCCGGATCCACAACCAGCTTCCAGCGGCCGTCGGTCACCATCGTTCGCTCATCCACTTCGCTGACCGCGGCTTCGCGTCCGTTTGCCTCCTCCATCAGCGACGTTCCGAACACGTTCGTCTCGCGCCCGGCGCCAGAAGCCTCATACACCGCGGCGGTGAGATCCACGAGACTCGTAAGCGAGTTCGATACAGACGCCTCCTGTCCCTTCGGCGGACGCAGTATCATTGGAATCCTTGCGGACGCTTCGTAGAAGACGCTCTTCGAGCACCTGTTCTTGTCGCCGAGCATCTCCCCGTGATCGCTCCAGAACATCACCCACGAATCCCGGCCCCGCCGGGCGAACCACGCGTCCAGAACCCGGCCCATCAGATGATCCACCTGCTCCACCCTGGCGGAGTAGAGCGCCCTCATCCGCAGCCACTGCCCGGGCGTCACTTCGCGGTTGTGCCGCATCATCTCCCGCTGATGCTCGCGGGCGCAGTCCGGCAGCCACTCGGGCGGCTCATCCGGCGGCAGCGGCGGCGGCATATCCTCCATGCGATAGCGGTCGAACCGCTCCGGCGGGTCGAACGGATTGTGCGGGCCTCCGAGGCCCACGAACAGATACAGCGGCTGCGACGTGTCCGAGCCTTCGATGTATCGTATTGCGCTCTCGGCCATGAAGCAGTCCGGGTGCATCTCTTCGGGCAGCGGCGATGGCCAGAGCGCCTGCCCCACGCCTGTCTCCCGCCGCCTGCGATAATCATCCAGAAAAGTCTGATACGTCCCGTGCTCCATCATCCAGTCGGTCAGAATGGAGTGCGTGTTCTGCGTCGAGAGTGGGCCGGTGCACTCGAAGATGTCGTCCCACCCCAGCGCGCGCATATACGGCTCCTCCGTGCGCAGATCTGTGCCGCCGCCGTGCGGGTGGAGGTGGCTCTTGCCGACATGGCATGTGCGGTATCCCGCCCCGCGGAGCGCGTGCAGGTACGTGCCCGCAACCTCCTTGACGCGCCCGGCGTTCATCCAGAGGCCGTGGTTGTGCGGATACTGCCCTGTCAGAAACGACGCTCGCGCCGGCATGCACAGGGGCGACGTCGTATAGCAACGGGTGAAAATCGTTCCTTCGGCGGCCAGCCGGTCGAGGTTCGGCGTTCTCACCCAGCTTGCGCCGTACGCTCCGATCCAGTCCGCGCGGTGCTGGTCGGTCATCAGGACGAGAATATCAGCAGGCATCGTCTGTTTTCCGGTCTTCCTGGTCCGCCGCAACCTTCTGAGGGTTCGGCCCGCGGGCGGCAGTCTCGAGCGGCGCGTCGCGCGGGTCGCCGTAACCCTCGGGCCAGAACACCCGCCCGATGTCGCGAACTCCCGCGCCGAGCAGCCGCCTGCACAAATCGAGCGTCAGGCGCTCTCTGTCTTCCTTCAACTCAAGGCTGCCGTACGCGTTATTCCACTCCTCCGGATCCGCCTCCAGGTCGTACAGCTCCGGCTCATCGTCCGCATAGACAGACAGCTTGCGACGCCCGTCCGTGATCATCGCGCCCGGGCCGAAGTTGTTCGGGGCGAACGGCGCCTTCTGCGGCTCGCCGTATGGTCCCGGCCACACCGGCGCCTGAACTCCGGCTTCCACCATCGCCGTCTCGCGTCCGTCAGCCCGCGACAACCTGCCCTCGCAAAGCCGCCCGTGCAGGCTCTCGCCGACGAAAGTCAGAGGACGTGGCAGCCCAAGCGCCTCCAGAATCGTCGGAGCGAGGTCCACCTCTTCCACGAGCCCCTCGAACACGCCCCGGTAGGCCCTGTCCGGATGCCGGATGATGACCGGGATTCGCACCAGCGGCTCGTAGAACACCGGGACTTTGTGAAACGCGCCCTGGCTGCCCAGAAGCTCGCCGTGGTCGGCCATGACTAGCACCAGCGTGTCGCTGTCGCGCCCGCTTTCCGTCAGCGCTCGCAGCACCGTTCCCACGCAGTCGTCAATGTAGCGCACCTGTCCCATATACGCGGCAATCGCCCTGCGGATGTCATCGTCCGTCGCCTCAGCCGCCTGCGAGTTCGCCTGCCAGTTCGTCAGACGCTTCGGTTTTCCGGCCTTGCTCTGCCGGTAGTTAGGCGGCAGCTCCACCTCCGCCGGGTCGAACATCGAGAAGTACGGCTCCGGGCAGGTGAAGGCGGGGTGGGGGCTCTGCCAGTTCACCCAGCACACGAACGGCTGCCCGCCCGTCTGCCGCCGCAGGAAATCCGCCGCATCGTCCGCCAGCCCGGCGTCAATGTTCAGCGGGTCGTCCGCCGCCATCGGGAACGCGTCGAAAGAGCGCCGGTAGCTCGGGTGCGCGTCGTAGTTGCCCACGCACACCTCGCGCAGCTCGCCCCATATCTCATTCATCTGCTCCGCGTTGAAGCAGTGGTTCTTCCCGAACATCGCCGTCCGGCAGCCTGCTTCTTTCAGCGAGCGCACGAGGTTCGGGACGCCGAAATCAATCGTCGAGCCGTAGTTGCGGTGTCCGTGCTCGGAGACACGCGTTGACGTCACGAAGCTGATCCTGCTCGGGCCGCACAAAGGCGCGGCGCAGTACGCCCGCGCGAACCGCACTCCCTGCGCCGCAAGACCGTCTATGTGCTTCGTGCCAATGGCGTTGTGCCCGTAGCAGCCGAGATAGTCCGCCCGAAGCTGGTCGGAGCAGAGGATAAGCACATTCATTGAAATCACCTGCCGATTCCTTCGCTCTTTGTCGAGTCTGCTCCTGCCTCTGCATGGCGTATGGTAGAATCGTAGTACCGATCATGAGCGCACATCGACCGAACATCCTGCTCATCCTCTCCGACCAGCACAACCCGAAGATCGCCGGGTTCGCCGGGGACCCTATGGCGGAGACGCCGAACCTGGACGCTCTCGCCGAGCACTCCACACGCTTCGATGCGGCTTATTGCCAGACGCCTCTGTGCGTCCCGAGCCGCTTGTCTTTCCTCACCGGCCGCTATCCGTTCCGCCTGCACGCGTGGAACAACGGCTGCGGACTGCGGGACGGCGACGTCACCTTCGCCGATCTCCTCGGACGCGACGGCTACACGACCGCCGCCATCGGCAAGATGCACCTGCGCCGCCCGAACTTCATGGGCGGCTTTCAGCACCGGCCCTATGGCGACCTGATGGTGGGCCGCTTCTGCTTCCATCAGCCCGACCCACCCCAGACGTGGGACGGACGCTGGTGCGACCACAGCGTCGGGCGTTTCCCGTGGGCCGGTGAAACGCAGGTTCCCGAAAGCCTCCTCGCCGATGGAGTTGTCACCCGCGAGGCCGTGTCCTTCCTTCTCGATCATCAGAGCCGCTCGCCGGAGAAGCCCTGGCTGCTGATGGCCGGATACAGCCGCCCGCACTTCCCGCTCACCGCGCCCGCTCGCCACTTCCAGCGCGCGCTCGAGAGAATCACCTCGCTTCCGCCGAAGCTGCCCGGATTCCCGGACGCTCTCCACCCGCACGACCGGTTCATCGTGGACGATTTCCGGCTGCAGGCATTCTCCGACGACGAGCATCTTCGCGCCCTCGCGGCGTACTACGCCTGCGTCAGTTACCTCGATGAGTGTATAGGGCTGCTGATTGCACAGCTTGACAAATCTGGACTTCTGGGCAACACCTGCGTCATCTACGCCAGCGACCACGGAGACATGGCCGCGGAGAAGGGGCTCTGGTGCAAGCGAACCTACTACGACGCCTCCGCGCGCGTTCCCTTGCTCATTCGCCTTCCCGGACAGACGGGCTCATCCGTCGTTGACCGCCCGGTGCAGCTTGCGGACTTCTTCCCGACGTTTTGCGATCTCGCCGGAGTCGAGCCGCCGGAGGGCATGGACGGCGCGAGCCTGCTGCCGGTGCTCACCGGCAGTCCGGAGGGCTACCGGCCCACTGTCGCGCGCTCAGAGCTTCTCACGCCGCGTCCCGAGACCGCGTTCCGAATGGCGCGCGACGCACGATGGAAGTACGTGGAGTTCCCCGAAGCTCCGCCGCGGCTGTTTGACATGGTCAATGATCCGGAAGAAAACTTTGACTTGCTGAGCGGTGGGGACGTGCCCATTCCCGCCGAAGACCTCGCCCGGCTGCGCGATTCCGCGAGCGGCGGGCTGTCGTGGGACGACATTGCGCGCCTGCAGCGCCAGTTCCCCGTCCCGCCGCCCGACGATGAAGCCATGAAGCACGGCCCCGTGCAGTATCAGCTCAACGACGGGCGTATCGTGGACGCTGACGGGTTTCTCTATCCCGGCATCTACGGCGAGTCCTGACCGGCCTCCAGCGGGTCGCAGCCGGCGAGCCACTCGTCCGTGAGCCGCTTGCCCAGGCAATAAGTCTTCCTGTCCGGGTAGAACAGCCAGCGGCCGCCCTCCGTCTCCGCAAGGCTGCAGTAGGTCGCCACCTGCGTCCGGTTCGTGCCGGGCGCGGGCGTCCAGCCTGTATCCGCGAACACCTTCGGCGGCCCGAAACGCAAGGGGCAGTCGTTCTCACCCGGCACGAAGCGACCCACGGTGATCCACGCCGGATTGCGCACGTTCGCCGCGTCCGTCGGACCGCTTCCGCCGTGACCGCTCCCCTCGTTGTTGAAGAAAACCAGCAGATAGCGCCCATCCTTCAGCCGATACAGGGGGCAGGGGGCCATCGGGTTCAGCACCTCCGCGCCGCCCGGCCCGTAGCGCAGCGGCCGCGCCTCGCCCCACGACCGGGCGTCGTCCTCCGACAGCGCGAACCACGCCCGCCCCGTGAGCGTGCGCATCACGCAGATGCTCCTCCCGTCCGGCAGCGGCTGCACGGTCGGTTCCTGGCAGACGCTCACACCCGGGCGAAACGGACTTTCCACTCGAATCCCGTGCGGCGACCGGGGCCATGTCGTCACGATGAGCTTCCGGGGGTCGCGCTCGTTGAGTATGTTCTCGAACCGCAGGAAGCAGCACTCCGATAGCCGCTCCAGCATTCCCGCGCCCGCGTCGTGCGCGTTGCTCGCCCAGCGGGTGAAGCCCGCAATCGGAACGCCCTCGTGCCCCATGCTTGGGTTCTGATACACGATCCACGTTGGGGGAACTCCCGGGTCGGGGTGGCTGATGGCGCTCGGCGCGATGGGCAGGTCCGCCGTCTCGCGGCTCCACGTCACCCCGTCGTCGTCCGACCATCGGCACCTCAGCACGCCTGTATCGGCGGCGCGCGCGTCGTCAATGCCGATGTTCTTGTTGTAGAAACACCAGATTCTGTCCCGGCCTGCAATCAGGAACTGCCAGCTTGCCATCCCGGCGCCCGGCGGGTCGTGCGGCCCCGCACCGTCAATCACCAGCGGCGCCGGCCACGTCCGTCCGCCGTCCGCCGACCGGCTCACCACCACCCGCTGGTCGGGTTCGGCCTCCGCCGACGCCGTCGTCCACGACGCCAGAAGCGCCCCTCCCGGCGTCGCGATCACATTCAGATGCTGGTTCTGCCCGTCTCGCCCGTTGGGATCTTCCGGCACGTAGATGACGCAGTCCGGCTCAGTCCGTAGCCACTCGTGTTGCATGCCTGCAAGTGTAGCGGCCGGTGCGTCGAGCGGCAAGGCCTGTGCGGGAAACTCCGTCCTCTGCAAAAGTCCTCCCGCCCGTTGCGGCAGTTGTGGTATCATTCCACCAATTCTGTCCCGATTCCGGAGGAGCATTTGCCGATGCCGTCTCTAGCGCACACCTGGGCTGAGCCCGATCTGTATATTCTGGCGGACGACCAGCTCGTCCACTCCAGCGAAAACGTCCGGCGCCGTCTCTGCCGCGTCGAAAAGAGCCCCGACCCTATAATCGTTCCCGACCGCCCCTGGGAGGGGATGAACCCCGACGGCTCCGCCGACTCGCTGCAGGACCCGCTCTACGGAACCTGCCTGTTCGACCCGGACGAGGGCATCTTCCGCTACTGGTACAACGCCTACACCCGCTACCAGAACCGCATGTCGCGCCCGCCGCTCACGAGCCAGGGCTACTCCTGCTGCCTGGCTGTCAGCGAGGACGGCCTCACCTGGCGGAAGCCGGATGTGCGGCAGGTGCTGTTCGACGGGCGGCTCCAGAACAACATGCTGCGCTTCAAGGAAGAGGCGGCCAAAGGCTCCTCGAACCTGGGCGAGCAGGTCTGGAACGTGCTGCCCTACAGCGCCCCCGGCAGCGAAGACCGCTTCGTCGCGAGCATGTTCTGCGACTGGGAAGACCCGATCTTCACCACCGGCATAACCATGTGCTACAGCCCGGACGGAATCAACTGGCGCATGCACTACCCGCCCGTGCTCGGGCTGGAGGGCGACTGCCACGGCATGTCCTGGGACCCGAACGGGCAGTGCTACCTGCTGACGACGCGTTCGCACCAGCACACGAATCTGTGCAAGCGCTGGAACCACCCCTGGAAGCGGCACATCGCTTTGTTCCGCAGCCGCGATCTGCTGCACTGGACTTCGGGGACCACGATTCTGGAAGCCGACGACCGGGACCCGGAGGACGCGCAGCTCTATCTGATGCTCGTTATCCCGTACGGTCACTGCTACCTGGGGCAGCTCCTGATGTTCTACGGGCACGAGATGGTGCTCGACAACCAGCTTGCCGTGAGCCGCGATCTGTTCAACTGGCGGCGCGTGGACCGCGAGCCGATCCTGTGCCGGGGCGATGAGGGCTCGTGGGACTCCCGGCATGTCGCGCTGTCGCACAACCAGCCGCACCCGGAAGGCGAGCAGATGCGGTTCTGGTACGGCGGAAAGAACACCCCGCACTATCAGGCGGGCTACGGGGCAATCGGAACAGGCACGCTGCGCCGGGACGGCTTCGTCTGCTACGAAGCAAGCGGAAAGGAAGGCACGCTCACGACCGCGCCGTTCCGGCCGCCGCGTCCGAACTCCGCCACGTGGATCATCGTCAACGCGGATGCTTCCGACGGAGAGATTCTCGCGGAGATCGTGGACCTCGACGGCAACCCGATCGAGGGCGTCACGCGCGCCGACTGCATTCCCGTCCGCGGCGACCACACCCGCAAGGTACTGGCCTTCAAAGCCGGTCCCGGCGAGTACTTCCACCGCGGAAACTTCCTGAGGTTCGCGCAGGATATCCGGGTGCGTTTCATCCTGCGCGACGCGAAGCTCTACTCATTCAAGCTTACGAACTACGCCCTGCAGACTGAGGAATCATAATGGATTACAGCACGACAGCCCTGAAACCGTACGCCGTCATAGACGTCAGCCCGGACTGGGGGCAGTACATCAACTCGGTAACGATCACCCGAACTGGCGCGTGGCTCGTCAGCGTCACCGGAAACACCCCGAAGGGCGGCGTCGTTTACACCCGCCGCAGCGAAGACGGCGGGAAGACCTGGAGCGAACGCAGCTTCGTGATGCCGCCCGGCAAGCTCGAGCCCGGAAAGACCATCGAGATGGGCCAGCTCCTGCCCGTGCCCGGGCAGTTCGGTGGGAAGAGCCGCATCTACCAGTTTCACGTGCAGCACACGCACCCCAACACCCGCTTCGGGCAGCTTCGCTACACGGTGAGCCACGATGACGGCCGCACCTGGCAGGGCCCGTCGGGATCGGGTTCGCTCTACGAACTCAAGACGCCCGCCTACAAGCTCTCGCCCATCAGCGACGGCTGGCATCTCATGGCGCCCGGCGTCACGCTCAGCACGGGCGAGTGGCTTCTCCCGATGAACATCTCCACCGACCCTCCGCCACTGTCGGAGATACGCTCCGAGCTCGTTTTCGGCATATCGAAGAACGTGTTCACCGTCGAAGATCCGGCGGACGTGGCCTTCGACTTCTTCCCGAAGCCGCCGCACGGGGTGCATGTGGAGCGCGAGGCGACGCCCGGCGAGTCGCTCGGGCAGGAGCCGCAGGTCGTGGAGCTTTCGGACGGCCGTCTGTTCTGCGTCTGCCGCACCGGCAACGGATGCCTCTACTACACCGTCTCGTCCGACCACGGCCGGACGTGGGCTAAGGGTCAGCCTCTGCTCTACAAAGAGGGCGGCGCGCGCATGCTGCACCCGAACGCCGCCTGCCCGCTCTCGAAGCTCCCGAACGGCACGTATGCGCAGCTTTTCTGCAACAACGATGGCACGTTCAACGGCGGCGCGGACCCGTACGATCACCTCAGAAACCGCTGGCCGGTGTACGTCAGCATCGGGCGCGAAGCGGGATCGAAGGAGGGCCAGCCGCTGGAGTTCGGCGAGCCGAAGCTGCTCTGCGACATCAGCGGCTTCCAGCCGGAGGCCGGCTGGCGAGACCTCACATACGGGTGCCTGATGCAGAAGGACGGCGGGTTCTATCATTTCTACAACGCGGTGTGGCGATTCATTCAGGTGAACCGCGTGGACCCCGCTCTGCTGGGGGTGGCTGCCCGATGAAGCCTCTGGTTCCGATGCTGTTTCTGATTGCCGCCGCCCTCCCCGCGTGCGCGGCAGACTGGAAGGTGCTCTCGGCCGTCTGGCGTCCGGACGCGAACCCGCATGCGAAAACGCAAGCCTGGGACGGCACCATCTGGAGCGAGGGGTGGCGCGAGGCCGAGCAGTTCTGGCCGAAGAACTTCCACCCGTCGGGCAGCATTCACGCCGTGCTCCGGAACGATTCCGGGCAGCCCCGGACCCTCCGGCTCACCCATGTGAACGGGAAGCCGCTTGCCGAAGCGGCTACGAAACCCGACCGTGCGGGCGATGTCATCTGGTACGTCGTGGACTCTCCGCAGGTGAAGGCCGGGGAGGACGAGGACGCCTTCGACGCGCGCATTGTGCCGCCGGGCGAGTGGGCCGAGTGCAAAGTGCGCCTGCGCAAGCCGCTCCAGGGCCCGGCGGTTCTTCGCTTCGAGGCCGGGTCGTCCGCGCCGCTGGATGTTGCGGTTTCCGCTGCTGCACCGCGCGTGCGCGTCGAGTCGCTGGCGTTCTCGCCCGCGATGGACCGCGTGTTCGTGTATCTGAAGGGGCTGGACGGGAAGGCCCCGCGCCCGGGCGCGGCAGGCATCCCCGGCGTGAAGATATCGCGCCAGCGCTGGGTCGAAGGCCCGCGCGGCTCGGCCCTTGCGGCGGGAGAGATCCGGCTGGAGAAGCCCCTCACCATGGGCGCCTACCATCTCCTCACCATTCGCGCGGGAAACGAGACCATCGCGCAGCCCTTCCGCGCCTGGGACAGCTTCTTCCCGATTGCCCTGTTCGGCGAGCTTAACGAGGAGAACGTCCGCGACGCGAAGGCGCACGGCATCAACACCTACTTCGCCCAGCCCACAGAGATGCTGGACAAAGCGGGCATGAACACGATTCCCCACGGATGGGAAAACCCGGTAGGCGCTCGCAAAGAGGGCTCACCCGGCGTCGTGTTCCACTACAACCACGACGAGCCCGACGCCCACGACATCACGCGCGGCGAGGATCTGCCCATCATGGATCGCCTCGGCGTTATGGCGCAGTCCGAAGTGCTGCCGCTCTTCCGGCTTCAGCAGCGAAACGACCCGTGGGCGCCGGGGCTGCTGCTTGTCGACAACACGTACAAGCCGCTCAACTGGTATGTGTACGGCCAGATCGCCGACGTCTTCTTCACCGACCCATACGTGCCGCTGAACGGCCGTCAGCTCGACTACGTGTGGCACGCGCTCGATGCCGCCCGCGACGCCTCCGCGCCCCGTCCGCTCGTCGCCGTGCTCTGGGCCTGTAGCCTGGAGACGGGCAGAGAGAAGGACTACGGACGCCGTCCGCCCTCTGGGAAGGAACTGCGCTCGATGGTATTCTACGCGCTCGGATCGGGCGTCAGGGGCATCAGCTACTTCATAGACCTCACGCAAGAGACGGGCGAGGGGCAGTTCACCGGAATCAGCGACTATCCCGATCTCTGGAAAGAGGCGGGGAACACCAACAGAGACGTCGCCGCCGCCGCGCCGTTTCTCTCCGCCGGGTGTCCCGCCGGAGGCGGCGAGAGCGGCGGAGTCTGGTGGCGGCAGATCATGTGCGGGCCGGATACGATGGCGGTCGTCGCCGTCAACACGCGGCACTATATCGGCTACGAAACCCGCAGCTTCTTCGAGTGGCATTTCCCGGTCGAGAACGCCGAGATCGCCTGTGCGCTTCCGCGTCACTTCCGCGGCTGCCAGGTGCGCGAGGTGCGCGGCGGCGCGCTGGTTCCCGCCGAAGCCGATCTGTCGGGCGGCAAAGCGATCCTCAAGCTGGAGACGCTCGACACCGCCCGGCTGTTCATCATCACAAACAAGGAGTCTGAACAATGACACCTGCCAGCGCCTTTGTCTGCCTTGCGCTCGTTTTCTGCGTTGCCGCCGCGGCCGTGGCCGCCGATGGCCCGGCCGACATCGGCTCGCGGCTGCAGCTTATGGTCTCCCCGGCTCTCATCGAGAGCATGAAGGGCGTGTCGCTCAAGCTGCATCCGCCCGTGCCGCGCGAAGTCGTGTTCACGCTCGACGCGCCGTATGAGGGCGGCGAGAGCGGATACGTGATGATGCTGAAGATGCCCGACGGGACCTTCCGGATGTACTACCGCGCGGGCGGCGAGACCACCCAGGAGTTCACCGCGCTGGCGACCAGCAAGGACGGCATCCACTTCGAGCGTCCCGCTCTGGGACTGCTGGAGTTCGGGGGGAGCAAGCAGAACAACCTCTTCTACAAAGCCGACCGGAAATCGTACGGCGAGAGCCACAACTTCACGCCCTTCCTCGACCAGAACCCGGCCGCGAAGGCCGATGAGCGGTGGAAGGCGGTCGCGCTCGGCTGGAGTTACCTGCCCAACGGCGACAAGGCGCGCGCGCTGAACGCGCTCGTGTCGCCGGACGGAATCAACTGGAAGCTCGTTCAGCAGAAGCCGGTCATAACCGAAGGTTCGTTCGACTCGCAGAATGTCGCCTTCTGGGACCCGAACCGCAAGAAGTACGCCTGCTACTTCCGCGCCTCACGAAACGGAGTCCGCGCGGTCAACGTCGCCTGGTCGGACGACTTCCGCAAGTGGACGCCGCCCGTCATGTGCGAGTACCCGGGCGAGCACGAGCACTTCTACACCAACGCCATCGAGCCATACTTCCGCGAGCCGTCTCTGTACGTCGGCTTTCCCATGCGCTTCGTGCCCGAACGGACGTCCATCGGTGTTGACGGCCGCAAGACGGACGGCCTTTCCGACGGGGTGTTCATATCGAGCCGCGACGGGGTCAACTTCGACCGCACATTCATGGAGGCGTTCATACGGCCGGGGCTCGATCCGCTGAACTGGGGCAGCGCGCACGGCAACAACACGCCCGCCTGGGGCGTCGTCCAGACCGGGCTCGCAGAGATGTCCATCTACTGGGCTGAGCACTATCTGACGACGCCCGTAGTGCGCCGCGGAACGCTTCGCCTCGACGGGTTCGCATCGGTCAATGCTCCGTACGGGGGCGGCGAGTTCGTAACGAAGCCGCTCA
>MTKZ01027683.1_pt1 | contig 11860 bp, 6 predicted proteins | sample 1042781 | NCBI WGS metagenome assembly MTKZ01 (sample SAMN06212207, study PRJNA360539) | anaerobic digester metagenome | biome: Wastewater treatment plant; material: sludge; isolation source: anaerobic digester fed with sludge from wastewater treatment plant | place: Denmark: WWTP Viborg ...
TGGTAATCTCCAAAGCCATCTACACCTACTACCTGTGTATTGGTAGTACCACTGATAGCTGAGCCATCCAGTGTCCAACTCCAGCTATTAGCAGTTGCTGCTGCAGGGCTGCTTGTTGCTGTGATGGTTGTTGTCTGGCCAGGAGTTAACGACAAGTCTGGTGATGATATAGTTACAACTGGTAACGCATTTACTGTAAGTATTGCAGCCGTTGAAGTGGTACTTCCGGCACATGGTGCAGCAGTTATTATTGCACGATAACGGTTATTATTCTGTGCAGCTGTTACCGGCGACAACGTATATGAAGCTGATGTTGCACCCGCAATATTAGTATATGTCAATCCACCATCAGTGCTTACCTGCCACTGATATGTTAATGGACCACCAGTTGCAGCAACGGTAAAGGTTGTACTTCCGCCTACACATACAGACCTGTTAGCAGGGCTGCTTGTCAATACTACAGGGTTAACCACAGTTACCGGAATAGTTGTAGGGTTGCTTACACATGGTGTAGCTGTTGTATAAACGACTGTATAGTTAGTATTTACAGTCGGCTTCACATAAATAGAATTCAACGGAGTACCTGCTACATATGGAATAGTAGCTGCAGGGTCAGTAAACATTGTATTAGGCGCTGCCGGTGACGATGTCCAAACACCTGCTGCAGGTGCTCCATATGTAATAGTAATTGTCCAATCGGTTAAAGTACCATTATCACCTGCCCAAGGATCGGCAATAGCCAGTTTCCAGTTACCGTTCAATGTAGTCAATAAGTTAGCCCAGTTGGTACCAGCCGCAGTCTGTTGGAAACCTGTAGGACCAAAGCCTGTTCTTCTTTCTGCTGCATAAGTACCAGTACGTGGTGCCGGAGCTCCGCTTATTACACCCACTGATGTTGAACTGAATTCAGTATTTACAAATCCATCTGAGCTGTTGCTTCCAGTACCATTATCCAACTCACCAACAAGATTCATGATAACATTATTAGGAGCTATCAGGTTTACAGATACATCACCTACATAGGTGTGGGCAGGAATATTGAACCGTACACTTATGTTGCTCACTATTGCTCCGGCAGGAATACCTGCTACAGGCAATGTGCTTTGAACACCAGCTGCATTTGCATCCGGAATAGCAAGCGGTGTATTATTTGTAAAGCTTACTGTTGTTGGTGAAGATGCATTCGTCAGCGTTAACTGTTGAATTGAACCAGTACAGATAGTTGCTGATGTTGGACTAACTGTTGCAATCAACGGTGTTACTGTTAATGTGGCAACAGCTGAAAAATCTACTGCTGTACATGGCCCTTGCATTACTGCACGGTATTGGTAGCCATTTAATGTCTGCGAAGCATTTGTAAGCGTCAACGTTGTTGTTGTAACGCCAGAATATGGTGCCGCATTTGGTACGGTTAACCATGGTGATGATGCATTCACACGGTATTGCCATTGGAATGTCAATGCTGAACCGGTTGCTGCAACTGTAAAGCTTGCATTATTAGAACACTGGATACTTGCATTTGACGGGTTTGTTGTGAACACACCCTGTACGCAAGGCTGGATATTGATATTATAATCTTCAGCTTCTCCAAATGGGCTGCCCGAAGCTCCGCATGACTGTGCTGCTGTTGGAGCAACGTCATCACCGCCTCTTACTCTCATACGGGTTGTTCCAAGTGTAGCTGTTGCAGGTATGGTCATATTGATGATCGCTGTGCCATTAGCACCCACATTACCAGAAACACCTACTGCCTCTCCCGCATCATTAAAGTCTCCATCCTGGTTCCAGTCTGCCCATACTCTTACATACTGGCCAAAACCATCAGGACCTACTGTTACACTAACAGGATAAGTACCGGTTTGAACCAATACAGGAGCAGGTACTGCATTGTAATAGGTAAATGGAGGAGTTGAACATGCTGAAGTATTATTTAATGTACCTACTGTAACATTAGAGATAAAATCACCGAAGTCACAACCATTACCATAGGTAGGTATACAATAACAGGCCGAAATCGGCGCCATGTTTACCTGCAATGGTGTAGATGTTGCTGAGTTAGCTCCACAGGTAACGGTACACCTGTACCATGTTGCTACAGCCTGAGTAGTACTTAATGTAGAGTTGGTTCCTGCATTTGTCCAGGGGCCTGCTGCTGCAGGAGCTGACTGCCACTGAAAAGAAAGGCCGCTTGCAGAAGGAGTTTGAGTTGAAAGTGTAAAATTCACTCCTGGGCAAACTGGGTTTGCAGTACTTAAAGTATTACCTACTGCCGGAGTACCAGCACATGGTAAAGTTGATACTAAAGTTACAGTTCCACCAAAGAAAACAGGAGTGTTGCCAGCCGGAGCTGTAGGAGCAACACCACCGAAACCTACGTTTTGAGCTGCGATCTGGAAATTACCTAACTGTAAATTAATACCACCACTTGAAAAAACATTAGGTGTTGGCATAGGATCACCGGCCAGGTTAGATGAAATTCTAAGACCTTTTGATAATTCCAGGACAAAGCGTAATTGAGCACCGGCAGGAATAATATAATTTATACCAGTAATAACCGGTACAAAAGCCAGGGCAGCAGGAACAACAGCGTTTCCGCTGGCAATCTGAGTCCATGCAGGAGTTGAATAATCATAAACTCCGGATAGAGACGTGGAGCTTACATATAATTTTGTTACAGAGGCATCCCCTGCAGCTGAAATTGCCCCAAATGGAGCCATATGAGTACTTACATCAGTAAGAGCCACGGCTGAACCAGTTGTATTTTGAATTACAAATGATACATTTAAGGGGTTTGTGTTGTTAATGGAAAGATTGCCCAGATAATTGGTACCGCCAGCGGTAGAAATTGTCTGTGCGTTGATTTTGCCTGCAAAGAGGCAACATAAAACAAGAAAAACCGGGGTGAGGCGTAAAAAGGACCCGAATTTTTTAAGCGTAAAATTTGGTTGCATAATAGAAATTTTAAGTGATTGATTTAACCGGATTTACCGGCAAAGTCCAGAATCGGGGCGTAAGATAATTTTTTTTTAGATTATTTATGAAAAATTTATACCCAGATTTAAAATATTTCTTGGAAACCAAAAATAGCCTGGAAATCTGATTAAGTTTCTCTCATTTCAGGTTGGTTATCCTGGGTATTTGCCAATAAAAAACCTGCCATTTTTGGCAGGTACTTTTATAATATTTTTGGAAGTTCAGCGCAGTATTACCATTTATCCACTTCTTCCGTATTGGAATCCAAAGAAGAGGTGACTTCAGTGACAGGAGCAACTTCTTCCTTCTTTTCCTCTATCACTTCAGCGGGTGGCTCAACGGCCTTATTTTCTACTACCCCTTCATTAAAGCTGGCGTCCTCAGGATTTTCATCATGATTAAAAGCATCGAAATCAAAATCAGGCATGAGGTCTGTTTTTACATAATCAACTGCCTCTCCAAGTGCTTTGATAAACTTGTTGAAATCCTCTTTGTATAAAAAGATTTTATGACGGTCGTAACCGTTATCATCAAAACGTTTACGGCTTTCAGTAATAGTCAGGTAATAGTCATTGCCCCGGGTAGCTCTTACATCGAAAAAATAGGTTCTTCTTTTGCCTGCACGGATGCGTTTGCTGTAAATGCTCTCTATTTTCTTGTCGTTGTTCTCGTACGCCACTGTTGTAAGTTTTTAGCAGTTAAGGAATTGCTTTGGTTTTGGAAGTCACAAATATAGAGATGTTTTCGAAACGGCCAAACAGCCAGTAAAGTTCTACCGGTTAATCATCAGCATCCCTATCGCTTTGTCCGGATTCCTGTTCTTGCTGGCGGGCATAGAGAGCAGCATAAGAGCCGTTTCGGGCCAGTAATTCGGGGTGAGTGCCCTGCTCCACAATGGCCCCCTCCTCCAGTACTACTATCTTATCGAAGCTGAATAGGGAGAATATTCTATGCGTAATAATAATGGCCGTTTTGTCCTGCAGGTATTCATTCAAATTTCCAATTATTTCATTTTCAGTCCTGGCATCCACTGCACTGAGGCAATCATCAAAGATGACAAGATCAGGGTTTTTAATTAAGGCCCTTGCTATGGAAATTCGTTGCTTTTGTCCCCCGCTTAATGTTACTCCCCGTTCACCAATCATCGTTTCGTACTGATGAGAAAATGCTGCAATCTCCTTTTCAACACTTGCTTGTTTTGCTGCCCTTTCAACAGCAGCCCGGCTTGCACCACCTAATCCAAATCCGATATTATTCTCCACCGTTTCACTAAACAAAAAAACATCCTGTGGTACATAGCTTATCTGCTCTCTTAACATTTTCAGATCAATTTGCTGAATATTAATATTATCCAGTTCTATTTTACCCTCAGCTACATCATACATGCGTAGTAACAATTGCGCAACAGTTGATTTACCGCTCCCTGTTCGTCCTACAATGGCCACCTTCTCCCCCTTCTTAATGCGGAGAGTAAAATCTTTCAACGCATGAATGCCGGTGTGAGGATAAGTAAAGTTGACATTTATAAAATTTATATCCCCTTGCAACGGATGTAGAACCGCATTTTCAGCGTTTTGAACCGAAGGGATGGTATCTAAAAATTCATTTATTCGTTTTTGAGAAGCGGCCGCCCTTTGTATCATACTCGCCGTTAATCCGATAGCACTAACAGGAAAAGTGAGCATATTTACATACATGACAAACTCAACGATCGTTGCAAGGTTTGTTTTGTCCGGGTTGGCAATATGGTGCAATCCGCCAATCATAATAGTTAGCAACGTACTTAACCCGATTAGAAATGTAATGGAAGGGGAATAGATGGCTTCCACCTTTGCGAGACTAATAGCATTTTTCTTATATGCCTCGCTATTCTTAGCAAAAAAACCAAGCATCGCCTTTTCCTGAACAAACGATTTTATCACCCGGATACCAGAGTATGATTCCTGTGCATTGGTAGTAAGGTCAGATAAAGAAGCCTGTATCTGCTCACTTTTTTTATTGATAGTATTATTGACAAAATAAATAGTGATAGCAAGAATGGGTAATGGTGCCAAAGCGTATATAGTGAGTTCAGCATCTCTCTTAACCATAAAAAATACGCTGAGCGATATAATGGCAATAAGATTTGCCAGGTACATAATAGCAGGACCTGTAAATAGCCTGACACGGCTTACATCTTCTGCAATGCGGTTCATGAGGTCTCCGGTACTATGTGTTTTGTAAAAAGCCGTATCTAATTTTTGATAATGCGTATAAATTTCATTTTTCTGGTCATATTCAATATAACGACTCATTACAATGACGGTTTGCCGCATCAGGAAAAGAAAAAATCCCCGTAACAAGGCCAATACCAGGATAGTGATACCGCAGAGAGCCACCACTTTCACCCAACCATACCCGGCATGAGAAATTCCGGAAGTAATTTCTTTCACCAGTGCATCATACCGGGGTGGGTTTTTGGGTGCTGTATAACCCGGAAATAATTGTTGTACAAAATCAATTACAAAGCCTGTAACCTGTGGTGACAGTACGTTAAAGTAATTGGACAGGAAAACAAATATGACTCCGGCACCAAGACGGATACGGTATTTCCAGAAATATTTATTGAGGGCTTTGAGATGTTTCACCCAAAAAATTTGGAGCGAAGTTAAATGATGTGGCAGTAAAGTTTGGGTTGAAATCGTTGAGACCTTACATTTGCGCCGGAGAGATGGCAGAGCGGTCGAATGCGGCGGTCTTGAAAACCGTTGACTCAAAAGGTCCGGGGGTTCGAATCCCTCTCTCTCCGCCCAAACCCGGTGAAAGCAATTGCATCATCGGGTTTTTTTATCCACCTCATCCCAAATTCAAGCACACAAATTATTCGGGTCAGGAAAATGACAATTTTATAATACTATTCTCCAAATGATATGAAAAAAGCCGATCAATAAGACCGGCTTTAAAAAGATTATTAACAGTAGTACCAATACTTGTACCAATAGCAGTATCCCCAGCCATCGCACTAGTAATACCAGTAATAACAAAGCCCTGCACGGGATGCACTTGGAGCTTTATAAGACTTTGACCAGGTCTTAATTGCTTTGCTGATTGATTTAGCTTCCTTGGCAGTTAATGTGTGGCCAACGGTATACGTAACACCATTAAGTGTGGCTGATGGCGCCCCCCGATTGCCAGATTCCAAGTTGGCGTTTGACACCATACTTAAAAAGCCGATATCAGCATCAGTTAATACGGTTCCGGCTACCATAGTCGAAACTGTTTTTTCTGTCTGTCCAAACACTACTGAGGCCATCAGCAGCATGGAAAAAGACAACAAAAGTTTCATCCTTTTCATAATTGTTTTTGTTTGTGGTGATTAAAATTGATTAGAGCTTAAATATATGTTTTTCCCAAGTAAATTAAATTGATTTAATTCAAGATCAAAATAATTAATTGTTTAATAAAAATAAACCATCTGCTACCGCCTCCCTATACCCAGTTTAGGGTATATTCTGTTTCTATTCTTTAGAAGCCGGTTTTTCAAGCGGTATAAAGATGAACTCACTAAAAGCATCTGTATTTCCAAAATCGGCCATATGGGGCGATATTTTCAAGGTGGCTGTTTCATTGAGGCTGGCGGTTTGTAAAACGGCATTAATATCTCCTAATGTAACAATGCCATTGGTACCCTCACCTCTTGCCCGTAGCACTTGTAACAGAAGGTTAGCAAATGGCGAATGGCGGCCTGCTTTACCATCAAAAGCAGGTTCGCTGCCGACCGAGGATAAGAATTTTCTAGTGCGTAGCGGTAATTTGTCTTTTAAAAACTGGAGCACATTTTTATTACTAATGCTGGCCGTGCTTGTTTCTCTTTTTACATTGTCAAAAGCTTTAGCATCAAAGGTGCCACCGTGGCAAACATCCAGCAATACCAGCACCTGCCTGGCCGGGATATTGTTCAGCATTTTTTGCAACTTGGTATAGGGGATATAAGTGTTGCGAACAGGATCATCATCAATTGATTTAGAATCGGTGCATACAATAAATCCATCATCCAATAATTCATTATCCACATCACCATGCCCGGCAAAATATACTACCAACTGATCATTCGGCTCTGCAATGCGGTAATATTCTCTGATTGCTTTATAAATACTGTCAATCGGTTTATCTTCCATCAATTGCACATCAAATCCGTAGGAGTTGTATAATTCATCAGCTACTGCACGGGCATCTTTTATGGGGTTACTGAGTTTATTCCATCCTTTGCCTTTATAATTATCAGTACCAACTACCAGGGCATATTTTTTGGCCGTCAAATTACTAATCGTTTGTTGTAATTCCTTTGGTTTTGTTTTTAAGCCACGGGTTTGATTGTCTTCATCTCCAAAAATTTCTTTGTATTGTTGTAAGAATTGTTTTTCGAAAAAAATATCGAAGTAGTTATAAGAAAAGGATGCGCAACTGATTTCCTTACTTTTTATTTTATACGCAAGTCGGGTTGCGGCCAGGGTAGGTTTGAATAAATCATAAATATTTTCGGACGCATCAAGTGAGGTAATATAATAATTGATAGGCCCCTTGTTTATGCGATTTCCTTCGCACTTCACATCATCTGCACCAAAACCATTGGGTACAATTATCACCCGGTTTTTGTTGAGCAAACTGGCTACTGCCGGGGAGTTTTGCATCAACGATTTTATAAACTCTGTTTTAAATTTTTCAGAAGGTCCAGCTTCCGAAATAAACAATTGGTTATTGGCTGGTATTAGTTGTATATACTCCTGTAATGTACGCAGCGATATCAACTGACTGTCTACTACATCTTTCGGAATATTTTTTTTAGCTACTGATTCGAAGAGGGGGCTATTAGAGAAAGGGAAAAAGTAAGTAGAAAAATTAGTTGAATCGCTGGTATGCAGGGTACTATATCCCGAAAAATTAAATATAAAATAATCGTCGAAAGATGCTTTCGATGCAATATCTTTTAAAGCATCGATTATAGCTTTTTTAGTGGCTTTTTCACCCAATAAAAGATATTCGTTAAAATTTCGCAGTGTATCGCCCATGAGTTTTACTTTATACTCCTTTTTAAAAAAGGAATTATAAGATTGTGCATCTGACTCACAGTTAAGAAAGTTGGCGAGTAATTTACTTTTATAGTCATCAATACCAATGGACAGGCACCAAACTTTACCAACATAAGTGCCGGCTGGTTTATATTTGCCTCTGTCAATACTGGTTTTTGCAACAGCACTTTTGCCGAATCCTATACATACAATGAGCAAAAAAGCAATTACATTTTTTTTGTTTAAGTAAATGTTCATGAAGGGTTATTTATTCTGAAAAGGTATTATTTTAAATTGCCGGCACAATACCGTACAAAGGGTAGTTTGAATCAAAATAATCACAACAGCTTCTTACGAAACTATTGACCCAAAATTCGTTTAGCTCCGTTACCCAGCATATCAATGATCTGGCTGCTGTTATCAGAAATTACTTTTGTTACAAACCTGTCATTGGCACTTTCGGTAACTTTCACAGAAATTGAATAAGCTCCCTGGCTGAATGATTTGTTCACATTACCACTTTCATCTTTATAGTAACCAAAAGATCGTGGTACGATGAAACTTCTTCCATCTACCCTTGTTCCTCTAAGGCTATCATAGTAGTGAGTATAAGCAGGGCTGTTTTTATCCATCGGAGCTTCACGGAGTAATAAATAAAATTTGCCCAGTTCTACATTGTCGAACAGTTGCCCCATTTCATTTACATAAGAAGAATTGAAAGTGATTTCCACATCCATATTTATATTATCCTTTTGGGCCTTCGTCATTTTTATTTTGGAATTCCGAAGCTGAAGGTCGGTGAGCCGGAGCCGGAAAACAGAGTTATTAATGATTTCGTTTGCTGAGGTCATGTCCAGTTCAAACCTGGCAATAAAAGCCGTATCATTTTGACCCTGGCTATTGGTAAAGGTTCTTATAAGACTGAATCCACTAAACTGCAGCCCGACGGGATCAAATACACTTTCTGTAGATAATTGGTCATAAAAATATAGATCCGTCAGGGCAAATGTATAGTTGGCTACATGCCTGGCCCTGTCTTTGGCAATCATCTTTTTTACAGCGTTGGTTGCTAGTGATACAGCACCACCTATGATTGGCCCAAATAACCCCCGTGATTGTGATCCCCGATCGGCAAAAGTGGGAATCTGCTGGCTGGATAAAGTTGCATAACCGATCGCATCGGATTTTTCTTTTACTCTAATGTCGGTGGTTTCATTTTTCAGGGTATAACTGTAGCCTGCAGATTTACAACCTGCAACAAGAGTAATTATGGTGAAAAAAGATACAATACAAAAGAAGCTTTGTTTCATGTGGCTGTAGTATTATTATTTGAGTAACCGCCGAAAAGTTACTACTATAAATCTGTTTAGTTAATACCCTGCAACGNNCTGAATTTCAGCCAACTTATCGGCATCATACCACATCAATGAACTCCATGTAATTTAATATACCCTGCACCCCTGATTGGCTGTAGCCGCGGAATGCAGTAACTTGTAGCTTAATTGTCTAAATTGAAGTAGAACTATGCTTCGTCGTTCATTTTACATTTTTACTTTTTGCTTTTTCCTGTTGGGAACGAGTTTTGCCCAACCCGGCGAAAGGGGCCTGATTGTTAAAAAAGATACGGCTGCAATAACGGGTAACACTTACGCCATTATAATTGGTATCAGCGACTATAAAGTGGTGCCTGATCTGCAATATGCACATAAAGATGCACAGGCATTTGAAGACTTTTTACTTACAGAAGCCGGAGGAAAAGTCCCAAAAACCAATATTGAAACATTTCTGAATGATAATGCTACCAGGAATAATGTAGGGGATGCTATTTCGGTAATAGCCCGTAAAGCAAAACCCGGTGACAGGGTTTGGTTCTTCTTTGCTGGTCATGGCGATATGGAAGACCTGACACAGATTGAAAATGGTTTATTGTTATTGTACAATAGCCCCAATGGAAATTATTTTGGTATGAATGATGATGTGTTGGAGATTTTAGACCTGAAACGTTACCTCTCATCACTTTCACAGAAAGGAATAGAAATGATCTTTATTGTAGATGCCTGTCATTCAGGTAATCTTACCGGGGGTGTGGAAGGAGTAAAACAAACTGGTTCTGCATTAATGTCATCCTGGGGCAGAGAATATAAAATACTATCCTGCCAGCCCGATCAGCTTTCATTAGAAAGCTCAGAATACGGTGGGGGCAGGGGCCTTTTTTCATTGCAATTAGAAGAAGGAATGAAAGGTCTTGCAGACGCCGATGGTAATGGGAAAATCACCATGTTTGAACTTCAAAGCTACATACAAACTAATGTTGCAAAATACAGTGAATACAAACAGATACCAATGGTGAGCGGCGATCTCAGTAAATCATTTTTTAAAGTTGACCCTCTTATCCTGACGGCATTAAAAAAACAAAAAGCAGAAAACTACCCTATGCTTGCCCTTGCCAATACGAAGGGAAATGAAGACAAGTATATTGACTCGTTGGCNNCATTTGTAAAAAAGTATAAGGACAATCCTCTCATTACAACCATGCGCCGCACACTTGCCGCTTCTCTTAATGAAAGATTCAATGGCATAGTAGGCCCTTTACTGAAAGGACAGACCAGCTATTCCACCCGGTCGGAATGTTATTATGCAGCCATGGAACTTGACAGTTGTCTCAACCTCTTAGGGGATCAGCACTATATGTACACCAACCTTAAGGCCCGGAAATTGTATATGGATGCTATGGCACTTACCTGGGCCTTGAGTGACAATGAATATAATTTTGGCTGGAAAGAAACAGTGCAGAAATCAATTACATTATTGGAAGAATCTGCTACGCTGGAGTCCAATGCAGCCTATACCCTATCCGCTCTCGGCNNATTTATTTCTGTTTGAATTTGAAAAAGCCAACCAGGTTTTTCAAAAATATATAGACTTACGGCCAAATGATTACTACGCAAAATTTTCTCTGGGTCTTATTTATGCAAAACTTAAACAATTTGATAAAGCAGAAGACCTTTTTGAAACCCTGTTAAAAATTGATCCGGATAACCTGAGCGTTAAATTGCAGTTATGTGAGATATATGAAAATAATAACAAGCCCCAAAAATCCCTGGCCATCAGTGACAGACTGATCGCATCCCCGGGTGAAAAAACGTATGGATATTTTACAAAAGGCACCATATACTCCCGGCAAAATCGCCTTGACAGCGCCGTTTATTATTATCAGCAAAGTAAAAAATATTATGAGGGCTATTGTATAGTTTGTGATAACAACATTGGTCATATTTATTTTGTGAATAATGAACTTGATTCAGCCAAAAAATACTTCCGGCAGGTACTCGCATATGATAGCACCTATCCCTTTGCTAATTTCAATTTAGGAACTATCGAGTTAATAGAAGACAGTATAAAAGAAGGGGTGAACCACCTTTACAAATGCTGGGAGAAATCCAACGCCAAGCTGGAAGGATTTGTCACCAATCTTCAATTGTATTTTGGCAAAACTTATCCCGCGGCGGATAAAAATTCGCTAAAAGAATTCAGCAGAAAATCATACACTTTCAACATGCAGTACATGTCATTAATGTCACGGTTGTACGCCTATTTCAGAACCCCGAATCTTATTAACAATACAGAAAATATTAATTTAATTTTTGATCAGTTACTGAATTTCAAAGAATATGATATGCTCACCTGGTATCACCATGCTTGTTACAGCGCATTAAAGCAGGATACGAAAACAGCCCTGGAAAGCCTTGGCAAATCGCTTAGCCTTGGTTTTGGCAGTTATTTTCAGGTTGTGTATGATGCTGACCTGGACTTTATCCGGAATACCCCGGAGTACAAAA
>MTKZ01041169.1_pt1 | contig 11860 bp, 11 predicted proteins | sample 1042781 | NCBI WGS metagenome assembly MTKZ01 (sample SAMN06212207, study PRJNA360539) | anaerobic digester metagenome | biome: Wastewater treatment plant; material: sludge; isolation source: anaerobic digester fed with sludge from wastewater treatment plant | place: Denmark: WWTP Viborg ...
CCTTAACCTGACCTAAGAAAAAGGGGAGCTTGGGATGGTTTGAGGATTAAGTCTAGGTATTTGAGGAGCTTAGGCACTTTCTTCAAATTTTATCTATCAATTCTAGACTGTTAACACACAATTTCTTATCTTTATTCTGGCTTGCAAATCTAGTCGGAAGCAAAAAAGATGGATGCTATTCTGTTCAGCGCTAATCTGAAGTTAGTGGATATTGATTCCGCCATAGATCATCTAATAAACAAAGAAGAATTGTATTGGGAAGTTGGATTCAAAATTAATCCCAAACGCTTCGTTTATCCAATGTTTGGATTTATCCACATCTGTGGTAGTAATGTTAAATATAGAGTCATTATAAAAGATATCATCGACTTTTCACAGAATCATTATGAAGATAAAAAATTATCTCAGCAAGTTAAACCACCCGAATGGTTAGAGGAATGGCGGATAAACAAAAACGATATCCGTAACTATCACTGGAAGAGCGTCTTTATTATGAAGTATATAGAGGCTGTTTCTTATGATACTTACAAATTTCTCAAGGTCGAGGGAGGAACTGTTACGAAAGCCCCTCGGAATGATGTCAAGGTAAGGAATCCTCTACTGCACCTATCCATCTGAAAATGGTTTCAAATTGATCATCACACCCTATATTCAATCTAGTTTGTTTCTTAAAGTGTATTATGATTATTCAGACCTTCTTCCGAAGTGGTCAAAGAAGGACGGATTTCATTTTTAAATCAGACAATGGGAAGACCAATGGCGGGTGTCAATATTGGATAGGGACAGTTTGAGACCAAGATTTAGATAAAATTGAGATCTGAATTCTGAATTTGCGGAAACATTTTTATCCCTTCACTTTAACTAAGGTTTGGGGCAAGTGCTTAAGGATTTGATTCATCACCCATATCGTCGAAATTGGGGTGTGATCCATATTTGCCGTGATCCCTGAATTGCCAATAATCTTTTGCCCCATCAAGTTTATGATCTATCTTGTCATCGTATATGGGTTTGGCTTTATGAACTGTGCCTGAAATATTTTTACCCCTCATCCTATATGGATTTTGATGCGTCTTTTCCTTTCTATTGATCCTTTGGTTAGCCTTATAATGGGGTTCCATAAACTTAGTATTCTCCTTTATTCTATCCGACTTTATCAATTGATCAGGATTCCAAGTTGTTATTCTATTTTTAATACTACTCCTTATCGAATCAATTTGAGTTATATCATCTTTAACTCTTTTCCCCTGTTTCTTGTTCGATTTTTTTGAGCTTAGTTTTGAGGATGTATTTAATATATATTTTGAAGTACGAAGGTCTTTTTCTCTTCTTTTTTTAGCATAGGCTATTTTCCTTTCAAGCCTGATAAGTACATTAGGAACCTTAAGCTTTTTAATAGCTTTTGAGTTTTGTTGAACTTTGCTTTTAGCAGGAAGAGGAGAACATGAAAATTTTTTATAATCTGGAGTTAAATCCTTCTTTGTAAGAAATCCCTTTCCTCCACACTTGTAGCAATCGGGGTTGTTACCATGACAACTACATTCAATCATTTTTAGACATCCTTTGGTTCAGAATAGTGGGATTAAATTTAAAAAAAATTAAGTTACCAATTTAGTATTCTAATAGAAATAGTCTAAAGTGGAAAAACGGATCAAATTGATACCCTTTCGCTGGACTAAACTAACAACCTCAATCTTGCATAATATTATTTTATCCCATTAGGTTCTCAATTAGTTCTCAGACCCTCTTTCGAAGTGGTCAAAGAAGGACGGATTTCTGAGAAAATCAGACATCTGAAAGACCAATTGGGGGTGTCTTTTTGTTTAGCGCCAGTGTGGTGACAAGTTTTACGGGGAAATAAGACTATGATAGAAAATTTTATGTAATAAACGTCCCATGATATTCAAGATCATAGCTCTTACATTTGGGACAAAAAAGAGGTTTCTCCCGATCAATTTGGCCACCACATTCACAAGCTAAATCAATTTCCCGTTTTTGTGGAGTTGATCTGCGCTCCTGAAATTTACCACACTTCTGACATTGATAACCCAATGTCGAAATCGTATCCTTTAAGACCACGGAGAAACCATGTAGGTGACTAATGAGCTTTTGTTCATGTCCACATTCCCTGCAAACAATAGATCCAGATCCTCCCATCTGATGAAAAAATAAAGGTTTCCCCTTCTCTCCAAAGTCATCAAAACTTTCAAATTCCCCTTTATTATTATAAGTCACCCACTTACCAACTTGTTTATCGTTCAAATAATTTCCTTCTAATATTAAAAAACCATCGCTATTATAATATTTTGCAAAACCGTTCCTTCTTCCGTTTTTGTAAATCCATGTATATCTAATTCTGCCATTTCCGTAATACTCTGTATATTCACCTTCTGGTTTACCTAAATGATAATAACCCTTTTCTATTATTCGACCATCTCTGGTATAGGCTCTCCACTCCCCGTGTTTTTGATTGTTAACAAATGTCCATTCATTATAGTACCCATTCATTAATCTTTCCTTGAAAACACCATTTTTATCAGGATGGTATGAATTGTAGTCCCAAAGATAGATCTGGCTTGATAGTTCAGATTCATTTAAAAAGACATAAATAATGTCATCATCACGCAAGTTTAATATACAGTTATAAACTTGATTCTTTTTATAATTAATAGTTAATTCATTGTGCGTAATAGGTTCGCTATCCTCATTTTCATCCCAATCCTGAAGAACAATCCTGTTCAGGCTTCGCTCCATTATCCTCATATTATATGCAGAGAATAAAGTGTTATTTACAGTTAATAAAACATCTCCATCACAAAGTACCTTCATATTATATTTGTTTCGATTAACAGGTTCTACTACTATTTGTCTTTTTTCATCATTATGATCTGTAAAACCTGATTTACCCCGTCTAAAAATGAGATAGCTTGGGGATTTAAAAGTAAAATTCAGATCCATTGTTTTGATATTTAAGAATGAGAAAAGGTCAAGTGAAAATACCGAAAATTTGTAATTAATTGGGGAAATTTGTTAACAACAGTGTAACTCCGCTAATTAGTATTAGATCGAATTATTGGGAAGCCGACAATAATTTTTATTCCCAATATTCATTACCATTAAAGTCTATATACCCAGTTTGTCCATCATTGCCTTTAACGAACAGCAAATTGGAAATAGAAGGTCTTATTTCTGTAAATTTTATTTCGGTTATGTGGTTCCCTGAAAAGTCCATAATTCCTTCGAGACGATTAACTCGTCCTTTGAATATTTTATTGCTTTCGGAAATTAATTCCAACTTGTCGTATTCACATTCTATTGTTATTTCTCCTTTTGAGTTAATTAAACCACACTTATAATTTTTTTGTATAACCATAAATCCCCCCCTCGGGTGATCAAACTTTTCAAATTCTGGATTTAGGATTATCCCCCCAGAATCATTAATTAGTCCATACTTGTTATTCAATTTGGAAATAAAAAATGTCGGATGGCTGGTTTCAAAATTACATTCAGAAATTTCTTCAAAGCTACAGGGGAAGACAGTTTTTCCCCAGTGATCAATAAGTCCCCATAATTTACCTCTTTTCACTGCCAAAATCCTATCACTAAGATACTTTATTGAATCAAAGTGAACAGGAGTGTATCCTTCTCCAAATCTGTTAAATAAACCCCATTTTGAATTGATACATACTGAAAATAAGTTTTCACCTAATGATTTTATGTTTTCCGCTTGTAGATCAATAAGCATTGAGCCATTCTTATCATAGACAGTATATTTGTTGTCTTTCGAGGCCATTATTGTTTCATCGTTTATTATCCTTATCAAATCATACTCGCAACTAAGTATCAAGCGTCTGTCTAAGCCATAGACCCCACGCTTTTCGTTCTTTTTAACAATTATAAAGTCGTCTTGAACAAAAATGTGATAATCAAACTCTGGTGGTACAATTTCATTGAATCTTTTATCCCAAACACCATATTTGCCTGCAATCTTAACAAGAATCAGATCTTTAGTATCAAATATTTTCTCAACATCTTCAACTCCCTTTAGAAGTATAAGGTCCCCTTCATCATTCATCAAATGGAAACCTTCAATATTTGAGCAAAAGATCAAACCATGGGAATTTTCCACCCCTAATAAGGTTCCTGGTCCAATTTTCTCTCCTGATGATTTTATAACTCCAAAGGCACGACTATCTGATTTAGAAACTTCAAAACGAGCTAAATTATGGACAAAACTATAAATCTTACTTAACCTTAAAAAGGTATTATTGAACTCTAAAAATTTAGGTACTTGAGTAACTTCTCTTGAAATATTATTGCCATAGATATCTTTATATTGATTATCGACTTTAATGCAATCATCAAGAACCTCAATGTCGTGTGGACCGAAATCAATTATAAATTTCCCACTATTATCAATCAAACCATAATTCTTTTCCTTATTAATTTTTATTAGTCCATGTTTTTCCAGTTTAATTTCATCATAAACAGGTGGCAATATGGAATTACCATTAATATCGAAAAGACAATAGTCACTACCGTCTCTACCTCGATAAAGTGTATCTGTAATTCTATCAATATATCTGCAGCTAGTTTTTAAAAGTTCTCTTTTATTATCCAAGTCATAAAGAATATAGTGACCAGGAATATAGTCATAACGAACAATCGCACGACTATGGTTGAGCAGTATAATAAAGTCATATTTACACGGGATAATCTCCTCCCCTTTCTTTGAAATAATCCCTTGTTTTCGATTAAGTGAAACATGTATATAATCGTCTTCTATATTTTTAATTTCTGAATATTTTATGCCAGAAAGAATTTCACCATTAAGGTTGCCTATTCCATATAAATTATTCTTCTGTACTATAATAATATTAGGGTCCAAAAAGGATATTTTTTCAAAATCCAAAATGCATTCTTCTACACCATCAATTGTTAAAATTCCATATATGTTTGAGTTTCGTAAAAAGATGGTTTTATTACTTTGGAAGGGATAAATCTTATTATATCTGCATTCTGTTTGAAACTTTCCAGATAATGTAACTATCCCATATAAATTGCCAATCATAACTATAAAAAAATCCGAGAAAATAGTGGGAAAAACCTTATCAAAGATTGGCGAAAATATTTTCTGACCAGAGAATGTGAATAGCCCATATTTATTACTAGTGGTTACAACTACAGCATTGCCGCAAAGGTCAATGCCATCATATTCCTCTTTAGAGTCCAAATAAGATGAAGGCGAATATAATTTCCAGAAAGAACCTTCTTTTACTTTATAAATATCTGTTGCAATGTACTCGATCGCATTATAAATAGGCCTGGTACATTCTTCACATTCACAATTAGCAACACCCCACAATTCTTCAATACGATAAACTAAAAAACCAGGACTTATAGTTTTGATGTCATCATATAGGAATTTGGTTCTGATGTTCTTTATGGAATTATAGATGCAGTATTTTTCTTTAAAATTTACACCAATATAATCCCAAAATTCCTCGTAAATATTTGGAGTATCAGGTTCGGGTTCCATATCACCCCATTCGTCACTGGAGGACGATCCATAATTAGAGTAACCATAATCGTCATCCTCGTATTCATACCCGTAACTATAGTCAGGTTCGCTGAGCCAGTGCTTTGACCAGGTTTTAAATACCTCGTTAGCCCTTTTGCCACTTTTTAGCTTAGGATTTTCTGGAACAGGATGACCGTTTTTACTATAGAAGAACCTCTTTTGAATTCTCCAAATATTTTCCTCCAATAACTCAATCCCTATGTTTTCACACTTTATAAGTATTTTTTTACTTTCAATATCAAATAACCCGATTTCTTCTCCTCTCCAAGAATACTGACAAACCAGATAATATCTGTTACTATATTTAAACTCCTCAATTTTGGAATAATTAGCTCTTAGTAATATTGAACCATTGTTGCTAAGTAGTCCGACTTTATGATTGGAGGATTTTACTCTTAGGGTTTGAGCATTAAGAGTAACAATATCCAGATATATAAGTGGTATTATTAGTTTACCCTTTTCATTAATAACCCCGCATCTGCCTTTTTTAAGAACTATTGACAATCCATTGCTAAAATCAGTAGCCCAGTCAAATAGCTGAGGTATCTCTAACTCAAAATCCTTGTTAATGAAACCATAAACTGTATTTTGAAACTGATCAATCCCATAAGAAAAAATATCTTCTTTTAATCGTATCAAACTATCATATTTGGGGGGCAGAAGATTATTCCCTTCAATATCGTAAACACCCATTTTCCCATCAAGAGAAAAAATTAAAAAATCTGAAAATTTATTACACCCTAGATTATTATAGTCGCAATGTATTAATGTCCTGCCCAATTTATCTATGAAACCATCCTTGGTTCTACGCACATGGAATCCAAACAATTCTTTGTCCTTGTTATTCCATTGTATCGCATAGCAAGCAGATATATAGTTATATTCTATTTTAATGAGAAACTTACCCAGATGTGTTATAACACCATATTTTGTAGAATATTTACAGATTCCATGTTTATTAAACTTGCTATAGTTCTTTGAAACTATTAGATACTGATCATGCCTTTCAAAATGCTCAATACTTCTTTCAATTTCGTGCCCAGTTTTATCGTAAATGCTACTTCTAGCTATAATACACTCTGAACTGAGAATATCAATATCATTAGGTTTCTCGTACCAGGGTTCCAAAATTTTTTTGCCAAATTCATTAATCAGGCCCCACGCTCGTTCAATTTTAACTTTAGCAAATCCATTATGAAATGGAAGGGCATCATCGAATTTGCATTCAATAATTACATTTTTTGTTGAATCGCAATAGCCCCATTTATTGCCAGCCCTGTAGGGAATTAGGACATTGTGCATTTCTTAGTAATAATTTATTATCTGAATTCTCCTGTTAACTGTAGTCATATAGAAAATAGAAAATTATGCTGTAAGTTAAAGAATTTTTACTAAAAGATAAGTCTTTAACATATTGGTAATCAAATACAGTAATTATATGTTGAGAGAAATCGTAAAATTATCTTAAAGTAGAGTGAGTTGGCAGTGCATAGGCCGATGGCTTTGACCACTTCGCGCCGAACATAATTGACCACCTACAGACGGCTACAAATGTCTGTTAGTAAGTAAAATACTATACAGCATACATGACTGGCCGAATGTGGTCAGACTGTCTGGATTTTACAGTCATGCCATGGAAAACCTTTCACGGAAATTACTTTTGTGGGTGAATTAATGTAAATTTATGAAATAGAATTACCATACGGTGAAAAGACAAAATAAGAATTAGATGCATTATTTTAAGAATATTGTCATATGTCTGTTTATTTTCAGTTTGTTAATTTTTCTCGGTTGTTCGGATAAAGAAGGGCATGAATTTCCCGTTAATGAAATTCCAGGTTATTATGTTTGCTATGTTTCAAGATGGGTTGCTGTAAATGAAAATGATGGATATACTGGATATAATGAAGATAGAGACACAACCACAGCAATTGTCAGTAATAAAGATGGAAACTATGAAATCAATATTGCCCCCCTTAATTTCAATGAAGATCCGACTATCACTATTCCTAAACTAATAGTTACGATAACTGGTTATGATTTTGAACCTATAAGTGACTTATATAGTGCTTATTTTACTTTTCCAAAAACTGGGGACTTTGAGCATGGGTGCTGGCATAATATGCGTTGTAAGTCTTATTTTGAAAGATTTTATGCTGAGTGGATGGCTTTTGATTTAAATCTAAAATGTCTTAATCCTGAAAATGGATATTTTCTGACGGTTCGTGGAATATATTGGCTCAAAAAGTAATTGCCAACCTAGTTGGCATCCGTTTAAATTAAAACAAAGGTCGATGTTCGTTAACACCACACTGATCTTATTCCAATAATGAATCTCAAGTTAGACTTCCTTTCAAATTACAGGAAGTTAATATATGGTAACCATTCCCAATAATTCAATTCTGGGTCATTCTGGGAGGTCCTGGGACATTTTGGTTAATGGTTAAGGAAAAAGTACGGCTGAATTTTATCTTTCATTTAATGTAAAAAAAACCCTGAATTCGGATGTGTCAAAATATCTGAAGTCCGAATTATTTGGCATCTTCAGAATAATGGCATATTTTAGCCAAGCCATGAAAACCCTTATCATCCATCCCAAAGATTCCACAACCGATGTATTGAAAGGAATATACTCCAGACTCAACAACAAAACCGTCATAAATGGAGGAATCCCGAAACTCGATTTAAGAAAACTTATTCAAACCCACGACAGAATCTTCATGCTTGGTCATGGATCACCGTGGGGACTTTTGAGTATGGGTCAGTTTCCCTTTTCTGGTACATATATCATTGACGATTCTTTTGTTGATGAATTAAAAGAAAAGACAAGAAATCTGTATATCTGGTGCCACGCAGATCAGTTTGTTCGGAGACACGAACTCTCTGGGCTCAATTGCGGGATGTTCATTAGTGAAGTTGTGGAAGCTTTTATTTATGGATTCGAGGATATTGACTGGGCCACAATCGAGAGGTCGAATGAGATCTTCGTTCATATCGTTTCAAAGTACATAAATGAACCGATGGAGGTCTTATACGAGAAATTGATTTATGAATATGGTTTGTTGGCAAGGACAAATTCCATTGCCAGATTTAATCTTGAACGGTTGTATTGCAACAGTCAGTCGCCTTATAAGAATCTGAATAAACTTGCTGGTTGAAGGTTCCCAGTGGCAATCTGTAACTTGTCCGGTTAGGATTCCATAGTGTGAGGTACCGAATATAATTTTCTGATAAAATCAGACACTTAGAAGACTCAGAATGAGGACTACGGCCGGTTTCTAAATCGGGGTATTGCTCAACGTTAAAACCAACAAATAAAAAGCCCCGGCTGCTGATTAACGGGGGGTTGAAACTCACTGCATTATCTCGTACTTGGTTACAATACATAACAAAGTTAAAACACACCAGGGCCAGAATAAATTATTTCTGAATATTTTTCATATATTTATTTCATGGAAGATAAGAACAGGACATTAAGCCCGTCAGCAAAGGCATTTCTTGTTCTCATGGCAAAGGTCAAGGGAAAAACTCCGCTTGAGATCATGAGAGATTTTAATTTCCACGTCAAGCAGCAAAAGCATAACGATATTCAAGAGAACCTGACAATGGAAAACATGGAAGCCAAGAATGAGGATTCAAAATAAACAGATTATTAAAGAAGTTTTATCTATTGGCAGGGAGCATTGGATGCATGCGACATGGTTCGGTGCAAGGTACAAAGTACCCGGATTGCTCCCTGCTTTTGTTTGTTACTCACTGCAATAAATTCTGCTTAAATGAAATAGAATACCTTGAAATATTACCTTGAACACTGCTATTGGTTGATTTTAGTCGTCGCATCTTTTTTTCCAAATAATGGCACTTTAATGGTAGTTTAGTTAACTAATTACCCAAATGTGCCCCAGTGTCAAGTCTTAGGGGTCTGGTTCAATTTTCATAACCAAGTTCCATATATCTGTATTTATATACTGAGAGGCTCATAAAATCTGGCTATTATTTTTTTTGGTATCCATAAAAAAGGGCTTTACATTGGCTCTTTACAGGAGCTATAACAATTTCTGACCTATGACAAAGAAAGCAATCTTTCGAAAACTCAATAAGGAATACAAGGGGAAACGCCTCCGGCTTATCCAGATGAACGACGAGCCAAATCCTGTACCTCGAGGAACTGAAGGTACCATTTATTATGTGGATGCCGCTGGGACAATTCATGTCAGATGGGATGACGGAAGTCTTTTGGGCGTTATTATTGGGTTGGATGAGTACCAGATTCTGTAATGAGCAATTATATTACTTTTTCTGCTCAATAATCTCCAAAGAAGTGGGACCGGCTAAAATTTTCAGTATAAGATTCTCGGATCCAATTTGGGGTTTTAATCCTGATGTCCCTTTCATGTAGGAATCAATCACACTGAATGAATAATCAGTGCCATCCACAGAGAAATCATAGTGCGTTCTTAGTCCCCCAGGACCGTGACCCCAGTATGATCGAATTCTAATCATAATTATTTGACCTCTCCAGTTAATTGTCGTGTCACCAACATAACATTCACTGGTATCTCCAGCAAAAGTATACAAGGACCATCGTATTAATAAAATTTTTCTTAGTGATTCCATTTATTAAATGTAAAAAGGTATTGTAAAACAACATGTTACTTTTCACATCAAGAACAATCTGGAGAGTCGCTGATTCTAACATTTTTGACTGACCGTCCACATCGTTTTACCACCGTGGTGTTAACTCGGTTGGTATCCAGTTAAGGATTCTTGATGCTTATGGAACAAAAATAAGGATTATTTCAAAATTTCTAAATGAAATACTAAACGAACGGGAAATTATCTTAGAATACAAAGCTGAGAATTCCTATTTTATAGGAGTTAATTCAACTTCATTTTGGCTGCAATATCCTCAATTGTAACTAATCCTAAAAGTTTCTCTTCTCTTTTACCTGTTGAAGTTATAAAAAGTGCATCAAGGTTTCTTTTAAAAGTATTAATATGTCCAATGAAAAGATCATAAGCAGTATAGATAGAAGTATTCCGAGAAATGAATTTGTAATTTTCACGAAATTCTATCTCATCCATCAAAGCTTTTATTTTGACCTTTTCAACTATTATTGTACCGTTACTTTCAAGCTGAGAAGATAACCATCTTGCAATAGTATTTGTGCTGATAACCTCTATGACGAACCCGTTTTTATCAAAAACTGGAAATTGAGAGAAAGATCTTTTCCCCATTTCCAATAAGATATTATTTATAAAATCATCTTCATGTGCACCTAAGACCTCATGGTGAAACTCTGGAATTACTTTTATTGGATTAATAATTTTCTCATGCAAATCCTTGATCTGCAGAACTACTTCTTCATGAGGTTCTGCTATCACTTTGTTTTTAATTTTCGGATAGTGGATAATTGCATTTCTTAATTCCCCTAATGAGAGTAACTCATTTTTATAGCATTTTACCACAGCATTACTTGAAGTTTTTACCTTTTGGGCAAATGTTACCTCGGGATTGTGGTTCCCTGCTTTTCTCAAATACAAATCAATTTTGTTGTAATAGTCTAAAAAATCTTCAGAATTCATAGTAAATATCAATTATGTTGTTAGTATGCAGCTGATTACATTATATTAAATTCAAGAATCTCGCAAGTATTTTTCTTACCAAGAACTTACAGTCCGATGCCTTATCTCGTGAAATTGTCGAAATATGAGCTGATTTGTTCCTGAATTTATTCAGGAGTTCGTTCAACTCAGCCAAAAACTCTGTATTATACAAATCAGGGGAGAAGTTATCAATTACGTATAGATGGAAGTCACTAATGAGCCTGCTTCTCTCTAACAAGGTTCCATCGTTAAGGTTATTCAGTATGAAATACATACTGCCCAGCGATATAGAATGTCTATTATTTATCACTGCCTGGGCAAAAAGCCGAGTAGCTGGGTGATTTTGGTCTTCTTCGTAATCTTTATCACAATTGGGATTAATATTCCTTATGTAATTGATAAAAGGTACAAATGCTTTGAAAAGGAGTTCACTTTCCACTGATCTTGAGAGTTGTAGCACATATGGACTATAATCCTCAGAGAACTGTTTTACCAGTGTATCATGTATATATTCAGCTGATATCAGGAATGAAAAACTCTGTCTTTCAAGTTTTGGAGCATCCTTGATATATCCCCGTACCCTGGCATCAAATATGTTATTGTCAGTAGGAGTTATTCCGTCGAGGTGATTATATATTTTTTGTTGAATTTCTTCTTCATCGACAAAAACCTCTG
>MTKZ01077643.1_pt1 | contig 11860 bp, 4 predicted proteins | sample 1042781 | NCBI WGS metagenome assembly MTKZ01 (sample SAMN06212207, study PRJNA360539) | anaerobic digester metagenome | biome: Wastewater treatment plant; material: sludge; isolation source: anaerobic digester fed with sludge from wastewater treatment plant | place: Denmark: WWTP Viborg ...
ATCCCGAAGTTGTGGGACGATTTCGGCAAGCGGATGGAAGAGATTAAAAACGCCTCCGGGAACCGCGCTTGCTTCGGAATTTGCTTTTATGAAGCTGGAGACGCTCCCGGCGGCCAGTACTTTTCCTACCTCGCTTCGCTCGAGGTTACCGACGCTTCCCAGCTCCCGGAAGGCATGGTGGCACGCGAGATCCCGGCTGCCGAATACGCCGTCTTCGAGCATCGCGGCAGCTTGGAAACCTTGCAGCAGACCTATAGCTTTATCTATTCTGACTGGCTGGTCAACAGCGGCTACAAAATGGTCGGCTCCCAAGATTTTGAACTTTACGACCAACGTTTCAAATTCGGCCAACCCGATTCGGTGATGGAGATCTGGATCCCGATCGCCAGGAAATGACGCTTTGACCAAGCTTTGCCTGGTTGCGCTCAACAGCGCCTGGTACCAGAGCAATCCGGCGTTGTATTATTTGCGGGGAGCGTTGCGTGGTCTGCCTTTTCAGCCGCGGATACTGGATTTCACGGTTTCCGAGCCGGTGCCGGACGTCCTGGCGGCGCTTTTCCGCGCCGGGGCGGACATCTATTGTTTTTCCGCCTACATTTGGAATAAAAGCTACCTGCAAGCCTTGATCCCGGAGCTTAAAAAACTGCGGCCGTCAGCCAGGATCGTGTTGGGCGGCCCGGAAGCGCAGTTTGGCGATTTCGGACTTGCCTTGGACGACTTTGTCGTGGTGGGACCTGGGGAAGGTGTATTACGCAGCTTGGCGGAGTCAGGATTTTCCCTGCCGGGCGGCGTTTACCAGAAATTCGCGCCGCCTCTGCTGGATTTACCCTTTCCCTATCGCAAAAGCGACAAAGCCGCCCTGCAAGGCAAACTCGTCTATTACGAAACTTCGCGCGGCTGCCCTTTCCGCTGCGTTTATTGCCTTTCCGCCCTCGATCCGCGCGACGAAATGCGTTTCGATCCCTCCCTGGCCCAAGACCGCAGCAGGCTTTACAGCGAGTTGGACCGCCTGTTGGAACTCAAACCCCGCACGCTGAAATTCGTGGACCGCAGTTTCAACACGCATCCGCTTCTGGCACGGCTGGTCTGGGATTTTGCCATTCGCCGCGGCGCGGGCTGCGAATTCCACTTCGAGATTTTTCCCGACCTGCTGACCGAACAGGATCTGCAACTGCTGGAAAAAACTCCCCCGGACCGCATCAGATTCGAGATCGGGATCCAGACTGTAAATTCCGCCGTGGCCAAAGCCTGCGGACGCAATAGCGATTGGCGCAGGATCAAACCGATGCTCAGCGCTTTGCGTGAACGCACCGCGATCAAGATCCACGCGGATCTGCTGGCTGGTCTGCCCAGCGAAAAACTGCCTTCCATCCTGCGTTCGCTGGATGAACTGGCGGCCATTTTTCCGCATGAGATCCAGCTCGGAATTTTGAAGATCCTGCCTGGCACGCCGATGCTGGAAATTGCCCGACGGCGCGGTTACAAATGGCTGGACACCCCGCCCTCCCAGACGCTGGAGACGGACGCGCTCACTTTCGGGCAATTGGCCGGCCTCCAGGATCTGGCCCGCGTAGTAAACATGTATTGGAACAAGGGCGAGTTCGCATCAGAATGGAAAAATCTGCTGGGAGCTGGGCAAAGAGCTTCCAAGCTTTTCCAGCAGCTGCTGCAGATCCATCGCCGGAAGGGCATTCCGCTGCACAGCGTTTCCAAACAGGACCGCTACACGGTCTTTACATCTGCTTTCCCCAGCTGATCCCTTTCCCGGAACCAGCTGACCTGGCGATAACTTCTGTATTCCCGGTCTCATTTCTTTTGTCAGCCAATGTTCCGGGCACATCCACGTCTTCTCCAATTTCTTCATAAGATCGTTTTCCCCTTTCTCCGCTCTCAGGCGCTGGCGTTAATCAAGTCTTTATCAAGCCTTAATCAAGTCTTAATTATTAACGCTTGATTAAGGCTTGACTAAGAAGTGATTGACGCTTTGAGGCGAGGGAGGGAAAGAAACAGAAAAGATGGCTGAAAGGGGAGAAGCAACTGGGGGAGTAGCACTTATTAACGAACAGGACGATGATTTATGAAAGGTCTGACACTCTGGGATACCGGACCGGTCAGTTGGATAAATTACGATATCGCGTATCCACACAAAAGCAGTGTCGGCTTGGAACCCAGCTGGATAACCGAAAAGTTTTTGGAAGTTTGGCACTGTTTTTGTTATATGATTTCGCGTATTTTTCTGCCTAAGAAAAGTGGAGAGAAATTTATGTTTGCCTGCCGTCTTGGCGTCAGGCCGCACAATAACGAGAACATTAGTTGGACAGGGAGTGTCGATTGATTTGGAACGTCCGCGTGTACAAATGCAGGACCGCTCTTGCGTGGAGAGATGTCCCCGCCTTCCGGCGAGCGTCTTGTCACGATTACTGCGATCGCCAATAATACTTACAGGCTTTTGGGAAAGTAAAGTATTTCAGATCTGCGGTACACGGAACAAACCCTTTTCACTCATTGATCCAGACCGAAGCATTTTTTTGTTTACAGATCGATCACGATTTTTTTCAAAAATAAATGAGGAGACAAGATGAACCGACAGATTGTCTTGCCAGTACTGCTGGCCATACTCTTACTTGGAGCGTTCGGGCTCTGCGCGCAGACCTATGAATACTCCTTCAGCACAACGACCGGAACCTATACGGCCATCACCGGTGGCACCCTCCTGGGGACGGAAACCAGCGACGACCAACGCTTCGTCGATCCCGCCGTTCCCGCCGGAGGGACAACCAACACCGGCCCCGGCTTCGACATAGGTTTCAATTTCACTTTCAACGGAGCCGTCTTCGACCGCCTCGGCATCTGCAACAACGGCTGGATCTCATTGGGCCAGTCGGCATTGACGCCTTCGGTCAACATGACTTCCTCTTCGACCTACACACCCCTGTCCTCAACTTCAACCATTGACCCTGCCGTCCTTTACAACCGTATCGCCGCCATGGCGCGCGATCTGCAGGCCCAGGCCGGCGCCACCTTGCGCCTGGAAACGATCGGCACTGCCCCCAACCGGGTTTGCGTGATCCAGTTCTCCAACTACAAAAAATACGGAACGTCCGGAACCGGGGACAGCTTCAATTTCCAGATCCGCCTGAACGAAACCAGCAACAATGTCCAGATCGTTTACGGCGCCTGCGTGAGCAACGCCACCGCCGGCAACATGCAAGTGGGCCTGCGCGGACCAGATCCGGCGGATTTCAATGCCCGCCAGGGCTCCACGGGTTGGGACAACACGACCGCCGCCTCCGCGAACACCCAATACGTGGTGATGACGGATGTCTATTTTCCCGCCAACGGCCTGACCTTCAATTTCAATTTCCCCGTGGCCAACCAGCCTCCCAATCCGGCGAACCTCGTTTCGCCCGCCAACGGAGCCACGCTGGTCAATCCCACCGCCACTTTGAACTGGATGTCAGGAGGCGGTTTGCCCAACGGCTACCGTTTGTCTTTCGGCACTGACAACCCTCCCACCAACATTGTCAACAATGTTGACTTGGCAATGGCAACTACGTATGATCCCTCGCCAGATCTGAATCCAAGCACCACCTACTACTGGAAAGTGGTTCCCTACAACGCTTTCGGCAACGCAACGAACTGCCCGGTGTGGAGTTTTACCACACATGGGGACGCCACGATCACCCAATTGCCCTATATCCAGGCTTTCGATAATGTCACGGCGCCCGATCTGCCTTTCGACTGGCAAGGGCTGATCGATCCCGCCGGCGCACCCAGCGCGGTGATCGTCACCTATACTTCCTCGCCCCACAGCACCCCGAACTGCGTCCGGATGTACAACGGGACCAGCGCCACCACAGAGTTGCTGCTTATCGCCCCGCCGCTCGACCAAAGCATTCCGGTCAACACCACCAGATTGCGTCTCTGGATCAAAGCCGGCGGTTCCAATTACACGCTGTCCTACGGTGTGATCAGCAATCCTGCCAGCGTCGCCACCTACACCCAGGTGGGCACCATTTCTCCCACCACGGCCTGGCTGGAATACGTTCTGCCTCTGAATTCCTACACCGGCACCGGCAGATACATTGCCTTCCGGCACGGACAGGGCGGCACGGGCCGGACCTTCTATTTTGACGACTTTCAGATCGAACTGATCGCCCAAAACGACCTTGCCTGCACGGCTTTGACCGGCAACACCACCCCCAGCGTCAACAATCCCACCACCTATAACGCTTCCATCTTCAACTGGGGAACGGCCGCGCAAAGCACCTACACGGTGAAGCTCTTCAACGGCAATAACGTTGAGCTGGCAACTGCTGCCGGAGTTACTTGCGCTCCCGGCACCAGCGTGCAGGTTCCGCTTACGTGGACGCCGACAGTTGAAGGTCCCGTCGTTCTTTACGGCAAGGTTTTTCTTACCGGCGACGTCAATCCGGCCAACGACCAAAGCCCCAATCTGAACGTGACCGTGATGCCCGCCGGAGTCGCCGTCGTAACCGTGGGCGACGGCAATCAGCAGGAAGGTGTTCCGTTGGAATTCTACTATAAGAACAGCCTGCACGAAGCCCTCTATTATCCTACGGAAATGAACATGTACGGCAATATCACCGCGCTCACGTTTTACAACAACTTCGTGACCGACCTGCCCAACATGCCCTGCAAATTCTGGCTGGGACAGACCCAGCTGCCAGATCTTTCCGGGGGCTGGATCCTACCTTCCGACGGCCTGGTTCTGGTCTATGACGGCACCATCAGCTTCCCCTCGGGCCAAAACACGATCACCATCCCCTTGCAGACGCCGTTTGCCTACACCTCAGGCAATCTGGTGCTCTATGCCAACCGGCCGATGGATACGCAATACTACAGCAGCAGCGATAATTTCCAAGCACAGACCGTCGGGACGAACCGCGCCCGGAAACTGTACTCCGATTCAGTCGAATACGATCCGCAGGCTCCTTCCGCGGCCGGAACGCTCTCCGGTATCTTTGCCCGGACTTCGTTCAGTATGACGCCACTCAGCCCGGATCCGCTGTTTGTGGTCAATCCTTCCAGCAAAGACTTCGGCACTGTGTTGATGAACACCACGCACGATCAGACCTTCTCCATCATCAACGCCGGTGGCGGAACGCTGGTCGTGAACAGCATTTCGCTCGCGGGCAGCCCCTTCTTCACGCTGCAAAACCTGCCCACGCTGCCGGTCAGTCTGGCTACCGGGCAAAACGCCACCTTCGTGGGACGTTACCTTCCCACCGCGGCCGGAACGCACAGCGCAACCATTACAATTACCGACACTCGCGGCAACCGCCTGACCCACACCGTGGCCCTGACCGGGAGTTGCATCGACGCCACGGTCTACACTCTGCCTTACAGCCAGGCCTTTGACGCTGTAACCCCTCCGGCCCTGCCTATCGACTGGAGCAGCATCTACCAGGCTACAGTGACCACGGGCTACGTCAAGACTGTCACCACCTCACCCCACAGCACCCCGAACTGTGTGGCGATGTATAATCCCACCGACATCAACACCATTGCGATACTGATCGCGCCTCCGATTGTATCCACGATCCCCATGAACACGGTGCGTGTGAGATTCTGGGGCAAGGGCAGCGCCGCCTACCACCTGCTCGTCGGCGTGATGAACGATCCCCTGGATGCCTCCACCTTCACTATGGTCCAGGATCTGAACGTGATCGCCAACTGGAATGAATACATTGTTTCGCTGACCGGATACGCTGGCACAGGGCGCTACATCGCGTTCAAGCACGCTTCCCTGGCGGCTGGACAGACCATGTATATCGACGACGTCAGCTTCGAGCCCATCGCCCCCAATGATCTGGCCTGCACAGCCCTGACGGGAAACACCACTCCGTCCGTCGGAACTGCGACCACCTATACCGCCACCGTTTATAACTGGGGCACCGCTTCGCAAAGCGTCTATACAGTAAAACTCTATAACGGCAACAACGTAGAACTGGCCACTGCCGCCGGGACAACTGTCGCGCCGGATGCCACTGCACAGGTTTCCCTGACCTGGACGCCGACGGTCCAGGGCCCCGCGGTCCTGTATGCCAAAGTCATCCTTGCCGGCGACGCCAACCCCGCCAACGACCAAAGCCCGAACCTGAACATCAGCGTCCAACCCGCCGGTTCGATCATGGTCACGGTCGGCGAAGGCAACCTGCAAGAGGGCGTGCCCTTGGAATTCTTCTACAAGAACAGCCTGCACGAGGCGCTGTATTTCCAGAACGAACTAAACGTCTTTGGAAACGTCACGGCGCTGACTTTCTACAACAACTTCGTGACTGACCTGCCCAACATGCCCTGCAAATTCTGGTTGGGACAGACCGACCTGGCCGACCTCAGCGCGGGCTGGATCCTCCCGGGAGCGGGCAATCTGACCCTGGTCTATGACGGCACGATCAATTTCCCCACCGGCCAAAATACGATCACCATCCCTCTGCAGACTCCTTTCACCTACACGTCTGGAAACCTCGTTCTCTACGCCAACCGGCCGATGGATACGCAATATTACAGCAGCAGCGATAATTTCCAGGCCCAGACCATAGGCACGAACCGCGCGCTGAAACTGTATTCCGACTCCGTGACCTACGATCCCCTGGCGCCCTCGGCGACCGGAACGCTCTCCGGAACCTTCGCCCGAACCTCCTTCACTTTCGTGACGTCCGGTTTCGCGACGCTGAACGGGACTGTCACCTCCGGCGGCAATCCCGTGGAAGGCGTGAACATCGCCATCAACGCCACCACGCTGCATCAGACCACGGCAGCCAACGGAACTTACAACTTCCCCTTCGTCGTGCCCGGCCAATACACGGTCACGGCCACCAAACTGGGTTATGACACTCAAACTCAGCCTGTGACGCTGGTCGCGGACCAGACCACGACCCTGAACTTCAACCTCGTGCCGTCCACGACCGTCAGCGTTTTTGGAACCGTGGTTGGCAGCGACAATCCCAGTGTTGGCCTGCCCGGCGCCGAAGTGGCCCTGGACGGTCCGCTCGATTACAGCGGCACCACCAACGCCCAGGGTCAGTTCAACATCCCCAACGTCCTGAGCGGCAACAGCTACAATTATACCATTACCATGTCGGGCTATCAGATCCTGACCGGCACCATCAACGTCGGCGCCGTCAACTATGACATGGGAACGCTGACCCTGCTGGAAGCGGCAACCCCGCCCCGCCAGGTCACCGCCACGGTCAATACGAACCCCATCCAGGTCAACCTGACCTGGCGTACGCCCGGAGCCGGTGGCGGTGGCGGTCCCCTGGAAGATTTCGAAGTCACCAACGGCGGTTGGGTGCCTACTTCCAACTGGACCGATCCGCTCGGCGACTGGGAATGGACCAATACCTATAACGTTGCAAACTATGATCCCTCGGGCAGCACCTACACACAGGTTCCGCCGCCCACAGCACATTCCGGCACCGGCTTGTGGGGTACCGTTGTTTACGGCCCCTACAGCAATAGCAACGGCTGGTCCTATTTGAAAAAGACCTTCAACCTAAGCGGTGTGGCCAATCCGGTGCTGGACCTCTGGCATTACATGGATGGTTTCAACACCTGGGATTATGGTTTGATCAAGGTAAACGGAAACACAGTCTGGGGTTCCAGCGCTGCCGCCGTTTTCATGCCTTGGCAAGAGCTCAATGTCAGCCTTGCCGCCTATGCGAACCAAGCCAATGTGGAGATCAGCTTTGAGTGGTACGCAACATCCGTTGTCAACTATTCCGGCTGGTACATCGACGATGTCTATGTCGGCCCCAGTTTGAACAGAAATGCGCCACTGGTTGCGGCCATTAATCTCGCCGACCTGCGTGGTCTGGCAGAGATTGAAGCAGCCACCCTGGCTGAACAGCTGGCTCCCGCATCCGGCAAGGCCTTTTCCTCATCTTCCGACATTGTTTTACGCCAATCGCTGAACGCTTCCCTCAGCCGTGATTACCGCATCCTTTCCGGTTACCGGGTCTGGCGCCTCACCCAGGGCAACGAAACCAACGAAGCCCTCTGGACGCAGCTGACCACCAACGCCATCACCGACACCACCTGGGCCGATACGGCCTGGAACACACTGCCGGACGGCAATTACAAATGGGCGGTGAAAGCCGTCTATACCAACAATGTGATGAGCGTGGCAGCTTTTTCGAACATGCTGCCGATCCTGCGCAACGACCTGGCGGCGCTTTCCCTTCAAGGCAACGTCACACCCACGGTTGGAACGCCCTCCACCTACATCGTGCAGGTGAAGAACAACGGCACCGACCCCCAGCAAGGCACGGCCTACACCGTGAAACTGATGAGCGGAACGACCGAACTGGCCTCGGTGCAGGGCGTGACCCTGGCTCCCAACGCCACCAACAACTTCTCCATCGAATGGACTCCCACAACCTCCGGCCCCCTGGCCATCACCGGCAAAGTCGTCCTGCCCGGAGACTCAGTCCCCACCAACGACGAAACCGCGGCGTTGAACCTGGTCGTGCAGCCTGCCGGGGTTTGGGCCTACACGGTCGGCGACGGCTCCCAGACGGCGCGCGTACCGATCGACATGTACTACAAGAACTCCCTGCACCAATACCTGATCTACCCCGGGGAACTGGGCAACACGATTGGCTCCATCACCGGCCTTGGGATCTACAACCAGTTTACGCAAGACCTGTTGAACATGCCCACCAACGTCTGGATCGGCACCACCACCCAGGCCGACCTTTCCGCCGGCTGGATCCCCGTGACCAACCACACCCAGGTGTTTTCCGGCACGCTTAATTACCCCACCGGAAGCAACCTCATCAGCATCCCCTTCAACACGCCCTACCTGTATCTGAACGGCGAAAACCTGGTGCTGACCTTCCAGCGCCCGATGGACACGCAATACTACAATTCCACCAACTACTTCAAAGCCCAGACCGGAACACCGGCCACCCGCGCCAGGAACATCTATTCGGATTCCACGACCTACGATCCGCTGAATCCTCCCGCCACGGGCGGAACCAACACCGGCCAATTCCCGCAAACCGTGTTTTACATCATCCCCGGCGGAGTGGGCCATCTGACCGGAACGGTCACCGGCTCGGGCGGAACGCCGCTGCAGGGGGTGGCGATCTCGCTAACGCCCGCGGGCTATAACACCACCACCAACGCCCAGGGCCAGTACACCATCAACAACATCCTGCCCGGCACCTATACCGCGAACTTCAGCGTTTACGGCTACCAGAACGCCTCGCAGCAGGCCGTCATCGTGGAAGACGAGACCACGACCCTGAACGTGACGATGACCCCGCTGCCGATGGTGAACGTGACCGGAACGATCATTGCCAGCGACACCCAGGCCGGCATCTCCGGCGCTTCCATCCATCTGGAAGGCTATGCCGATTACAACGGAAACACCATTGCCAACGGGACTTTCAGCATCCCCGGCGTGTATGCCAACAACGCTTATTCCTACGTGATCATGGCCCCCGGCTATATCGCCGCGACCGGTACCATCAACGTCGGCGCCACCAACTACAGCATGGGGACGATCACTCTCAACGAAATTGCCTACGCGCCGCACAACGTCCTGGCGGCGGTCAACAATCCCGGAACCGCCGTCGATCTCACCTGGCAGGCTCCGGATCCCAACGCTGTGGAGATCACCGAATCCTTCGAGCCGGAAACCTTCCCGCCCCAGGATTGGACCCAGGTGATCAACAACACCGGCGGACCCAACACCAGCGGAGTGTATCCCACCTGGTGCAGGTTTGGCGCGATCACGATCAGCGGCCAGCCCGCCACACCGACCGACGGTTCCTACCAGGCCGGACTTTGGTGGGCCTACTCCCATCAGGACGAATGGCTGATCACTCCCAGCTTCAACTGCCCGCCCGCGGGATATTTGACCTTCGATTCCTACGTCTATCTAGGTTCCACGAACGGCGACCACTACTACGTCCAGGTTTCCGCGGACAACGGAAACAGCTGGTCAGTCGCCTGGGACGCCTCGACACAGACCGGCGGCTGGAATTACTACGCTTCGCCCATCACGGTGGATCTGGGAATTTACAGCGGACAGCAGATCAAACTGGCCTTCAACGCCTCCGACGGACCCAATGACGACGGACTTTGGTACGTGTGGTTCATCGACGACATCTACATCGGCAACGCGCTCACCGCGGAAGCCAATCCCGCGCAGACGGTCAGATTCAGCGCCTCCGACCTGACCGCAAAATCCGCCGGCAAGGGCGGATTCGCCGTCAACACAGCCACTGGCCTGAGCCCGTCCCGCGCGGTTCAAAGCGGTTTGACCCGCGGCGAAGCCCGCCTGCCCTTCAGTGCGGAGTCACCCGCTCCGGGCAATCCGGACCGCTCCCTCACCGGCTACAAGGTCTGGCGCCTCATGCAGGGACAGGAAGCCAACGAATCCGCCTGGACCTCGTTGACCCCGAACGCCATCACCGCCCTGAACCTGTCTGACCCAGCCTGGCAGACACTCCCGAACGGACTTTACCGTTGGGCCGTGAAAGGCATCTACACAAACAGCGTGATCTCGGTGCCCTCCTTCTCGAACGTTCTGCAAAAAACCCAGGAAACCGGAATGATCGCCGGCGTGGTCCGCCGCACGAACTCCACTCCGATCCAGGGGGCGACGGTCACCGCCGGAGGTTTCTCCGCGACCACCAACTCCGTCGGAGCCTACACTCTGGTGCTGCCCATCGGGACCTATTCCGTGACCTGCTCGGCGAACGGCTTCAACAGCCAGACCGTCGACGGAATAATCGTGAATGTAAACCAAACCACGACTCTGAACTTCACAATGATCTCCACGGCCAACGAAGACGAGGTAATTCCGGTTACCGCGACAGCCCTGCTGGGCAATTATCCCAACCCCTTCAATCCCGAAACGGTCATCACCTACAGCGTAAAAGATCCCGCGCCCGTGCGCATCGAGATCTTCAACGCCAAGGGCCAGCGCGTCCGCACCCTGGTCAGCGCGGACCAGCCCACCGGCTGGTACAAAGCGCTCTGGAACGGCACGGATGACCGGGGACGGCCCGTTTCCAGCGGCGTCTACATGTATCGGATGACCGCCGGCAACTACCAGTGCAGCAGGAAGATGATCCTGATGCAGTAGGCTGGTCCCAAGATATACCGAACAGCCCCCGGATATTTACGTCCGGGGGTTTTTTCTTTGAACTTGGAAATATCACTTCACAATGCTAACTTTCTGACACATAGTCTTTTGCTTTCATAAGCCCCACTCCAAAGCCTTAATCAAGCCTTAATCAAGCCTTAATCAAGCCTTAATAATTAACGCTTGATTAAGGCTTGATTAAGGAGTGATAAACGCTGCCAAGCAGGGAAGGTCTGNNAGAGGATGACTATTCAGCGCAGAAAGTGGCAGAGCTGGTCCGAGAACAGCAGAGATACATTTACCACAGAGGAATAGAGGAGCAGAAGATACAGAGGATAGTGCAAACTGTTAGTTCAAGATCACCACTTTGCCGTAGCGGGTCTGGCCGTTGCAGCCGATCCGGAGCAGGTACAGGCCGTCCGCCAGCGCCCGTCCGGAAGCGTCCTTGAGTTCCGCCTCCACAGTATTGAAACCCGCTTCGATCTCGGGCAACAGACGGCTGGCCACCTTTTGCCCACGCAGGTTGTAGATGTCCAACCTCGCGGTACCGTAAGTTTTGAGGTCAAAATCGATCTTCGCCGTGGAGCCCGCCGGATTGGGATAAACGTAAAGCAGATCGGCCTTCTCAGGGTGTTCCAACAATTGTAACGCCCGGGAGCCGTCCAGGGTCAGCAGTTTCCTGCCGTCGCCCGCGTAGATCCGGTTGCCCTGCACGGTAAAACAATCTCCCACCGC
>MTKZ01004204.1_pt1 | contig 11859 bp, 9 predicted proteins | sample 1042781 | NCBI WGS metagenome assembly MTKZ01 (sample SAMN06212207, study PRJNA360539) | anaerobic digester metagenome | biome: Wastewater treatment plant; material: sludge; isolation source: anaerobic digester fed with sludge from wastewater treatment plant | place: Denmark: WWTP Viborg ...
CCCACCATCGCGGCCGTCAACGGCCAGGCGCTTGCCGGCGGCTTTGATCTGGCGAAGCTCTGCGACATCCGCATCTGTTCGGAAGAGGCCTCGTTCGGACATCCGGAAATCAAATTCGGGTCGCCGACGCTGTACACGCCGCTGAAATGGATTATCGGCGACGGGCTGGCGCGCGAACTCTGCCTCACGGGAAAGGTGATCGACGCGCAAGAGGCCTATCGGATCGGTCTGGTCAATGAGATCGTCGCAGGGACTGAACTGCTGGAGCGGGCAATCGAAATCGGACTGAAAATGCTGGAAGCGCCCGACACGGCCCTGCAGACCACGAAACGGTTCTTCGCCACGCATGCCGATCTGGGCTTCGAAGAGTCCTTTTCCATCGAGCATGACAAGGCATTCCAGGAATTCCTGCTTCGAAAAGCCGTCCAGCCGCAGAAATGACAAAACCCCCTCCCCGGCCGGGGAGGGGGTCATCTCTCACAAACCATCCAACCGAAAGTCGTCAAGACGCGACGGTCGGTTCCTCCGGCGGGGCATAGCGGAAACAGCCGGTGTTTTCATAGACCATCGTAAAGGCCCCCATGCGGGTATCCAGCGATTTAGACTTCCTTGCCTTGATCCGGACGCCGACTTCCACTTTCTCCGGAAAGCGATTGAGCATCTCGTACCCGCTGGCGTAATACTCCGGCCTGTCGCTGCAGAAATAGTAGCAGTCCACATCCCCGCGGCCCATCTCCTTCATGTACTGGATCTGGTCGAGGCCGACTTCGTTCTCATCGAAAAATATGTCGAGCCGCCTGCGCCACTGATCCGGATCGGCATCGGGAATCAGAATAAAGGCACGGTCGACATCCTGCATCTTTTTTGCCGACAGTTTCTTTGTGGCACTTTTCTTTGCTGCGCTTTGCTTTGCCGGACTTTTCTTCTCCGTTGTTTTCCTCTTCATGGAATTCTCCTTTTCATCGCTTCGAATCATCGATAAGTTTTTTGTATGAGACCTGATTGCCCGCATTTCCCTGTCACGCAGCAAATCCAGCCGGAGCCATGTCTTTCGACTTTGTTGGAAACCGGCTGTCCTTCCGCGTAGACTGCCCGATATGGCCTTTTCAAAGAAACACGGGTCTCTGAAAATATTCATACATTCACGATCGGTGCCAGATTGAAGCATTGTGGATTGATTTTTATATTCAGTTGATATTACGGATAAATAATGATTTTGCAGGGGACCGTTGCGGAGTTTCGGCGGAATTTTTGCGGGATTTTCCGCGTAGGGGCGTTCGCAGTGCGTAAAAGATTACGCGCATGACGTCTTACGATGGAAAAAAATTGTTTATCCGTCAGGCTCGGAACGGCGCAGCCTGTATTTCGTCATCTTCAACTGGAGGCCTTTCCGGCTCAGTCCCATCTGTTTGGCCGCCCGTGTCACATTGTTCCCGCATTCGGCCAGCACATTGACGATCATCTGCTTTTCGACATCTTCCATGTGCGTCTTCATAATATCTTTGAAGGGTCTCTCGCGGGTGTCGGGCTGTGCGGATTTGTCCAGCTCGATGGTCGTTTTCAAATCGGCGGGCAAATCGTCCAGGGCAATCGTGTCTCCCCCGGCCATCAGGATCATCCGCTCGACGAGATTCTCGAGTTCACGGATGTTTCCCGGCCAGCGGTACCGGACCAGCAGACTCATCACCGGCTCGTCGACGCGCTTCACCGACCGGTCCAGTTTCCTATTGAACTTCTCGATGAAATAATCGATGAGGACCGGGATATCCTCCCTGCGTTCCCGCAGCGGCGGCAAATGCGCGGGAATGACGTTGAGGCGGTAATACAGGTCCTCCCGGAAGCGGCCTTCCTTGACGTCCTCCAGCAGATTCCGGTTGGTCGCCGTGATGAGGCGAACGTCCACTTTGATCGTGTGCAGCCCCCCCACCCGCTCGAACTCCTGCTCCTGGATCACCCGGAGAAGCTTGACCTGCATGTCCTTGGGCAGTTCACCGACCTCATCCAGAAACAGGGTGCCCTTGTGGGCCAGTTCGAACCGCCCCTGCTTTTTTGTGGCGGCACCGGTAAAGGCCCCTTTTTCATAACCGAAAAGTTCGCTCTCCATGAGGTTCTCCGGTATGGCGGCGCAGTTGATTTTGATAAAGGGGTTGTTCTTCCGAGGGCTGTTCCGGTGAATGGCGCGCGCGATCAGCTCCTTGCCGGTTCCCGTTTCCCCGGTAATCAGGATCGTCGTCGTGGTCGGTGCAACCCGTTTGATCGTCTCGAAGATCCCGATCATCCGGTCGCTGGCGCCGATGATGCCGTAACGATCGATGTCATCCGGATTCAGCGAGGCTTCGTCCTGATCCAGCCGGCGGGTTTTGACGGCCTTCTGAATCACATGTTTCAGCTCCTCCTGGTCAAAGGGCTTGGTAACGTAGTCAAAAGCCCCTTTTTTCAGGGCATCGACGGCCGTGGCGATGGTCCCGTGCGCCGTGATGATGATGACCGGCGTGGCGGGATAATCCCGGATCACCGCGTCCAGCAGGCCCATCCCGTCCAGTTTCGGCATTTTCAGATCGCTGACGACGATATCCATCGGAGATGCCTTCATGATCTTCAGGGCTTCGAGGCCGTCGGAGGCCGTCGTGACGGCATAGCCTTCCTTCTTCAGCATGGCCTGCAACACCAGCCTCATGTTCAGTTCATCGTCAACGATCAGAATCCTGTTCATCACCGCTTTTTCCATTTCTACACCGGAACGCCGTCGTCCATGGACTGGATGCTATCTGAAAACTTACCTTCGTGCAAGCCCGCCGCTTTCCGAATCCGCCGCGTCGATCCGGATGTAGAAAATGCTACCCTGACCGGGAATGGATTTCACCTTGAGGCGGCCTTCGTGGCTCTTGACGATGCGCTGGCAGATGGCGAGTCCCAGCCCCACCCCCCTTTCCTTGGTCGTGAAGAAAGGCTTGAAGACGTTTTTGATTTCCTCCCGTTTCATCCCCTTTCCCGTATCCCGAATGGAAACGCCCACCGCCTCCCCGGCATCGCCCGCGATCTTTGACGTCCGAAGGATCAGTTTTCCGCCGCCCGGCATGGCCTCGATGGCATTGTAGGAAATATTGAGGATGACCTGGATGAGCTGCTCGGCGTCGATCCGGACCGGCGGCAGATCGGGGCGAAGGTCCGCTTCGACCGTCAGATTTTCGGGAAGATGACTGGCGCGAATGATGGAGACCGCTTTCTCGACCACCGGGTTGACCGGCTGGACCTTCCGGTTCAGGGTATAGGGCTTCGCGTAGTCGAGGAATTGCGAAACGACGCTGTTCAGGCGGTCTGTCTCTTCGATGATGACATCGAGGAGCTTCTGATGCTCCGCGTCCGACGCTTCGGAGCGCAGATACTGGGCGGCTCCCTTCATGGAGCCCAGGGGATTGCGGATTTCATGGGCCAGGACCGGCGCCATCTCCTCGAGGAGCTGGCTTTTTTCGCGCTCCAGCTTTTCGTCCAGCGCGTAAAGGGACGTGAAGACATCCGGGATTTCCGGATAGATGCGCTTCAGGATGTTTTTCAGGACCAGTTTGAAGGGTTCGATGGAAATGATGATGAGAAAGGACGCGATCAGCAGATGGCTGAAGGGGACTGCCGATTTTCCGAACAGCACCGTAAAAACCAGGAAGATGACGGCGGCGAAAAACGTCATGAGGAAGATGACCAGCGCCCGGGCCATGAGGTCGTGGAGTTCCGTGAGCTGTGGATGCGTGATGATCATCAGGATGAAGTAGGTCAGCATCGCCAGGACGATGTGGGTATGAAAAGACAGGCCGGAACCGGAGACATCCGCAAGGTCGATACCGATCATCACAATGGGAACCGCGGCGGCAATGGCCAGATAGAGGATCCGCTTCCTTTCGGCACCCGCGGCCCTTTTCTTCAGATGAATCAACAGGGCCAGATAGCACAGCCCAAGCCCCGCGCCCGCGTAAGCATGGGCGATCCGCATCAGGTCCAGATCGACGGGGGCAAAAACATACCCGGGATAAACGGCAACGCAGACCGCTGCCGCCAGCTGCAGTCCGATGGCAGCGCTCAGGATAATATGGGTTTTCGACAGGAACGTCTGCTCGTTCAGCAACGCGCGGGTGAAGGCGATGGACAGAGGGGGGACGGACAGCAGGCCCAACATTTTAATCATCTTGAGGAAATCCCGTGGAAAGACGCCGTCAAAAAAAGAAGCCCCCGCGTACAGAAACAGCGCCGCGCAGACCCAGGCGAAAGTCCCGTGCAGGGATGTCTTTCTCCTGCTCATCAGCAGGGATACGGCGATGGTCAGGCTGACTGCCGCGAACGTAAAGGTCTCCATCTTCCTCAATGACCGCCGATGGGCCGGATCAGCTCCACGGTTTGCCGAAAGAGCGTCTCGATTTCGTCCGTCGGCACTGTGCCGGCGGCGCTGCCCCGGCGGGACTCCAGTTCCGGGGGAATCCGGCCTGCGAGCAGGTTGTCCAGGAAGGCCAGCTCATAATAGGTTTTCCTGACTTCAAAGTGCGAATCCGTCCCGTGAAACAGCCGCGTCAGCGCCCTGGCGCAATCGCATAAATGCAAGAACCAGTCCATATTTACGCCCCGATAAGACTCGAAATAGTACGCCTCCTCCCTTTCCCGGTATCTTCCATCCCGCAGCAGGCTTTCCTGAATCGGCGTCCCGGGATAGGGGATCAGGGCTTCCGTGTAGGCGATCTCGGCCCCGTTTTCATAAAGCCTCCTGGCAAGCCGGATCGTCTGGCGGACGGTGTCCGGCGTATCTTTCGGCCCGAAAAGGATGAAATTGACGACGGGCGTCAGGTTCTGCTCGATACAAAAGGATACGCCCCGCAGGACTTCGTCCGGATGGATTCCTTTCCGGTAGTCGTCCAGCACTTCGGGGGACCCGGATTCGGCGCCAACATAAACGGCTTGGAAACCGGCTTCGCTGAGCATGCCGGCCATGGAGGGATTCCGGCAGATGTCGTCCATTCTGCCCTGCGCGAAAAACGCGGCCTGTCTGTTGAGTCCCTGCCGGACCATTGCTCCGCAGAGCTCGCGAATCCGCTTCATGCTGAACGTGAAATTGTCGTCGGTAAACATGATCCGCTTGGCCCCGAAATAGAGAAGCCCCTGAATCTCTTCGAGGAGACGGCCGGCGCTGCGGAAGCGGACGATCCGGTGATACTGGGTCTGAATGGAGCAGAACGTGCAGTCGTGGGCGCAGCCCCGGCTGGAGGCAATGCTGCGCGTCCGGTAGCGGCTGCCGTCGATCAGGTGATGGGCGGGAATGGGAAAGGCATCCAGGTCTCTGGACAGCGGCCTGTCGTTGTTGTGAACGATTCGGCCCTCACGGCGGTAACTGACGCCGAGGATCCCGTCAAAGTTGCCCGAATCGGCAAAGCGCCGGGCCAGTTCGGGGAATGTGACCTCCCCCTCGCCCCGAACGATCGCGTCGATCGATTGATGCTCCCGCAAAAGCCGCTCATACAGTACGCTGGCGTGAATCCCCCCCAGCACCGTGAGCGTCCGGGGGTCCGCCGCTTTGACGGATTCCAGGACACGCCGGGCCGAGGCAAAGCTGTTCGAAAGGGCGGTTACCCCAACGATGGACGGCCTACAATCCCGCAGGCGCTTGCGGAGCCGGTCGTCCCCGTTCCCGGGTCCGTCTTCGGGGTCTTCGAGATCGAGATCGAGGATCTTTACATCGAAATCCGCGTCCAGGAGCGGCGAGGCAACGGCTGCCAGGCCGAGGGGGGGGATTTCAGATGTGCCATTGAACCGCGGATTGACCAGGAGAATATTCATTGCATCAAAGAAGAGGAGGGGGTTGATGGACCAGCCCCCTCCTCGAAGTCGTTTCCGGTTTCCGGATCCGGACGATCCGAAGCGCCCGGTCCGTTACGGTTTCCCGTAAAACATGTCTTTATAGGTTGCCCGCATTTCCCGCTTCAGGATCTTGCCCGTCGGCGTCTTGGGCAGGGCATCGAGGAAAATGACTTTTTTGGGGCATTTGAAGGTTGCCAGCTCCTTCCGGCAATGGGCAATGACCTCTTCCTCGGTCATCTTCTCTCCCGGCTTCAGCACGATCACCGCCGTTACCGCCTCCACCCATTTCGGGTCGGGCAGGCCGATCACCGCCACTTCCTGCACGCGCCTGTCCAGATAAATCGCCTCTTCGACCTCCCGCGTCGGGACATTCTCGCCGCCCGTCTTGATCATGTCCTTCTTGCGGTCCGCCACGGTGATGTAGCGGTCATCGTCCATCACGCCGATGTCCCCGGAATGGAACCAGCCGCCTTTCATCGCCTCTTCCGTCTTGTCCGCATCCTTGAAGTACATGATCAGCGCATGCGGCCCCTTTCCGCAGATCTCCCCAGGCACGTTGGGCTGTGCGATGGGCACGAAATTGTCGTCCTCCAGCCGGCTCTCCATGTTCAGCCCCCCCAGCCCGGCCGAACCCAGCTTTTTCAGGGCGTCCTTCGCCTTGAGGATCGTGTGGTAGGGAGCCAACTCCGTCTGGCCGTAATAGTTGTAGATCCGGGTCCCCGGAAGCCGCTCCATGATCTCCTTCAGGATTTCCACGGGCATGATGGAAGCCCCGTAGTAGCATTTCTTCAGGCTGGACAGGTCGTACTTTCCGAAATCCGGGTGCCTGAGCATCCCGATCCAGACCGTGGGCGGTGCGAAGAACATCGTCGCCTTGTAGTCCTGAATGTTCTTGAGGATCTGGCCGATATCGGGCGCCATGAGCACATTGGTGCCGCCGACCCAGAAAACGGGGTTCATGAACACGTCCCGCTGGGCGCAGTGATAGATGGGCAGGGCGTTGACGTTGATGTCGTCCTCGTCGTACTGGCCGTCGACGATGGTCCCCATGTATTCCGCCATCAGGGCCTGGTTGCTGATGATCACCCCCTTCGGCAGGGATTCCGTCCCGCTCGTATAGGTCATCTGGCAGGGGTCCTCGATATGCAGGATCGTATCTGGCTCCGTGGCCGGATATTTTCGATACCATTCCTCGAAGTCCTTGAACAGGCCGCTGGCCGGCGGTTTACCCGCACCCTGCCTCGACCAGATCCAGGTCTTCACCGTTGGCATGTCGTCCAGCACATCCTTCACCAGGTCGTACAGTGCGTCTTCCACGATGAAGACCTTGCTCTCCGAATGGTTGATGCAGTAGGCGATGTCCTTTCCCCGCAGCAGGTAGTTGATGGCCAGATAGATCGCCCCGATCTTGGCGCAGCCGAACCAGGTCAGAACGTGGTCGATCGTGTTGTGGGCCAGGATCGCCACGCGGTCGTACTTCTCCACCCCCAGATCCAGCAGGGCGTTGGCGGTGCGGTTGCACTCGTCCTCCAACTGTCGGTAGGTCAGCGTCCGGTCCTGGAAAATCAGGGCCGGCTTGTCCGGATAATGATAGGCGCTGCGGCGGATCATGTCCCCGATCACCCACCGGTTGACCTTGTTGTAGCGGTCCATGAGGAAATCGAGGTTCTTTTTGTTGATGACGTTGTACCGCTCTTTCTGTCTTTTCGTTAATGGCTTCCCAAGCACTGACATTTTTCCCCTCCCTGAAAATCGTATGATTGATTGCTGAAATGATTCCGCGACCGGTTCGTTCACGATCCGGTCGATCCATCCCCCCCTCGCGAAAGGGGGGATGGTTAAAAGCTGAAAACAGCCCTTTTTCAGATGATTCCCCTGCCTTCGAGTTCCTTGAGCTTCACCGGCCCGTACCCCAGGTATTTCAGGTAGACATAGCCGTTGTCATAGCCCACGGGGCGGCACACCCACTTGGTCCGGGGCGGCGTTTCCGTCGACTTCCACTGGGCCTGTGCGCAGACCACCGAGCCGTACACCGGGTCCTGGACGGGCGTGAAGATGCCCCGGTCCCGCCAGACCTCATCCTGCATCGTTTTGGCCGGCGGCACGATTTCCGCGACCACCGGCGTGATGGGCGCCAGGCGTCCGCTCTTGGCGTATTCGATGGATTTCAGGGTCAGTTCGTGGCTGGTGTACTTCTCGGTTTCCGGATTGATCATGGCCTGATATTTAAGCTGCCAGTCCTTTTTCATGAAGGGCGCCAGCGAGGTCCACTGCTCCGCGCCCCACTCGTCGTACTTGCCGATGATGTCCACGAAGGCCTTCCACATCTCCAGGCGCAGCCCCCCGAGGAACACGCCGCCGTCCTTCGTGGGATAGAAGCCGTAAAGCCACAGGCAGGTGTCGAGGTTGCCGAACCGCTCGTTGACGACGCCCTGGTCGGCATACCAGTGCAGCATGTAATCATTGAGCCGCTCATACGCTTCGGGCGTGGAGATGTCGATGGCCTGGCCCTCTCCGGACATCTCCCGGTAGTAGACGGCCGCCAGGATGCCGACTGCGCCGAACGTCCCGGACGTCGCCCAGGCGATCCAGGGTCCGGCCTTGGTGGAGGTCGCATAGGGCATATCGGCCAGCGTCTTGCCCTCCGGCAGGACCTCGCCGGATGCATATTGAACGCCCGACCGGGCCTGAGAGACGTTGTCATAATCATACTGTTTCCTGCCGCTCTCGGGTCCGAACTGGCCGTAACCGCTGATCGAAGTGTAGATCAGCCTCGGGTTGATCTTGCAGAGCTCCTGGTAGCCGATGCCCCATCCGTCCATGGTCCCGGCGGGATAGGTTTCGATCAGGATGTCCGCCTGGCCGGCCAGGGATTTCAGGATTTCCTGGCCTTCCTTCTCTTCCAGGTTCAGGGTGACATGATACTTGTTCCGGCCTTCCTGCAGATAGGCCATACCCGTTCCCCTGTGCATCACGCCATTGGGCGAATAGGTCCGGATCAGATCGCCCCCCGGGGGTTCGATGCGGATCGTCTCCGCCCCCAGCTCGGCCAGAAGCGAAGAGCAATAACAGCCGGCCATGCTTCGGGAACTCAGGTCCAGCACGGTCAGATCGTCCAGGGCCTCCGGCTTTTCGAAGGCCTTGGCGGGATCGTCCAGCGCCCGGATGTGGTCCGCCCAGTCCGCCCATTTCGGTCTTTTATGTTCCGCCATTGCTCATCACCTCCTTATGATCGCTCCGGATTGGCCGTCCCAGTCTGACGGTGGACGGCGCCCCTGCTGGTCCTTCCACTTGCCGAGGACGCCGTGCAGGTACAGTTCGTCGATCTGGGCCTGGTTTCTCCCGAGAATTTTCCTCATGATGTAGTCGTTGTCGAAGCCGACCGGGCGGACCGTCCATTTGATCTTGGGCGGCGTCTTGGACATCATGACGGGGAATTCGTGCTCCACGTACTTGCCGTACATGGGATCGTCGATCTCCTTGACGAAATCGCGCTCGCGGCGGTGGGGATCCTTGTTCATGTCCACGGCATTGTGAAGCCGGGTTGCGGCGAAGCCATGGGTCTTGCCCAATGCTTCAATTTCATCCGCTTTTTGGGTTTTCCCCCATTCGGCGATGATCGCAAGAATGGCCAGGGCATTTTCCTCCTTCAGGCGGATCTCGTGGTCCTTGAAACGCGGGTCTTTGGCCAGTTCCGGCTTGCCCATGGCCTTGCAGAGCCCCATAAACTCATCCGGCGCCGGCGCCGCGACCGCCGCCAGCAGGCCGTCCTTGCAGAGGAACGTGTCGGCCGGGCAGATGCACTGATCCCGGTTCCCGGACGGCTCCACGCCCTTTCCGGTCATCTGCTGGTAGGGCCAGACCCAGCCCATGGTCCTCATGATGTTTTCGATCTGGGACATCTCGATGAACTGTCCCTTCCCCGTTTTCCGCCGATGATGAAGAGCGGCCAGGACGGCCACCTCGCCCATCAGCCCGCCGTAGTAATCGCAGATCCAGATCGGCTGCTTCAGCGGCGGGCGGCCGGGAAAGCTGGATATCCAGGCATAACCGGCCAGCGCCTGGGCGGCGCCGTCGTTGGAGGGCCGGTCCTGTTCCGCGTACATGCCCCACTGGCCGAACCCGTTTTTCTCGATGTAAATGATGCCGGGGTTGACCTTTTTGATGTCCTCATAGCCGATGTTCCACCGGTTGGTGACGGCCGGCCGAAGGTTGAATTCAATGATGTCCGACTTGGCGGCAAGCTCCTTGAAGATCTGCTGGGCAATGTCGATATGCAGGTCGAGCGCCATGTAGTATTTGTTGGGGTTGATGTGCATGAACATGGGAGACTGTTCCTTGTAGAACCAGCCGAAGGGGTTCAGGGAACGGGTCACGTCTCCCACCGGGGGCAATTCAATCTTGATGACCTCCGCGCCCATTTCGGCGAGAAAGGACGGGCCGGACGGTCCGAAAAGCAGCGTGCAGACTTCCAGCACCCGGACGCCCTTGAGCGGTCCGGAGCTTCTGAACTTGTTCTTGACGTAATCTTTGAAGACTTCAGGCATAAATCCCCTCCTTCTTAAGACCCGGCGCCGTGATCGGCCTCCTGTCCTATTCCTTGTAGAAATGCCCTATCCACAATGACTCCTCTTGAACGTTGTTTGAACGGACGCGATCACCTCCTCTCCGATCGGCGTTTGCCTTTCAATCAAATGCAACCGTGGGGTAAAAAAACAAAAAGCCTTGTTTTCAGTTAAAAAGGCGTTTGTTGATTTCGTTGAACATTTTCCGCAGCAAAAACAGATTCCCTTACGGGACATCTCGCACGTCTTCCGCGTTTCCGTTCATGAAAAGATATGATTTCGGCTGGCAGATCGCGGCTCTGAAACAAGCTGCAATCTTATTTGGTAATTTATCATCCGCGGCGGATGAAATCAAGAAGAAATCGGGGAAACTCCAATCCGGAGGCACGCCGGAAAATAAAGAGGGCAGGCTGTGGTTTGATCCAGCCTGCCCTCGTCAGGAAAGTTCTCAATCAATAATTATTTCACCAGTGGCTTGGGAACGAAGAATACCGGTTTGCCGTAAACGGTGTTGCAAACCGTCGCCCCCGCCAGATAGACCCCGATCCACCCCGAGATGATCAACAGCCACCCCACGATCGGTCTTGTCGTCTTGGGATCGCCGAACCAGCCCGTGTCGATGCCGACGATGAGCCACAGGCAGATGTCGATCAGGACGACCAGGATGAAGATGAACAGGTTGCCCTTGGCATAGGCCGGGGTAACCACGGTCAGGAAGCCCGCGCCCGCCATCCACATCCATCCCTCGATGTAGGCGTCGGGTTTGGGGAACCAGGTCACAGGCGCTGCCGCCGCTACCACCGGTGCTGCCGGCGCTGCTGCCGCCGCTGCCCCGGCTGCCGGAGCCGCTGCCGCCGCCGCTTTCGGAATGAACGCGCCCGCACCCGCCAGCAGCAAGAACTTGGACATCGTGCTCAACGCCGCCCCCAGCATGAAGAAGGCGGAGAAGAACAGGAAGACGTTGCCGCCGGTGATGTTGTGGTCTTTCAACTCCATCACGGCCGTGGTGTACTGAACCAGGCAGCCGCCGATCAGCCAGGCAAACAGGATGGGCAGACCGCCCGGTTTGACCAAGCCAAGAAATACCGCACCAAAACCGAAACATGCAACGGCCAGTGCACCCAGTCCCGCGGGACCCGGAGTTGCAAAACTGTGTTCATGCGCCATAAAAAATTCCTCCTTTTTTTGGAATAATGAAGAGCTTCGTTTAAAATATGATTAATCGCTTAACCACTACTTTATCCGCTCTTGACTCACTCCCATTGCATCCCCCCTTTCTTCGTGAAATGTCATGCCTGCATTTGCAGTACCGTCACTTCGAGAAATCCAAGGAATCCCACCAGCGGGACCCGACGGATTTCCGGAATGATAAAGAAGGTCCCCTCCACAATGGCGCCAAACCCGATAAAATCTACAATGAAAAAGAACACGAAATGCTTCGTCGCATTATTGGTATTCT
>MTKZ01005819.1_pt2 | contig 11857 bp, 10 predicted proteins | sample 1042781 | NCBI WGS metagenome assembly MTKZ01 (sample SAMN06212207, study PRJNA360539) | anaerobic digester metagenome | biome: Wastewater treatment plant; material: sludge; isolation source: anaerobic digester fed with sludge from wastewater treatment plant | place: Denmark: WWTP Viborg ...
GGACGTGATAGAAGAGGGGATAAGAAGCGTCGTTCCCGAAGATGTCGCGTCGATTATTTACACGTCCGGAACGACCGGTAAGCAGAAAGGCGTGATCCTAACGCAATCCAACTGGATTCATTCCATGCACCAGTGTTCCGGCTCCGAAATCATGGCGCTGACGGCCCAAAAAGATTTGCATTTGAAGGCGCTGGTTCATCTGCCGCTTTGCCATGTCTACGGACGAATGAGCGATTATCATACCGCGGGACTGAAAATGGGCGGTGAACTTGTTTTTGCTGAGAGCTATCAGACCATTGCCCGTGACCTGCGGGAGGTTCGTCCGAATATAATCAACAGCATTCCCCGCCTTTATGAAAAGACGTATGAAATCGTTCAGTCCACCCTTTCCAGGGCCAAGAAACCCTATCAGGCGATCTATAACTGGGCCATGAGCAAGGGCAGAATTTATGTAGACTGCATGGCCACGGGAAAACGCATGCCGCCTCATCAGCTTATGCTTTTCGGCTTGGCCAACAGCCTGGTTTTCGACCGTCTCAAAAAAGAAATGTGCATGGACAAACTGGTGATGGCCTGTTCCGGCGGCGGAAAACTGTCCAAAGATATCTGTATTTTTTACAGAGCTCTCGGCATCCAACTGATTGAAGGTTACGGCCTGACGGAAACCACCGCCATCAATAATCTCAACGCGCCGGAAATCATGATGGAGAAACCACCCACCGGTTTTCTCAAGGTTCTCTATGACAGGATTATGGCCCTGACATTGCATCTGATGGTGGTGCGGCAGTCGCAGGGCAAATCGCCGTATGCCAATCCGGTCATGTCCCTGCTGCTTTCGCTCTGCTACAATACGCTCGTTTACCGGTTGCGGGTGAAGCCGGGCTTCGTCGGACGTGTTGTTCCCGAGACGGAAATGCGCATCGCCGAAGACGGCGAAATTCTCATCAGGGGGCCGCAGGTGTTCCAGTGCTACTGGAAACGGGAAAAGGATACCGCGGATGCCTTTACGCCCGATGGATTTTTCATGACCGGCGATATCGGTGTGGCGGACGAGGAGGGCTTTCTGCAAATCACCGACCGCAAGAAGGAACTGTTTGTCACCTCCGGCGGCAAGAATGTGGCTCCGCACCCGATTGAAGTGGCCCTGATTGAAAGACCGTACATTGATCAGGCCTGTCTGATCGGCGACGGACGCAAGTATCTGACGGCTTTCATCATCCCGGATTTTGAAAGCCTGAAACGCTATGCCAAGGATCATGGCATCACCTGCGCTTCACAGGAGGACCTGGCCAATCATCCGGATATCAAGGCGCTTATCACGAAGGAAGTCGATCATGTCAATGCCACTCTGGCGCGTTACGAGCAGATAAAATATTTTACGATTCTCGGCCGCGCCTTTGATGTTGCCTCCGGCGAACTGACGCCGACCATGAAAATCAAGCGCCGGGTCGTCAATGAAAAATATCAGCAACAGATTGAGGAGATGTACGGCAAACCGAATCAATAAATAAAATCAGTTTATTGTTTATTATGGAGAAAAAGCATGATCATTGACTGTCATTATCATCTGGAAGAAAGGGTTTTTACAGTTGAGCGTCTGATCGGCGAAATGCAGAAAGCCGGCATCGACAAGGTTGCGCTCATGGGCAGCATTATCGGACCATTTACGGAGCCTCCTCGCATTCTTATCAATCTTTTACAACGCTTACTGGAAAATTCTTTCTCGCGAAGTATAGGGAAAGCATTTGTTTCCAATTTTACCGACCATGGCGATGTCAGGATTTTGGGAAAGCCATATCCCCTTGCGACGGATCCGGATAATGAAAAGGTATTTAATGCCGTCAGAAAGTATCCGGATAAATTTCTGGGCTGGATTTTTGTAAATCCCCGGGGCAAAAATAATCAGGTCGAGGAGTATGAAAAATATAAAGATGAAAAAGGATTTATCGGCGTCAAGGCGCATCCGTTCTGGCATCACTTCGCACCCGTGGAACTCGCTCCGGTTGCCGAGAGGCTGGCCAAAACCGGCAAGCCTCTTCTGATTCACGCGGGATTCGGCGAAGAAGGAAATTATGAAGCTCTGCTCAAAAAAGTGCCGGACCTTAAGTTGGTTCTGGCCCACGCCGGTTTCCCCTGTTACTCGGATACGTGGAAAAAAATCAAGCCCCTGAAAAATGTATATATGGATCTTTCTCAAACCACTTATACCAGCGGGAAAGCCACCCGCCAGGCGGTGGATATGTTCGGTGCGGAAAGACTTTTTTTCGGCACGGACGGTCCGTTTGGCTTTCACGGGCCCGATCATCAATACGATTACGGCTTTATCAAGCGCAGAATCGAGGGCATGTTTGCAGATGTCATAATCCGGGAAAAGCTTTTGGGCGGGAGCTTCGCAAAAGTCGTCGGTCTGAGTTAAGAAATGTTGACATGATTTCAAATGAATGACAAAAAAACATCTGGTGGATCAACCGCGCCATCCTTCGGTGTCCAGGTCTCTGGATGATCCGATTCCGACTGCCGCCTTTCTGCTTACAAGACATCCAGGCCGCCTCACACGCCGTTACTTGATAGGAATCCAAAACTTTTGACTCTTCCGCATGTCATTCACACCGTTTTGCCTATCCGGTCCTGAATACATCCTCACGAATGACGTGTGATATCCGCTTTTGGCGCAGAACCGCCGCCGCAGATAGATGAATGCCGGAGACGAAAGAAAATGATCATCGTGTAAAGGTCTTGTGCATATTATGAAACGGTCCGGCGGGAAATCGATCAGACTTTTCGTTTGCATCGGAGAATAATTCGGGATAAGTTGCAAAAAATCTCTACGGGAAAACATGACTTTCTCCCATCAGGTGATTTGATGGTCTTGCATAAAATTAAACAAATTGTCGGCTGGTTGCGAAGTTTTTTTCTGGAAAATATCACGCGCTGGCTGGTGTTCGGTCTGCTGGTCGGTATTGTGTCGGGTCTGGGAGCTTCGGCTTTTTATTATCTTCTGCAGGCAGGCCGTCATCTTTGTTTTCATCTGCTGGCGGGTTATGCCGTTCCCGCACCAGCGGGTGAACAGGTTTTCGACGTCCCCGGCATACTACAATTTCATCCCCTGATTTTCTTCCTTCTGCCCGCTCTGGGTGGTTTGATCAGCGGCTTACTCGTGTATCATTTTGCACCGGAAGCAGAAGGACACGGCACGGACGCCATGATTGATGCGTTTCACAATAAAAAAGGGCGCATCCGGACGCGCGTGCCCGTTATCAAGGGATTGGCCTCTATTATCACGCTTTCCAGCGGCGGCAGTGCAGGAAGGGAAGGACCGATTGCCCAGATCGGCGCCGGCATCGGTTCGGCCGTTGCGCGTCTTTTAAAATTGAGCAACCGCGAGCGCCGCATCCTTCTTCTGGCGGGCTGCGGAGGAGGTCTATCGGCGATTTTCCGTGCTCCTTTAGGCGGCGCACTCACGGCCATTGAAATCCTTTACAAGGAAGACATGGAAACGGAAGCCCTTGTGCCCACGGTGGTAAGTTCCATTACCGCCTACATCATTTTTACGTATTTTTTTGGCAACACGCCGATTTTCTTTTTTCCGGAGTATACGTTTTCCAATCCGCGCGAGCTGATCTTTTATGTGCTTCTGGGTCTGATCTGTGTCCCCGCCGGGATTTTTTTCATCAAGATATTTTACGCGGTGCGGGAGCGTATTTTCCTGCCCCTGAAGATTCCCCGCTATGTCAAGCCGGCTCTGGGCGGTCTGGTTGTGGGCTGCATCGGCCTTGTCTTTCCTCAGGTTTACGGCGACGGCTGGGGCTGGATCCAACTGGCCATCCTGGGGAAACTCAGCATCGGAATCATGATAGCGATCGCCTTGGCCAAAATTGTCGCCACCAGTTTTACAATATCGTCCGGTGGGTCCGGCGGTGTTTTCGGCCCGACACTGTTTATCGGAGGAATGATCGGCGGCACTGTAGGATTTTCCGCCCATTATTTTTATCCGCATATTGTGACGCAGCCGGAAGCCTTTGTGGTTGTGGGCATGGCGTCATTCTTCGCGGGGGTGGCCAGTGCGCCCATCGGAACACTGTTAATGTGTTCGGAAATGACCCGAGGATACGGCCTCATTGCACCGTTGATGCTGGTGTCCATCATTGCCATTCTTTTTACACGGCAGCACTCCATCTATACAAAGCAGGTTCAAAGCAAGCGTGAATCGCCCGCGCATATGGCGGAATTCACCGTGAACCTTTTTGCCGAAACCCAGGTAAAGGACTTCTACAAGCCGGAGAAGGTCACCCCTGTCCGTGAAATCACGACTTACGGACAGCTGAAGAGAATTTTTTCTGCATCCAATGTCGAATGTTTTCCCGTGTACAATGAAGATGACGTGCTGATCGGGGCGATCAATTGGGACCACGCCCGGTCCATCGTCTTTGAAGAAGGCCTGGAAGATTTAGTCATTGCGCAGGACCTGATGGCACCACCGCAAACCGTAACGCCGGAAGACAATTTTTATGACGCGTTTGTAAAATTCATGGAAACCAATGTAGAGGAATTGCTGGTGGTGAGTTCCGACGATCCCAACCGGGTGCTGGGAGTTTTAAGGCACGACGATCTGATTGCCGCATATCACGCGGAGCTGAACAGACGAAAATATGAATAGGCATGAATGGATTGATAAAAAAATCTTTTTTGTCGTCCTGCGGACATGTTCTTCTAAAAAATAGTAGATTAATTCTAAATATTTCTACGGGCAATGATTGTTTCGCATTCCGTCGCTAAGTCATTAAGCATTTTAAGCCCCCCCGCGTTGTCCACTGCCGTCAATAAATTCTCCAGCCCGTTGGGAATGTGGTGAAGAAATGCGGGCTTGTGTTTTTTGAGTCCCAGATATCCGTACGCCCCCAGCGCCTGTAAAAGCCGCTGTACGGAACCCGCCCAGAAATTATGAGCGAACTCATCGCGGCTATAGGCGGGACGAATAATGTCATAATAAAAATCCAGCAACTCATCTCGTTCTTTCTCTTCAAAGGTGACGTATGGATCGCAGAGAAGAGATCCGAGATCGTAAAAAAGACAGCCCTGACGCATGCCCTGAAAATCAATCAATACAGGCCTTTCATTTTTAATCATGATGTTTTGCGACTGGAAATCGCGGTGAATCAGCGACGGTTCTATTTTTTGCAGGCTCTCGAAAAGCGCGTCCAGCTCTTTATTCAGTTTCGCGGCATCCGCAGATGTTAGTTTTATTTTGCAGACTTCCCATGCGAGATTTTCCAGGAAATAGTTATGCTCCCATTTGTAAAGCCTTGGACCGTAACTTTCGGATAATTGCACATCGGGCGAAGTGGATTTCAGATCAAAAGAATGCAGACGATGAATTTGAGCCAACACCTGAAAATAGTGATTGCGTCTTTCTTCCCAGGGTTCAAATCTGAGCGACCACAAATCAACATCACCCAGATCCTCAATCAAAATAAAATGCCGAGGGATATCCCGGAGAATAATCCGCGGCACATTGATATCCATAGATGCCATGAATTGATTGATGCCGGCCCAGTTGGCATTTTCCGCAACCTCATCGCCGTAGCGCATGAAAATAAAACTGTCCCCGTGAGGCAATGACACCCTGAAGAATTCACGGTCTGAACCGCCCTTCTTGATCGACTCCAGCTTAAAATCGGTTTTTCCCAGATGTTCAGTTAAAAATTTTTGAATTTCCTTCTGCATGAGCTTCACTTAATAATGTTGTCATGACCCGGTCTGAGCGGCTAATCCAAAACTGAAAAATACTGGATACCGGCCTTCGCCGGCATGACAATTTTGAATGAGATTTAACGAATATCTGTTTTGCTCAATTTTTCATATTCAGCGACAGTACCAACATCATACCAACCACCATCGTCAATGATAACACCGCCGACAGAGCGTGGATTTTCCTTTATCATCTCCACCAGCGGTAAAACAATCGATTCGATTTTTCCCGTCGTTAACCGTTTCAGGAAAGATTTTTCCACAATATAAATACCGGCAAACAAACATTTCTTGACGCCATCATTTTTCAAAATATGCCGCATGTCGCAGACAAAGCCATCTTTATCAACACTGACATTGAGCAGCGGACCTGTTGAGCGCAGCGCCAGGGTAACGGACGTTTTNNAAACGTAATCGGAGTGCCCTGCCAATTGCCTTCCGGAAAAGCCTCAACGTATTTTTCCGCGCAGTGATGCGTGTTGATAATAAACCGTTTGATACCGACAGCGCGCAGATGCGCCATTGCATAAGTAATCATGGGATGTCCGCCGATTTCCAGAAGCGGTTTGGGTGTATTTTCCGTCAGCGGCCTGAGCCTCGTTCCCAGCCCCGCCCCTAGAATAAATGCTGTGTTGAGTTGTTTGTTTTGCATATAGTTTCACCCGCGTGGTTCTTTGTTGATTTTCTTCCCATACTCAGGATCAATCTTCACCAGCGCTGCAACAATAAAACCCGGAATGGTTGTAATCAGAATCCAGATGAAGAAATTTTTGTAGCCNNCCGAATCCGTAACCGAATTTTTCGACCGCCACGGCGGAACCGACCAGCCATAAGTTCTGCGGCTGGTAATGGGACAAATACACAAAAATCAAATCCGGCAGGTGCATGATGAAAACCATCGGCCACAGCCAATATTTTAAACCGTTTCTGTAAATCACATAACCGCCCAAAAGACCGCCCAGCATCAGCGCAATGACGCCGACCGTACCGTAAATGATGCCGATATCCGCTGTGCTCAAGCCCAATCCCCCTTTGCTGATTTCATCGCGCAGAAAAGGCACGACCATTTTCGTCAGTTGCGCCTCGGCAAAACGGTAAAGCAAAAAAAAGGTGATGATGATCAGAATATCCTTGCGCCGGAAGAATAAGGTCAAAACGCGGAAATATTCCGCAAGGAAATTTTTTGATTTGTCCCACGGCGCGCTGATGTCTTCGGCGGGCTTCGGCAATGCAAATATGTGATAAATAAAAAACGCGAGAAAAACCGCCGCCACGACGATAAAGGATAGCGACCAAGCGCCGACTGCCGGATAACCGTATTTTTGCAGCATACCGGCCAGAAACACCAGACCGCCTTCAGCGGCAATGGTGGCAATACGGTAAAAAATAACGCGCACACCGACAAATGCAGCCTGCTGCGGCGTGTCGAGTCCCAGCATGTAAAAACCGTCGGCGGCGATATCGTGTGTGGCGGAGCTGAAGGCCATAATCCAGAAAACAGCCAGAGAGTAGCGCACAAAATCGGTTGTCGGCAGCGTCAGGGCGACACCGGCAAACGACGCGCCAATAGCCAATTGCATCGCCAGTATCCAGAAGCGCTTGGTACGGAAAATATCGACAAACGGACTCCAGAGCGGTTTAATCACCCAGGGCAGATAAAGCCAACTGGTGTAAAAAGCGATCTGCGTGTTGGAAAGCCCCATATCTTTGTATAGGACAACGCTGACTGTCATAGCCATCGTGTAGGGAATGCTTTCAGCTAAATAGAGAGAAGGCACCCAAAGCCAGGGATTCCTCCGGACCGCATTTCTTGTTGTTTCTGTTATTGTTTCGGACATTTCCTTTCTCTTTTTTATGTCACTTCAACTGAAAGCTACAGTCCAGCTATGCCGCGATGAAGTCTTAATATTATTCTACAACACCATCTGAAGGACGGCTCACTCGCACTGATAATTCAATTACGGCTTATCAATACAGTTTTTTTAACTGCGCGCCGGTGAAGTAGTGCGTCAGAATTTCTTCCGCTTGAAATCCCTTGGAGGCCATCACCGCCGCACCGATCTGGCACAGCCCCACACCGTGCCCCCAGCCCCCGCCGATGAAAACAAAACCGATAACTTCTCCATACGTATTACGCCGAACAGTCACAACAAAAGCGCTGCTTAATAGATGACTCGGTGAAAGCCAGCGGCGAATTTCCAGTTCCTTTCCGACCATCACCGTCCTTTTCGAGCCGTCGATTTTCAGGCGTGAGATCCTGCCGGACGGCCCGCGTTCCAGCGGCTCGATATTTTTCAGATCTCCGAAATCAATCCCTGACTTTTCCCTGATGATTTCTTCCAGGTCTTCCCGCTCATAGGCAACCTGCCAGCGGAAAAAATCGGACGTTTCCCGATCAAAAGCCGGCAGGATTTGTTTCAATAATTTTTCATCGCTCGTGTTGCAATAAGCCTTCGGCCTGCCGGTCAACCATCGTCTGGCGTCGCCTTCCGTGCACACGGGAGAATGCGGCTTCACATCATCGCTGATATTGCTCAAATAATCATAATGCTTGTCTTCCCACGCCGTATCGAAAACATCTGTCTGACCGCCGCAGCATTTGTAATAACGCGCGTCGCAAATTTTTCCTCCATAAACGAGAAAATGCCCGCGGGTGCTTTCTATCGCCTTATGGACATTTTCCGAAATTATTTTTGTGATTCCCTGATAGCGCTGGCAATGGTCGTCGGCGCACACATCAAAACCATCATGATCGTTGACATCCTGCCAGACAACGATTTCATTTCCGGCTCTCTGAGGTGTTGATGTCCGGGCTTCCTGCTTTTTGGCAAGCATCGACACCAGCCAGCTTCGCGCAGTAATTGCCTGTGCTCTCAAAAACTCCAGAGGCGCTTCGGCGGACATCTCCGAAGAGATGACACTCTCCAGATAATTTTCCAGATGAACATTGTTGATGAGATTGAAAGAAGCATCTCGTGAAGCGGATAAAAACAAATCGCCGCGAAACGATTGCTCCTGAGTCCGCTGCCAGTGGAAATCAATGCCGATTTTTACATCCGATACGGTAAAAAAAGAACGGCTTCCCGCTTGCAAAAGGATTTCTTTCTGCCGCACAATTTCTTTTCCTGACGAATCGGCAAGCAGGACCCAACCATCATCAACGGTAACGGTATAGCAACCTTCCAATATCCGGCCATGCGCAGATGAAAAATCCCCTTTCAAGGTGATATGAGCTTCGCTGTAATTTTGCAGAAGGGCAACTCTGATTTCAGGTTCGTAATGGATCATGGTTTGTTTTTTATGAATAAAAGAAAGAGAAGTCAAGAAAGGAATGTATTCCCCATCGTGCTCTCCGGGACATTCCCGTGCCCTCCGCAACATCAGGCCATTCAACGAACGAGAAACTTTCCATGACGCCGCGTGCGGAATCATTCAACGCACAGTGATCGCCTGACGACTCCCGGACTATGCGGACGTTATGGGCAACGACTTTTTTAATTTCCCGGAAAATTGTCAGATGAAGGAACTAATTGCTTGAATATCATTGTTTTATCGTGTATGGCTTTCATAAATTACTCATTGGATGATTTATGGCGCATATTTGGCCAATCGGGGGAGGCAAAGGAGGATCAGGCAAGAGCTTTGTGGCAAGTTCGATGGGGCGTCTTCTGGCCAAATCCGGAAAAAAAACGCTGCTGATTGATCTTGATCTGGGAGCAGCAAATCTGCACACGATGGTGGACGTTCCCTACCCGGAAAAGTGTTTCTCTGATTTTGTCTCCAAAAAAATCCATGATCTGGAAGATACCGTTCTTCAAACACCCTTTCCTAATCTTTTTCTGATCAGCGGCGCCCACGACAGCCTGGACATCGCCAACCTTCCCTATGAAAAAAAAATAAAAACTCTCAAGGCCATTGTCAAGTTGGATTATGACTACATTATTCTGGATTTGGGGGCAGGTACCGCTTTTAACACGCTGGATTTTTTCCTGGCCTCAAGAAACGGCATCTTTATCACCACGCCGGAACCCACGTCCATTGAAAACGTGTACCGTCTGATGCGCGCCATCTATCTGCGTCGCATCCGCCATTATTTTTCGGCTGCCGACTTCAGGACGCTCGAAAAAAAGGTCCGGGAACACCTGGGCGAGGAGTCATTCAACAAGCCGGAAAATATCGTTTCGATCATCAAGAAAGAATTTCCGGAAAAATACGCGTTGATCAGAAAGGATTTCAATTCTTTCCGTTTCAAACTTATTCTCAATCAACTGCGCAAACAGGACAACACCGTTCTGGGCGAGCAGATTTGCAAAATTATCAAGAAGCATCTGGGCATCAATGTGGAATTTGCCGGCAACATCGCTTACGATGAACACGTTCACGACGCTATCTGCCAGCGCGTGTGCTTTCTGGACCGGTATCCGCACACGCGTGCCGCCAATGATTTGCGTGTTTTAAACAGGAAAATGAGCAATGCCTTCGGTGAACAATTGATGCTCAACTATCTCTGAAAAAATTGAATCAGGCGGCACATGGAAAAAGATTTTGACCAGATGAATTATTACGAAATCCTGGACATCGGTACGAACGCGACATCTGCGGAAATCCGCGGCGCCTACAACGTCGCGTTGCAAATGTATCAGCCCGATTCCCTGGTCAGCTATTCTTTTTTCTCGAAAGGAGAACGCGATAAAATTCTCTCGCTGATCGACAAGGCTTATTTTACTCTGATCAACGAAGCCCAGAGAGCCAAATACGACAACGAAATGAATCTGCGGGAAACGTCCGTTTCCGCAGACCAACACAAAGCCCCCCCCCAACCGGCCAACATCTTCGAATTTAACCGCCGGGATATCGCTTCCCTGACGCGGAAAAACAACAAATCGGCATTAAAGACAAAAATTTCCCAAAGCCAGTCCATCAGGGAAATTCTTTCCCGGCAGAAAATCACCGGCGCCGACCTGAAGGCCATCAGGGAAGAACTCGGGCTGGCAATTGAAACCATCCATCAGGAAACAAAAATCCGTCTTGATTACCTTCATGACATTGAAGAAGACAAAACGGAAAAACTGCCGGCACCCGTCTTTTTAAAAGGATTTGTGAAAGCCTATTTGCGAAGCCTGTGCATTGAGAATGCAGATGATATCAGCACGGCCTACATGAACACGTTACCCGGTAAAAATTAACTTGACAGCGCTAATCTTTAGTGGTCATTATTTGTTAAAATCATAGCATGAAAAATTCCTGAAGCGTCGGCAATGAAAGTCCTCATTCATCTGAAAATTTACCGTCCCCAAAGGTGCTTTCCGGTTTTTTATGACGATTCAAAAGGAGCATAAATGAAAAAATCACTATTCTATTTACTGTTAATCAGTATGCTGATCTTTTTTGTTTCCGCCTGCTCGGACAGCGATTCAGATTTTGACGATACAGCCGACGCGGAATATCTGACGGTTCAAATGAGAGCTGATGCCGGCAACGGAGAAGTCTCGCTTGACTGGCAGATGCTTCCCAGAGCTGAAACATACAACATTTATTATATGGAAGATGACGAAGACGATACCAATCAACCCACCTCGCAAAAAATGAAATCTGAAGGCACAAAAATAGATGGAGAAACAAACCACATCATCAGCGCGCCGTATGTAGTTACCGGTCTGGAAAACGGGAAAACGTACTGGTTTGCCCTGTCCGCCAAAAATGCCGAGCAGGCGGAAAGCGACCTTAGCCAGGCTATTTATGCGATTCCCCGGGCTAATCCGCCATTGCCTGCTCCTAAAAACGTCCGCGCCAACGCAGGTGATAAAGAGGCCACTGTGACGTGGGATGCGGTAACCGGCGCGGCCGGTTACATTGTGTATTACTACACGTCTTTTGCAAACTATCAGGAAAGCCCTAAAATCACGAGCACCTCGTATACATTCACAGGACTTACCAACAAACAAACCTATCTTTTTTTCGTTGCCGCAGTCGACAGTAACGACAACAACGAAAGCGGCGACAGCAGCGCTTCGTTTGTCTACACGACAACGCCAAGCGAAGATCCGCCTCCATCCGCGCCCCGTAATCTTCGGGTCATCAATCGCGGTGAAGGATTCGTTGATCTGGC
>MTKZ01022791.1_pt1 | contig 11853 bp, 7 predicted proteins | sample 1042781 | NCBI WGS metagenome assembly MTKZ01 (sample SAMN06212207, study PRJNA360539) | anaerobic digester metagenome | biome: Wastewater treatment plant; material: sludge; isolation source: anaerobic digester fed with sludge from wastewater treatment plant | place: Denmark: WWTP Viborg ...
CCAGTGGACCCCCGTGCCCGTCCCGAGGCCGCGCTACCTCGAGCAGCGTCCACCGGGCGTCGACGCGACGCCCGCGCAGATGGCCCGCGCCGCGGCGCGGGCGGAGGCGGAGCTCTCCGAGGCCGCGGAGCTCGCCGCGCGCGCCCTGCGCGCTGCCGAGGAGCAGGCCGCCGCGGCGCGCACCGCGCCGGCTCCCGCGCGCCCGGAGCCGGCTCCCGCCGCAGCGAGGACGACGCAGGAGCCGGCCGCCGCCGCTCCGGCATCGCGATACGCGCGCATGGGCGTCGTCGACGTCGACGAGTCTCCGGCGATGCCCGACATCGAGCAGGCGCTGCGAAGGCGGCGGGCGGGCTAGCCGCCCCCTGTCCCTACCCCGGTCGCTGAGCGAGCCGGAGGCGAGTCGAAGCGCACCCGCGCAGGAAGCGGCCCTTCGCCCCTCCGACTCGCTGCGCTCGCTCAGCGACCGCCACCGCCCCGGTTCGGGAGGCCCCCCGATCTAGTGCTAGGCTTGTCGTCGCTGCAAGGGCCCTTGGCGCAGTTGGTAGCGCGCCTCGTTCGCATCGAGGAGGTCAGGAGTTCGAATCTCCTAGGGTCCACCGCTCGCCAACGCGCCCGCACCGTCACGCGGTGTCGGCATCCGCGGCCCACGCCACGCCCAGGGCGAACAGGGTCGACACCCCGTAGTGCTCCATCGCCTGGGCGATCCGTCGCCGTCCCGTGCGCGGGTTGACGCCGACGAGGCGGGACGCGGTCTCGAGGGTGATGCCCCTCCGCATCAGGGTGAGCAGTGGCACCCAGGGCTCCGCGGTCGGCCGGGACGGGGTCGCGGCCTCCCACAGGGTCGCGAAGTAGGCGGAGACCATGCCGGCGAGGGCGGCGTTGCGCACGCTCACCACGCTCGTCGGCTTCCCCTCGCCCCACTCGACCGGCACGGCGAGCTGGTCGCCGTCCACCCAGAACCAGCTCGGCGGATCGTCCATGAACCGGTGCTCGATGCCGGCCGCGGTGAAGGCGAGCAGCAGCTGCGGCACGGCGGGATCCGCGAGCGACGACCTCGGGATGATCACGCGCACGGCGTCCTTGCTGCGAGACGCCTCCGAGAAACGGCTCACGCGCTCCGACGAGCTCGAGAGGAACCGGCTGATGTCGGGGAGCACGGCGTCCAGGGTGCCGATGTCGCGCCGACCGAGCTCGAGCCAGACGTCCTCGGAGGCTCGTGGACCGTGCCGGACGACGACGGGCATCGGCTCGTCGGAGGTCTCGCCGATCGACCAGTGCCCGATCATCCGCGGCAGCTCCGCCACCACCTGCTCGATCTCGCCCAGCAGATCACTCGTGGTGCGACGCAGCTGCGCGGCTCGGTCGGCGACGTCCTCGGAAGCCTGCGCCACGGGGTTCGGATACGTGATGCCGGCGTCGTCGCCGCTGAGGCGGCCGCGGGCGAGGAGCCGTCGCACCGCCGCGGCGGCCTCGTCGATCGGAAGCTGCGCGAGCGTGGCGAGCTCATCGATCGTCGCCGGGCGGCCGCGATACGCCACGGCCAGCAGGTTCTCGTCATCCACTCCGGCATGCTGCCCTGTTGCGGGCATGTCCACAAGCGGCTCTGGTCCGAGACCTGACCTGTTCGGGACAATGACGCGTGAGAATGGCGAAGGCGATGATGGAGTCTCGGGTCGATTCCGCGGCGGCGGCGCGCGTGCGGCTCCGAGGCGCGTCCCGGTGGGGGACACTGGGTGGCGCGCTGCTGGTGGTGCTGCTCGGCGTGTTCGGGGGCGCGTCCGCCGCCGCAGCGGACTCGGTCACCGACACCATCCCGGTCAGTGCGTTTCCCGTCGGCGTGGCGTTCTCCCCGGACAGCACCACCGCCTACGTCACCAGCTACGGCACCGGCGCGGTGCTGGTCGTCGACGTGGCGTCGGGAACGGTCAGCAGCTCGATCTCGGTCGGCAGCTCCCCGTACGCTGTGGCGTTCTCGCCGGACCCGAGCGCGGAGCTCGCCTACGTCGCCGTCTTCGACAACAACTGGGTCGCGGCGATCAACACCACGACGGGAGTGGTCAGCTCGATCCCGGTCGGTGCCGGCCCGATCGGCGTCGCCTTCGCCCCGGACGGTGCGACGGCCTACGTCACCAACTACTCCAGCGCCACGGTCTCGGTGATCGACACGGCCACGGCCACGGTGACCCACACGATCCCCATCGGAGGCGAGCCGTATCTGACGGCCGTCTCCCCGGATGGCGCGAAGGCCTACGTGACCAACCTCAGCAGCGTCGAGGTCTCGGTGATCGACACCGCCACGAACCTGGTCACCGGCACCATCCCCTCCACCTCGGGCACCATCGGCGTCGCGTTCACCCCCGACGGCAGCGCGGCCTACCTCACCAGCTATGGGGGCGGCACGGCACTGGTCGTCGACACCGCCACGGATGCCGTCACGGCCACCATCCCGGTCGGTGGCGGTCCGATCGGGGTGACGATCTCCCCGAGCGGCACCACGGCCTACGTCACCAATAACCACGGCAACTCGGTGTCGGTGATCGACATCGCCGCCGGCACCGTCACGAGCACGATCCCGGTGGGGGCCGGGCCGTATTGGCCGGCGTTCGCGCCGGACGGCTCCCAGGCCTGGATCCCCAACCTCTACGACGCCACCGTCTCAGTCATCAAGCCGGACGAGCCTCCGGCGATCACCTCCGCCGCGCCCCCGCCCGGCACTGTGGGCACTGCCTNNCCCACCTTCTCGATCACCGCCGGCTCGCTGCCGCCGGGGCTGAGCCTGGACGCGTCCACCGGGGAGATCAGCGGCACCCCCAGCGCCGGCGGCTCCTTCACGGTGACCGTCACGGCGAGCAACCCGGCCGGAGACGAATCCGAGACCTTCTCGATCGCCGTGGGCGAGCCCCCGGTGATCACCTCCGCGGCGCCACCGTCTGGCGTCGAGGGCGCTCCCTACTCGCACACGATGACGGCGTCCGGCTTCCCCGCGCCCACGTTCGCCGTCGTCTCCGGCTCGCTGCCGCCGGGGCTGAGCCTGGATCCGATCACCGGGGTGATCAGCGGCACCCCGACCAGCGCCAGCATCTCCAGCTTCATGGTGAACGCGACCAACTCCTCCGGGGCGAGCTCCGCGAGCTACTCGGTGACGATCGCCGCAGCAGAGGTGCCGCCGGCCGAGACCGGCGGNNNNGGCGGGGCCCCGCAGGCGCTGAGCGTCACCGGTGCCGCACCGCCCTGGGCCGGGCTGCTGGCCAGCGGCGCGCTGCTCGCCCTCGGCGCCGCGGGCCTCGGGGTGTGTCGAAGCCGGCGGCGCTAGCTAGGCGGTCGCCGACCCCGATAGGGCTCGCTGGTAGCACTCGGCGGCAGATCCTTGCTCGACCCGGCCGTCTGTGCTGATCGTCAAACAGCACATCGTCGTGAGGGCGTCGGGGAAGTCGGGGCCGAAGCGATCCTCGCCCTCGCCGACGAGGAAGCGGCGTCGGGGGAGCCGCTCAGCGGGCGAGGTAGCCGCCGTCGATCGGGATGAACGAGCCGGTCAGGAAGCTCGCCTCGGGGCTCGCGAGCCAGGCGATCGCCTCGCCCACCTCGGCCGGCTCGCCCATCCGGCCCAGGGCGTGCAGGCCCGGAAGGGAGTCGCGCACCTCCGGGGGCAGGTTCTGCTCGAGGCCGGTCCTGATGTACGCGGGGCCGACGGCCAGGGCGCGGATGCCCTGTTCCCCGTACTCGAGGGCGATGTTCTTCGTCAGCCCGACGACGGCGTGCTTGGAGGCGGTGTACGCCGCCATGCCCGGCAGGCCCCGGACGCCCGCGAGCGAGGACACCGTGACGATTGCGCCGCCGCCGCGGCGCAGCATCGCCGGGATCTGCAGCCGGACGCCGTAGAAGACGCCGTGCAGGTCGACGTCGATGACCCGGTGCCAGGTCTCGTCCGTCATCTCGGCGATGGGGGACGGCGGGGTCGCGATCCCCGCGTTGTTGACCGCGATGTCCAGCCCGCCCCATTCGCGTTCGACCAGCTCGATCGCGGCGGCGTGCTGCGCGGCGTCGGTCGTGTCGAGCCGCGCGCTCCGCGCGGTGCCGCCGTCGGCGGCGATGGCCTCGGCCACCCGTGCCGCCGCCGCCTCGTCGATGTCGGTGACGAGCACCGCGACGCCGCGTGCGGCGAGAGCCCTCGCCGTCGCCTCGCCGATGCCGGCTCCGGCGCCGGTCACGATCGCGGTCTGCTGCCGATTCCCCGTCGAATCACTCATGACGCCACCGTAGCGGGCGGGTGCCGATCGCGGGATGCCGTGGTCCGGCTGCGCTTCGACTCGCTGCGCTCGCTCAGCGACCGGGGGTCGGTACCCGGTCCTTCCCGGCCCCTGAGCGAGCCGGAGGCGAGTCGAAGGGCACCCGGATCACGACCGATGCCCGAGACGGCCGCGGCGAAGGCCCGTCAGATCGCCGTCGTGAGGTACGCGCCGTCGACGGGCAGCACGGTGCCGTTCACGAACGACGCCGCGTCCGAGGCGAGGAACGCGATCACCTGGGCGACCTCCTCGGGCCGGCCGAAGCGGGCCTGCGGGGTGCGGGCGAGGATGCGCTCCTGCACCTCGGCGGGGATCCGATCCAGCAGCGGCGTGCTGATCCATCCGGGCGCCACGGAGTTCACGCGGATGCCGTCCTGTGCCCAGGCCTCCGCGAGCGACTTGGTCAGCTGCACGATGCCGCCCTTGGCCGAGGCGTATCCGACGGAGGAGCCGCCGCCGAAGTAGGCGAACATCGAGGCGATCGTGATGAGCGAGCCGCCGGATTCGCGCAGCAGCGGGCGGGAGAGCTGCGCGATGCGGTACACGGCGCCGAGCTGGATCGAGAGGACTCGGTTGAAGCCCTCCCACTCGAGCTCCTGCTCGCCGAGGGCGATGCCGGCGGCGGGCACGAGCACGTCGAGCCGGTCGAGCGCGTCGACGACGCCGCGCAGCGCATCGTCGTCGGTGACGTCGACCTCGTGCAGCTCGAGCTGCACGTCCGGGGAGACCTCGGTGCGGTCCGCGCCCAGCCCGATCGCGATCACGCGCGCACCCAGTCGCGCGAAGGTCTCGGCGGTCGCCAGGCCGATGCCCGAGGTGCCGCCGGTGACGAGCACCGTCTTGCCGGCGAACAGATCGGGCTGCAGTGCGGGGACCCGGTGGGGGGATGACATGGTGGCGGGTCCTCTCTGACGCGGCCTGATGCGGTCGCCGCGGCGGTGCGGCGGGTGCCTCCAACCTACTGTCCGGCGCCCGAGACGCATTCCACTCTCGGTCCNNGTTCCCTGAGCGCCCTTCGACTCGCCTCCGGCTCGCTCAGGGACTGGGAGGGGCTGCTCGCTCAGGCTCCGGCGAGGTAGTGGTCGAGGACGTGGTCGGCGATCGCGAGGGATGAGGTCGCCGCGGGGGAGGGGGCGTTGCGCAGGAGCGTGACGGGGCCCACCCGGTCGACGGCGAAGTCGTCGAGGAGCGCGCCGTCGGCGCCCCAGGCCTGGGCGCGCACGCCCGCGGTGCTGCGGCCGACGAGGTCGCGCATCCGCAGCTCGGGCACGAAGCGCCGGGCCCGGGCAAAGTACGCGCGCTTGCTCAGCGATCCCCAGATCTCGTACACGCCCATCCGCCAGTGCTTGCGCGCGAGCGCGCCGGCGCCGGGCCAGGTGAGCGACTCCCAGGTGTCCTTCGCGGAGATCGTGCTCCAGCGGTAGCCCTCGCGGGCGAGGGCGGGCACCGCGTTCGGGCCGATGTGCACGTCGTCGTGGACGCCGCGGGTGAAGTGCACGCCGAGGAAGGGGAACCGCGGGTCCGGCACCGGGTAGATCATGCCGGCGACGAGGTCGCCCCGGGCGGGGTCGAGGGTCCAGTACTCGCCGCGGAAGGGCAGGATCCTGGGCGAGGGATCCGCGCCCACCATCCGCGCGACGACATCCGACTGCAGCCCCGCGCAGGCGACGACGCGGTCGAAGACATGCTCGGAGACGGGGGTGATCACCCGGACCGCGTCGCCCTCGATGCGCATCGACGTCACCTCGCGGCCGGTGAGGACCGTGCCGCCGCCGGCGCGGACGTCGTCGGCCATCGCCTCGGTGATCGCGGGGTAGTCGACCGCGGCGGTGTGCGGGGAGTGCACGCCGGCGATGCCGGCGACGTGCGGCTCGATCGCGCGCAGCCCGGCGGGATCGTCGATGCGCGCGAGATCCGGCACGAGGTTCTCCCGCGAGCGGCGCTCGATCTCGGCGAGGGCGGGCAGCTCGGTCTCGTCGACGGCGACGACGAGCTTGCCGACCTCGCGGTACGGCAGGCCCTTCTCGAGGCAGAAGTCGCGCATCAGCGAGCGGCCGGCCTGGCAGAGCCGCGCCTTGAGCGAGCCGGGGGCGTAGTAGAGGCCGGCGTGGACGACGCCGGAGTTGCGGCCGGTCTGGTGGGCGGCGAGGCGGTCCTCCTTCTCGAACACGGTCACCTCGCCCGCGCCGCGCCGCACGAGGGCGCGCGCGACGGCGATCCCGACGATGCCGCCGCCGATGACCCCGATGCGCTCGCCCACGGCATCCTCCCCGTTCCGTCCCGACACCACGACTGTAGGGGACGCGTCCGGGTGCCCTTCGACTCGCCTTCGGCTCGCTCAGGGACCGGGGGTGCTGGCGCGCCGGGCCGCCCGGTTGCCCGCTGGTCGAGTAGCCGCCGGAGGCGGCGTATCGAGACCGAGCTGTGCGTCGGCGGGGTGTCGATACGCCCGCTGCGCGGGCTACTCGACCGGCGGGTGGGGAGGGCGCGAGTTGCGGCCGGTCCCGTTAGATGATACTGATTATCAATCTGGCTTAGTCGAGCCGATGCGATCAGTCGCCCGGGGGCGAACCACGACGCCCCCGGGCGCGGCGCTGATCGGCCCACCGGCCGCAGGGCGGCCACCACCCTAGAAGGGATGTCAGACATGACATCGACCCTCACCAGACCTCGAGCCGCGGCCGCCGCGCTCGCGGTGCTCGCGCTCACGGCGGTGCCGCTCGCCGTCGGCTCTGCGGCCCATGCCGCCGGGCCCTACGACGGGCGCGACGTCATCTCCCAGGGGCACGCGGACGGGTTCTACATCCAGAAGGACGCCTCCGGCGAGCCCGAGCTCGTCATCCACTCCGACGAGTTCGGCACCGCGTCGCCGGAGAGCTTCGTGATCCAGGGCAAGCCCTCGGTCGCCTCGCGCACGGCGGGCGCTGCGGTCGCCGGCGTGCTCGGCGTGGCATCGGGATCCACCTACTACCTGCTGCCCCAGAACAACCTGCCGGGCCAGGTCTTCCTCGGCTTCGGCTACAGCACCGTCGACTACCCGGCGGGCTCCATCGAGGTCACCCACACGATCTCGAACTTCGACGGCCCGGGTGGCCTCGCGCTGTGGCAGTCCGGCGAGGAGGGCCCGGAGGTCTGGGCGAGCTCCGTGGCCGGCGACTGGTCGTTCTCCAGCACCGCCAACCACGAGCACCTCAACTGGGGCTTCACCGCTCAGGGCGTCTACACCTTCGACGTCACCTCGACCTTCCTCGACGGCGGCGTCGCGAAGGTCGCCGGCCCGGAGAGCTACACCTTCGTGATCGGCGAGGAGCTGCCGCAGGACCCCGCGCCCGGCGGCACGACGCTCGCGATCACCGGAGCCGCGGTGCACTACCACACGGGCGAGGTCGCGGTCCTGACCGCGACGCAGTCGCCCGCGCCGGTCTCGGACCACTTCCACTGGTTCACCCGGGCCTCGGCCGCCGATGACTGGACCGTCGTCGACGGCGCCTACGGCGAGCGCTTCGGCTTCATCGTGCTCGCCGAGCACGAGATCAAGGCCGTGCTCTACGACCACGACCACAACGTGATCGCCGAGAGCGACCCGGTCGCGATCCACATCGACGACCACGGCAACACCCCCGGGACGGGTCCGGAGATCTCGGTCGCGCTGCCGGAGGAGCAGGGCGCGCTCGTCATCAGCGTCTCGCCCGCCGGCCAGGCCAGTGAGCTCCCGGACCTCGCGCTGAACCCGGCCGCGGACCGCTACGTATCCGAGGGCTCGATCACCGGCATCACCGTCACCGACACCCGCCCGGGCGAGCTCGGCTGGTCGGCCTCGGGCCGCATCCGCGGTCTCGTGACGGTCGACGGCGCGAGCCTCGACGGCAAGTACCTCGGCTGGACCCCGGGCGTCGTCTCCTCGACGGCCGGCCAGTCCGTGACCGCGGGCCCGACCGTGGTGCCCGGCTTCGCCTCCGGCAACGGCATCAAGCCGTGGAGCGTGCTCGGCGGCGCCCCCGCCGGCGCCTCGCGCGGCACCGCGGTGCTCGGCGCCGACATCCGCGTGGAGGCGCCGACCACGACCACGGTCGGCGACTACACCGGCGCGGTGCTCATCACCGTGATCTGACCGGTCGCGCCGCCGGCCCGGGTGCGCCCCCGGGTCGGCGGTGCGATCCTCCCTCCCGCCACACCATCGGAGACCCATGCCCCGCCGCCTACTCGCGACGCTCGTCGCCGCCCTCGTCCTGCTCGCCCCGCAGGCCGCCTCGGCGACCGGGGCTCCCGATCCCGCGGCGGCGACGGACGGCCCGATGACGTGGGCCGTCGTCCCGGCGGACGAGACGGGCCCGGATGGGCGGGGCCGGATCGACCTCGTCGTGGAGCCCGGCGACGTCTACCTCGAGCACGTCGCGATCCGCAACCTCAGCGAGCAGCCGCTCGTCCTCGAGCTCGCCGCCCTCGAGGCGACGCAGGCCGCGGACGGCTCATACCAGCTGCTCGAGCCGACCGAGTCCTCGGACGGGATCCGGCTCTGGACGCGGCTGGAGACGACCCGGGTGACCGTGCCGCCGCGCTCGCACGTGGTGGTCGCGGTGGTCCTCGACATCCCCGCCGATGCCGAGCCGGGCGATCACGCCGGCGGCATCGTCGCGGCCGCGACCGTCGAGCAGGCCGCGACGGGATCGGTGCGCTACCAGACGGGCACCCGGATCGGCGTGCGCGTCTCCGGGCCGGTGGAGCCGGCGCTCGGCGTCGACGGGCTGCAGGGCCGCTACGACGGCGTGCTCAACCCGTTCGGGACGGGGACTCTGGACATCGAGGCCGCCATCGCCAACGCGGGGACCGTGCGCCTGACGCCGAGCGCGACCGTGCGGGTGAGCGGGCCCTTCGGCTGGTGGAGCGGGTCCCGCGATCTCGACGGGCTCGGCGAGATGCTGCCGGGCGCGGCCGTCCCCGGCGCGGTGCTGTTCGAGGGGGTGCCGCCGCTCGGGCCGCTGGAGGTCGTCGTGGAGTTCCCGGAGGTCTCCTCGGCCGGGCAGGAGGTGACGGGGATCACCCGGGTGGAGTCGGTCTCGATCGTCGTGTGGGCGGTGCCGTGGAGCCTGCTCGTCGGCATCGCGGTGCTGCTGCTCGCGGTGGTGGCGGTCGTTGTCGTTGTCCGGAGGCGGGCGCGCCTTCCCGGCGCCTGAACCATTCCCGGTCCCTGAGCCATCCCCGGTCCCTGAGCGAGGGCGAAGCCCGAGTCGAAGGGCACCCGTGCGGCGGCTGCGTTTCGACACTTCGACTCGCTGCCCTCGCTCAGTGCACCGCTCGCTCCGCCTCGCTCAACGACCGGGGACTCCTCGTCGCCGGACGACGACCGCCACCCCNNTCCTCGCTCAGGGACCGGGGTAGGGGGCGGCTCGCTCGGGGGCCGGGATCAAGGGGCCGGGGATCCGGACTGGCTCGCTCGGGGACGGGGACGGGGACGGGACCGGGCTTCGGAACCGTGTAACGTAATGATAATCACTCGCATCAAACGGAAAGCGTCGCTGTGCAGCACCAATCCACCCGCTCGCTCCTGGCCGCCCTCGCGCTCGGGCTCGCCGCCGCGCTCGCCCTCCCGATCGGGACGGCGCTGCCCGTGCAGGCGGCCGAGCCGGCCTTCCGCCTCGATGCGGCCCTCGCCGTCGACGCCCTCGGCCTGACCGGACCGGAGACGAGCGTCCCGGTCCCCGCCTCCGGAGTCGTCGAGGGCGTCCTCGCCGTCGCGCTCGAGGAGGGCGCGACCGCCGACGGCCTCGCCCTCGTCCTCACCGAGGTCGACGGCCCCGGCACCGTCGCGCTCGCCGTCGCGGATGCGGTGCTCTCGGCGCCCGGCGACGCGGCCCCGGCATCCCTCCCCGGCGAGACGCCGCTCTCGGCGGTCTTCGGCGCCCCCGGCGACTACACGCTGACGCTGGCCGCGAGCATCCCGGCGGAGGGCGGCGCGCTCGACTCCGCGCCCCTCACCCTCGCCTTCGCGGTCGCCGCGCCCGAGGAGCCGGAGCAGGCGCAGGAGCAGCAGCAACAGGATGCGGCCCCCGCCCCGGAGGCCGAGGCCACCGCCCCGTCCCTGCGCTCGTTCGGGACGCTCGACGTCGCCGCGCGCCCCATCGTCCTCACCTCCGGCCACATGGACCTGTTCGAGCTGACCTACGACCCCGCGGTCGACGGCCTGCGGGTGAGCCTGAAGGACGACACGAACCTCTACCGCGTCGGCGCGACCTACCGCGTCCCCGACGAGGTCACCGTCCTCGTCGACACCGCGCGCACGCGGTGGACCACTCCGGGGCCGGCCGCGTGGAACGCCCCCTACTACGCCTTCCTCGGCGAGCCGGGGACCACGGTCTACCGGCTGCCCCTGAACTACGACTCGACCCTGCCGTGGCCGGGCTGGTCGACCGAGCGGCTCGCGGCGAGCCTGCCCGCCGGCGTGTCGGCGGCATCCGGCTACTCCGTCGAGTTCGGCGTCGAGGTCGCCGGCCCCGGCGACGTCTTCGCCTGGGCGGTGGATGTCGAGGGCACGCCGATCAACCGCTACGTCGACACGCGCGACCCGGCGCCCGACGTCATCCCCGCCTTCATCCCCTCGCACGTGCACACCAACTGGGCCTTCACCGCGCCGGGCGACTACCTGCTGACGGTGACCCCGCGGCTCGCGCTCGCCGGCGGAGGTGCGCTCACCGGCGCGCCCGTGGTCTACCACTTCCACGTCGGCCCGCTCTCCGACGCGACCCCACAGTCCGTCGCCGCCCCGGCGATCGCCGGCAGCGGCGCGGTCGGCGCGACCCTCACGGCGGACACCGGCACCTGGTCCTCGATCCCGCACGCCACGAGCCTCCAGTGGCTGCGCGACGGCGAGCCCATCGCCGGGGCGACCGGCGCCGAGTACACGCCGGCGGCGGGGGATGCGGGCCACGAGCTCGCTGTCCGCGTCACCGCGACGATCGCCGGCCAGTCCGCGACGGCCGACAGCGCGGCGGTGGCGGTGACGGCGGCGACCGAACGCGTCGTCATCGCCCAGGGCATCGTCGGGATCACCCCGCGCATCACGGGCGAGGGTCAGGTCGAGCTGGGGCTCGTCGACCAGAGCACGAGCCTGCGCGACGCGACCCGGCAGACCTTCTACCGGCCCGAGGACGTCGTGCTGCAGATCCCCGCCCGGGACGTCGACTACCCCGGCGGCGCCGACCCCTCCTCGGAGATCTACCAGAGCTACACGCGCGTCTACGACCCGAGCGAGCGCTACTGGTCGACTCCCGCCGCGGTGCCCGCCGACGAGGACGGCAACGAGGTCTACGCCGCGATCGCCGACCGGCTGCTGGTGAACCTGTACGTCGGGGCGAACTTCCACCGGACCCTCGGCAGCGGGATCAACGCGGGCATCCGCAACGACATCGGCAACCCCGCCTACTCGATCCTCTCGGTCACCGGGCCGGGGCAGGTCGCGAGTACGGGGCAGTATGTCTCCTATCTGCAGCCGAGCGCCGTCTGGCCGCTCGCCGAGGGCCGCGACCCGTGGTGGGCGAGCGCCGCGCCGAGCGTGCAGGCCGAGACCGTC
>MTKZ01001429.1_pt1 | contig 11852 bp, 10 predicted proteins | sample 1042781 | NCBI WGS metagenome assembly MTKZ01 (sample SAMN06212207, study PRJNA360539) | anaerobic digester metagenome | biome: Wastewater treatment plant; material: sludge; isolation source: anaerobic digester fed with sludge from wastewater treatment plant | place: Denmark: WWTP Viborg ...
CCACCGAGATCGTGGCCAACAGCTCGAGGGCGGCCGACGACAGGAAGGCGGTGCGCAGGGTGCGGACCGTCGCCCGGCGGTGAGCGTCACCGACCGCAGCGATGTTCTCGACCTGGTGGTCGGCCCTGCCGTAGGCGACCAGGGTGGGCAGGCCCCGCACGACATCGAGGAAGTGCCCGGCCATGGCGTGCATCGCGCTCCAACGCCGAGCGGTCTCCGCCTCGGTGTGCATGCCGATCAGAGCGGCGAAGAACGGCAACAGCGGCAGCGTGAGCACCAGGATGACGGCGCTCCAGAAGTCGACCCAGAACAGCACGAGCACGGCGAGCACCGGGACGACCACAGCCGTCACCAGCGCCGGGAGATACTCGGCGACGTAGGGCTCGACGCTCTGCGCCCCCGACCCGGCCAGCGCCACCGCCTCGGCGGACGTGGGGCGCCGCTCGGGCGGGCTGGCAATCCAGCGCCGCAGCAGCCGTAAGCGCACCTCTCCGCTCACCCGGTGACCGGCATCGCGGGCGACGATCTCGTCGACGGCCGCCACCAGGCCTCGCATCACCAGGATGGCGGCCAACACGATCAGCGGTGTGCGCAGCGGAGCGGCGCGCACGATCGCCGTCGCCGCCCACGCCACCGTCACCGCCTGGCCCAGCGCCAGGGCGCCTGACACCACCCCCATACCGGCGAGTCGGGCCACCCGGCTGCGAGCGCCGGGCAGCGCACGCAGCAGCGACGGATCGAACGGGGCCATCAGGCCTCGGGGCTGCCCCCGGCCGACCGGCCCGACGAGGATGCGACGGGCTGCTTGGGCTGGCGTCCGGCTTCGGGCCGGGCCGCCAGCGCCACCTCGGTGGGAATGTGATGGCCGGACACCCGCTTGCGGAACGTCCAGTAACTCCAGCTCTGGTAGAGGATCACGATCGGGGTGAACACGACCGCCACCCACGTCATGATCTTCAGCGTGTAATCGGTCGACGACGCGTTGGTGGTCGTCAGCGAGAACGCGGGATCGGTGGTGCTCGGCATCACGTCGGGGAACAGTGCAACGAACAGCGAGCCGACGCTCATCCCGATCGCCGCGAACGCCAGGCCGAACGCCCAACCTTCTCGACCCGATGGCAGCATCGCCAGCGCCCCGAGCAGCAAGACCGCACCGGCGCCGGCCATGATCCACGACTCCACCGAGCCGGTGGTGGCGTGGATGACCGCCAACCAGGCCACCGCCAACACGGCGGCCGCAAGGCCAACGCGCAGGGCGATCTCCCGGGCCTTGTCGCGGATGGCACCGTCGGTCTTCAGCGCCAGAAACATCGCCCCGTAGGCGGTGAACAGCGCAACGGTCGTCACCCCGCCGAGCAGCGCTGCGGGGTTGAGCAGCGTGAACAGGTTGCCCGTGTACTCCATCTCGGCGTCGATCGGCACGCCTCGGACGATGTTGGTGAACGCAACGCCCCACAGCAACGCCGGGGCCAGGGACCCGCCGAAGATCGCCCAGTCCCAACGCTGGCGCCACACGGGGTCGTCCACCTTGCCGCGGTAGTCGAACGCCAACGCCCGCATGATCAGGGCGACAAGGATGAGCAGCAGTGGCAGGTAGAAGCCGGAGAACAGGGTGGCGTACCAGTTGGGGAACGCAGCAAAGGTGGCGCCGCCGGCGGTGAGCAGCCACACCTCGTTGCCGTCCCAAACCGGCCCGACCGTGGACAGCATGACTCGTCGCCGGATCTCGCCGGTCTCGCCGCTGTCCGGGTCGTCACGACCCAGCACGGGGAAGAGTATGCCCACGCCGAAGTCGAAGCCTTCGAGCACGAAGTAGCCGATCCACAGGACGGCGATGAGGATGAACCAAACGGTGGTGAGTTCCATGTTGTTGCCTCGGTGAGGTGTCAGCGGCCTTTAGTAGGAGAACACGAATGGTTCGTCGTCGTCGCGTTCGCTCGGGTCGAGCGACTCGGGCGGCGGAGCCGGCTCGGCACCGGTGCGTCCGTACCGCAGTATCAGGCCCACCTCGACGACGGCCAGAGCGCCGTAGAGCAGGGTGAAGGTGCCCAGCGACGCCGCCACCTCCCAGGCCGACACCCCCGGGCTCACGCCCATCTTGGTGGTGATCACGCCGAAGACAAGCCACGGTTGGCGGCCCATCTCGGTGAAGATCCAGCCGAAGGAGTTGGCCAACAGCGGCAGCAGGATCACCGCCAGGCTGGTCCAGAGCCAGCGCTTGGACGTCAGGCGGCGGGTCTCTCCCCGCAACGCCCAGAGGGCGAAGGCCCCAATCGCCATCGCAGCCATGCCGGTGCCGATCATCCAGCGGAAGGTCCAGAAGGTGACGGGGATGATCGGGCGGTAGTTCTCCGCCTCGGTCAGCGCATTATCGCTGAAGGCCAACTCGTACTCGGCCTGCAGGTCGTTGATCCCCTCGACCCGGCCGCCGAGGGTGCCGGTCGACAGGAACGACAACAGCTTCGGAACCCGGATCGCCCAGGTCTCGTGCTGACCGTCCGGCGTGCCCACCGAAATGATCGAGAAGGATGCTCCCTCACCCTCGGGCGAGGTGTCGNNGGCTCTGGAGGTCACCGGTGACGGTGACGACGACCCCGCCGACCAGCAGGACGATCGCGCCCAGCCGGGCGGAGCGTCGATACATGCCCAGGTCACCCTCGGGAGTCTGCGAGCGCCACATCAGCCACAGCGCAATGCCCAACACGAAGGCCCCGCCGCTCATCCACGCAGCTGAGATCACGTGGGGAAAGGCGACCAGTTGCACCTTGTTGGTCAGCACGGCGAGAAAGTCGGTCAGCTCGGCTCGGCCGGTGAGGGGGTTGTTGGTGTAGCCCACCGGGTTCTGCATGAAGGAGTTGGCCGCAAGGATGAAAAAGGCCGACAGCACGGTGCCGATGTGCACCAGCCAGATCGCGCCGAGATGAATCTTCTCGTTGATGCGGCCCCAGCCGAAGATCCACAGGCCCAGAAACGTGCTCTCGAGGAAGAACGCCAGCAACGCCTCGATGGCGAGCGGCGCGCCGAAGATGTCGCCGACGAAGCGCGAGTAGTCCGACCAGTTCATTCCGAACTGGAACTCCTGGACGATGCCGGTCGCCAGGCCCAAGATGAAGTTGATCGTGAACAGCTTGCCGAAGAACTTGGTCAGCCGCAGCCATTCGGGATTGCGGGTGCGCATCCAGAACGTCTGCATCAGGGCCACAATCAGCGACAGCCCGATCGTGATCGGGACGAAGAAGTAGTGGTACACGGTGGTGATACCGAACTGCCACCGTGCCAGGTTGAGGGACTCCATCGCGCATCCTTGCGTCGAGGTCTGGGGGTGTGAACTCCCGCCGACCGAGATGTAGTCCGGTCAATCCTAGGAGCGGCTTGCGCCCCCTGATGAATCGGTCGCGTGTGCTCTTGGCCACCGTCTCGAACCACGATATAAAACCGGGGTTGAAACACGGTCAGGATCGCACAGGCGACCCCGAGCCGATTCCCCTTGGACAGCCGCAGTTCTCATCGGCGGTCGGTCCGTGCGACGATAAGGCGGATGTTGGATGCCTCGCCTACCGATCAGCCCGACGATTCCCAGCCGGGAGAGGACCCACCCGAGTCCCCCAAGCAAGGCAGATGGCGCCGCCTACCCCGCCCCCTCAAGGCGGTGATCGTTGCGGTGTGCTCGATCGTGGTCCTGCTGGCGCTGACCAAGTTGATCGTCCAACTGAGGGACCGTTCCGATCCGGTCGACACCGCCGCCGTGGTCAAACAGTTTGAAGAGGACGGTGCCTCCGCCGACGGGGATGGCGGGACGACCATTGCGTCCGGCGCCTTCGTCTACAACGCCAAAGGCACCGAGTTCGTCGACCTGCTCGGCGGGCCAATGCACGAGTTCCCGCCCGAGGTGGTCGCGACGACAACGAGCAACGACTGTGGCGGCTCGACCAACGTCCTCAAGCTGTTTGAACAACGCAACGACGAAATGGTCCTGTGCCCGACCGACGACGGCGCCATGTCGATGAAGTCGTCCGTCACCCGCCACGAGTTTGCCGGGCTCAAGGATCAGACAACCACGACGTGTCCGGAGAACTCCCTGTGGCCAGCCGGGTTGTTCGATTTGGAAGCCGGGCTCAAGGCGAGGGCGGAGTGCATCGCCACCGGCGACTCGGTGGGAACCATCCCGGCCATGCTGACCAGCCGCGTGTTTGGGCAGGAGGAGGTCATCGTCGACGGTGACCCGGTCGACGCTCAGCACCTCCAGATCTCCACCGTGATCGGATCCAAGGGCAGCGAGACCTACGGCACCTACGACAACGACTTCTGGGTAACCGAGGACGGCGTCGTCGTGCGGCGAAGCCTCAACGCCGACGTCAGCGCCAAAACACCCGCCGGCCAGGTGGGGTTCAAGGAGACCTTCGGCCTCATCCTCCAGGAACTCCCCGCCTGACCGTTCCTTCCAGCAGCCAGGAAGCATGTCCCTCGCAGCGCTTCGGCCAACGACCAACTGTAGCACGTGGTGCTACAGTTGGGTCATGGCCCAGGAGATCAGCCAGCGGGAATTGCGCAACAACAGCGGCAAGATCATGCGTGGGCTGGACGCGGGCGAGACCTTCACCGTGACCCGCAACGGCACGCCGGTGGGCGAGCTGACGCCACTTCGCCGCCACCGCTACGTTGCGGCCGAGGCGGCGATCGAGTTCTTCGCCAGCGCGCCGGCCATCGACTACGACCACCTGCGGGCCGATCTGGACGCCCTCGCCGATCAGGACATCGCCCCGCGTGGATGACGGGGCAGTGGACGAGCAGTCACGCCCGGCACGGGGCCTCCTCGACACGTCCGTCGTCATCGACCTTGAGCAAATCTCGGCGCACCAGCTCCCCGCACAGGTGGCGATCAGCGCGATCACGCTCGCCGAGTTGGCCGCCGGCCCACATGCAGCCGGCGATGCCGAGGAACGGGCTCGTCGACAGGATCGCCTGCAACGAACCGAAGCGGCGTTCGATCCTCTCCCCTTCTGTGCGGAGTCAGCCCGCGCCTACGGCCGCGTGTTTGCTGCGGTCAGCTCTGCTGGTCGCAAGCCGCGAGGCGCCAGGGCGGTCGACCTGCTGCTGGCGGCAACGGCGGTCGCCAATCGGCTGCCTATCTACACCCGCAACCCCGCCGATTTCGCCGCACTCGATGACCTCGTCGAGTTGCACGCGATCTGACGAGCGGCACGTCACGGCCCCTCCGGAACCGCTGGTGCGGGTGGCGGGGTCGGGTCGGCGCTGGGCTTGGGCATGGTGAGGGGTGGGAGGAACAACTGCACTAACGGGCCGACACCCACGGCGAACACCGCCGTGCCTACGCCGATTGCACCTCCGAGCGCAACGCCGACCGCCAGCGCAGAGAGCTCGACAACCGTGCGGGCCACCCGAACCGAGATCGGCCGACCCGCAAGCGTGAGCTCCGCCAGGCCGGTCATCAAGCCGTCGCGTGGCCCCGGCCCCAGCCCGGCACCGATGTAGAACCCGGACCCGATCGCAATGACGACAACGCCGCCGAGCATCATCACGACCCGGGGCAACAGGGGCTCGAACTCGGGCACGATCGGCATCAACAGATCAACAAAGACGCCGATCAGCACCGCGTTCAGGACGGTGCCGAGGCCCGGCCTGACCCGAAGCGGGATCCACAGGAGCAGCAGCGCCACACCGACCGCCACGATGATGGTTCCGACGCCGATGCCGGTGAGCTCGCTGACGCCGGTGTGGAAAACATCCCACGGGGCGGCGCCCAGCTCGGCCCGGATCAACAACGTGATCCCCGCGGCGAACAGAAACAGTCCAAACACGCACCGGACAAGCCGCTCCGTCATGGTGCGTTGCTACATGCCGAGCGGCGGAACGATCGCCTCGATCACGTTTGGGCCATCGTGGGCCAGCGCCCGCTCGAGCGCCTCGGTGAACTGCTCGGCGGTCTCGGCCCGCTCCGCTGTCACACCCATCCCCTGGGCCAGGTCCACGAAGTCGAGGTCCGGGCCGTGCAGGTCGAGCATGCTCAACGCCTTGGGTCCCGCTTCCTCGGCGCCAACGCGGGCCAGCTCCATCCGCAGGATGGCATAGGACGAGTTGTTGTAGATCACCGTGGTGACGTTGGCACCCTCGCGGGCCTGGCTCCACCAGCCCTGCAGGGTATACATCGCCGAGCCGTCGGCCTGAAGGTTGATCACCGGCCGGTCGGGGGCGGCGATCGCCGCACCCAACGACAGGGGCACCCCGATGCCGATCGCGCCGCCGGTGAGGGTCAGCCAATCGTGCGCCGGAGCACCGCCGGTGGCGCCCTGGTTGAAGATGCCGGACGTTTGCGCCTCGTCGACGATGATGGCGTTCTCGGGCATCAACGCACCGAGGGACGCCGCCACCGTCTCGACGGTGAGCTCGCCGGTGGGAGGCTCAGTTCGGCTCGCCTCGGCGAGCGCCACATCCTCGGGTGCGCCGAGCGCATCGGCCAGGGCCTCGAGCGCGGCGACCGGGTCGTCGGTGCCGGTGGCCAGCGTGGACACTGCGCATCCCTCGGGCACCAGCGAGCTGGGCTTGCCCGGGTAGGCGAAGAACGAGGCGGGCGCAGGGGCGTCGACGAGCACCATCGAGGTGGCGTCGCCGATCTGCATCTGGGCGAACTCGGCCAGATACGTCAGCCGCTCGACGACCGGCAAACCGGCGCCGCGGCGCTGGATGCGGGGGAAGACCTCGCCGAACACCTTGGCCCCGGTGGCCGCCGCGATGCGGACCGCCGCCCGCTGGCCCCGCTCGTCGAGGGTGCGACCGCCGAGGAACAGCACCGAGTCGCCGTCGCTTTGCAACGCCCGGGCCGCCGCCACAATGACCTCGTCGGGAACGATCGCAGCCGGCTGGGGCGTGATCGGCTCCGCCGGCGGGGTCGAGTCCAGCCAGCACACGTCGGCGGGAAGGATCAGCGTGGCCACGCCGCCGGGAGCACGCATGGCCTCGGCCACCGCGCGGGCCCCGTCGGTGGGAACCGCGTCGGGGGTCATCGAGCGATGGACCCAGGAGGAGACCGTGCCGGCGACCGCGTCGATATCGCTCTCGAGCGGGGCGTCGTAGCGCTTGTGGTAGGTGGCGTGGTCGCCGACGATGTTGACCATCGGGGTGTGGGCACGACGGGCATTGTGCAGGTTGGCGAGGCCGTTGCCGAGGCCGGGGCCGAGGTGCAACAGAGTGCAGGCCGGCTTGCCGGCGATGCGGGCGTAGCCGTCGGCCGCCCCGGTGGCGACGCCCTCGAAGAGCCCGAGCACCGCCCTCATGCCGGGCACGTCATCCAGCGCGGCCACGAAGTGCATCTCGGAGGTGCCCGGGTTGGCGAAGCACACCTCGACGCCGGAATCGACCAGCGTGCGGATCAACGACTGGGCGCCGTTGGGGGTGGGGTTGCTCATCGACAGGACCTTTCTGTGCTTTCGTAGACCGAAGCCTGCGAGAACGTGTGTGTCTGGAAAATGTGGCGAACGGGGCAGGCGCCTTAGAAGACCTTGCCGGGGTTGAGGATGCCGTTGGGGTCGAACGCCACCTTGATGCGGCGCATCAGCTCGATCTTGGCCGGATCCTCCAGCTCGAGGAAATAGCCGCGCTTGGCGGTGCCCAGCCCGTGCTCGCCCGAGATCGNNTCCCCCGAGTTCCATGCCGATCGCATAGAGGCGCAACATGACGTCGGCGAGCACGTCCGGGTCGCCCTGAAAGACCGACATGTGCACGTTGCCGTCGCCGGCGTGACCGCAGCCGGCGATCCACGAGGCGGTCTCGGTTGCCAGGTCGCCCACCCGTCTCATGAACTCGGGCATCGACGAGCGGGGGACGACCACGTCGATGATTTCGTTTGCGTTGTTGGCCTTGGCCACCCAGAACGCCTTCTCGCGAGCGTCGATCAGCTCGGTCGCCGCCTTGGGTGGGAGGACGTAGATGTCCATGGCACCCAGCTCGGCGAGCTGCTCGGCCACGTTCTGAATGTCGACCTCCAGGCGATCGTCGTAGGCCGACTCGAGGACGACGACCAGGTACGCCAGCGCCGTGTCCTTGATCTCGGTCGGGATGCCCAGATCGAGGCCCAGGGTGGTGCCCATCGCCGACAGGGTGAGCATGTCGATGTACTCGAGGATCATCGGATCGACCCCCGACGCCACCACCTTGGGGACCGCCTCGGTCACCTCGTCCATCGAGGCAAACGGCGCCAGCACCGTGGCGGCGTGTGGCAGCCGGGGGCTGAGCTTCAGGGTCGCTTCGGTGACGACCGCCAGCGTGCCCTCAGACCCGAGGATCAGCTGGGTGAGGTCGTAGCCGGTAGTCGCCTTGACGAACTTGCCGCCGGTGCGGATGATCTCGCCCGAGGCCAGCACCGCCTCAACACCCAACACGTGGTGACGGGTCACCCCGTACTTCACCGCCCGCATGCCGCCCGCGTTGGTGGCGACGTTGCCGCCCAAGCTGGAGGAATACTCGCCGGGAAACACCGGGTACACCAGGCCGTGCGGCGCGATCGCCTCGTCGAGCTGGTCGAGGCGCACGCCGGGGCCGACCACCGCCATCGAATTGTCGGTGTCGATCTCGATGATGTCGGCCATCGCTTCGGTGCTCAACAGGATGCCGGCGGCGTCGGGCACTGCGCCGCCCGACAGGCCGGTGCCGGCACCGCGGGCGGTCACCGTGGTGCCGCTCTGATCGGCCCAGGCCAGCACCGCCGCCACCTCGGCGGTGCTGCGGGGCGACACCATCGCCGCCGGCCGCACTCCGAAGATGCCGATCGCCTCATCGTGCAGGTAGTCCTCGCCGATGTCGACGGAGCTGGTCACCCGGTCGTCCGGCACGACGGCCCGCAGGGCCTCGACCATCTCGGCAACGGCTGCCGGATCGAGCTCGTCGCCGCTCACCAGGAACCTCCGCCGTCGTTCTTCTTCTCGGTCGGCTTGGACGCTGTTGGCCGCTCCGACCGGCGCTGCTTCTTCAACCCGAGGCGTTGGGCTCCGTCGCCGGTCGGTTCGTCCGCCGACGACCCGCCGGTCGTATCGTCGTCGTTGTTGTCGCTGCCTCGGTCACCCACGGCTCGCTCCCCTCGTCCGAGCGCCGACCGTAGTCGTTTGACGAGCGCGTCACCGCTCCGGGCCGGGCCGCCCCCGAAGCCCGGCACCACCGCTCCCAGGGCGGCAACGACTGCGCCCGGGCGGCGTCGTACCTCGACGGCCACCCCCCACCACACCCCTGTGCTGTAGGCGACGTCGTCGGCGATCGACACGGCCGACCGTCCGTGGATGGCCGACGCTGCCAACGCAGCGGCCGCCAGCACCCGGCCCCGGCGCCACCGCCAGGCGGCGACCACGGTGACCGGCCACCAGGGACGGATCAGCGCTCGGGCCAGCTGGAATCCGGCGAGCAGGGTGCCCCGCCCGGCCAGCCTCAGCGCCTCCGCTGCCGGGTCGGCGACGTCGAGCCGGCGGGCCAACACCCCGGTCGAGCCCGCCGCCACCGCCAGGCCGGCGAGGGGATGGCCGACGACGACCAGCCCCCAGGCGGCCGCCGACCAAGGGGACACCACGACGGGCGACAATGCGCCAGGGTGGCGTACCGCCAGCGGAGCCGCCGAAGTGCCGTAGCGGAACCGCTGCTCGGCCCAGCCGGCCAGGGTGGGACGCACCCGGTGCTTCACCCGGCTGCGGGGGTCGTAACGGGCGACCCACCCGGCATCGACCAGCCGCCAGATCAGATCAACGTCCTCCCCGTAGCGCAGACCGGCATCGAACCCACCCACCAGACGGAGCGCATCGACACGGACCAGCCACGCTGCTGAGGGCGCATAGCTCAACCGGGTGCCCGGCGTGATCGTCCCACCGTCGGCCCCGAGATCGAGCGGCGAGTGAGCCCGCTCGTAGGCCGCCAGCTTTGCCATCGGGCTCCGAGCTGTTCGACGGCCTTCGACCATGCGATCACGAATCAGCCGATCGACGCCATGGCTCACCCCGGGCATCACCCGCGGGGCGACGAGCGCGATCCTCGGCCCGGTGGACCCGGTCGATACACGATCGTCGCGAAGGTGGGCACCCGCTGTCGCCAGCCAACCGGTGGCCACCGTGGTGTCCGCGTCGAGGAACGCCACCCAGGGGGTTGTCACCGCAGCCAGGCCGATCGTGCGGGCCGCCCCGGGCCCGCCGCTGCGATCGCACCGGATCACCTCGGCACCGAACCGCTCGGCGACCCGTGCCAGGCGTTGGGGGTCGGTCGAAGCGTCGTCGACGACCAACGTCCGCATCGGCAGGGAAATGCCGTCGTGCTCTGCGGCCGGATCGACTGCGTCGCCCACAGCGACGCCGGGGGGCCGACGACGGTCGAGCATCGGGGTACAGGCGGCGAGGGAAGCGAGCAGGGCTGCGACGCCGTCGGCATCGTCGCGCACCGGCACGACGACGGTGAGCTCGCCGAGCAGGCCCCCAAGCTCGTCGGGCGACAGCGCAACCGGTGTCGCCACCAGCATTCCCCGTCGTTCCAGCCGGACCAGCAACGCACGCTCTGCGACGCTCGCCACCGGAGCACCGCCTGGCGAGGCCGCTCGGCCCAGAGCCCGATCGAGGACCGCTGCGCCGGCCTCGGCGAGGCGCATGATCGTCATCGGCGAACCGCCGATGACGACCCGCCCGCATTCCACCCGGCGCACCCCGGGGGCGAGCGCCCACTGGGGGGCCCTCAGATCAGCCATCTGTGGTCACCACAACGGAACCGGTGGGACCGGCGACGCCGACGACGCTCACGTCGCGGTCATGCCGCCGTCGACCGGAACGAGGGCGCCGGTGATGCCCGATGCGCCGGCCGAACACAGCCAGGCGACCGCATCGGCCACCTCCTCCGGTCGAAGCAGGCGATCGATCGGCTGTTGACGGCCAAAGTCCTCCGCCCGGGATAGCCCGTACACCCCGGCCGAGGCCTCAAGCATCGCCGTATCGGTCGAACCCGGCCCGACGGCGTTGGCCGTCACGTTGTCCGGGCCGAGCTCGGCGGCCAGCGACCGCACCAGCCCGGCCACGCCCGCCTTGGATGCGCTGTACGCAGCCAGCTGGGGCATGCCCCGGACGCTGGCCGCCGATGCGAGCGCCACGAACCTGCCGCTGCGAGGCTGCGGCCGTTGCAACAGCGCCGGGACGGCCGCATGGGCCAGCTTCCAGATGCCGCCCAGGTTGACGTCGACCATCAGGTCCCATGCGGCCTCCGGGGTGCGCCACTGCGGCTCGCCCCCCCAGATCACCCCCGCTGCGCCGATGGCCGCATCCAAGCCACCAAAGCGGGCCACCGCCAGCGACGTCGCTCCATCGAGCTGCCCCTGGTTGCGCACGTCGGCCTCGAACACGACGGTGTTCGGCCCGCAGTCGGCGGCCACAGCGTCGAGTTCCTCCCGGGTGCCCAACGCATAGGTGAGCAGCTTCTCGTGGCCGACCGAATCGCTCAGCACCAGCGACCATCCGTCGGTTGCCAAGCGGCGGGCGACCGCCGCTCCGATCCCCCGGGCCGCGCCGGTGATCAGGGCAACACGTGGGTGGTCGTCGGGACCGTCGGGTGTCGAAGCGGGGTGCATTCCGCTCAGGTTGGCAGCAACCGGCTCGGACGGGCCACCCACGCCGAGCGCCCTTTCAGCTTCCGAGCGTGTCGAGCAGTTCGGCGAGCGCACCGTGGGCGTCGAGCACCATGTGGGCAAAGAGCGCCGCACCCTCGCTGGCGTTGGCACCGGAGGGATCACCCAGCACGCCGTTGGGTGACACGGCCGCCACGCCGCCGGCGCGCAGCTGGGGCATCAGCTCGGTGACCGGGGAGGTGGCGCCCGCCTCCATGCG
>MTKZ01011974.1_pt2 | contig 11852 bp, 7 predicted proteins | sample 1042781 | NCBI WGS metagenome assembly MTKZ01 (sample SAMN06212207, study PRJNA360539) | anaerobic digester metagenome | biome: Wastewater treatment plant; material: sludge; isolation source: anaerobic digester fed with sludge from wastewater treatment plant | place: Denmark: WWTP Viborg ...
TACTGCTTCACGAGCGAGTTCTTCGGCTCGACCAGAATCCGCACCAGCGCCTCTTCGTCCAAACCACCCAGCGTGGCGACAACCGGAAGCCTGCCTATGAACTCGGGAATCAGCCCGTATTTCAACAGGTCGTCCGGCATAACGTGCGCAAGCACTTCGCCGATGTCCCTGTCCTTCTTCGACTCGACAGACGCGCGGAAGCCCAGGGATGTGTCACCGAGACGGCGCTCGATGATGCTCTCGAGCCCATCGAACGCGCCTCCGCAGATGAAGAGGATATTCGACGTGTCGAGCTGCACATAGTCCTGCTGCGGATGCTTGCGTCCGCCCTGCGGAGGAACGTTCGCCACAGTCCCCTCGATGATCTTGAGGAGCGCCTGCTGCACACCCTCACCCGACACGTCGCGCGTGATTGAGGGGTTGTCGGACCTGCGGGAGATCTTGTCAATCTCGTCTATGTAAACGATGCCGCGCTCCGCCGCTTTGATCGTGTTCTGGATGTTGTCGTGCGTATCGGCGGCCTGCAGCAGCTTGAGCAGGATGTTCTCGACGTCTTCGCCGACGTAGCCGGCTTCGGTGAGGCTGGTGGCGTCGGCAATGGCGAACGGGACCTTGAGAATCCGGGCGAGGGTCTGAGCCAGGAGAGTCTTCCCGCACCCCGTGGGGCCGATGAGCAGGATGTTGGACTTCGAGAGCTCCACATCGGACGCCGCCGCGGAATTGATTCGCTTGTAGTGGTTGTAAACGGCGACCGAAAGGACGCGCTGCGCCTTCTGCTGCCCGACAACGTACTGCGACAGAACGCGGCAGATCTCTTTGGGTTTCGGCACGGCGGCGCCGTCCACGACCTGGTCATCCCTGCCGCCTTCGCCGCGCACGATCTCGTTGCACAACTCGACGCACTCGAGACAGACCCCGCCGTACACCCCGAGTATAAGTTTCTTTACCTGTTCGCGAGGCTTCCCGCAAAGAGCGCATCGCGAATCATTACGATCCAGTCCGCTTCTGGCCAACAAAAACCTCCCGGCTTGGTGAGACCCGGCGCCTGGAGGCAGGACCGGCCCTGTCTCAGGCTCGCCGGGGGCAGAACTGCGCTATCCGGCGCTCGGGAACATTTCGTCCCGCGGCGTCAGCGCGTTCCTCTGTCGAGCACCACGTCAACGATGCCGTACTCTTTCGCCTCTTCACCCGACATGAAGTAGTCGCGATCGGTGTCCTCGGCCACCTTCTCGACCGGCTGGCCGGTGTGCTTCGACAGGATATCCTGCAGAATCTTCTTCGTGAGCAGGATCTCCTTCGCCATGATGTCAATATCCGACGGCGACCCCCGGAATCCCGCGCTGCCCTGATGGATCATGATGCGCGCATTGGCGAGAGCGTGCCGCTTCCCCGACGCGCCCGCGGCCAGCAGTACGGCCGCCATGCTGCACGCCTGGCCCAGGCAGATGGTGGCGACATCGGGCTTGATCACCTGCATCGCATCGTAGATAGCCAGCCCCGACGACACAACGCCTCCCGGCGAGTTGATGTAGATGTCTATGTCCTTGTCCGGGTCCTCTTTCTCGAGGAAGAGAAGCTGCGCCACGACAACGTTGGCGACGTCGTCGTCAATCGGGGTGCCGATGAACACAATACGGTCCTTCAGCAGCCGGGAGTAGATATCGTAGGATCTCTCGCCGCGAGCAGTCTGTTCGACAACAAACGGGATCATTGCGTCTTCAGGCCTCCTTGTCTTCGCCTTCGCTTTCCGGTTCACCGGACGCTTCTTCGGGTGCGCGGGTCACTTCTGTGATATTGGACGCGGCGCGCAAAAACTCGAGGGTCTTGGCTGTACGGCGCCTGCGCGCGAACATCGAGCGAGCGTCCGGAGACTGCACGAAATCCATCATATCCTCGGATGGTTCGGCCTGCGCGGAGCGGAATCGCTCGATCTGCTCGTCTATCTCTTCTTCGGAAACTTCGATGTTCTCTTTGTCGGCAATCTCCCCGAGCACCAGCCCCACGCGGATCTCGTTGTCGGCGCGCCTCTGAAGCATCTCGCGGAACTGCTCTTCGGTCATCTGCAGGTCCTCGAGGTACTGCTGGAAGGTGCGGCCCCTGTGCTCGAGGTCGTGGAGAATCTCCCGCGCTCTGCGCGCCGTCTCGCGCTGGTGAAGCTGGGGAGGATAATGAACCTGCGACCCCTCGACGATCTTTCGCAGGATGTCGTTCTCGACCTGGTCGTCGGCAAGCTGGGCGAACGCGCGGGCGGCACTGGATGAGATATCAGAGCGAAGCGCCTCGACTGACTCGTAGTCGCCCAGCGTCTTGACGAACTCGTCGGTCAGTTCGGGCCGGACCTGGCGGTAGGCCTGCGTAACACTGACCTCAACGTGCGTCGTCTTTCCGGCGCGTTCGGTGTCGGCCCAGTCTTCGGGGTAATTGATGTCGAACCGCTTCGTCTCGCCGGGCTTCATCCCCGTGATATTGGCGTCGAAATCGGGGACGTTCTCTCCGATAACGGCGGCGTTGTGCCCCTGCTCGCCTTGCGGCGCCCCTTCATCGTCCAGTTCCTGGATGCCGACGAAGACGTAGTCGCCTTCCTCGACGGCGTCTTCTTTCGGTTCGAGCGTGGTGTGCTCACGCAACAGGCGGTCTATCTCGCCGTCAATGAGGTCGTCAGTAACCGGCCGCACCACGCGCTCGACTTCGAGTCCGACATACTGCCCCAGTTCCACCTTTGGCGGAAACTGAAGCAGCGCCTTGAACTTGAGCCCCGACTCGGGCGAGCACTCAAGCACCTCGACGGAAGGATCGTCCCAGAGGTCCGGCTCCTGTTTCTTGAAAACCTCTTCCAGAGCGTCGGCCATCGCGTGGTCGTTTGCCAGGTTGGCGACCCGCTCGGGGTCGAGGTAGCGTTCGAGGACGTGCAGGGGCGCCTTGCCCCTGCGGAACCCGGGCACCTCAGTGCGGCTGCCGAGTTCGGCCCTCGCCTTTGTAAGCGAGGCGGCGTACTGTCCGGGCTCGATCTGTATTTCGAGCGAGGCCAGGCACGGACTGACATCTTCACGAGTAACCTGCATAGGAATCCTCTGGCTTGAGCTGCTTGCGCCCACCCCCCGGGCAATAACGAAAAAAACCTCGCCGCATCCGAACCTGAAGCCGACTGGCATTCGGAGACTGGCGAGGCGAGAGCCGCGACCGGCGCATCAGGCCAGCAGAATGCTGATTCCCCGCGCCTTTGTCATCAGAAGTCAAAAAAACAAGCGGGAGACGGGACTCGGACCCGCGACCTCCTCCTTGGCAAGGAGGCGTTCTACCACTGAACTACTCCCGCATGTCTGTGCCCGGGGCCGCTTTTTGGCGGCGCCCCTTGCGCGCACAACCCGTATTCGACGCCCGCGCGCCGGCGTCCTCCCCGAGTCTATCCCAACGCGGACAAATTCCGCCAGCATTCCTGGTGGGCGAGAGGAGATTTGAACTCCTACGCCTCGCGGCACCAGATCCTAAATCTGGCGTGTCTGCCATTCCACCACTCGCCCAGGCAACCCGCGTTGGGCGCCCCGCGTTCGGCGGCCGCCGGACACGCGCGGGGCGCAAACTGGAGAATGGGTCGTACAGGACTCGAACCTGTGGCCCGCTGATTAAGAGTCAGCTGCTCTACCAACTGAGCTAACGACCCACGGCCCAACCGGGCGCCGGGTTTAGCGGCGCTCGAACGGACTGAGCTGCCGGAGGCGGCCGCTGGCAACAATGCGCGTGGCGCATTAGCATAACGACGACAGCCATATGGCCGGCCTCGCTGCGTCTTTTCCTGACGCACAAGAAGCACCTGGGGCGCCTCCGGCAACGATGAACATTTCGCGCTTGGAGGGACTCGAACCCCCGACCCTCTGATCCGAAGTCAGATGCTCTAATCCACTGAGCTACAAGCGCCCGACCGAGCCGCGGCGCCGTTACCCCTCGGGACTGTGCTAGTATATCAAAGAGCCATCGGCTTCGGCAACAGCTTTTTTGCGTCAGGACGCAAAGTCCGCGCGCGGCGCGGGATGACCATGCTACCATGCCAGAGCAAGCGCCCGCGGAGGCGGGCCGGGCGGTGAAGATATGGACCGGATATTCTTGTCAGGCATCAGGGTCTTCGGGTTTCACGGGCTCACGGACGAAGAGCGGTCGGTCGGGCAGGTTCTGGAGGTGGACGTGGAGCTTCGCATGGACCTGCGCCACGCCGGACGCACGGACGTGCTGGAGCACTCCGCGGACTGGACGGACGTGTACACAATCGCACGGGAGGCGGTGGCGGGAGGGTCTCATCGTCTCCTCGAAAGCCTTGCAGCCGACCTCGCGCGGCAACTGCTGGATGCAACCAGGGCGGATGAAGTGCTCGTCCGCGTGACCAAGCCCAACCCGCCCATCGGCGGCGTCTGCGATCGCAGCGGCGTGGAGATAGTGCGGACGCATTCGGATTTTGAACAGGACGCCGGGTGAGCGGCGCGCCCCCCACATTTCAACGTCTGCTGAACCTTGCGCAGGAGGGGATTCCCCTTACCCCGCGCCCCTTCGCCGAGATGGGCCGCGCCTGCGGCCTGAGCGAAGGCGAGGCGCTAGCGATGATGGAACAGGCTTACGCGGAGGGCCTGGTGCGGGAAACCAGCGCCATCTTCGACGCCGCGGCGCTGGGCTACAAGAGCACGCTTGCGGCAATGCGGGTGCCACCGGAGCGGCTGGAACGAGCGGCCGCCTGCGTGAGCCGTCACCCCGGCGTGAGCCACAACTATGCAAGGGACCACGCTTACAACCTCTGGTTCACGCTCGCCGCGCCGGGCACGGCAAATATCGAAATGGAACTCCGGCGGCTCTCGGAAGAAGCGGGGGGGTGGCCATTCCACAGCTTCCCCACGCTTAAGCGCTACAAGATCGGGGTCAGGTTCGACCTGACCGGCAACTCCGCTTCCTCCGGTTCGTCCGCGGCGGATGCTCCGTCGCCCATCGTGCTGGATGAGGAGACCCGTCGCGCAGTCCGGGCTCTGCAGGACGATCTTCCCCGTACGCCGCGCCCGTTCGCCGTTCTGGCGGCACGGGAGGCGATGACGGAAGAGCGGCTGATCGAGGCGGCCAGGCGTCTGGCGGCATCCGGCGCAATGAGGCGGCTTGCTTCGGTGGTGCGGCACCGGGCGGCGGGCTATGTGAGCAACGTGATGAGCGCGTGGGACGTGGCGGAGCACGAGATGGACCGGGCGGGCGAGGCACTGGCCGCTCTGCCGAGCGTGAGCCATTGCTACCGGCGGCCTTCGTACAGCGACTGGCCCTACGAGCTGTTCGCGATGATCCACACACGGTCGGAAGAAGCCACCGCGGCGGTGGTGAGCGAGGCGGAGTCGGCTATCACCCCGCGGCGGTATCTGCTTCTTCGCAGCGTTCGCGAGTTCAAGAAGGAGCGCATCCGGTTCTTCCGGGCCTGACGGCGACGCAAAGCGGAGCATTGGCGCGGCCGCGCAACAGCCGCCCGGGAAGGGACCATCACAAGGGCTTGCGAAGACTCCAGTTGCAGGCGCAAAGACCCGAATATTCCTATGTCATGTGCCAGCCGGATACGTGCGGCGCATTCCCCGCCATGACGGATGAATTAGAGCGGGCGGCACTTGATCGCCTGACGCAGTTGTGTCGTGACGAACGAGTCAGGAAATTGCGCTTGTTTCGCGGCGCGGAACCCGAGGAACCCTTGAACACACATTCCGTGGAGAAGAACCCATTGCACTCTGGTATGGACAGGAGGGGGAAGGAGGCGCAAGTGACCCGCATACACTCAGCGATGATTACGCTCGCCGTGCTGACCGTCCTTTGCGGCGCGGCGCTTTCGCCGTCCCGGGCAGCCACGTTCATCGTCAACTCGCCGGCGGACACGGATGATGGTATCTGCGATGGCGTGAACTGCACACTGCGCGAAGCGATCAACTCGGCCAACGCGAACCCGGGTGGAGATGTCATTGTTTTCACGCTTGGCTCGGGCACACCCTCCATCCAGCCCGCGACGCCGCTGCCGCAGATCACGGACAAGGTGGTGATTGACGGCGGGATCGGCGGGGCAACGCGCGTTGAGTTGAACGGAGCGCTCATAGAGACCGAGGCGACCGGACTGCACCTGACATCGGCTGAGAACACGCTGCGGTCTCTCGTCGTCAACGGGTTCAATGGCTACGGCATCGAGCTTTCCGGGGGAGGCGGCAACAGGGTTGAGAACTGCTTTGTGGGATGCAGCGCCTCCGGCATGGAAGCCAGTCCAAACCGCCTTGCGGGCATTGCGCTCACGGGGTCATCGGGCAATCTGCTGGTCAGCAACGTCCTGTCGGGCAACACGAACTCGGGGGTTATCATCTATCAGGGCGCGGGAAACGTCATCCGGGGCAACTACATCGGAGTCGCCGTGGACGGCAGCACGAAGCTGCCGAACCAGGACGGCGTGATTCTGATTGACACAGCGAACAACGCGATCGGGGGAACTGGCTCCGCCGACGCCAATATCATTGGCGGGAACACCTCGGACGGCATTGAGATGCACGGTCTGCAGTGCAGCGGCAACAAGGTGCAGGGCAACACCATCGGCACGAACTCGAGCTGGGCCAATCTGGGCAACGGAGACGACGGCGTCGAGTTGAACATGGCGGCCCGATGCAACTCGATTGGCGGCGCAAACGCATTCGAAGGCAACGTGATTGCTTTCAGCGGCGCCAGTGGAGTCGAGATCGCCTCGACGTGCGTTGACAATGTGATTCAGGGCAACTCGATTACGTCCTGCGGCCTCCTCGGCATTGACCTTGCGCCCATCGGCGAGGTGAACCCCAACGACGACCAGGACACGGACACGGGCGCCAACGAGATGCAAAACTACCCCGTGCTGTCCAGCGCCGTGGCGTGGTTGGGCGGCATGACCATCACCGGATCCCTGAGCGGACAGCCCCTGCAGAGCTATTATCTCGAGTTTTTCACAAATGACGTGTGCGGCCCCGAGGGCGTGGGATTCGGCAGGACTTATCTCGGCTCATTCCGCCTGTCGGTGGATGAAAACGGCGCGGGACCGTTTCAGGCGGACTTCGCGACGAGGACACCCGGCTCTCTGGTAACAGCCACCGCAACCGACGCGAAGGGGAATACGTCGGAGTTCTCAGCGTGCTGCCCCGTGGAGAGGATCATCCGCGTTCAACAGAAGGCCACGCGCGACCCGGTGATGGTTGGTGGCTCGGTGGGGCGCAAGTTCTCGCTGTGGGGGTCTGTGATCCCGATCGACGAGAACAGCTTCCGGCTCAGCGACGGTTCGGGCGTTACCGTGCTGGTTGACGCCCCCGGGCATGGCATGCAGCCGGGCGCTTTCGCGCGGGCGGAGGGCACGCTTGACGTCAGCGCCGGGGAGTCCCTGCTCGCCAGCTCGGCCGGACATATTGTGACGCAATCCGACCTTCTGCCGCCCCAGATCACCGTCAGCAGTCCTTCCGTGGAGCGCACGCGCTTCGGGCCCGTTGACTTCCTGATCACATATGAAGGCGCTCAGATGATCACTCTGGGTGACGGTGACGTCGTCCTTCACAAGACAATGACCGCGGATGGAGTCGCGCAGGTTCTGCCGCACGGCCCAAACACGCGGCTTGTGAGGATCAGCGACACGACGGGCGACGGGGCGATCTCCATAGAGATACTGCCGGGAACGGCGGTGGACAACTCAGGAAACGTTGCTTTGGGTACCACCCCGAGCGCGGGCGTCGTTGTGGATAACACGCCGCCCTCCGTGACGATAACCGGACCCTCGGTGCAGACCACAAGCGGCGGCCCGGTTGACTACGTTGTGAACTACGCCGGGGCCGCGCGCATTACGCTTGGCCTTAGCGATGTCACCGTGCACGCGACAGGTGACGCAACCGGGTCTGTGAGCGTGTTCGGGAGCGGGCTGCTTGCACGAACGATCAGGCTCTCTGGCACCGAGGGGAACGGCACCCTGGCGATATCGGTGGCGGCCGGCACCGCGGCCGATTCGCTCGGCAACTCGGCGCTTGCCGCCGGCCCGAGCGACCCGGTGCAGATCGTAACGCCGCCGACGGAGATAACGATCGGCGATCCCTCGGTGTTCCACACCAACACCGGCCCGGTCGTCTATCCGGTTCACTACACCTATGCAACGGTGATCACGCTCAGCGAGGCGGACGTAACCCTCAATAAGACGGGGACCGCGGATGGAACCGTCACAGTCTCCGGCTCCGGCATCTACGACCGCGAGGTGACGATTTCGAACGTCACGGGGGACGGCACGCTCGGCATCTCGCTTGCGGCGGGGACGGCGAGCGGATCTGGCGGGACAGCCTCCGAAGCCGGCCCCAGCACACCCTTCAACGTGGACAACGTGGCCCCCGGCATCAGCGTGAGCGCGCCATCCGCCGCTCTGACAAACACCGGACCCGTGACGTTCGATGTGACGTACGCCAGCGCGGATGCTGTGACGCTGGCGAACGAAGACGTCACTCTCCTGAAGACCGGCACGGCTGACGCGGCCCTTGATGTGAGCGGCAGCGGCACGGAATCGCGGACGGTGACGCTGTCTTCGATTACCGGTGACGGGACGCTTGCGATTGCCATCGGCGCGGCCACGGCCTCGGACCTCGCCGGAAACCTTGCGCCTCAGGCGGACGCAAGCGCGGCGTTCGAGGTGGACAACACCGCCCCGGCCGTTGAGATCGGTCAGCCGAGCGTGGCGATTACGAACAGCGGCCCCGTCACCTTTGCCGTCACCTTCACAGGCTTCAGCGCGACGACGCTCACTGAGGCTGACATCACACTGCACAAGACGGGCACCGCGGACGCGACGCTCGCGCTGAGCGGTTCGAGCTCCGATTACACAGTGACGCTGTCCAACACGTCCGGCGACGGGACATTGAGCTTCTCCATCGCAGCCGGCACGGCCGTGGACGCCGCGGGGAACCTGGCGGCCGCGGCGGGGCCGGGAGCGGAGGTGACGATTGACAATATCGCGCCCGCAATCAGCGTGAGCGGGCCGTCGAAGACGCTCACGAACACGGGCCCGGTGACGTTCACGGTGACCTACACCGGCGCGGACATCATCACGCTGAATCCCTCCGACATCACGCTCAACAAGACGGGAACTGCGGACGCGACGGTTGAGGTGAGCGGAGACGGCAGCACGACACGAACGGTGACGCTGCACGCGATCACAGGCGACGGGACGCTCGGCATCAGGGTCAATGCGGATTCGGCCTCGGACTTTGCCGGCAACCTTGCCCCGGCGTCCAATGCAACCAGCACGTTCGCTGTTGACAACACCCCGCCGGTAGCGATCATCAGCAACCCGAGCAAGTATCTGACGACCGCCGGGCCGATCGTCTACACCGTGACCTACCAGAACTACAGCAGCATCAGTCTGACTCCGGCGGACATCATCCTGAACAAGACGGGCACGGCGGACGGGACGGTGACGCTGAGCGGTTCGACCGCAGTGCGGACTGTGACCATCTCGAACGTCACGGGCGACGGCACTCTGGGCATATCGGTGGCCCCGGGAACGGCCGTGGACACGGCTGGCAACCTGGCGCCCGCCGCCGGACCGAGCAACACGTTCACGGTGGACAACACACCTCCGACAATCACGCTGACGGGCCCCTCGGTGCCGTCAACCATCTCCGGTCCGGTGGACTTCCGCGTTACGTATGGCGGGTTCAGCAACATTTCGCTGTCAGCGGCGAATGTGACCATCAACAAGACAGGCACGGCGACGGGCAGCGTCTCCATACTGTGGCTGTCGGTGAGCGAGCGGATGATCCGGGTGCACACGATCTCAGGCAACGGCACGATCGGGGTCTCGATAGCCCCCGGCACAGCCATTGACTGGGTATATCTGACCGCTCCGGGCGCCGGCCCGAGCGCGACGGCTGTCGTGGGCTGCGGCAATCCTTAGGGATGTAGCCCTGACTGACAGGAATGAACGGGCGCCGGGCTACTCCGGCGCCCTTTTCTCTTGGACGGCGGGAATCTCGGCAAGCGAAGCGTCATCGAACCAGACCGTGCCGTGGACGAAGTGGTGGTGGAGGTACACTTTGGCGAACGCGGCTTCGGGCGGCGCGTCACCCTCGGCGAACACCTGCTTCCAGCCGTGGCTGCCAAAGTTGGGGCGATCGGTTTCGGGCTCTCTGGTCTCGCTGACAAACTGGCCCTGCGAATCGAGCCAGTAGATGCCCAGGCGGAACCACTCCCAGGCGTCGGTCAGCCCCCGGATTCGCACCCAGACGCTGGCGCGGTAACGCGCACCCGGCCTGATGAGCCCCGGCGCGGTCGTCTGGGCGATGGCCTGCAGCCCGAGTTCCGTCGGGGCAGGGTGCCTCTTCTCTCCGGCGCCATCAACGCTGAAGCAGTATCCCCCACCCTCGATCCAGCGGTAATGGTAGCCGTGGCAGGTCATGCGCTGCGAGAAAAGGCCGGAATGCCTGAACGCTGAATCCAGGCAGTAGATCTCGGAATGCTCGCCGCCGCAGACGGTCTCCCACCGGATTCCGACTCCGGGCTGCGACCCGTCCCAGCCGCCGTCGCCGTCCTCGAAGCCGCCGGAGACAAGCAGGTTGCCCGGCCCGTGGGCCACGCAAGGGGTGATGGCGCACACGAGCGCCCAGACAAGGGCGCACATGGGGAATGCCCGAAGCGGACTTCGGAAGGAGAGGGCCCGGAACCAGTCGAAGGGTGTTGATAACGGGGGAAATCGCAATGTCTTTAGCCAGCCTTTCACTTATGCTTGTTTTCGCTCTTGCCGCATCAACTCCTGCGGACGCTGCGAAGCACAAGGCCGCCGCGCCGACGGGCGAAGTGCGGCTGTCCGGCGCAAAAGCGGGCGACGGCAAGGACGACACGGCGGCTCTGCTGCAAGCTCTGGACAAATGCAAACAGACCGGCGCAAAGAGGCTGGTCTTCCCCAAGGGGCGCTACGACTTCTTCGCGGGAAGCAACCCGGGGAACGCGGGCACGCTGTTCATTCTGGACGGAATTCGCGGCCTGACGATTGACGGCGGCGGGTCGGAACTGACGTTCCACGGCATGACCGGGGCCTTCTATATCGCGAACTCGCAGGGGGTGCGGTTCGTGAACATGACGCTCGACTGGGACGCGGGCGCGCAGTCGGTGGGAACGGTTGTCGCCACGGCGGAAAAGTCGTTCGACGTGAGGGTGCTGGACGAGTTCCCAGTCAAAGGCGGCGAGCCAGTCGAGGCGTTTATGGACTTCGACCCGAAGACCCGGCTGCCGATGAAGGGCGGGGTGGACTCGTACTACAACACCGAGTCAACGGAACTGATCGCACCCCAGACTCTGCGCGTGAAAGTGCGCAACCCGGTGGAGATGAAGGTTGGCGTGCTGGCGGTGCTGAGGCACAAGGTGTACGGCCCGAGCGCGTTCGTCTTCGACCGGTCGCGCGACTGCGGCATCTCGGACGTGACGATCTACGGAGTTCCGGGCATGGGCTGCATCGGAAATGTCTGCATGAACATGACGCTGGAGCGCTTCCGCGTGAGGCTGAAGCCCAGGACATCCCGGCTGGTCTCGGCGAGCGCGGACGCAACGCACTTTGGCGGGTGCAAAGGAACGATCAGCATCAGGGACTGCCTTTTCGAAGGGATGGGCGACGATGCTGTGAACATCAAGTCCGGGCTGTATCTCTCGGTGCGCGAGAAGGTGGACGATCGCACCGTGCTCTGCCAGCACAACCTGAAGATGGCAAACCTGCCCGACCCCGGCGACAGGATGGAGATGTCGCACGTTGAGGATCTGATCCCGTACGCATCGGGCGAGGTGGAGTCGGCGGAGATGGCGGAGGGCGAGAACGTGCACAG